>Ga0193743_1000586_pt1 | contig 28574 bp, 25 predicted proteins | sample L2c2metaG_FD_143038 | JGI IMG/M metagenome (GOLD analysis project Ga0193743, IMG submission 143038) | Soil microbial communities from a riparian zone of the East river system, Colorado, United States - L2c2 | ecosystem: Environmental > Terrestrial > Soil > Riparian zone | place: USA: East River...
CGCTTTGCGGAAAAAGTGTTTCGCCGCGTTCACATCCCGCCTCTCGCTGAGATAGAAATCAATGGTTCCTCCGACCTTGTCCACTGCCCGATACAGGTAGGTCCATCGGCCCTTCACCTTTGTGTAAGTCTCGTCACACCGCCACGAACCGCCCACCGGCCGCGCATATTGGTTCCAGCATTTCTCGAATTCCGGCACGTAGTGCTGCACCCAACGCAGAATCGTTGTGTGGACGAGGATCACTCCACGCTCGACCATCATTTCCACCAGATCGCGTGTACTCAGCTTGTACGGCAGATACCATCGAACGCACAAAACGATGATCTCTTGGTCGAACTGCCGTCCCTTGAACAAAGCCTCAACCCTTCCCGACGCTGCCATGGCCGCGATTATCCAACACCCCGAATCTCTGCACCAAAGCCTATAATGCGTGCCCTCTCTACACTTCGTGCCGCTGCGCTCCGCGCACGGGCACGACCTTCCACAGTTCTTGTTGATCCGTGGTCAGAATCACTGGGCGGGCTACACGCATCCGTTTCGATCCTCCTATTGTAAAAACGAAACGAAATCTACGCCCGTTACTACTTCCGCCGCACTACTCTAGTATCTGCCCTTTACGTCCTATCTCATCCTTTTATTGATTCATTTCTTTGTTACTTGGCATTAACCCAATTCTAACTAATGATAGGTATTCTCTGGGTTTCTCCTCTCTGACGCGCGCGGAGAAACTACTACCTATTCATTATGTATAAACATCTTCACAGATACTCTCTGGTTGCGCTGTGCTTACTCACCGCCAGCTTACGCCTGGGAGCTCAGGCTGACTTGGCTAATCTTACCGGTCTGGTTACCGATCCTACGGGCGCGACAGTTCGCGGCGCCAAAGTAACTGCGGAAAGCATCGCGACGGGCGTATTGCGATCCACCACCACGGACAACAACGGCTACTACACGTTCTCCAGTCTTTCTATTGGCAAATACATGATTACGGTGGATCAAACCGGATTTAACCGGACGTCCAGTACCTTAATGCTCGATCCTTCACAGAAGGCGCGGCAGGATTTTAAATTGCAGGTCGGCTCCACCAGCACTAACGTTCAAGTGACAGCCGCGGCGCCGGAGCTCTCCCACGATGATGCTTCACTCGGAACAGTAGTTGAAAATCAGATCATCCAAGGCACTCCGCTGTTTGAACGGAATTGGGACGATCTGATCCGCCTTGTTCCCGGCGTACAGGAAAACCGTTATACCGAGCAGTCGGGCGCTACTGCCTCGGGACGTACCGGTGACTTCACTACAAACGGCGTGCATTCCTTGCAAAACGATTTCATCCTCGATGGAATCGACAACAACACGTTTTCCGAGAATGCGCAGGAACTAACCACGGAAGCAGCTAGACCGTCGGTCGACGTGATTCAGGAGTTCAAAGTAGTAACAAACCCTTACTCCGCCGAATATGGCCGCAGCCCCGGAGCAGCTGTGGACGTTTCCACCGTCGGCGGAACGAATCAAGTTCACGGGTTACTGTTCGACTATCTGCGGAACCGTATTTTCGATGCGAACGATTTCTTCTCAAACCAGTCGGGATTGGCTAAGCCGCAGAATATTACAAATAATTTCGGCGGAAGCGTCGGCGCTCCGATCATTCACAACAAGCTTTTCGGTTTCTTCGACTACGAAGGGACACGGATTGACCGCGGGATCACCCGGATCGCAACGGCCGTGCCCTTGGCAAACGAGCGTGTGGGAAACTTCAGTCCAGCGGCCGCGCAAGCCAACGGTCTGGCGCCGTACGCGACTATTTATAACCCCGCCACGAATCAGCCGTTTCCCAATAACACCATTCCTACAAGCGCTCTCGATCCGAGGGGTCTAGCCTTGATGAACCTTTTTCCGCAGCCGAACCTGCCCGGAGAATTCAACAACTACGCCCGCACCGGCGCTTTAACGGATAATAATGATTCGTATGACGGAAGGGTCGATTGGAATCCGAGCGAGAAAAATGCGGTCTTCTTTCGTTATACCGGCTCTAACCGTAACCGCGTCGTTCCCGGTGACTTTGCGGGCATAGCCGACGGGTCCAGCACTTCCGCTTGGGGAGATTCCACGCTCAAATCCTACAGCGGGGCTATTGGCTGGACGCACGTCTTTACTCCTACGCTGGTGAATGACCTCCGGCTCGGTTTCACCCGCAATACCGCTCTGGACGTCCAGCTTCCGTTTAACTCGCCGCCGCCCTCGACCTATGTTCCCGGCATCCCTGTGGTTCCCTCTTCCGGCGGCGGTTTGCCAGCCATCCAGTACGTAAACCACGTGTTCCTTGGATCGCCTGATTTTCTACCGAAGCAGCAAAACCCTCAGCAATTTCAGTATGTGGACACGATCTCGCTGACCAAAGGTGTACATGCCTTGAAATTCGGCGTGGATGTGCGCGCGCCCATGAGAAACGTCTATCAGGATGAAGCCGACGTTCATGGAAACCTAATGTTCAATGGTCAATTTACGTGCCAGCATATGGCCGGTGGACAGTGCGTCTCCAATACGGGAATTGACTACGCCGACTCACTCATCGGCTACGTGCAAGGCGCAACGCTTGCTAATCAATATCTTGTGGATGAGCGCATTCACATGTACTCCGGTTTTATCCAGGACGATTGGAAAGTAACTCCAAGGCTTACGCTGAATCTGGGCCTGCGCTATGATTTCGCGACACCGGAAATTTCGGGAAACAACAACCTGGCGAACTTCAATCCAGCCGGCAGCGGTTCCCTGGTGCTTGCGTCAAACGGCTCACTCGGCGACCGGGCTCTGGTGAACATCAACAAAACAAATTTCGCCCCACGCTTCGGGTTGGCCTACTCTCCTTCGCAAAATACGGTCGTTCGCGGCGGATACGGCATTTTTAATTTACTGCTGGAGCGCTTCGGCAGCGAGAACCAGTTGGCTTTGAACCCACCATTCTTAGTTCAAAACACCAGTTCGGTCGCAAGCACATCGACCCAGCCGGTTTTCTTGCTGCAAAACGGTTTTCCCTCTAACTACATCGACCCCGCTAATATCAACTACCAACTTAGCCACATCCGTGCAACTAATCCGAACTCTCCTACCCCTACAGTTCAGGAATGGAGCTTTGGCGTTCAGCAGACGTTACCCGCGAAATTAGTCCTGGATGTAAACTACGTTGGCACTAAGTCCACACACCTCAACACTCTTTCCGACTTAAACCAATACATCAACGGCGCACTGCCGTATCCCAACTTCGGTTACCTTGAATATCAGCAGGCGATCGGAAACGCCAGCTACAACGCCCTCGAAATATCGGCTAAACGGCGGTTCGCCAACGGGCTAGGTTTGACTGCCGCCTACACCTGGTCTAAGAGCATCGACAACACTCCGGAAGAGTTGGAGAGCGGCTCGGGCGGAGCGCAAAACGGCTACAACCAAAGCACCTGGCGCGGCCTCAGCGACTTCGATCAGCCGCAGCGTTTGGTCTTCAGCTACGTTTGGGAACTGCCGTTCGGCAAGGGCAAGCCGTTTCTCTCAAATGGCATCGGCTCCGCCATCCTGGGCGGCTGGCGCACGTCAGGCGTGTATACATTCTCCAGCGGGCGCCCATTTACCGTCACCTCTGGTAGCAACTACTCCAACGCCATTGACATCTACGGCGCGGCTACCGCTGTTCCGAACGTAATCGGCACGCCCCAGACCGTCGGCACAGTCGGATGTTGGATTTTTCAATCCGCCAATCCCGCCTGCCTCGCTGCCAATCCAAGCGGAGTCAATGCCTTCCAGGAGCAAACGCTCGGCCAGTTCGGCAATGAGGGGCGCAATACTCTACGCGGACCGCATACCAACGTCTTCGACTTCGCCCTGATGCGGGATTTCCATATCTTCGAGCGCGCCAGCCTGCAGGCGCGGTGGGAAGTCTTCAACTTGAGCAATACGCCGGTCTTCGGGCAGCCAAGCAGCAATCTGAGCACGCCATCGACGGTTGGCGCAATCACCAGTCTGGCAAGCGATCCTCGCATCATGCAGTTCGCCTTGCGCTTCTCTTTCTAAACTCGGAAGGGGCGGTCACTACGGCCGCCCTGTCACAATAGAATCCGTTATGTCCAAACACGCGGAAGCCGATCTGATTTTGAAGTTATACGAATTGCGCCGGGAACCAACCATGCGCAAAGCTCGTGACTGGTTTTTCTTAGGATTTAATCCTGAATCGCTGGAGGATTTCAATGCCGCCATGTTCAGCGAGGACAGCGGCCACGCGCGGATGGTGATGAGCTACTGGGAAATGGCCGCGGCGCTGGTGAATCATGGCGCAATCAGCGTCGAGCTCTTCAACGCTACGAATAGCGAATACATCAGCGCCTTCGCGAAGGTGGAGTTGCTTCTCGAGGAAATTCGCGCTGTGAATAACCCATCATTCATGGCCAGTCTGGAAAAGCTGGTGGATACGATACCAAACGGCCGTGAGCGCACCGCGAAGGTGCGCGAACGGATCAAGGACATACGTTCTCAGAAAGCCGCAAGACAGAGCAAATAAGGCGCCCCGCGAGCAGGCGCTGAATCAAAGAGCCATTGGCTTTGGGAAGTGGCCTTCCCGGCCACCGCCGCGCTGAAACGAACCACGCTCCACCGTCACTAACCATTCGGAGTGAGAATGGTTCATGCGCACCGCGCGGGAGAACGGCCACGAGTAAGATTTTCATCAGCTATCGCCGGGAAGATTCGGCAGCTTATGCGGGACGCCTCTGTGACCATCTGACGCTGTTACTGGGCGACCATGGCGTCTTCATGGACGTCGAGGATATCCAGCCAGGTCAGAATTTTGCCCAGACGATTGACCGCTGGATCGGAGACTGCAGCGCGGTGCTGGTAGTGATCGGGCCAAGGTGGCTCGATTGTTTGCATCTCCGCCTGAAGGCAAAGCAGCGGGATTACGTCGCGCATGAAATAGAGGTGGCGCTCGCCCGCAAAATCACGGTAATTCCAGTGCTGGTCGGCGGCGCGAGCGTCAATGAGTTAACATCGCTACCGCCCGCCCTGGCGGATTTATCCTTACGGCAAGCCGTTGAGTTGCGGGACGCAACGTTCAAGGAGGATTTCGACCGCCTGGCAATAAGCTTGGGACTCCCAGGTGCGGCTGCCGGCGAGATCCCTGCAAGACCCTCTCCACTCAAACACGCCGGCGTCTGGGCCGGCGCTTTCACTGGCCTGATCGTTTTACTCCTGCTTGCCAACTGGATTGGAATCGGACCCGGGCATGCTTACCGGGAGCGTAGCATCCGCGTCGAACAGTTGCTCCGCACCGCCGAAGCGCAGTCGGCTTTGACTGAGTACGAATCGGCCTTCAAAACCTATCAGGAGGCCTTGCGGTTAGAGTCCACCAACCGCATCGCCAGAAATCGCCAAGTGGACGCCGCCATGCTCTGGGCGGAAAACTTCCATATGTTGCTGAGAGAAGATCAGAAAGCCGAGGACGTAGCGGGTCCCCCACTGGCGGAAATAATGTCCGCCCTTTATGCCGGCCTCGCACGGACAAATGGGCATGATGCGCGGGCTGCCGATATTCTGGCGCACTTGGGTTGGGCGCACTGGCTGAATGAACACATTGCCAGTAAAGAATTCGGACGGTCGGCTGAACAGGGGATGCGCCAGGCACTCAGCATAGAGCCGGCCAACGTGTATGCCAACGCGATGCTGGGTAATTGGCTGCTTCAAAAAGGTAGAAGTTTCGAGGAAGCTGTGCGTCTTTTTGAAGTCGCCGTGAAGACGGGCAAGCAACGGCCATTCGTCCGCAAGCTGCAGCTAAGTGGCTTTCTCTCGAACGATGACGCAAGATCGAGAACTGAACTCAGCAAAGCCGCTAACGAAATGCGAATCGGCGCCGAACCGCTGACGGACTACTACCGGCGCCGGCTGCTGCGGTACTACGACCCCGGCAGCGGCTTTCGCAACGGTGAATTGGAAAGAACTCTCTCCGCGGTTCCTTCGAGCGATTCCTGGGCCACTTTCCTCTGGCTGGATAATGAGCCGGAGGAGGGAGGCAATTTGGACAAGCGGCGAATGGTGCGGGAAATTGTGCACGCTTGTCTAGCGCGGATTGACGGTAAACCGAGTGAGGCTCTGGCTCTGCTGAAGATAGTGCAAAACGAGACGAAAAGGAAAGGGTACTCCGGAAGTATTTCTGACGAAGTAGATCTTCTTATTAAAAACTTGACTCCAAAATCCGCGGCCCAGATCACCTTGCGGGAACGTGGGCCGCTTGATTTTTAGAGCGCCGCCACCATTCCTGTTCCCGCGCTGAATGCGATCAGGAACAGGCCGAGGCTGGCCGGTTCGAGGGTAGCCGTTGGAGCAAGTACGCCGGTTACTTCATTGCTGACATCACCCGTTCCGCTGTTCTCGCCGACAACAAACTGGCCGGAACCCGGAGCGAATGAACTGGCAAAAGTGGCGTCCAGCGTATCGCCTTCCGATAGAAAAGCGCCGTTTAGCCGTGGGCCGGTTGTCGGAAAAGCATAGTTTGTAATCGTAATGGCCCGAGTCCGGCGTGGTTTGCAGTAAGGCCAGGAACCAGACAGTAGTTAAGAACTTAAGTTTCATCGTGAATCCTTTGGTTTGTACTTCGATTTACCTACGGCAGGGACGGAAGGCCCGAGAATATCTTGGACTTGAATTTTGACATGATCTTCGGGCCGGTTCCGGCGTTGGCGAAGTTGGTTACCATTTCGCGATTCGTTAGGTTCGTATCGAGCCAGTCGGCTGGCCCTTGCGGAACCGTGAGACCGGCCGTGGGAGTAGAGGCGCCGATGGTGGTGCTAGGCGTGCGGGCTGTCCGCGCTGTTGCCGACTGCGCTGGTAGTTGTGTTCGTGTCCGTTGAACACCATGTTGACGCCGTGATCTTCGAGTACTTTGGCGACCGCGCGCATCTGGTTGTTGAGAATCGTGGCATCGCCGGAAGAGAAAGACGGTTGTAAGTACCTTCCGATCCGACGTTGTCGCCAGTATTCAGGACGAACTCCGCTGGGGGCGGGAGGTCGAACCCGGAACCGGAATGTTGCCTGCATTGTAAATCAGATGCGCGATTCTGGCCTCATAGTCCACTATGCGGACTGGATTGGTGTTCGGATTGATTTCCTACAGTTAGTCGTAGTTCCAAAGTCGACTTTATATGCTGTTGCGTTCGGGACAGTTTCGTCAGTCTGCCAAGCCACTACAACTTGCTCAGTCGCGCCGAGCGGACCATTGTCACCAAGTTGAAGATAGGGAGCATAGGTGACCTGCTGCGCGAATAGAGTAACACCAAACGAAATAGTTGCCTGTAAGGCCGCGGCGCGAAAGACTGCGAATCTTCCAGTAAGTGATTTTTTAAGGAGTAAATGAACGCTCATAGGAACCTCATTCTGTTTGTCTTTGGCTCGCAACCGGCGAGATGACAACAGAAAGTATAGGGCACCGAATAGCCCTCCATGATGAACGGTCTGTTTATATTTGTGGCTCAGCGAACTGAATATTCCGGCCGACGAACCTAATATCGTTGAAACAGGTTTTGCGTACAATTTAGGTTGCGTGTAACCAGAAGAAGGCTGCTGCAGAGGGGCGGATTGGCTGTTGCGGCGGCATTGCTACCAGGCGAAGTGCGCGGCGATTCGCCGGCTTTGCTGGATGTCACATCACTCGCCAAATTTGTGGATCCGTTGCCGATTCCTGCGGCGGCTAAACCCGACGATTTTCGGCTCAGCCCCGCGCGTCCCAAACGCAAAGTTGCGCACTATCGAATTGCCATACGGCCGTTCGAGCAGAAGGTGCATCGCGACATGAAGCCCACGCTGCTGTGGGGATACGGCGGAACATGTCCGGGACCGACGTTCGAAGCGCGCAGCGGAGATGCGATCACGGTGGAGTGGGCAAACGAGTTGCCATCGCAGCACTTTTTGCCCATTGATCACAGACTCCATGGCGCTGAGGCGAATGAGCCGCAAGTGCGTACGGCCGTTCATCTCCACGGCGCGAAGGTGGGGCCGGAGAGCGACGGTTATCCCGAGAACTGGCAGACGCCGGGACAATCCGCCACGCATCTCTATCCCAACCGGCAGGAAGCCACCGCGTTGTTCTATCATGACCACGCCATGGGCATTACGCGGCTCAATACGGTAGCCGGCCTCATGGGTCTGTATCTTCTGCGTGACGAGTTTGAGGACTCTTTGCAGTTGCCCAGCGGACCGTTTGAGATACCGCTTGTGCTCTTCGATCGCTCGTTCCTGCCGGACGGCCAGATCTACTATCCGGTTTCCGGTAAGCCGGACGCACCCTGGGTTTCCGAGTATTACGGCGGCGGCATCCTGGCGAACGGGAAGCTGTTCCCCTATCTCGAAGTCAAGCCGCAAAAATATCGTTTCCGTGTATTAAATAGCTCGAACGGAAGCTTCTATGTACTGACGCTGTCGCCGAAACACCTCTTCTGGCAGATTGGCAGCGACCAGGGGTTGCTGGCCGCCCCTGTGCCGTTACAGCAACTCATCTTAGGGCCAGGCGAAAGAGCCGACTTGATTGTCGATTTCGACGGGAAAAGCGGTCAGGAACTCTACCTGCGGAACAGCATCGGTCCGGTCCTGCAGTTCCGCGTGTCCGGAAAGGCCGATCGCTCCGCTACTCTACCGGCAAAGCTGCGGCCTATTGAACGTATGAGCGAGAAAACCGCAGTGCAAACCCGCGAGCTAACGGTGGGAGACCACCAGGACAGATTGGGCATGTCTGGGATGATGCTGCTAAACCGCTCGCATTGGTCCGATCCCGTGACCGAGCGGCCGGTGCTGAACTCCACTGAAATTTGGAGCTTCATCAATCTGACGGACGACTCGCATCCGATTCATTTGCACCTCGTACGATTTCAGATTCTGGACCGGCGGCCGTTCGATCTCGCCACCTATCATTTGACGGGTAAGGTGGTCTTTACCGATCCTGCCCAAACACTTGAAGCGAATGAGCTGGGATGGAAGGACACGGTTCGCGTGGATCCCAACACGGTTACCCGTATCATTGCTAAGTTCGAAGGTTTCTCTGGCCGCTACGTCTGGCACTGCCACCTGCTGGAGCATGAAGACAACGAGATGATGCGGCCATATGAAGTGGTGGCTCCTTAAGCCCAGAGGAACATACGAAAACGGCGAGGGTCCAAAGATGCTTTGAACCCCCGCCGTGTGTTATCTGAAAAACAAGCTGGTTTCACACCGGCCAAGCCGGGAAACCGGTACCGCCTAAGCTAACGATACTTCTTCGGCTTGCAGACCCTTCTGTCCTTTTTTCACGATAAAGGACACACGGGCTCCTTCTTCCAGGCTGCGATAGCCAGCCGCTTCAATAGCCGAAAAATGCACGAACACATCTTCGCCATTCTCCCGAGCGATAAATCCAAATCCTTTTGCGGCGTTGAACCACTTCACGGTACCAATTTCTTTCACTTGTATCTCCTCTTTCTTGCGACAAAATCCTACCGCGCCAATTGAGGAAACATTGAGAATTGCATAACCGTGGAGGGTGTTGCCTTACCGTTGTACATCAAATGACAGGAGGGATCCAGTTCTAACATCAACATAGCATGAATGCCGCCGGGAACAAAGCGCGAAAGTTAGCGTACCGAAGAATACCTGTTGAGCCTCCTGTTCCCCGTTTCCCCGTACCACGTAATTATACCTGAGCTCGTGGCCTAAGAATGGCCCTGTGGCCGGCTCTTGAGCTTCTCGTAGAGAATCGTCACTGCCGCCCGGTTCCGCTTCTCCTCATCGGACCAGGGCTTGTATTTTCCCCAGTCGATCTCATTTTGGATCTGATCCGGTGTCGCTTGGCGCGCGATTCCCGCTTTGACGTGCTCGATGATCACGGCAAGATACGCCTGTTGCCCGCGCAACGCTTCGACCGAACCTTGTATGCCATGCCCGGGTATGACAATGGCCGGATTCATTTCGGCCAGCTGGCCAAGTACCCGTACCCATCCATCGGGATCCATGCCCGGATCGGACAAGTTATTTTGGGCTCGCGTCGTGCACACATCGCCGGTAAACAGGATGCGTTCTTGCGGCAGCCAGGCGACCACATCCCCGCGCGTGTGGGCTGGACCGACGCGAATCAATTCAAGACGGCGCTCTCCGTCCTCAATCACCAGCTTGTCATGAAATGTCAGCTGCGGATGCACAAGCCGGTATTGCTTGAGGTCGTATTCGCCCGTGTCGGTATTCTTCGCCCACCCGGCAGTGTTCCGGCTGCGTGAATCGGCCGCCGTGTCGTCAGAACTGACGATGGTAGCCCCCTGTTCCGCAAAAACGCCGTTTCCATAGCTGTGATCGGCATGGTAATGAGTGTCCAGGACAAATCTCACCGGTTTCGCGGTTATTTTGCGCAAGTCACGGAGTATCGGGCCGGCACCCCATGGATAGTTCGCATCCACCACCACAACAAAATCGCGAAACTCGATCCAGCTCGTCGTGGCGATGATGCGTTTTTCGTCTTCCGACTGCCGGTAATAGACCCCTTCCGCTGCCCGATGCACCAAGGGCGGAAGATCTGCCGGCCACGCTCGAAATCCGCCGCCCAGCAGCATCGCTAACTGAAGCAGTACGAATGTGCGTTTCATGGCATCACGGCGGCTCGTTGAGAGAGAAGGTACGCCGCCCGCTCGTTCGGAACAAGCCCTTCTTGAGTAGACACTTTCTTCAAAGGAACTCCTTCGTAATCCTGGTACAGGTAGGACGGCCGGTGATCCGCACCAGGCCCCACCGTTACAAATTCTACCGACTTGACGCGGTCGGGTATCTTTGCGCCAAACCAGCGGCTGTCATCGCGCTCTGTCCACGTTACCAGAGAGAGCACAGCCCCACTAGGGTAGTCATTCTTCGAATTTAGCCTGGCATACTGCACGGCCAGGTCATTGCCATACAGCGTATACATGCTGGAATCCTGCTTGTTGATGGCGGTCGTGACCACCTTCCACTGCAGTGGATTAAACGGAAGATCGCCGGAAAGCGATGCGCTCTCGTTGATCTCGGCCGGAATATGTGCTCCGTTGTCCGAACATCCAAGCGTATTGAGTAACAGAGCCGCGCTGAGGAAACAGCTGATTTGTGTGTAGAGTTTCATTGCTGCCCCTTTAGCGGCATCGTGTAGACATAGTCGCTATCGCGGACGGGGTCGTGGCAACCCACGCATTCGCTGTCGAAAGATTTGTCTTTCCCATACGGCTTCAAATCGGTGCCTCGCCACCTCCCGAAACCCCATCCTTTGGTCGAAGCGTATTTCTTGCTGTCTTTGACCATCAACTCTACCTGCAAAAACGCTCCAGCCCGCACAAAGCCTTTGTCGTCCGGCTGCTCAAACCACGCCACCTTGGCAAAGGTGGCGCCATCCGGCCACGGACTGATTTGGCGGTCGGCAATCGCTTTAATCGCAATATCATTCCCCAGAATCTCTCTCATGGTGTGGTTGTCAAAACGATCGGTGCTGCTGATCGTTTTCCAATTCTTGTACTCCGGGATGAAGGCAACTCCATTGGGCGAGGGCGAAACGTTCGGAGCAGCATTGCCTGCGTGAATCCATTTGTCGTACTGCGCGTCCGCTGTGCTGATTTCGGCGGCTGTCGCAGCCTTGTTCGGCGTAGGCGGATTTAGATATTGCTTTAAGATTGCCACCTCCTCCGGTGTAACCACAGCTTCCGGATGGACGCGTTTGTACGCCGGCAGCGGCATCGCGCCTAATTGGATCATATTTACCGCTTCAAACAGAGCGCTTTTTTGCTGGGCAGCGGGAAGCTTACCAATCTCGGAAAAATTCAGATGCTTGCGCGCTTCCTTCACATCCCTGGTGACAACCCAGTACGCAGGAACGATATGGTCAAACCAGGGCAACATTGTTTCGTTCGAATGACAGTTGTAGCAGGAGATTTTGAGTATCTGCTTCACCTGGGGAGGCACTTGCAGATCCGCCGTCACAGGTGGATTCTTCAACTCCGGCCGAACAAACTGAATTCCCACGAAAGCAATGCCTAGGATTACCGCGATGGAGGTGAGCGCGAGGAAACGGGTTTGCGATTTTGCCATATGTGTTAGAGCCCCAGATCACTTAATCCCGGATGATCGTCCGGACGGCGACCTAGCGGCCAGCGAAACAGGCGCTCCTCGGGTGTAATCGGCAGATCGTTAATGCAGGCGTACCGGTGCTTCATGATGCCGTCCTCATCGAACTCCCAATTCTCATTGCCATAGGAGCGGCACCACTGGCCCGAGTCGTCATGCGATTCGTAGGCAAAGCGCACGGCAATTCTGGCGCCGTCGAATGCCCAGAGTTCCTTGATGAGACGGTACTCCAACTCGCGCCGCCATTTGCGAGTCAGGAATTGAATAATCTGCTCCCTGCCGTTAATGAATTCAGCGCGATTTCGCCACCGGCTATCAACCGTATAGGCAAGCGCAACCCGCTGCGGATCTCGGGAATTCCAGCCGTCTTCGGCTTTCCGCACCTTCTGGATAGCCGTTTCGAGCGTAAATGGCGGCACTAACCTGGCTTGGTTTTCAGTTGTCATACAATTGTCGTCTTTGGCGTACTTAGCGCCCGGCAAAGAGAGCGCATCGTGCGTTCAGTATCCGTGAAGGGAAACTAATCTGGGCTGCGGTAACTCGCCTATAACGCGGCTACGCCCGCTCTTTACTACTTTCTTACTTTAGCTAATTTCGAGTTTATGCCGAATCGGTGCGGCACAAAATACGTCCCGAGCGATTGGGCGAAGAAACGGCGTATTTTGCGAAACGGACTTTGCGGGGGGGGACTTTTACCGAACGAAGCCAAATTCTGCCGTCTGTCGGCGTGCGGGACATTTTGGGGGCCCCTCATCAATAATCTGAGTAGGACACATGCAAGACAAACCGTTGGATTTTTCCGATATCCGCCCTGAGATTATGGCCTTTGCGCTGCTTATGGAAAAAGAGCTACGCCTCCGTGATTACAGGAACAGTTGGAAGAACGACCAGGCCCTGGATTTGGCGCGCCACGTTAAAGACGAGGCGAATGATTTGCTGGCAGTCGTCGGTTTTTGTTTGCGCCCTCCCGTCACGACGCCTATAGCACCGGATGTCCGCAAACGTGTAGTCGAAGAAGCCGCGGATGTTGCAAACATGGCGATGATGGTAGCCGACGTTACGGGATGCCTGGACGCCGGGGTCCGCGAATTTGCTTCTCACCGGGCGGAACTCGCGCGGAAAGACATGCAACGCGGGCAGCTGCCGCTGGTCGAAAACTCCACTCCCAAGTCGCGTGTCCGCGGATACTCGGAAGCGTTTCATGCCGGATTTGAGGCGGGGTATCGGGGGTGGACCGTCGATAATCCTTATGTCTCCAGCCTGCACCGAAAAGTGTGGGAGGAGGGCGCCATGGCGGGGAGACGGATTGTTGCAAAGGATGAAGAAATCTCCAAAAAAGCGGACGAGAGCGATTATGGCGGTTAGCCGGGCCACCTATGACGGTGCGTAGAAGACGATGTAATTCAGGCGGAGAATTACGCCATTTGCGCCTTTTATCGCGAGGTTCCCGACCAGTTGCAGATCCGCGGCGCCGCTGCCACGGTCGACGTTAGTGAAAGCCGGAACACTTGCGCTGTCGACAGCCCACAAAGCATCGCTAACAGTTCCGCCATACGCAAAGCTGGCGAGAGACATGACACAACTCGCCGCCGGGGGCGTCCCAGTAATCAAGGGCAAGTTGACACGTCCGACTATAAAGGTGACGGTATCCCTGGTTATGTCTTCCGAAGGGTTGCCTTTGAACGCGCATTCGACGATGCCGCTGAGGATTGTTAGACCGCCCGCAGCGAGGTTCGAAGGGAATCTGTGATTTTGGTGTACGGCTGTTACTGTGATAGCCATCCGTTACTCCGATCCGGCTATTCTATCGTTTACGGAAAGCGTTTCAACTCCGCTTCTGAAACTTTGGGTCTAAGATGTCGCGCAAGCCGTCGCCGAACATATTAAAGCCCAGAGCGGCGATGGTGATGACCAGGCCCGGGAACAGCGATAGATGGGTGGCGACACCGAGAAAATTCCGGCCCTCGCTCATCATCGCTCCCCATTCGGCGGCAGGCGGTTGAGCGCCGAGCCCCAGGAAACTTAATCCCGACGCGGAGAGAATCACGTCTCCCGCCGTCAGCGTTGCTTGAATGAGCAAGGGCACGAATGCATTGCGCAGAATATGTGTAAAGAGAATGCGCCAAGGGCCAGCACCTAAGGCATACGCAGCTTCGGAAAATTCCATCCGCTTCAATGTGTGGGTCAGGTTGCGGGATAGCCGCGTATACACCGGCACGGCGAAGATAGAAATCGCCAACAGAGTATTGAACAAACTTGGGCCCAGCATGGCGACTAGCAGTATCGCGAGCACAATTCCAGGGAAGGCATACAAGATATCGGTGGACCACATGATGAGGCTATCGAGTCGCTTTCCGAAAAATCCAGCAGCCAGCCCAAGCGGAACGCCGAAGAGCAGCGACATCCCGACACTCATTACCACCTCGAACAAAGCCCAACGCGCACCGTAGACGATGCGCGCGAATACGTCCCGGCCATACTGATCGGATCCAAAGAAGTGGGTGGTGGACGGCTGTTGAAAAGTGATGGCGAGATTTTGTGCGTAAGGGTCCTGGCGCGCCAGCAGTGGGGCGAATAGTCCGCACAAGATCAGGATGAGTACGATACTACTGCCGATGGTTAGATTGCGGTAGCGAAACACGGCGCGAAAATCATCTTTGCTCATTCCGCTTAGTCGAACCGAATTCTAGGATTTAGGAATCCAACCGCAAGATCAGCGGCTAAGTTAATTACGACGACGAACAATACCGTGATCAGAGTGATGCCCTGAATCGTAGGGTAGTCGCGGTATCGAACGGCGTCCACCAAAAGGCGGCCGACACCCGGCCAGTTAAAAACACTCTCGGTGATGACAGCCCCGCCGAGCAAGGCAGCGAAATTCATGCCGACGATGGTGACGATAGGAACCAGCGCATTCCGGAGTGCATGCTTCAAATAAACTTTGGCATCGCCGAGTCCCTTGGCGCGCGCCGTCCGGATATAGTCCTGATGAATAATTTCAAGCATGCTGCCGCGAGTCATGCGCGCAATAACCGCCGTGGGCGCGAGCGCCAGGGTAGCTGCGGGGAGAACGTAACTCCGCCACTCGCCGGCTCCCATCAGCGGCAGCCACCCGAGTTTTACAGCGAACAAATCCATCGCCATCAGAGCCACCCAAAAGTTCGCCACCGATGCTCCCGAGATGGCACACAGCATCACCAGGCTGTCCAACCAACTGCCGCGATAGACGGCGGCCAACACACCCGCCGCGAGTCCGAACAGGATGGCAACTCCATAGCTAACGGTAGTCAACGCCACCGTGTACGGCAGTCGTTCGGCAATTTCCCGAGCGACAGGCTGTTGCGAGCGAGTCGATTGTCCCAGGTCGCCGCGGAGGGCCCGTTCCAAGAACCGTCCATATTGAACGGGAAACGGCTGGTCGAACCCGAGGCGGTGGCGGACGCTTTCGACCGTGACCTGGTCGGCCTGCATACCAGCCATAAGCCGCGCCGGGTCGCCCGGCAATAACCGGACCGCCGAAAAAATCAGCAGTGACGCCAGAAGCAGGATTAACGGCGGTGCAATTAATTTCTGAGCAAGATACGTATGCATAACGATTGTTAGTAGGCCAACTCTACTTGCCCTCCGGGAAACAACCAAAGGTCGGATACATTTTCCCGGACCGCCGCAAGGTCCACCGCGGAATACAGCAGAACATGGGGCGCATCGTCCGAGATAATCTGTTGCGCATCCTTGTAGAACGCGTGCTGTTTGACCGGGTCAAGTTCCGCCGCGGCCTGGTCCAGTGATTTATCCAGCTTGGGGTTGCTGTAAAAGCCAAGATTCGCGCCGACCGGCGACCAGTTCCTGGTGCGAAACAGAGGTCCAAGCTGGCGTTCCGCGTCGAGAGTGGGTGAAGCCCACGAGGCGAAGACGCTATCGGTCCGCGTGGCCGCTTTTTGTTCGGGAGTTCCAAAGATAGTCTGCGAGAAGACACCACTCTCGAGCCGCTGAATGGTCAACGTGACATGAACCTGCGCCCACATGCCTTGCAGCACTTCGGCGAAGTTCACTAGATTCTCCTGGACCGCCATGCTGAGTTGAAAACCATCCGGGTACCCGGCGGCCGCCAGCAACGCCCGCGCTTTACCGGGATCGTAAGGATAGCCTTTCACGCCCGCATCGTAGTTGGCGATGGCCGGAGACAGGGGCGAACTGGCGGGCCGACCGTAGCCGCGAAGCTGAGAACGCACAAGGTTTACCCGATCCGTGGCGTAGTTCAAGGCGCGGCGCACGCGCACATCGCCCAGCGGCTTGTACCTGGTGTTCAACGCAACCCAAAAAACGGCGGAGCTCTCACCACTGAGCAGGCGGACTTTCTGGTTGTGCCGCATGGCGTCAGCAAAGACCGGCGGAAGCGGATTGACCAGGTCGACTTCACCCGCCAGAACCGCCATGTTCATTAGCGCGGGTTCCGTGGTCCACATCCAGCGAAGTTCGGCCGGTCTCAACTTCTTCCCCCAGTACTCTTCATTTCGCACTTCCCGAACATATTCGCCGGTCTTCCATTCCGCGAACCGGTACGGACCGGTACCGACCGCGTGGCGGCTCAAGTAACCATTTCGATCGGCCGCCGGGCTGATCATCGAAGTAACGGCCAGAAGCTGCGGAAACGCAGCGAACGGAGCTTTCAAACGAAAGCTAACTGTGAGCGGATCGAGAGCATGAACGCTCTCCACAGTTCGCCGTACATTGCTCGCGCCAGCCAGACCGCGTTTCACGTCTATCATGCGGTTGAAGGACGCCAGCACCGCATCCGCATTAAATGGAGTTCCATCATGGAAGCGGACGTTTGCGCGAAGAGCCACGGTCCAAGTCATTCCGTCGGCAGCAGAACGCCAACTGGTGGCGAGTGCAGGCACAACCTGTAATTGCTGATTGAAACGTGTTAGTCCTTCGTACATCGGATCGAGGACAGCCGAGGTATATGTCTCGGTGTGGTCCGCAGGGTCCATGCTGCGCGGCGCTTCCGTCTGCATAATGACCAGGTTTGCCGTGGAGCGTCGAAGCGGACGGCAACCTACCAACAGAGAAACCAGCAGCGCTACGAGAGCGAGGCGCGGCATCTAGCTATTGTGCCGGTCCGAGGTAATGACTTGGGGCGTCCAGGAGAAGCCGCGTTCGAACGGAAACGTAGGCACTCGAAATTGGTTGGGCGGCAAACCCTCAATGTCCTGATTAATGGCGCCATCGGACAACGCCATAAGATTGGGGTTCGCGATTGGCGCGAGTTCAGGCGATAGATAGCCTGATTTGACTACTAACAATTTGAAGCGATCAAATTTGAAGCGATCAATGGAAAGGCCAAGCTTCGTGAAATCCTGAATATAGTGGAAGGGGCGCCGCCTGGCTGTGAGTACTAGCGTGACGCCATCGACGATAACGACCGCCTGCCGCTCGCGCGGTTCATCGGTTTCGACTAGAAAGATCACCTTTGCGTGGACAGTCACCGGCTCGCTGCCTCGAGGATCAAGCGCCGCCCCGATATTCAATCGCAGTGTGACGCCTACCCCAGCAGCGTAACAAGCATCAGTCGCCGGAAGGTCAGCGATGCCCGCAACCAGGACATTTTGAAAGGAACGGCGCAATAAGTGCGCCAGCACTTCGGCTCTATCCCCTACGCCGCCGCCCGTTGGATTGTCGCCTGAATCGGCCAGAATTACCGGTTGAGTTACCGATTCAGCCGCCCAATCCAGGCAGTCCGCAATGCTGCCCGTCCGCACGCTGCCGAAGTTGAACTCCTCGCGAGCATCCCAATATTGCTGTGCCAGTTTTCGCGCCTCTTGCGCCAGCACTTCTTTATTAGTGCCCGTCATCACCGCGCTCGCAGTCGAACGCGGCTCATCGGCCCAGACGTAGCCAACCAGGAGCGAGGCGTCCAGCACTCCGTCCAAGCGGTCGATCTGTTCCAACTGCGCGTACAAACGCTTGGCCGGTTGATCCTCCGTGCTGCTGCGCTCTCCCGGCATCAAGACCGGCACAGGTACCCAGACCAGACTGGGCCGAATCCCGCTATCGATACAATGCACCAGCATGTTGCACGCGCGCACGCCGGTTTCTTCGACATCGATGTGGGGGGCCGTGCGATACGCCGATAACATATCGAGATTATTAATGATGCGCCGGCTGAGGTTACCGTGCAGATCGTAGCTGGCGCTGATGGGACAAGCATCGCCGACAATATGGCGCACTGCCTCAATCCAATCGCCCTCGGCATCCTGCAGGCCTTCGACGAACATGGCTCCGTGCATGGCTAGATAGACGCCATCGACTGGGCCGGCCTGCCGCAGACGCTCTAGAAACTCGGTCTTGAACTCTTCATACGTGGCGCGCTCCACCGGGCCGCCAGGCACGGCGCGTGCGTGCAGCAGGGGCACAAACTGGTGCGCATATCGATTCAGGAACTGAAACGACGGACTTTGCCGGAGTTCTGCTCCCCGCAAGACTCTAAAGTCCTGAGCCCGGCTTCTGATGCGGCTATACGTGCTGCACTCAGTATGAATGCCGCCAAATGCGATGCGCATTTACCTCCTACTATCCTGGATATCACTTCGGTTGTTACACTCACTTCATTGACGGATGCGAAGATGCATGACGATCCGCTGTTGAAGATCACCGATCTTCAAACTCATTTTTACACTCGCCCCGGTATCGTCAAATCAGTAAACGGCGTTTCCCTTGAAGTGCGCGCGGGCGAGACCCTGGCGGTGGTCGGCGAATCAGGCTCGGGAAAGAGCGTTACCAGCCTGTCGATTATGCGTTTGATTGATCCGCCGGGCAGGATCGTGAACGGTTCCATTCTGTTCCGCACCAAGCAAGGCAAGAGGGTCGATCTGACAGTTTGTACAGAACCGGATATGCGGCGAATACGCGGCAATGACATCGCCATGGTGTTTCAAGAGCCCATGACGTCGTTAAATCCCGCGTTTACGGCAGGCGATCAAATTGCCGAAGCAATCATGCTGCATCAGGGGAAGCGCAAGAAAGAAGCTTGGAGCCTGGCGGCCGAGATGCTGGCGCTGGTTGGCATCGCGGCTCCCGAAAAACGCCTTCACGAATTCCCTCACCAGATGTCGGGGGGCATGCGCCAGCGCGTGATGATCGCCATTGCGCTTTCGTCGAAACCCGCGCTTCTGATCGCGGATGAGCCGACGACTGCCCTCGACGTCACGATTCAAGCGCAGATCCTCGACCTGATGCGAAAGTTACAGATGGAGCTCCACATGGCCATTTTGCTGGTGACGCATAACTTGGGAGTCGTTGCCGAGATGGGTTCGCGGGTTGCCGTGATGTATGCGGGCCGAATCGTTGAAGAAGGCCGGGTGGACGATGTGTTCCGGTCGCCCAAACATCCCTACACGATCGGCCTACTGGCCAGCATGCCGCGGCCGGATAGCGGGGGTAAGCGAGCGAGGCTCGACGCTATCCCCGGCAGCGTACCAAGCCCGTTCGCGATGCCGCCGGGCTGCTCCTTTGCGCCGCGCTGCCGGTATGCCCTCGCGGAATGCGATGCTGTTATTCCGGCGCTTGCCGAAACCGGCGATGGACATGTTTCGCGCTGCCTCCGCTGGAGAGACCTTTGAGCGAAACGCTACTCGAAGTACGCCATCTTCGTAAGCTGTTCCCGATCCGCGGAGGGCTTTGGAACCGCGTTGTCGCGAATGTACAAGCGGTCCAAGACGCAACTTTCACGCTGAGCCGTGGAGAGATCGTCGGGCTAGTCGGCGAATCGGGTTCCGGCAAGTCGACATTGGGCCGCAGCATTTTGCGGTTAACGGAGCCGACTAGCGGGGAAGTAGTATTTAATGGCCGGGACATTCTGGGTCTGCAAGGGAACGAGATGCGCCGGATGCGAAGAGAAATGCAGATCGTGTTCCAAGATCCCTTCGGAAGTCTCGATCCGCGCATGACGATAGAGGCGATCATCGGTGAGCCGCTCCGTATTCATAAACTCGCCTCGCGCGCGGAGCGTCCGGCACAGATAGCGGAGCTTCTGCAAATGGTCGGTCTGTCTCCCGATTACCGGAAGCGCTATCCTCATCAATTCTCCGGCGGCCAGCGGCAGCGGATCGGTATTGCGCGGGCCTTGGCGGTAAAGCCAAGCTTCGTTGTGGCGGATGAGCCCGTATCGGCGCTCGACGTTTCCGTACAGGCGCAGATCGTAAATCTCATTCAGGATCTGCAGCAGCAGTTGAGGCTGACCGTGTTATTTATCGCCCACGATCTGCTGATCGTGGAACATTTGTGCGACCGGGTGATGGTGATGTATCTGGGCCGGATCATGGAGTTCGCACCCAGCAGGCGTTTATATGGAGCGCCTAAACATCCTTATACCGAGGCTCTGTTGTCGGCGGCGCCAATTCCCGATCCGTCGCGGAAGCGCGAAAGAATTTTATTGACTGGGGACATACCGTCTCCGATGAATCCACCAAGCGGCTGTGTGTTCCGCACGCGATGCCGCTATGCCATTCCCGAATGCGCTCAAACGGTTCCACCTTTACGGGAAGTAGAACCGGGGCACTACAAGGCTTGCATACGCGACGTGCTTTAAAACATTTATGACGTATTAACAACAGCAGACCAAATCTCCATTGACAGAATGGCCGGGAGCAATGATACTAGACCAAATCAGCGGCAGCGAAGTTTCAGAGTCCAGGTTCGACCCTCTTGTCTGTGGCTTTAGGGAGATCTTCGAATGGTTGCTAAACACTTCTTGCTGGCGGCCGGCGCTTCTTGGATGGCGCTTCTCGTCTGCCCGCCGGCCTTTGGCCAGGGTAGCGGCACTATTTCCGGCTCAGTGACTGACTCCAGCGGCGGCGCTGTTGCGGGAGTAAAGATAACCATAACGGCGCCGGCGACGGGGAGTTCCCGCGATGCGCGAACCGACAACGCCGGCCATTACGTGGTTCCGCTGCTTGGGGTCGCGACCTACACGGTTCTTACGGAGGTTAAAGGTTTTCGGAGCGAGGAGGCCCAGAATGTGGTTCTGCAAACAAATGAGCAACGCGAGTTGGACTTCAAACTTTCGCCAGCCACCGTGCAACAAGGTGTCGAAGTAACAGCGGCCCCGGTCGCAGTAGAGACATCGAACCCTACGCTGGGCGCAGTCATCACTTCTCAGTAAGTCGCCGAGCTTCCGTTGAACGGGCGCGACTTTGTGCAACTGGCGACCCTGACGCCTGGAACTGTTCAGGAAACAAATCCCAATAGCTTCTTTAATGGGGGCGCCAGTAGCGAGGTTTCGGCGCGCGGTTCCTTCTCGCTTTCGGTGGGCGGTTCGCGCGCAAATAGTACGGATTGGCTGCTCGATGGGAACGATAACAACGAACTGACGGGCGGCGGTATTGCCATCTTGCATCTATCGATGCTATTCAGGAATTTAAGGTTCTGACTTACAACTACTCGGCCGAATTCGGTTTGCGCGCGGGTCCCACTGTTTTGGTGGCGACGAAATCCGGATCAAACGGCGTCCATGGCTCCGTTTTTGAGTTTTTCCGCAACACCAATCTCGACGCACGAAGCTTTTTCGCGGATTCAACGGAGAAATTCAATTTGAATCAATTCGGTGGATCCATCGGCCTTCCTATCAAGAAAGACAAAACCTTTTTCTTCGGCGACATACAAAACAAAATGCAGCGGCATGGAATTCCCTTCACCGGCCTGGTTCCCACGCAAGCGATGCGGAACGGTGATTTCACCAACGATGCGTTCGGAAACCCAAGGTCCGGATTTATTATCAACCCGAACGTGACGGGCTCGGGCAACACGGCTTTCCAGTGCAACAGCGCGGGCAATCCGCTCCCGGTAAATGCGGACGGCAGCCAGGCCGCGGGCGTGAACTGCAATAAGATCCCGGCTGGATTGATTAATCCCCTCACCGCGAAGTTGATCAATCTGTATCCCTTGCCGAACGCCAGCAACGCGGGGCTTGGCTATAACTACGTCAACCAACCGGTGCGCTCGTTAAGCGAAGGTGAATTTGACGGCCGGCTCGACCAAAACTTCTCCAGCGAGGATTACGGATTCGCACGCTTCAGTTACGATCAGGCAAAGTCTTTTGTCCCCGGCGGTTCGCCTGGATTTGCGGAAGCCAATCCCTTCGGGAGCAATCAGGGAATCCTCAACCATGCACGCAACGCGGCCCTCTCGGAGACTCACGTCTTCTCCGCCAACACTGTGAATCAGGTCAGCGGCGGCTACAATCGTATCTTCAACTACATCTCTTCGCAGGGCACCGGCAGCTGCTACGCGGCCGCACTGGGAATTCCCGGCGCGAATCTGGGAGGAGTAAGTTGCGGTCTTACATCCACACAAGTATCCGGCGGCTATTGGTCGCTGGGTGATCGTGGATTTTCTCCCTTTCAAGGCGGGACCAATGTCTTCTCCATTTCCGATTCGCTCGATATGGTCCGCGGGAAGCATGACATCAAAGTGGGCGGCTCAATCCGGGCCAATCAAATGAACGTCAGAACCGAAGGTTTCGCCGATGGGTATTGGATCTATAGCGGTGCGTGGACGAATGAGCCGGAGGCGGATTTGGTGCTGGGCCTTCCCAGCCTGGCTATTCACGACCAGACGTTCAATGGGAATACGATTGGGAGGCGCTGGAAATCCTACCGTCCATTTGTTCAGGACGACTGGCGCATAAGCAAGAGCCTGACGTTGAACCTGGATTTAGCCTGGGTACTCACCACGCCTATCACGGAAGCGGCAAACCGCCAGGCGGACTTCGACCCCGCCACTGGGAAGTTCATGATCCCAGGTCAGAACGGTGTAGGCCCTTCCGCCGGAGTCCGTTTTGACAAGACCGCCTTGGAGCCCCGCGTTGGAGCCGCCTGGAAACCATTCGGCAACGCCAATACGGTGGTTCGCGGCGGTTACGCTATTTTTCACGACTCGGCATGGAACCAGGGCGCGCAAGGGCTGTGGCAGAATCCGCCGTTCTACGCTGAGTCAGATCAGTTCGCGTTTGGAGGCGGCTGTACGTTCGCCACGGCTGCCTGCGCCACGCGATTTGGGCAGACGCCCGGGGCGATCAATGCGTCCTCCGGGTTTCCCATCTTCACCGCGCCGCCGGTCCCGGCCAACTTCACTGGAACCATCCAAGCGCAGAACCTGGATTTTAAACTTGGCCGAGTGCAGCAATTCAATGTCAATGTTGAGCACCAACTGCCTGGCGGCATTGTGCTCACCGCCGGCTACGCGGGATCCCGCAGTTCGCATATCCTGATCAGCGGCAACAACCTCAACGTTTCCTCGCCGGCTGCTTGCGGCGCGATCTCAGGATACACGCTCGGCTGCGGTCCGAACGGCGCTGCCTTCGGCGTGCCCTACACGCAGTTCCCGTTTTCCACCATCGCTAATATCAGCGACGCCGGACGGGCGCACTACAATTCGCTTCAAATCAAAGCGGAGACCAAGAGCGACAGGCATGGCATCTACGTACTGGTGGGATACACGTACGCGCGGGCTTACGACAACGGATTCACCGATGGACTCGGATCGCTGTTGGGCGCCACCTATTACCCCTTGCCAAACTGGCAAAATCTGGATTGGGGACTATCCCAAATCAATCTCAACCAGACCTTCACCGCAAGTCTGATCTATCAATTGCCGTTTGGCAAAGGCAAGCATTTTGGAAGCTCCTGGAATGGAGCCGTGAACCAAATCCTGGGAGGCTGGGAGGTGACCATGATCGAAAAGGCCACTTCCGGTTTCCCGGTCTTTATTGTGGATAGCAACAACCAGTCCGGCGTGAATTTTCAAAACAACGGCAGCAGCCTGAACCGGCCCAACCAAACGTGTGATTCGATGGCTGCGCCAACGACTCTCGGCCAATTCTTTAAAACCTCCTGTTTCTCGATCCCGCTGCCGGGAGAACTGGGGAACGCAGGGCGAACGCCCGTGTCTGGCCCCGGCTTCGTGAACACGGACTTTTCGGCCATCAAACACTTTCTGCTACCGCGCGAGGGAATGCGGCTGGATTTCCGCAGTGAGTTCTTCAACCTCTTTAACCATGCGCAGTTCGGTCAGCCGGGCGGCGATATCAATTCAGCTACGTTTGGCGTTATCAATACAACTGTGGGTAATCCTCGCGTGATCCAGTTTGCGCTGAAGCTTGCCTTTTAGGTTTAACGGCGGCAACTTGCGCAGAGGCCCGAAAGGAGATTCGTATGTCTGACGCGCTTTCGCTTCCCCCTCGTCCCAACCTGGAGCAATACAGGACGCTCGCCAAAGAATTTCAAAGCGCTTGCGAGTCGAGCGACGGCAGCGCGATCCGCAACTGGGCTGGACGCTGGGCAGAAACTCTTGCACGGTTGCAAGCTCTGGAGGTCACCCCCGAAGTCCGGAGACAGGTTGAGGGCGAGGCGAAACGGATGGAGCAAAGCTGGAACAAATTCAAGCAGGCGACTGAAGATGCGGGCCGATGCAGCCTCGCCGACGCTCAGCTCTTCCTAGCGCGCCTTCACGGGTTCGCCGGCTGGCCGGATTTTGCCAAGCACTTGGATGGCTTGGCGAGAGCGAATTCGCCGGTCTCGAACTTTGAAGGGGCGGTGGACGCGCTTGTCAGCGGCGACCCGGCGACCGTTGGGGCGCTCCTGCGGGACGATCCGGAACTCGTGCGGGCGCGTTCGACCCGGGAACATCGCTCGACGCTGCTCCATTACGTTTCGGCGAATGGTATCGAGGATTTTCGCCAGAAGACACCGAAGAACATTGTCGAGATCACGAAGATGCTGCTGAAGGCTGGCGCCGATGTCAATGCGGAGTCAGACGCGTATGGAGGCCGATCGACGACGCTCGGATTGACGGCGACGAGCTGCCATCCAGAAAACGCGGGGGTACAAATCGCGCTGCTGGAGCTGCTGATTGAGCATGGCGCATGGATCGACGGTCCGGACGGCGGGAGCATCGTCAACAGCTGCCTTCACAATGGGCGCCAGCAAGCGGCCGAGTTCCTTGCCAGCCGCGGCGCGCGGTTGGACCTGGAAGGAGCGGCAGGGCTGGGACAGCTCGACATCGTGAAGAGCTTCTTCGACGAGAACGGTAAATTGAAAGCTACCGCAACGCAAAAACAGATGCAGGATGGGTTCGCGTGGGCTTGTGAATTTGGCCGAACCAGTGTCGCCGATTTCCTGCTTCAGAAGGACCTGGATGCGACGCTCACGCGTGACGGACAAATCGGCCTGCACTGGGCCGCTTACGGCGGGCATGCGGATATCGTCTCGCTGCTGCTGGAGCGCGGCGCGTCAATCGAAGCTAGGGATAACAGGTTTAACGGAACGCCGCTCGATTGGGCGCTGCATGCTTGGGCGAATGCCACCGGGGCCGAAAGCCGTCACTATAAAGTGGTCGCTCTGCTGGCTCTTGCAGGCGCGAGGCTGGACCCGCCCTCGCACCAAGGCGAGGAGGACGCACGCGGCGCAGTAAAGAAGATGCGACCCGATTGGCGGATGCAGGCGGCGCTGCAAGGCGAAATGCCGGCGGATTAGTTGACTGAGTTCTGGAGTGAAGGACCACGGGTTGCGTCTCGACTTGAATAGAATGCTTGGGCGGATTCACTCCGGTTCAGATTGATCTGTTCGAAATCGCCCTCAACGACATCTCTGATGTGCATTCTTTGTCTCCCGTTGTCCGGCTCGTGCGCGCGTTATTACAAGAATAAGCAGAGATGACCGGCGCGGCGCGGAGTCCTGCTGCGGCATGCTATCCTCCTGTAAGTCATTTTCCTGGAGGTCACCTGCTTGCTGACGTTGTTACTTACCACAGTGCTTCTTGCCGCGCCTGGGCCGCCGCATGCCACCGGAGTAGTTCACACGGTGCAGGTTGACCTTGGCTACGAGACGTTTGGGGCGCGGGGCACGGCACTGCCTGTCATCGCGGTGAACGGCGGTCCAGGGCTATCGCATGCTTACATGCTGATGAACGATTTATGGCAAAAGGTAGCGCGAGGCCGGTTGGTGGTGTTCTACGACCAGCGGGGCACTGGCGCTTCCAGGCGTCTAGAGCCGGGCGCACCGCAGACCATGGACGCTCAGGTAGCAGACCTGGAGGCAGTCCGCGCGCAGTTAGGATTGGAGAAGTTCGCGCTTGTGGGCGACTCCTACGGCGGACTGCTCGCGATGGCGTATGCCGCCGCGCATCCGAAGCATGTAGGGAAGCTGATTCTCTCCGACTCGGCGGCACCTTCGTGGAAGAGCATGGTGCACCTGCTGCCACAGACATTTCCCGACGTTGAAGAGCAGAATGCGGCGGAGAAGGCGAAGCTTGGCGGCAGCACGGATGCCGCGGCGCGCGCGAGTCTCCGTGCGCATTTCCGCATGATCTTTTATTCTCCCGCGAAACGCGATGCTTATATGGCGAATATGGGCGGTCTCGGTTATGAGCCCGCCGTCGCCCACGCAATTTCGAAGGCAACAAGAGATCTTGATCTGACGCCAAAACTGGCGGACTTCCACTTTCCGACGCTCGTGATCACCGGCCGCTATGATATGAACGTGGCTCCGCTGACGGCGTGGCGCATGGCGCATGCGATTCCGGGGGCGAGAATCGTGTTTTTCGAGGAGAGCGGCCACCTGCCGTCGTACGAAGAGCCGGAAAAATACCGCACCGTTCTTGAGGCATTTTTGAACGAACGCTGAGCTCCTTCCCCGCGATATGTTCAGGAAAATTGCACTCTTGTTTTTGGCCGCGGCTTCGGGGATGCCCGCAGCGTCAGAATCGGTGTTCATTTTCACCAACGCGCCTTTCCCATCCGCGCACGCCTCCAATATCGTCGAGCTGCGAGACGGCGATTTTCTCGCTTCCTGGTTCGGGGGAACCGCTGAAGGTAAGGCCGACGTCGCGATCTGGTCGGCGCGCCTGCACCACGGCGCCTGGTCGCCGCCAGTCGAACTCGCCCGAGAGCCTAACATCGCTACTTACAACCCGGTGATGTTCCATACCAAGGACAACCGGCTCTGGTTCTATTACAAGTTCGGTCCTAATCCGGCCAGTTGGTCCGCTGCGCGCCGCTGGAGCGATGATGACGGCAGAACCTGGTCGCCCATAGAACATCTGCCCGCAGGCGTGACCGGCCCAATCCGAGCCAAGCCGCTGGTCATGGACGACGGCACGGTGGTCAGCGGCACATCGGTCGAGAGTTATCACACGTGGGCTGCATGGATTGAGCGCAGCACCGACAACGGGCGCTCCTGGCGGCGTATTGGGCCGATCACTGTCCCCTATTCCCTTCCCTCTCCGCCGCCCAGGACTTACGGCATTATTCAGCCTTCCGTTGTATCCGTCAGCGGGAAAAAACTTCGACTGTTTGCGCGTTCCACCTCTCAACTTGGACGGATCTGCGTTTCCGATTCCGACGATGCCGGGCTTAGCTGGACCGATGCGCGCCCGCTTGATCTGCCGAACCCGAACTCCGGTATCGACGCCCTGCACCTGCGGGATGGCCGCTTCGTTCTGGTTTACAACGACTCCACGTCGAAGCGAACGCCGCTGGTGCTTGCGCTCAGCGCGGACGGCGAACACTTCCAAAATTTTCGTACTTTGGAATCGGGCGAGGGTGAATTCTCCTATCCCTCCATGATCCAGGACCGCGACGGAAATTTGGATATTACCTATACCTGGAATCGCAAACTGATCAAATTTATTCGCATCCCGCTCAGCGAAATACCCGACTAACTAGAAGGTATTTGATCAGGAAGCCGTCCGCTGTCAGCTTTTTTGTTTCAATTCTAGCCCGGAATGAAGACAATTAGTTTGAACATTGATTCGAACCACCCGGGGAGTAGTCATGAAGAATGCAGTTTTACCAATTATTTTGGCGATGACGGTGTCGTTTTTGAGAGCGCAGGACGCCGGCGCCCTCAGCCACTTCTTCGAGGGCAAGCAGGTGGTGGTGAAGATCGATATGCCGGGCAGCCAGCAAGGAATTGACATCTATCCTCAGCGGCCAGACTCGTTCGACGCGAAAGCCTACGGCAGGCGCATGAAAAGTTTTCCCGTTTCCCTGCGCAACGGCGACACCGTCGTGGTCACGACGGTCAAGGTAAAGGACAAGTTGATCGAATTCCAGCTGGGGGGAGGTGGCTTTGGCACGCTGGGCGATGACAGCAATACAGCCGTGAACTTTACGCCGGCGCGCAAAAGCCAGCGCGAGAAGGATCTCGAAGAACAGCTAAGTCACGCCAGCAATCCGGACCAGAAGGATAGTATCAAGGGAAAGCTCGATTCGCTGAGGAGGGATCGCGAGCGCAACGACCGGCGTAACAGGGCGCTAGCCGAGCGCGCGGCTCAAATTAAAAGGCAAAGAGTCGACGAGGAGCGCGCGACAGGCGGCTCGCGGTTCAATCTTAAATACGACGCAAAGGTCCCGGCCAATGTTACTCCGCAGGACGTGATGGCCGCCC
>Ga0193743_1000587_pt1 | contig 28523 bp, 28 predicted proteins | sample L2c2metaG_FD_143038 | JGI IMG/M metagenome (GOLD analysis project Ga0193743, IMG submission 143038) | Soil microbial communities from a riparian zone of the East river system, Colorado, United States - L2c2 | ecosystem: Environmental > Terrestrial > Soil > Riparian zone | place: USA: East River...
ATAGTGAGCCCATCCATAAAAGGAAGATACCCGTGATTTAAGGCGAAATCGCCGCACTAAGGGGGCGCGCGTGAAATCAGACTACAGATGGGTGACATCAGTTAAATTCCGAAAGGGCCCATTTCATCAGTCTGGCTACGGGAGATGTAGACTATTTGATATCATAGGGATAGTACTATCACCACCCCAACCATCGGCCAGGCTTCATCCAGTCACGGTTTGTCAGATCAGCCGTTTTCAACTCTGCTCGGCAATGGAGAAGTCCCCACAGTGTCCTAATGTTGATGATCACTGTATAAGTTTATCTATATATGCTCCAAGCAAGCAAGGTACAATAACTAAGTAGCTACAAGATTATATAAATGAATATGAACACTACTGCGGGTAATTAGGCCTATGACACTTAGTAGTATTGAATACCGTGATCAGATGTTGCTGCTGGTCTTGACTTAAAGTCGACTTGTAACCATTCGTAGTATGAGGCAAAGTGTAAACATGATGAAACCCCCGATTCTACGTGTGGTTTTTCTGAGTTTAAATCCCTGTTGTGATCGAGTTTTCCGAAGGAGGGGGGCCTGGCCGATGGTTGGGGCGGTGGTACGCTTTCTATTTTGAAATTTTGGATTTTTGATAACTTATGTAAGTACTTGAAGACATCTTCTGACCCCTCAAAACTATCAAAACGGTAAGATTTGATGATTTTAGGAAAATAAACAGAGTCAATCATAAAGCCTACTAGTTCTGATCGGTGAACAATTATATTTGGAGTACGGGAGCATGGGAGGTCGCATGCATAGTCTGCGTAAGAGATCTTGTCCATCTTTTTTTGCCATCAATTGCAATTCTCTCGAGGTCTTTCCCGAAACGGATGGAGACGAGACTAGTCGTGAGAGAACGTATGGCGGCCGCCCACCGCATCGGACATGTAGGTCGATAAAGATGGTAGGTTTGAGGAGGTTGGCGTATATACAGTATATTGATCTTCTGTGACTTGTGTAGTGGACGTTTTAATTAAGGTATTTGGCTGCTCCGTTTCTTTTCGCCGAAGATATCGATAGAGACAGGTGATGATGACAAGCGCATTGCACGCCATGAGAGAAATGCTAGCCTGCATTGTCAAAATGAGTGATGCATGATATACTAACATAGGAACAAGGTGTATACCATGATGTGCGCTAAGCCGGTATCTATAATCAGGCTATATGGCCCAGAACTAACAGGTGGTGCCAGCAAAAATACTGCACATATGATACTGCAAGTAGATGTCAGGATGCTGGATGCGAAGCCTACTTTGACAAGAAACAGTTCAACTGGTTGGAGTTTTGCGTTCCAAAAAAGACGCAGCGGGATTGCAATGAGGAGCGTATCACCAACAAGGTCACCTTGAAAGCGAGGTTAAATCTAATATTGAGAAAACATGATCCTGCATACCACATAATATAAAAATTCCTATGGAACGGGTTGGCACGTAGACATATGGGGGACCAAGTGTCCAGGAAGTATCCCGTCCACAAGCCACCGTCAATTGGATGACTAAAGCCAGGTAGATGGCCCCAAAGAAGAGCGTAAGATAAAGAACAAAAGCGAAGATAGGATGTTGTCGAGGCATAATCCTTGCAATAGAGAGAGCAAGGCTGATTCGCGTTGTCCTGGAAACATGAGGACAATGGTGAACTTTGAAGGATTGAACGATGCTGGCAACCTACCATATAAGCGTCGGAAACGACAATGTAAACAACCAGCCGGAAACGACGTGTAGAGCTGTGTGCACTGAATGTGATTCATTTTACAATGCCCGTTGTATGTTCAAAGTGACTTCCAGTCCTCACCTTCTACAAGATTGAACCATGTCGTCAAGAAGTAAAGAAAAGCCAAGACTAGCGAGATGAAAGCCAAAAAATCGTCCCACCAAAGCCCCTGATTGCGCTTCCTATGAACGAGACGAAATATGGTTGATGCCATGGCCAGCAATTGTGGGGCGAGCAGGCCGGCTTATTGAGAGTCAATAATGGTCACCCATAGCCATCGATGCACATCTTTGAAAAAAAAAAACATACCTGCCCAAATTATCTGTGTTCTCCTGTGGCCTTTGAAGTGATCGAGCATCAATAGCTACCGAACCAGAAGCCAGGCCAATGCGATTCGTACTGCCGGAGATATGGTAGAGCAATGGATTTTCGACGGAAACCCAAGTCCAAGGCTATACCATTCAGAATACTTGAAAGCAGGGCAGTAAACTTTTATCTGCAAGCTAAATGCAAAACCCTCGACACCTGGAGCCCCAACAATTCCCACCGCCTCGCTATGTATAAACAACCGCTTTTGGTAAGGTGTGCTCACGGCTAACGTTCAGATCGTGTTTTCCTCAGCAACATGCTTACAAAAACCTGTGTCATTATCCTGATATGTCGGATGGTGAAGGTAAGATACTATACAAACTGACAATCGAGTTATGTGCCGTGATGACGCACCAAAAGCAGATGTTTGTTACATAGCTGTGTGTCAATAACTGATGATTCAAAAAGGGGAGTAGAAAGGTTCCCGGAGAGGTTAATGAATTTGATAAATAGCACCCGAAATGGCTCCGTCGGTAACCGGCGGTTGGCAACCAACACTACACTAACCACAGGCGTGCCTACCATTTTGCAGACTCTGCGCTGGTACGAAGTGTATCAAAATTCCCGCTACCTTTAGATAGTGGGTCTTCGGACTCACATTTTGAGATTTGACGATTAGCTAGGTATTGTCATGACAATCCGCTTTGCGGACCTGGAAAGTGTATGAGCGTGCTTTCATTGAATATATATAACCGGGAGCCGCTAAGAATTTATTTACCCGAACTGTTTGATTGGTATGTATGTCGATCTAGTCACCGGCCGTCTCTGGGAGTTATTTGACCGGTGATCTAATTTCTTATGAAATGCCATAACTTCCTCTCACCGACCATCGGCCAGCCCCCTCCTTCGGCCACTTCGAATATCTTGCTCGAAAGTATACGAGCGGGTGCTTTCATTGAATATATATAATCGGGAGTTTATTTACCCGAACTGTTGGATCTCGATCTAGTCACCGGCCGTCTCCGAGAGTTATTTCACATATTTCTTATGAAATGCCATATATACAATCACCAACCAGCCAGCCCCTTCCTCCGGCCACTTCAGAATTTTGGCTCACAGACCAAACCTGATATATAGCATCTATTACATAGCATTGATAGTTTCCAAGCTCTTTTTTGGGTTTACAATATACTGAAGTATGTGAGGTAGAGAGAAATCCTCTGTCACGCTTGCCAAGAGATGCCATGTCGGGGCTTGACCTCGGATTGATCGCCATTCCCAAAAGAGTCAAATGCGCATGAGAACTTAACGCGTCGCGACGTGGTCATTTTCTTAATGCCTGCTGCACCAAGAAGTTCTGGCAACGTGACCGACATGCGCATGAGAACTTAACGCGTCGCGACGTGGTCATTTTCTTAATGCCTGCTGCACCAAGAAGTTCTGGCAACGTGACCGACGCTCAAATCACCTCATACGAACCTCTTTTGCTAGTCCATATAACCACTGGGCCATTCCGGTCCTTTAGAGAAGGTTCAAGGAAGACAGGGGGTGAGTTCTGGACCCATTAAATTATTTAAGAGTATAAACTACAGGGCTAGGACAGATGACTGGAAGACTGCTCGTGCTAAACGGCAGTCAAACGGCTGATGTGACAAACGGTCTCTTGTTCGAACCTGGCTGCGATCTCACTCCACGGCAACACCACTCAGTACTATGATTGAGCAGCATATAAGTACATAGTAATCTGCCAACGACCTGTAATGCCCATTAGTCAATCGGTGTTTTTCTGAAAGCCTTGATCTTACGTTCATGAAGAATGAAGTTAACGTTGTTTATTGCTCCCCGAAAGGGTGCCCAGCGCTAGCGCGTGGGAGGTGTATGAGCAGAAACCGACGTCAGGACACTGTCAATGGAGTCCGGGTGTGCCCGGTCACAGTTAGATACTAGTGGCGAAATTTATGTAAAACTCTATATAAAACCATGTTTCTACAATGTTGAACAATATATGGATGACTTCCCATAGGAATCTGTACTTACTACTTACACAGACAGGTCGGTTCGAAATCCTACCTAAATTTAGATACCTTGGCGCAGGCCGCGAATTACAGATTTAGAACTGCCGATTTGTCAACATCAAGTGGCGCGGGAGGATTTTCCATCATTCGGCGATTGTTTTAAAAATATAATCTGTATAAATGACAAGCAGAGGGATTCTACTTCGTTGGTCTACATCTGAACTTCATAAAAGTTGTACGGTATCATGGGAGGCAAAAAGAATACAGGCAAGAGGACTCAGAGAAAAGCTAAGGAGCTGACATACCATATATGGATACCACATGAGTCAGGAAACGTTTAGAATAGTTTATAGAACCATCTGAAATGGAGTCGGGAGGCCATTTCAGCTGGTGCAAAAGTCGACTCGTTTGAAACGGCCTCTCAACTTCAGAATTTGGTCTGATGCGACCTCGCTTGGCGTTGGCTTCTCAGTTGGTGAGATTTAGAACTATTTAGAATCGTTTAAAATTTTTTTAGTCTCGTCGTCCGCGTGTGGACGAGGGGTTTAGATCGAGCCTATAAATCGGTACAGGTTCCTACGGGAAGTCATCCCAACGCATCTCCAGAGGAGTAACATTTCGCCGACCCTATAGGAGCTTCATAGGTCTGGTATGGATCAGATACATCAAATTTTAACTAATATACAAATTATTAGACCTCTGGCGAGGCAGGACTGAGTTCAGACTCCTTGGTCCTACCGCCCAATTTGCAAAAACACAGACCACCTCTGATTATCTGGGCATCAAGCGAGACACATCGCAAACTGGAATGACTAGGGGATGTCATAAGTTTTGCGGCCGCCGGTGTGGACGGGACATTGAGATGTGGCAAGCCCATGTCGCACCATTGGGTTGGAAAGTTACTCAAGTATGCCATAAGTACATCCTGAGGTTTGATGGACACACATAATAACTTATTTAGAAGCGGCCGGCATAAAAACGATGTTGATACTCCAAAAGGAACGGCATGATAACCTAAAATGAGTTACATCAGAAGAAGATCGTTGGAAAACAAGAGTACTCAACGATTCTTTACCTTTGGCCCGGCATCAGATACGAGCCATGTTTCTGATATATAAGGGCCGCTCGCTGGCCCTAAGGTACATATTAGAAGAAGAATATTGGACATGGACTTGTGTTTTTTCATCCTCGCGAGTCGTCGAGTAGATATTATGAAATATTCGAAAAGCGGGGTCGCGATCATTAGGATTTGTCAGGACTTCCGACAGCGATGTTCGCGTGAGTAACATAAAAAACCATTTTTGAACTATTTGGAAATCTCAACGAGGATCATCTTCTGGTCGTTCCGAAAACATGAAGTGAGTGATATGAAGAAAATGACACGTACTGAGGGATTGTAAAGTATGGTGAAAATGTTCGACCCCTAGCTGATCTGTGAGGTGTAGGACAAAAGTAGTCGGAATGTCATCCAAACAGGCCCGTTGAACACGGATACAGTCGATCAGATAAGGCGCTCGCCTCTTCCCAAATCCATTAGGGCGAAAATCAGGATTTCAAGGGTAACCACTCAGAAAGGCAATTACGTTGTAGCCTTCACTAAACAAATAGTAATTATCCAGCAAGGTTTGGCCAGATTTGACTAAGGCGCATACCTAGCGGATCGCTCAACCTTCCTATACGCGATGACTTGCGGAGCTGTGGCCCACAGAACCCAGAGGTCTCATTCGACATCATGCAAACACTGCCTAGTGGTGTCAACCAATTCTCGAAGCGTTTTCAAATGCTCACGCTCTGCATGCTTGATGAGATTTCTGACGAACTTGGTGAGAAGCAAGGTGACAAACCAGGGTAAACCGATGAGGTTTATGCCTTCACACATGAGAGGCTTTGATGATCCTCAATACGACTGTTGGAACTAATTTCGGCGCTCATTCTGAAGTAAGGTCAACTTGACTCCAAAACTGTAGCCGTCAGTGCCTCCTGGTTGACGAACATGTCGTTCAGAGAAGCTGTGTAGTTACTCAACGGTCCTTGACAAAGGATATGAGTCCTTTTCTAATAGCGCATCCAGCAAAATGGATGGCGGAGTGCGAAAAGAACACAGTACAGGCAACACCCACATATCCTGCGAGAAAGACAACAGATTCATCGCCTAGACAGGATGCTGCCGACAATATTTTCACAGAGGCTATGCCCCAGACGCGTCCTTATCGTGAACGCCTTGCCCGACAACTAGGCGATGAGTACAAGGGTGCGGAAAAATATCGTCTCAGAGAAGATGATAAACGCGAAAAGCATTGGAAAAAGATAGGGTCCATATCTCAGTGACAGGCAATGGGCGAGTTGATCTTGTTTCCGCATTTGCTATTCATTAACTGAATCATGCTTTTCATGTGAATTTAGGCTACTGTTCGAGGAATGGAGAGGATCCCATCCTTAAAGAACGCCTATTCGGTGTCACTGCCCACCAAGGAAACCATGGCGAGGACGTGAAAGAACTCTACTATTACCTTGATTCGATGCCGACACATTCATACATGAGATTTCTGTACAAGTATCCTCAACGTCGATACTCAACGCCGATATCCCTACGAAGATCTGGTCACTGAAAATTGAGCCAGGAGTCGTGAAGTCGCAGAGTATGAAATTCTAGACAGCGACGCGTTCGATAATGATCGCTACCGGGGCGTATTTGTCGAGGTTGGATTGTTTATTTCCCTATTCATACGAAACAACTAATCCGTCCCGATAGTATCCAAAAGATGAAGATGATCCCGAAAATCTATATCTTCGCATTACCTCTTACAATCGAGGACCTGATCCAGCTACTCTGCACGTCATCCCGCAACTCTGGTTTCCTAATACCCAGTCATGGCTTTTGGAAAAACCTCCGATGCCCAGTCTTTCTGGTTCTATCCGTGGAAACGATAACACGAGATGTATAACTATGTGCCATCCGACTCTCGGCAAAACACATCTGTACTGCCTCCCATCTCCGCCACCTGTTGGACCTACAAATGAATTTGAGGTAGGCTCCGAGGCAGAAGTTCAGCCAGAACTTCTGTTCACCGAAAATAACATGAATTTCAGTCGATTATATGGAGGGACACACGATACCCTCTACGTGAAGGACGTATTTCATGATCATGTCATCCCATCATCCTCCTGCATCTGATTCTCAACCTGAAGCATTCTTCTCACCTCGGATTCGTTCTAGGACTGCATCGTTATTTGGTGCTGAAAAACTTGATCTCCTTGAAGAAGGTCCTTGCACGCCTTACCCTTCCACACCTTCCTTCGTCGACCTCGAAAAAAAGGTAAAAAAGCTGCTGCTTATTATACTTTCCATGATATGCCCGGTCATGGCGGATGCGCAGTTGTCCGACTCAAACTCACGCCATCTCGGATCGGTAAAGATCTCAGCCATGCCCGGTCATGGCGGATGCGCAGTTGTCCGACTCAAACTCACGCCATCTCGGATCGGTAAAGATCCCAGCCTGGGAGATGAAGTAATTTTCGACGATGTGGTAGAAGAGAGGTATGGTATCAGTTAGCTGGGATATATGTAACATGATGAATGAAGCATTTACCAAGATGCGTTAACTCGCTCCTGCAGCCCGTGACGAAGCCGCACTTCTCTCACGAAAAAAATTCCCCGATGGTTGGCAGCGCAAGATTCAAAGCCCTAGGTAGGCTGTTGTGGAGGATAAACTACAAATTTTTGATCAGGAGTGTGATGTCCGCTTTCCCAGCCCGAATACCAATAACCTATGGGCTTCCAGATTCACTCATCAAGAGGATGCACATACTCGTGGATTCTTGTGGCAGGAAGGCCGCACGGCCCACCTGACCGCCGACATAGTTGTTCGGCAAACCCTTGACATCTACCGACAGGTCTACGAAAGATTTTTCAACCATGCCAGTTATTCCAGGTGTCAAATCCGAAAAAGAGAAATTCGCTGGAGGATTCTACACGGCAACACTAGAAGGATTCATCCCCTACTTCTGGAGGTGGTATTCCTTGGTCAAAAATATTCCCGTCCGGAAATGTTCAACATCTTCGAAGTCGAGGACCCGGATGATGGTTCCGAGCCATTTTGTGTGGCAGAACTCGTGGGGATTGTCCACACGTGCGATTATGTGTTATGGTCATGGTCCATGGTGATAATCAAACTGGTTCTTCCCCCGCGCGTTGCCATCCAAGCTATTGTGGGATTCTGGCGAAGACGACAGATGGGCAAATATCAATGGGGCTTGTGAGAAGATTTTGAAGAAGGCGGGCGTTAGAGTCAAAGCTGATTTTCGTGAAGGATATACTCCAGGCTATAAGTTTGATGGCTGGGAACGGAAGGTTAGTCTTTCACTCATGGTTCTGGCTTGCTTGCAAGGAAATTGACCCCGGCGCCCTGGGTTGCGCTTGGACTCGAGATCATCCCCAATGATCTGGACAAATAACAAACCCTTTGCGTCCGTCACGACAATGGCGTCAAGCACCCTATTCCACTGGCTGACATTTGATCAGCGGTCTCTGCTCTCCTTACAAGCATCCAAAAACGATATGTTCAATGGCGCAAAAAGAAACATACCAATTGCGAGTGAGGGAAGTGACTCATTGGGACGATATTGTTCCCAATTTGGATAACAAGAGTGTCGTCGTTATATCTTGGTGTGATGAGGAAGTTTGTGAAGATGATATTACAATGGTTCACCACGATGATTTTTTCTTTTCTTTTCTCTTATCATATCAGTACCGAGCCATAAGACGAGCGTGCTCCTCTCTTTCTACTGGTTCGACCAGTCTTTGTGGACCCCCATCGAGCCTGGGAGGACCAAGCGCCTGCGTGCGGAAAAGATGCGAAGGATTGGACCTGTCATGGAACTAGTGTGTTGACTGAAGAGGCCGGCTATCATGAATGCAAAATGCTCTATCGACCACCGAATTGAGGCAGGCTGATAGAAAGGAAAGACAACGAGAAGCGTTGCAGGATACCTAAATATTTAGTACAAGTACTTCCTTACGTCGCCAACTCGCAGTCGAAGTATAAGTTGCGGTCATGGATTTTAATCATCAAAGTTCGCAACACTGCTAACCTCACAACGTTTAATCATCAAAGTTCGCATTACTGCTAACCTCACAACGACTCTATTCGTGCCCACCGAATAGCTAAGATCGTTTACCTTGTTTGGTCGAGAAGTCGGGTTGCTAGAGGCCAGAAGTGTTTCCTTGGGTTTCGGTCATGTTCCATCGTGCATGGATTATGTAATTGAAGTACTTTGTTTGCAGTGTTGTCCTTGTGCTTCAGCCCATTTTCTTTCATTTTCTTGATTTATTGGTAATATAGACATCTTGCGACTGTAACTCTTGACTATACTCATGCCGGGAGTTACACTCTTGTCAAACAATTCCTCAGGAAATGGTCTCTTAGCCGGTGAGCCGATCTCAACCCTTTACCACCCTTCAAGCACACTCATCATACCTTCAGCTTCTCACAACAACCGCTTTCTTGATAAAACACCAGTTGCCGATATTAAGTTAAAGGCAAAGGAAGCCGTCAATAGAGAGGCTCGGGGCGCTTCAGCTATTACCCTAATCAAGACTGCTCGGGCCCAAATCCTTTCTGCGAAGGAGCATGAAGCTAATGGAGACCTTAGGAGTGCTTTGGCATCATTTATAAAAGCAGCGACGCTGGCTAAGATGGCGATGGACTCTACCGAGTATGTACAAGAGACAAGGAGCAAAGGTGGTGTTCTACGGAACGAATTAAATGACTTTCTTGAGGTCAGTTCTAACATCCAAGGTTGATGCTCATCAATTTGATAAAAGTTCTTTAGCGCGACGGTCATGATATCAATGCTCGTACTACTGCTGTGGAAGAGAAGTTGAGGGCAATTGAAGTAGCTCAACCGATGTCCGTCCTCTGTTCCTTGATCCCCTCCGCTCTCATCTAACCGTAAATAGATCTGGGCCGGATGGGAAAGATATACCTGTAGTCAAATCTCTTGCAGATCGACTTCGAGCATTGCAAAATAATGGTCTGTCCGTTGGACAGACGAAACTGCGTGAGGCAACAAAACTTCCGACACCTCCCGTTTCCCCGGGTCGCTTCTCCACCACCGGGACTCAATACAATAATTATCTCCCTCCACCTTCAGCAATCACACCATCTAATTCGACTCATACTTTCGTCTCCCCTTCAACTCTGGGTCCACCGTCTCCATCTTCTACAGCCTCCTCATCACCCCCGGGCGCCTCCCACTTCAACGATGTCGATTTCACAGGGTTTGCTCAGGCTTTCCCTACCATTGATGAACTAGATGAACATCCATCTTTCTCTCTCCCATCTGTGCCGACGGGAATCGGTGCTTCCTTAAATAAGTCGTATGCCAAGGATTTACGGAATGGTGATGCGGCCGCAGCAACTCAATTTCCATTCCGGAATTTCACAATTCCCATAGAGCGTCCTTCAAGTACGCCGATTACACCTACAAACAACAACTTCAACAGTCGACCTTCTTCCCCGAACAAGTCCACAGTGCCGCTGAAACCGTCTGGTCTTTCAAGTGGAGTCACTGCCAATCCGTCGACCCCAAAAGTACCAATACCAGTCAAAAATATCGCTTTTCCAAACGATCTCTTGTCATATATTCGAGATCACAATGTTCTTCTCATCGACGTTCGGAACCGTGTCGATTTCGAACGGGAACACATCAAAGCAAATGCCGTCATCTGCATTGAACCATCGATTCTGATGCGCGAAGGGTAGGTTTTGCTGCATTATGGTGTCTACCTACTGTTAACTTGCACACCTCTTCGTAGCGTAACGGCAGAAACTATAGAAAATGCGATGGTTATTGCACCCCGGCAAGAGTCTAGCTTATTTGACAATCGTGACAAATTCGACCTAGTCGCAGTGTACGATGAATTCTCGACGTCTTTTGGTGACGGAAACACTCCACTTTCTACCCTTGTACGTGTTATAAGCGAACAGGCGTTTCGGAAGATGCTCAAGCGAATGCCGATGATACTTGTGGGCGGTATTGAAGCATGGAAGAGAGAGGTGGGGGAAACAGAACTTACAAGAGGGACTCTGCCTTTGGAAATCCAGAGGCCGATTCCAACAAGGGACCTTCCAAGTCCATTGCTTTCATCCAGTTCCAATGGGAACAACCCCTTCTTAAATGGACCTGGGCTCAACCCCTTCTTAAATGGCTCTGGGCTCAACTCCAACAACACTGCAAATGTTATCGACCCTCATGAGGTCTGGACGCCTCGGCAGAAGTCTGAAATGAATGGATCTGTACCGCTCGAGCATCGACCTTTGGATCAATCGGGTCATTCACGGTCGGTGTTGTGTCACTTTGGGTGCAGTGTCATTTATTTATCTTTTTACAGGTCGCCTGCCGACGCCTTTTATACAGGGATTTATCCCCCGAATAGTGACCGACCTATAATCCGCCGACCTCCTGTACTCCGGCCCAGCTCCAATTCAATTTCCTTCACCAGAAGCTTGAATGATACTGTAATTAAACTCGTTGCATGCCATTGACGAGAAGCTGATTTCTCTTTTTTTTTTTCATAGATCACATCTCCTGTTATGTCAGCTCAATCCATGACCAACGGTTCTCCTCCAATATCATACCCACAGTTCTCATCGGCTGCATCTCCACCAACTTCGGCATATGGAGGATCGCTTACTTCTCTACCGGTCCAATATGACATTGCATCACCACCACAGGCTTCCATTAATCCATCACAGATATCTCGCAGACGTACAGATTTCGTGGATCAATCACAAGAGGCACTTTCTGGATTTATTGCAAGAAGTCCTATCGACTACCCAGAGCTAACATCACCGACCATCATCCGCCCTCTACCCGTTGCTGCCTCAACTATGGAACGACTCGACAATCGACCACGTGTGCAACAACAAATTGCTCCATCCTTTACGCCAGCATCAACCAATGCCACGGGTCCGAAACCTCCACGCATCGCATCGGAATATCCAGTCAGCTATTGGTTCGATATGCAAATCGGGACCTCGGGTCTGAAGAATCTAGGCAACACTTGCTATATGAATGCTCCTATTCAATGTTTAAGTGCTACCGTACCGTTTGCCAGATTTTTCACCGGTAAGGTTTAGATTCTAAAGAAGGCAACGAATTTACTAAATGCCCGATTTTTTTAGAAGGTCGCTGGAAGAGTGCGATCAATTACACAAATCCACTAGGCTCAAGGGGCAAACTCACGGGTGCTTTTGCCAAACTTCTTCATGAGATGTGGGGTGGCGATCTTCCATATCTTACCCCAATCGACTTTAGGGTATTAATAACCATTAACTCTCTTCTTTATTTTCAACATTCATCTTCGTTTGCAGCGATCGATTTGTCAACTCAAGTCCCAATACAACGGATCGGATCAACATGACTCGCAAGAGTTCCTCAGTTTCTTGATTGATGGCATACACGAAGATCTAAATCGCATCATAGTCAAACCTTCGTATTCACCGACGCCTGAAGAAGATGCGGAGCTCGAACGGTTACCTACTCAGATAGCAAGTGATCGTGAATGGCGAAACTGGCGATCTCGGAACGACAGTTTAATCGTGGACTTTTTTCAAGGTCAGTTCCGAAATAGACTAGAATGCTTAACTTGCCATAAGGTATGGAGACCAACTCTCTTCAACTTGTTGTTTCCGAGTTACAATCATTATTTGGACAGACATCAACCACGTATAATGTCTTTTCGATATTACAACTACCGGTTCCTAACGCAAGAAGTGGAAAAATTGCTATCGAGCGATGTCTTGATGCCTTTTTCGACGAGGAAATACTTGAGAAAGATGATGCATGGTACGTTGAAACAACGTTTTGGTTCCACCATCCTGCAGTCAAACAAAGCATTCATTATCTTTAGGGACTGCCCACAATGCAAAGTCAAGCGACGAGCATCCAAAAAGCTTTCATTAGCTCGACTGCCGCCTGTACTCATGGTGCATTTCAAACGATTCGAAGCAAATGGGCGCTTTTCGGATAAAATCGACACCTTTGTTGATTTTCCAATGAAAAGTTTGGACTTGACTAACTATATGCCACCACCGCTTCCGCCTGGTGCTGATAGATCACAATTGAATGGAGGTTTGCCGATGTCGCTTGACGATCCTCGTAGCCAGCTTCCGCCATATCGATATGACTTGTACGGGGTGACGAATCACTATGGCAATCTCAGTAGTGGGCATTGTGAATTCTGTTTCGTTTACTTAAAATGGTCTCCCATGCTTACTCTTTGAACCTTTTTTTTCAAGATACCGCGTTCATTGCATCACGAGGTGGCTGGATGTATTGCGATGACAGCAGCGTCAAACCTGTCGACTCCAAACAAGTGGTCGTGAGTAACTTTCCATGTTTTTCACTCATACGAAAAAAATAAATGTTTATGTGGAATGTAGGGCCAAAAGGCATACGTTCTGTTCTACAAAAGAGTCCGACCCGAAAAAAATAAATGTTTATGTGGAATGTAGGGCCAAAAGGCATACGTTCTGTTCTACAAAAGAGTCCGACCTTAAGATTTACAAATTTTTGTTTATTCAATTATTCACTTTCCTATCAGGCCTTTCCCGCCCCCCAGTGCTTGTAGTTGCAATCATTTGTATATTAGCCTTTGCATTGTCTTTCGTTTGGATCCCCCCCCTGGATATGTAGTTTATACCTAATCATCCATCATGGCAACCATCCCTACCCCGTCGTCATTCACTTTTCAATACACAAATGACATTCATTTTACTAGTAACATTTTTTTCTCGTATGACTTGGTGCGTGGCAGGTTCAATCGTCACATTCGGGTGGGTTCAAACAAGGTCTGTAATATACTTTCCTGTGCCCTTTCAAGCATTTGGGTTATGCCGTGTACAAATCTACCTTATCGAACTATGGTCGTATTATAAATTTTGCATTTGTCCTTGTGTTGAATCCAGTACTTTTATTATTATTTTTGGACCTAAAAAAAACATTGTTCATGATACCATTATGTCGACTGATTGTCCACCTTGTCCATTGGCTTCAAAATGACATCTATGACATTCCCACATATTCGATGCGTTCTGCTGTTGTCCATTAGTCATCGGAGGCGGCGGTTCCGACAAGGGGTAGAACGCTGGAGAGAATTGGGTCTGGCATCGATGACATTGTGGTTCGACCGAGTTTGATGCAGGTACTGGTGGGGCTGCAGCTTCATTTCGAAGATTGAGTATGTTGTCCAAACGACGAGCTTTACGAAGGAGCCCATGTGCAAGACCCATGGTCCGCCTTCATTGGTTTCGCAAATATCGTATATATCCCGTTTGCTATGGTCATGGTCCTTACATGACACAATGGCATTCATGCAACCGGATTCGCCTTTAAATGTAGTTGTGATGGTCGTGTCTCGTCGAGTACTCTTGACCTTGGTAGTGGTAGATGTTTAGTTTGGATGTCTCTGGGAGGTGTATAAAAAAGACAAAAACTGACAGGTTGGATCTCAAAACCAAACTTGTGTCCTTGTTTCCAAGCACATGAAGCATGAAATTCTTTGTTGCAATCACTACAACGAATCGCAGCCCCTTCAACTTCACCACAAAGGCAGCATTTCTGTTTAATAATGAATCTTAGCCCATTTCACAGAGGGAAAAAGAAAGAAAACTCACAGCCGACCATTTATGACGAGTAACAGTGTTTAGACCTTCTACCAGTCGAAGACGGGAGGCATTGGTAAATATGATCTCCGGTGTGAAAACGGCACATAAAACATGAGTCCATCCTTGACCTTCTGTTGGTTTACAAGCACGCAGGAAAGTGTCGGGTGATGGCCATGGCGTCATCTTTCTCTCTTCACTTCCAGCTCTAGGACAAAGTAGGCAATCGTGATTCTAAAACCAGGCGTCAGAGGAAGGAAATTTAACGCAGGATATCAGGGAGCCACTGACGACAGACGCTTCCAGGGTCTCCTCGTTTTCACATAGTTCGCATGTCCATGAATCAATAGACCCTTGGTCAACATTGGCACCGCAAGTTCCTGTTCAGAGATTTCAGGATCCAATCGCAAGAATGCATATGCTGTCCTAGTTTCTCACCTGCATGCACACGGAACAAGCACCGCTTGCATTTCAGTACCTTGCCTGGCGGACCAGACTTCATGCAGACAGAGCACCGGTTTTGGGGGGCAATCGAGATTGTGGGTGGCGGTGTGGAATGGACAGAGGTAGACGTCTATTACAAACTTAAATGAGAATCGTAGGAGGGAATTCTGAGATCACTTACCCTAGGCCGTTTCGTGGAAGGACCAGCTAAAGGTGTACCTTCCCTTTTTTCTCTCACCTTGGAGGTTGGCAGAGATTCTTCCCGTACAGGTCTGACATTCAGGTCCGCGTACTTGCGCCAGTTTGTTCCACAAATGTCGCATAAAATATTTGTGGATAAACCTTTGGGTGCCTTCCACCAAATTTTCGATTCTCGAGTACGGCATGCACCACAACTTGGGGTCCTAGACGGTTGCGCGATGATGGACGAATCATCGTCAAAGTGACCAACACAGGTCTGACATTCAGGTCCGCGTACTTGCGCCAGTTTGTTCCACAAATGTCGCATAAAATATTTGTGGATAAGCCTTTGGGTGCCTTCCACCAAATTTTCGATTCTCGAGTACGGCATGCACCACAACTTGGGGTCCTAGAAGGTTGCGCGATGATGGACGAATCATCGTCAAAGTGACCAACACGCTGGCCATCGTTGGCTTCTTCGCGGCTCTTGTATTGTCGACCAGCAGGCTTCGTTGGTGTACCTCTTAGTTTACGACGCTTATTCTCTTCACCCAGCTGCTCGCTAGAAGATGGTGAAGCGGGGATATCACCGGAAAAAGACGAGAAGTCACCTTTTCCAGTGACCATAAAAACGCACCACCTCCGGCATACTTCGAGTTGCAATTTCATCTCTGACAGCACGTAGTTCTGCTCCATGGTGTTGGATTGCGTCTTCGAAAGCCGCCACTTCTGGCATAGTCCATTCTTTGTCCAGAAATGGCGACTCGTACTTCTTCCACTGCGCAGAATCGGATATTAGATTTTTATAGCTATGAACGAGCCATTAAATGCACCTTCTCCAGCCGCATGGGCGTCATTTTCACACTGTTCATAGATGAATCCATGGCAGACTCCGACAATCGACGAACGGCTTCCGTCAGCCAGTCAACGTGAGACTGCACCTTTCGGTCCATAGAGAGACGTTTCATCGTCTCTTCGGCTGTCCTTATGATCAGGTAAAGTCATTCCAGCCGCATGGGCGTCATTTTCACACTGTTCATAGATGAGTCCATGGCAGACTCCGACAATCGACGAACGGCTTCCGTCAGCCAGTCAACGTGAGACTGCACCTTTCGGTCCATAGAGAGACGTTTCATCGTCTCTTCGGCTGTCCTTATGATCAGGTAAAGTCATGCTACGATTCATGAGAAATCTCACCTTCAGTCACTAAATTCGGCCACATCACCGATTACCTAATCAGCGGACCGTGGAGCAAATGGAGGCAAAAACTCACATTCGGACTCAGTGAAAGTATTGTATATCCCAAGAACTTCGACAGTACTGTCGCTCCCTCTCTCCTCGATGTCTAGAGGATGCTAATTTTGCCCCATGTTTTGATAACATAGGATACTACTTACCTATTGGAGTGTTATACGGTTCGGGGCCTGCAGGGACATTGACTTGAAATTTAGGTCCGATACGAGATGCAGTGCGGGGAAAAATGAGATCATCAGGGTCTAATTCGGATGTAAATCTAATGCATACAATTTCCGAGTTTCATAAACTTACCTAGAGTATCTTCTGCGACAGTGTGTTGTCTGTCGAAGATTATTTGCCAGGACTGCTGAGCAATTAATAAATAAAAGCGTTGAAGACTTACCCAAAGTATCGAAAGGGCCACATATCAAAATGTTTTATCGAAATATTCTCCTCCCTCTCGGCTTGAATTCGATCTTTGCGAGGTCGACCCCGCCCTCGAACGGCGGGCGCATTAGACTTGACTTTGTTGGCTGATGTAGGGATAAGAAGATGCGGGAGTTCATGGCTATCTACTTCTTCCTCATGTTTACGAGAGCATGGGGCGCAAGTCCAACCATAACCACGAGAAGGCTTTGCAATTAATGGCGGCTGTACACATCGCATGTGAAAAAATTTCTTGCACCGATCACATTGAACGGTGTCCGGACTGAAGTTCATGCATAAGCAAATCACGATTTAAACCATTAATGAAGTTCAAGATTGATGGTCACCTTGAACACCACTCTTGACATGTATCACACAAACGGATTGTATCCGTTAAATCTGGGATGACCTCTTTCTCCGCAACGACATATTCGTATCGTGATAGTAGAACATCACGAATGTGGTCGGGAACTGTTATCAAATAGTGGAATTGTTATGAAGATTAGACCTGTTTCAAGACAAAAAAAAAGAATTCTATTGATAGCGAGTGACATACGATTTCTAACGTCCTGAGATTGAATGACCTCAAATTCTTTCTTGATATAGGGATCAAAAAGTCGGTTGAAGTAAAATCTGTCTGGACGTTTTTTCCATCCAGCAAAATCGGTGATTTTGTCTCTATGGACCACGTGGCATTTCGCGCGTAGTTGATTGATGTCGCATACTTCCGAATATATGGCAGCAAGAAGCAAACGAGAGTCCGCAACCGGGCGGTCACTCACATCACTTGGGCGATAATACCAGGCAAGACGCACTCGTGTATAAAGATAATTTTTGCCCTCTTCGCCCTTGGGGGCATCTTCAGGGGGTAAAAATTGCATTATTCGCGCGATTGAGTACGGAGTGCCATCTCGGGTATCCCAATTCGGTGAGCAATAAACATGGTCTTGCAAAAAATAGGTGAGATATGGCCTTAGAATAATGAAACTGAGGAGAGATTAAATATACCATTGACTTTCACCTCGTCGCCACTTTTAAGATAAACGGGAAACGACATGTTCAAGAAGCGAATTAGCTGAGCTTGAATTCAGGAAGACAAGAGAAAAATAGAAATGGAGAATGGAAATGTAATAGAGTATGTGTTATTTGGAATGGGATGATGATGAGAAATATTTGACCGGGGAGAAAGGGGACAAGGAAGTGATTGTGTATTTGATTTGGAGAGCGAGGTGGAGGAGAAGGATCAAGAGCTAGGAATTCATACTCCGATTATTCATCAACGGCGGACAGATGCACTGTGCACTGGTGGTTGCATTGCAGATCTGACCACCACGAACAGCCAAATGTCATGTACCCTAAGAATAGAACCCGACAACCCTTGCCCTCTGGGTCAAATTTGAACTGTTTTCCAGGTATTTCGGGAGTTTGGACCATAGTTGATTTCCTCTCCCTCCTCAAAAACCCCCGTCTTGAAATTTTTGCACAGTAGTAGTCATGTCCTATTAAAACATGAATTTCGACCAATCTTATGAGACGGTTGCAGGAATATAAATGGTGGTTCTGCCCGTCTCTTTGGACAGAGAAAGGTATGCAAATGTTGGTCGATTGGGCTATCCGGTTTCAAAAAATTCTCAAAGTTACAATAATACGACTAGCCAACCTCCTTGCAATTTTAAGGTATGGTAATGCAGTACTCAAAATACAAATCCTTGCTGACCCAATAGTAATGTGATTGGGTGTGATTGGGTGAGGTGTTTCTTTTCAAACTCCGAAAGGGCAGACGTGATGACTAAGGCTTTACCGTGACATTGACATCGGAGTACTTCTCCAGTAGCCAACGTCAACTGATACAATTTGAAGATACCAGGAGGATAGGTTGTGGAGAAAATAACTCGTGGTACGTGAACTTGGGTTTAGTCCATATACTAGCAAGGAGATGGTGCCCTTACTGGGGAAAATAAGCAGTATGTAAAAGACCACAGACCACTTAATTTATTTGGGGTACAATTACAACAAGGGTGCCTCTGACGGCATTTGTCATGCAGGTTGCCTAATTGCCCCAGTCGGCAACGTTCGCGGACTTATATAATTATCAGGTATCTATTAGTATTACCCCGGTCGGGCTTCATTCATGTGGCTTTCCAAGTTACTTGCCACAAAAATCCCAACTCCATGGACTGAAGCACCGCTCTCTGGTGCAAAATTCATGACGGACGACCATAAACTTTCCAACGCTACACCGACGCTCAATACTGATGATACAAACGCTGATGATTTGCTTCCCCCGCCTGTGCTTCACACCAATGCTGGGATGTATCACACTCGTCGGATGTGCCATCAATTAGCTCGCTTCGACGGCCTTGCTGAGCATTGGGCTAGCTTTAAGCGGCGTATCGGTACACACACAGCACCCTCCAGTAGCTCACAAATCGGAGAAAGTGCAGTAGAGTCCAGTTACAACCAACAAATGAAACTGGCTCAAGAGAATGACAATGTTGATGAAGTTGTCGTCGATCGCGTTTGGCGTGAAGAGATTATGAGCATAGAGTCGCATTCAGACCATGGGGCTCATGCGAAAGCTGGAGAAAGTCACCAATTTAATCAAGGGGGAAGTGACCATGAAAGCCTCGTTTACGAAGGTTTCTGGAGCATGTGGCCCCCTTTGGCTATCATTCGTTGGCAGGCTTGGCCGTTCATTATGGAGATTTTTACTTCCCGTTTTATTGACCAGAAATCCGAGCAACATTATGCCCAGGTGCACAGCTTGAATTAAAATCTTCATTGATGTCTATTTTTAATCTTGTTCCTAGGAAACTTGGTTTCTTAAGAAATCTCTTGCTCTCTGTGCCTCTCTCTGGCTTATTGTAAACTGGGTGCTTGGATGCCTCTTCATTCCACATAACCCGGTCGTGCTATTGGACAAAATCTTTTATTTTGGGGTGAGCTAGCGCGCTGTCACCTTCGCCTGGCCCTGATGACCGTGACCAACACAGATTGCGCCGGTCCTGAGCTTGCCCGTTGTGTAGGTGTCGAATCTGTCAAGTCATCAACAATTTTCATCGATTAACAAATATTTATTAGGGTCATGATAATGTACGACTGGCCGCGAGACCGTCCTTATATCTACCAAATCTTCTTGATTGTCTCCATTTGGTGCTGGTAGGTTGCCCATCATATTCTTACCGATCTCCCACTTATACGCTTGAATTAGGTCCTTTTATCAAGTGATCTTCATGTATACTTATGTTGATATTTTCTGTTCTTCCGTATGCTCATTGCTTTCCAGAATCTCATGTGGCTTTTATTCCGGAATTCCAAATTGTCAAGATCGGGATTTTATGGCAATCTTCTACTATGCGACGGTAAGAGACTTGTCAAGGTAATCTTCATAGAATGGGGTTCTCAGGCTCGCCTCAATAGGCCCTACAGACCATTGCTTTATTTGGTCTCAAGCTCAACCGTTTCCCAGCAGCGCTAGGCGCTCTTGTCTTCTTTCTTTTGTAAGGCCACTTATTACTTTTGATCTAATCCTCGGACTTACGATATGTTAAGTGCTTCAATTGCCCTTATACCTGCCCGGCCGGGTTGGGCCCGAAGTAAGTCCTCTCTATCGACGCATTCAGCCAATTTCCAAATGTTCATCGCGCAGACATGATCAATTTTTTTATATTTCATAGCTGTGAGTCCGGCTCCGTCCTTAAGATGCAGCTGGGTGAGCGCTGATGTAGGTCATTCCAGTTCTCATTTATGTACACTACATGCGAGAAAGGGCAAGTCTTGGCTTCTGATACTTTTTTCCGCAGGCTAACGTAGTCATAGTCTGAAAGGCGACTCTATAGGCTTCGGGATCAACTCAAGATTCAGTATAAGGTATTTTTCTGCCATTGTTCCTACCTTCTTGAAATGCTGTCCCTGACCCACATGTAACTTATCAGGCTACACAAAAAGCTCAGATTAACGAGCGAAAAGCTTCTGATTCAAAGCGACGATTAACTTCGTGAGTTACTGATTGGTAGTCGCAGACTACAGCATTTCGCTGATTACTCATTCCTCTAGTTACGTCTTCCATGATATGTTTTTCTTGCCATTTTTTGGCCTCTATGGCATGCTGAATTTGCTTCTTTCAACACAGGTCCGAGTTCCATTGAATACTGCACGTAAGGGACCACAATCCGTCGTCACAATACAGCTTGAATTTGAATTCCCTATTCAGTACTGGCAGTCCAGAATATGGAAGCTTCAGGAACTGTTGCGAAGGATCAAGAAATTGAGTTCAACGCTCTCTGCGGAAGTCTAAGCATGATGTCTAAAGGTGTGATATACTCAAACTCTTTGAAAAGACTCTGCCTTACCAAAACTAACCAGTTTTGAACGATGTCCTTGATTTGTACGCATTTTTTCTATTGGTCTATTCACGAAACTACTTAGATTATCACATATTTTCTCCACAAGTAATCGAATGGACAGCGGCAAATTTGAATCAGTGTCAAAGGTTCATTCTTTTGTTGCCCTGTCTCTACCTCACGCCTCAATCTTATTTTTTTTATTAAGCCCTATGCATTTCATCAAGTCATGCGATCTCTTTTTGTTCCTCTACGGCTAGCCACCGATGCTCGAGGCCTTCAATTTGAAACAGATCTAGATCTCAACATCGATAGAGTGTGTTTGTTCCTTCTTGGTTCTGTCAGACCATGATTTTAAGTCCTTTGGACAGATCGCACGACAAGCGGCATACGAGGCTATAGGTGAAAGCATGGAGTCTATTGAAAAACATATTGGGGAACATCCAGACGTAGATGGTGTGGTGACAGGGGATGAAACACGTTTGCGCCAAATAATCACCAATCTTGCGAGGTGAGTCGGTTTTTGATTTCACACATATCTACGGGAGATTGAGTGTGTGGTGAACAGTAATGCATGTAAATTTACGCCATCCGGTGGAAAGTTGACTATCAAAACACGACTTATCATTCCTACTCTACCAACACGGATGGACCATGATGAGATAGACAGTGAAATATTGTCAGAGCAGCGCACAGATATTGACGGTGATGCTCAGCGACCTCTGTCTACCGACCATCTAAGTCAGCATAACATGCAACATGACAAACCATCGAACTCTCTAGAATGGATTGCCGTACGCATTGAGGTGACAGATACTGGGTATGGGATCAAACGTCAAGATATGGTTCAAAGCAAGCTCTTTTGTGAGTATATTGGCGTTCTGCCACGTGGAGGAACCTGATATTCATCTTGCATATTGTAGCTTCCTTCAACCAGACTGAGCAAGGAAGGCAACAAGGTTGGTTGAATCTGCCAGAACTTCATGTTTGACGATCGCTTGTTGAGACTGATATATAATAGGTGGCAAGGGCACCGGTCTTGGCTTAGCTCTCGTCCGACAGATTGTCAAATTGAGTGGAGGTCGATTAGGCCTCCAGTCGAAAATTGGCAGTGGATCGACTTTTTGGGTTGAACTTCCCCTTGGTGTTGGAAGGAAAACATTTATCCCTGGCCCTGACTTACCTGACACCTCCAGTTTTTCGGACTTGAACACTCTCAACACACGGTCTGGCAATGTGTTCAAAATGCCACCTCTTAGTGATAGTGTGACTGTAGCAGTAGATGCGGCCGCACTCAGGGCTTCTCGAAAACCTTCAGCACCTACTAGGACAATTTCTGTCATGCAGGGGATAATGGAACAAGGTCTTTTCGTTCAAGTTTCAAGTTTTCGTTTGATTGACGGTGGTCGCCTTAGGTGGACGTGTCGAGCTTGTCCTAAAAAAACAGGGCTATGAATGTCCTCGAGACATTAGTGACTCATCGGCCCAACTTATTCAAACGCTGCCGTCGCAAGACGTTCCCGAGCCACCAACAGAACTGTCGCAATCACCAGGAGAGCCCGAAACTGACCCACCAGATCCTGCAGCCTGTAACGAACCAACTGTTTCAGTTTCTCCCAAACCTACTACAGTTCAACGGCCCATGTTCGTGCCCTTACCAAGACGTCAAATATTCTCCATAGATGATTTATCTCAACCTCCAACTGTATCGACTTCTAATAGCGATACGGGATCTCCACATTTAACTGTCTTTGACCAATACACACACGGAAGTCCTTCCTATTCTTTTCCTACCACCAATATCGACCCAGCTCTGAATATTCTAGTTGTCGACGACGACCCTCTAACGCGTATGCTCATGAAACGTATCCTTACGAGGCTTGGATGTGTGGTGTCTTGTGCAGAGAATGGAGAAGTGGCGTTGGAAATGATACTGGGGCAACAGGTCATGATAGGACCTACGCCGTGCAGTGAAGATAATAGGCCTATCCTGGAGCGACGAGACACTCAAATTTCTGATGAAAGCAAATATGCCGTAGTTTTCCTAGATAATCAAATGCCGGTTATGTCAGGTCTGAGGGTGGTGGAGAGGCTGAGGGCGTTGAGCAGAACGGACTTTATTGTGGGAGTTACAGGTTAGTTTTATTGTTTACGGGTATCTTATTTTAACCGCTGATTCTTGGTCATCATAGGAAATGCTTTACTTTCTGGTGAGTTGATCTTTTTCGGTATTGAATCCATGCTCATTTTAGTGAACAGATCAAGAAGAGTACCTGGAAGCTGGTGTTGATCGGTAAGTAATTACCCTTTACGCGTAACATGAGAGTTGAAATGTCGTCTTGTAGCGTTTTAACGAAACCTGTACTAGAAAGGAGTCTCAAAGACATCCTGGTTCTAGCAGATGAAAAACGGAGAGGACGTCTCGGAGAACTCCCGTTGTAGCATATGACTGTTTTCTATCTTATCTTTTTTTGGGTTTGTAGTTTTCGTGTTCCGGCTATTTTGGATGGGATTCATCAGCAATACGATCTTTCTCAGTGGCAAAGTTTCCTTCGCAGTCGGTATCTATATTTCTGAAGCTCCATATACTTTGGTAGAGGATGTAGCATATGTATATCTGGTGTCAGCTGAGAGTCGCGTCCATTCGCTTTGTCGGACTTAGCCGAGTTGATGGGCCATGCCCCGTATTATCCACGGACCACAACTTTGCCACAACCATGTCAGAAGCTCAGATAACGGAAAGCTTTCAACCCTCTCCGGACTTGAATAAGAGCACAACGCCCCCTCGTATTACACCTTCGCCAGACGCGACAGAATCAGGTCTGTCTTGGCTTACTTATCAGGAAACCCTCCTCGTCAAACCTACTTATCATAACGCTCCAGAACTAAAGTTGTCAAGGAAGCGAGAACGAGAGGTATCAGTGGAACCAGTGACTACCCCCACGGCAAGCCATGTACTTGGAACTCGTCGTTGTTTCACTCAATCTGTTATGCTCACTTGAAATCATTGGTCACAGGATGTGGAGCCGTTGCTTCGCGAACGAAAGGACTCACGTATTCCTTTGAAAAAGAACAGACGTCGCTTGGACCCTACGGTAGAAGAAGACGATAACGGTTCAGGATCCGGCGGCTCTGGTTCTACCTCTCCTCCCATTCTTGCATCGCCTCGTCAGGAAATGAGGATCAAGGTCCGACAAATCAGTCAAGGTGTTGAAGATATCAGTTGGAGAAATATGCAAAAAACCACTTTGGACAAAGATGAAGACGTTGAAATCAACGTTGAAGCTTCTGAAGTAACCCTTCAACCGCCCGTGGAGCTGAAAGATAAGGTTAATCGTCATGCAGTAATAGATGAAGATGATAGCCCTCCGGGGAGTCCGGATGATCCCTTACTTTCACAGTCAACCCAAAGCATTCAAGGTGATGCTATAATGAACAACTTATCTCCCGAAACACCCAATCGTCTGCGCGCAGGCTCAGAGAGCGGCGAAAAGGGCCTCAAACGCAAATTCCTCGAGCGTGGTACTAGTCAAGGTCCCACAGAGAATGAAGAATCATCAAACCATGCTACGGAGCCTTTGAAACGACCTCGGGATGAATCTGATAAGGACGACAATCCACGAGAGACGAAGCGACCCTCTCCTCCACCATCGCCGCCGAAACCATCGCCTCCCAAAGCGCACAAATCTGTTTGTTTTTATTGACGTATGGTGTCAAATTTTATCTGATATATTTCTAGAGCGGATTTATGGCATACGCATCTTCAAGTTCCCGGATTTATGGCATACGCATCTTCAAGTTCCCCATTTGCGCTGGTCAAGGGCCAAAATATCTTCATGTCTGGAAAGGCTACACCTTCACCACCGCCATTTCCCGGTAGCCCAGCTTCTACAGCGGCGCTTTCAGATTTCAACTCTACTCCTGGCCAATCATCTACCACGACACCTACTGCTACCAAACGGTCAGGCTTTGAAGCATTTGCATCTACGGCATCACCCTTTGCTGCCGCGGCACGTACAAAATCTCCAGTTCTGGGATCACCGTCAATATTAGGCCGAGCAAAATCTCCGCCTCGCAGGACGAAAGCTGCGTTTATCTCTAATCCCTTCGCCTCATATGCTGGCCCGGTGCATAGTTTTGCTATTCCTGCGTCGAAACGTGCCCGAGCACGATCTCCGGATGGGTCATCGAGGAGTTCTTTGGAAAGAGTTTCGACAGTCAGTGCCTTTGGAGGTTCTGCCGACGGATCTGACAGTGGGGCGGAAGACGATGGGGATAATCAAACTTCGAGCTTTGGAGAGAGATTGCGAGCTGCTAAAGATCACGACGATGAAATGTTCGATGGAGAAGTTAAAGTTCAACTCTCTGAACAAGATGGTAATGAATGATATATATTATTTTGTTATGCAGTGACTGATTTTTCTTTTCTTGCAGTGATGACAGGGGAGGAAGACGAAGATACTATTTATTCAGTACGAGGCAAATTATTTAGTTTAGATGACAATTCGTGGAAAGAAAGAGGCACCGGCTTGCTGAAGTTAAATGTTAAACGAGAAGACGGAACGGGAGCACGTCTGGGTATGTCTCTCGTTTTTCTCAAATCTACATGTCAATTCTCATTGTTTCCCAGTGATGCGAAAAGATGCTGTTTATACGGTCATTCTTAACGTGACGTTATTCGGTGGGATGCGTTGTTCTCTAGCTCAGGATCCACGGTACATACGGGTCAGCGCAATCGAGAACGGAGTCGCGACGACTTATAATATCAAGGTAGTTTTTACACCTATTTACTCTGTAGGCCTTCATGCTGACTGTCGCCGTCATAAGGTTTCAAATGCCGGAATTGCGCGGGATCTTATGGAAGAAATCAATTCCAATATTCCCTTATGACGGAATTCTCAAAAGTAGTTGGTGTCGACGGTCAGCATTAGAGGGTATCTTCTTTTTTTTGTAATTAAGTCATTCTCTCCATCGTCGTGATACCCAGTGCACAGGTCCTCTTATTTTGTTCTCTTGCTATCCGAGGTTTCTGTTGCTGTGCTCTGCTTCCTGTATTATACAGTCATCTGTTATGTCCATACCGGTGCAATTTTTTGCACCGGTTTACGAACTGCGATCAACGCCAAAACTTCTATGTACAAATCAAAAATTCCATTCACAAAAGTTCTCACGCTTGCGTCCATCCTCAACAAAACCAATATCTTGTCGTCCATGTTTTTCTAGGTCCTTCAATAACTAGCAAATTTAATTCAATTTTCTACGGTGCCCCATAACTTATCGCGAAGTTATGGAGCAGATATCTCTGGTTTATGGGGCTGCTTTTCTGCTTTCTGGAACTTTAATATCGGTGAGAACCCATTCCAGCGCGTTAAAATGATGATACCCTTTCATCCTTGTTCTTCGAGTCGTGGGTCTTCCATGGGTCGTACGTCACGAACCAAGACGACAAATTTGGGTCAGGGCATTTTACCCCTGTACTGATCCCTAATGCCAATTTTATATTTTTATCCTCGATTTTATGCTAAATTTTTCTGTTAGTTATATGCAGCTCTTGTGTATTGGTCACCACCGCTAATAGTCACTCGTGAATCTGAGAAGAAATACCTATCGCATGCGTCTCCTACGAAACCTTTGCCATTACCTCGACTGGAGGATCCTAGCACTGTCGATCTGACTATCGTTGTTCCAGCATACAACGAGACCGAAAGACTTCCCGATATGATGGCTGCTACCATTAAGCATTTGACCTCAGCCGGACTGAAGGACAAACGATCATTTGAAATCCTCATTGTCGATGATGGTTCCCGTGACAGGACTTCTGCAACTGCTTTACAACTCGCGTATAAATATCCGACATGTGATATTAAAGTGGTCACACTAGAAAAGAATGTTGGGAAAGGTGGGGCTGTTAGACATGGGATGTTGTACGGAGGAGGGGAACGGTTGTTGATGGCGGATGCAGATGGTGCCAGTAGGATCGACGACTTGGAGGGATTATGGAAAAAGATGGATGAAATTGCTCCGGCCAATGTTCCTGGAGTGGTTGTTGGGAGCAGAGCTCATCTGGTTAAATCAGAGGCAGTTGTCAAAGTCTGTTTTCTCAAATCTTCCTTGTGAAATTCCTCAATTGATCTTTCTACCTCTTTTTTCAGCGCTCGTTTCTGCGAAACGTGCTGATGTACGGACTGCACACCGTCCTTCGGATTGTTGGTGTGGGTCATATCCGGGACACGCAATGCGGTTTTAAATTATTTTCGCGGACCGCTGCTCAACGCATATTCCCAGCACAGCATCTTCCAACTTGGATATTTGATGTTGAACTCTTACTTTTGGCGAAGCAGCTCCGCATTCCTGTTGCAGAGGTTGCCATCGAATGGCACGAGGTAGCAGGAAGCAAACTTAATGTCGTCACAGCCTCTCTGCAGATGCTTCGAGACTTGCTAATTGTGCGCGCGAACCATCTCCTCGGTCGATGGACTGCTGCTCCTGAGAGGCTAAAATCTGAATGATGTTGTACGTGTAGATCATACGTAATTATCTCCCGGGGGCATCGAAGAAGGGCGTTCGTGTTACCCCAATTCACCATGACGCTTTTTTGCTTCCTAACCCTGCCATCTTGACCAACCAAGTTTCCTTGACCGCTCAGTCAGACTCAGTACGGGTGTTTGATCCAAGATCCGCCACATATGCAGGGTAGACAGATAGTTAGCAGTGACCAAGTTCGTGATAAAAGCGTTAGGTACTTCAGAAGTAAAATACTTCTCCAATTCTTTTTTTTGTGTAGGGCTGTGGAATGCTGCTTTGGGCTTCACCATGTTCGACAAGGACTTCACCAACGAAAAGAATTCAATCCACGTGTGTTCAGCCCGCGGTGGCAAAGTAAATCCCGTTTCGTCCATGAGCTTATGTAGACCCATTTCAGGCGATGGAAATCGAAAAGGCAGACAAAAATGTTGGCCACTATAGGATAACCATGACTGTCTTTACATAAAAGGATTCCGCAACCATCAGCATTGGATAAGTACCCATTCTGGAAATGTTTTTCCCTGCACCCACAACCTGGGACCACCATACGTTGGTTCTGTATCCCGCCGTTGCCCAAGGGAGGGCCGACTAACGAGACTCCCAACTTCAAGTCATCTGCAAACGCCGCAA
>Ga0193743_1000588_pt1 | contig 28432 bp, 16 predicted proteins | sample L2c2metaG_FD_143038 | JGI IMG/M metagenome (GOLD analysis project Ga0193743, IMG submission 143038) | Soil microbial communities from a riparian zone of the East river system, Colorado, United States - L2c2 | ecosystem: Environmental > Terrestrial > Soil > Riparian zone | place: USA: East River...
GCAGATTCTAAGAAAAGTGGGGCCAGTGCGTTATTTTAAAGAGCCCATTAAAGACTTCAATTCTGATCAGGCAGTTCTTGCCTCGTGCCAATAACTCAAGCAATTGGAATGCCACGTGGACTTGACGGTTCCCCAGGTCAAAGTGACATAAATGGAACATCTTTGTTCAAATATGACCGAAATCGCTATTTTGGTTTGGTTCTCAGGAATCAACACATTGTTGCGAAAGCCGAGCTTATAACAAAAATGTGCACACTTCTTCCCATTGTTCCGACAAAGGCATTTGTGACTATGAGATCGGGGAAACCTAATGCTTATAATAAATAGCCTATTTACTTTCATCATGTTACGCGAAAAATTAGGACCGTTGGGTACGAACAGCATGCAAAGCATTGTTCAACCACAGCTCGAGAAATCAGAGAGTGGCATACAGTACGGTGGAAATAAGAACACTTAGTTAGACAAGTAAAAGAGAAAGTCACAAGGTTTCTGGCCTTAGTAAGCGGATCCAGGTTCGGGGATTCGCCTTAGCCTGAAAGAGGCCTCGACCATGTGTCAAAGATATGCAGCGAGCTGCACAATAGTCGCCAACAGACTTCACATCACAACATGAACAAAGGCCAGGAAATAGCGACGCAACAATTCCCTCTTTTCCTCTAACAGAGACGATCTGGCGCTTGCCCGACCTAACGACCGAAGAATTGTTGACGTCAAAAAGACCGGGGGGTGCCTTTTCAACTTTCAGTTATTCAGTCTCTATGCTTACCATAGTATCCGTAGTAAGAGCTGCCACTAATCGGTGAGTCATTCACAACCACACCCCAAAGCTTAGATCCCAGTGCTTCAAGGCACGGTGCAACCAGCGATTTATCTGTCTTCCCGGACCGTATCACCAAAAGGGCTCCGTCGATCTGGGGTGCAATTTCAGCGACATCTGCCATAGGAATGACCGGTGCAAAATCCAAAATTACCCATTGAAACATCGCGCGAAGAGTGTTTAGAACAGGAGTCAAGACTTCAGGCATAAAAAAGTGCCCTGGCGAGGCCAAGCATTTCTTTATGCCCAGGACATGCAACGAACGCTCTCCTAGTTGACGAGCCGATTCAGCAATGGTCCGTTCTCCATTCAATACATCTTCAATGCCATCCTCTTCGAATTCACAGCCTAATGTCGAGGCAACACCTGGAGCCCTGAAATCGAGGTCGACCAGGCACGTCTCATGGCCGCCCAGCGCCAAACAGAAGGCGAGGTTGACCGATGTCAAAGTCTTACCCTCACCTGGGCTTGGGCTCGTGACCAACATCACGCCGCCTTCTGGGTGAAGCGCAAGGAGACGGTGACGAAGTATCTTATACTGCTCGGCCGCGAGTCCCTCTGGTTCCGTCAGGAAAACGAGGCGCGACTTTTTGCCGGGCTGGATGATAAGCGTCCGTTTCTTCGAACCAACCCGCGCGGCCGATTTGCTTTCGAAACGACCAGTTGTTGCGGCATACAACCCTAAGACAGAACTCATAAGGTAGGCCTCACCTTAAATAGAAAGATAATCAATGCTGTACATGAAATTATTGAGACCATAACAGTTTGCAGCGTGACCAATCGGGCGCGGCGCAAGTCAGCTTGACTTACTATCGGCGGAATGGAACCTAGAATCTTAATATTAAAAGGAAGTATTTCTTTTAGCTCAACCTCTGACTTGATGGAACCCTTCATCAAATAGACACCTACAGTCAGGCTGGCCGGCAAAAGAAGAGCCAATACCAAAACTCCGGCGAAAAATAAAATTCTATCCGGTCTGATTGGTTTTCCTGGGGTCTTGGCAGAATCCAAAACCGTAAATCGTTTACCTTGTTGCGTGCGCTCTAATTCCTCTGACATACCCGCGGAGAATGTTTTGTCGAGAAGAGACTGATAATTCTGTTTTGACGTTTCATAATTACGCGTGAGTTGAGCAAGCTGAGTTTCGAGAACAGGTACGGAATCCACCCTCGACTGATAAGATTGAATCTGTTGTTGAAGTGACGCCTGTTGCTGTTTGCGTCGCTGCAGTTCTTTATCGATGAGGCCCAGGCGAACCTGAGAGTTCGTATCGAACGAATCCGTAGAGTTCGCAGGCGTTTCAGGCATTGTCGCTAACAGTGCGTTCAGGTTCTTTAACTGCGCTGTCACAGCCATTACATCTGGGTAGGTATCTGTAAACTGCCGCTTTAGATTCCAGAGCTCGCTCTCCAATCGACGTTTTTCCTGAAGCAGGCGGCCTCGTTCTGTGAGCGAAGTTGTATCCCGCTGCTCTGTGGGCCTTACTTGGGTCAGCAATATCCGCTCCTGGTCCAACCGACTAATGGCATCCATATTCGACTGAGTTTCCGCCTGCAATCGGGAAAGTGCCTGTAAATTACCATTAAGTTCGTTGGGGGTCGCTCCAACATGTTTCATTTTGAATGCTTCGAGTTGACCCTCTTGCTCTTCGAGGCTCTCTTTTGCCTGTTGTAGTTCGCTGGAGAGGAACTCAGTGGTTCCGAGTGCTTGTTGCTTACGTACCTTTAGATTCCACGCAATAAAACTTGAGGCTAGGTGATTCGCTACTTTCGCCACAAGCAATCGATCTTCGTCTTCGTAAGAGATACTAAAACTACTCAACCCCTGATCCGGCTGTGGGGTTTGTTTCAGTTCGATTTTCGTCTTCTCACGCATATAGTCTAAGATTTCTTCTCTTGACTTTTTTCTTCGCATCTCTGGATAGAGATCGTCCTTATCCAGGATCTCTTGCAGTCTGGAATCACTGAGTACTTGTTGCGTCAGCGTGTTCAACCGGGCGTTTGGATCAGTGGTTATTGTCGAGGCGACGTAACGCTCGGGAATCTTCTGCGGGTCTACTAAGATTGTGGTGGTGGCGCGATAGATATTCGATAACAAAGAGACACCAACGATACCCAAAATAGCCAGCAGCAGGGATGATAAGAAAACTAAATGAAGGTGCTGCTTCAACACCTTTAAACAGTCCGCAATTGATACGGTCGAACTATTAGAACGCGCTTGTTGTCGGTTCATGATTCCTCGAGCCTAAAGTTGATCATTATTGAAATAAATGTCCCGCGCTGGGCGTCCAAGCTAACGAGAACAATGCAACATTGCGACTAAAACCAGTACCTCCCGTATCCCCCACAAAGCCACGATAGCTATAGGAGGCACTAAATCCATGCCCAAGCTGAACGCCATACACGCAATCGAAGTATGTTCCATGGTATGAATTGACTGCAGTCAAGGTGTCGCTTCTGACATAGCCGACATCAAATTTCAGTGTACTTACGGTAGAGACTTGGCGTTGATATCCGGCAGATGCACTTGTCTGCCACAGCCCCGGTCCCTGATATGATATGGCGGGCTGCCGAGCCGCCAACATATAGATCTGCGATTTTCCCGTTAGCCTTGTACTAAAAGCAGCACTATATGAAAATCCCTGTTGCTTTCCGCACGCCGTGGTATTAATTTGTGGCCCGCCGCTTAGTGTGAGAAAAGCTCCATCGAGGACATGCCACTTAATACCGACGCCCCCACCAAAGCTTGCACAATTGATGGCTCCGTAGTAGTAGTACGTCTGCCCATAGGCACGCATTTCCACTGAGGGAGACAAGGCTCGACCATACCCAAGACTGGTAGTCGCAATGCTGTTATTTTGCTTAAGGCCACTGTAACGGCTGAAAGTGTTCGCAATGCCAACTTCTAAGGAATCTCGCTCGGATATTCTATATTGAACTCCCGCACTGCCAGTGGCATATGTTACCGTCCCAGCGTTCGCGAGGTACGAAGCAGAATTTGGGCCGGTCCCAGGGACTTCCCCTACGGCGACACTTTGCTGTGGTGCCAGGAAACGAGTTGAATCCGTTCCATGATTGCCGGATGCATTTATATTCCATTTCCAACGCTCATTTATGTTTCCCGAAATCGCTATTGCTGCAGCGTGCATTGTTTGATTTGTATAAGCGGCGGAACTATACCCCGTTATCGTCGGTTGATACTGGAGTAGAAACTGCGTACTGGCCGTGTTCGATCGTATTCCAAAATAGGGACTTAGTATGTATATTCCCGACGAAGCGCCGTTCGCGAGATTATTCGGATTGCTATCCCACCCTCCTGAGGTAGTCGCACCAACCAGCAGGCGCTTTGAAATAGCGCTATCCATAGAAATCAATCCTGAACCATCGAGTGCCGGCGCAAATTGTGTCTGCTCATCTCGAAGCTGGATCGAATCTGGTGTATCCACGGAGGACGGTTGGCTGGAGGCTTGGGTGTTTGTATTCGCGTGGCTTTCGTTCGATGTCTGAGCGTGGAGCGAGTTAACAAATAACCCAATCAAGAGCGACATAATGAGGCGAACGCAACTCGGTCTATTCATGTCAGAGCCTAAGGAACGACTACCGTATCGCCAGGTTGAAGCGTAATGTTTTGTTTGTTCTCGCCATGTATTGCAGCAAGATAGTTAAAATTCAGCCGTTGTATGGTACCGCCAGATCCGCGAAGGATAATTATTCCCTTGCGATTTGCGAAGGTATTCAGTCCGCCCGCTTGTGCAATCAATTGGAGCACCGTTATCGGGGCAATCAAGGAATAGCCACCTGGTTTACCTACCTGTCCCGTAACGTAGACTTGCCTGCTCCGGATCTCGACAACGCTTACAGTGACCTGAGCGCTCACAACATAACTGGTAAGCCGGGAAGACAGTGACTGTGCCAGTTGGTTGGCGGTCATTCCAGCGGCATGCACATCCCCCAACAGCGGAAGAGACACGAACCCATCCGGGCCGACCGTCACCGTTTGCGAAAGATCCGTATTTTTCCAAACATTCACACGAATGACATCTGCGGGCCCGAGAGTAAATTGAGATGTGGCGCGGTCCGTTTGCGTGTCGCCATTCGATGCCGTAGCCGTGTGTGCAGTATTGGAAGGTTGCAACCCGCTCGATTCAGTGACCGCAACGTTTTGAGCGTGATTGTTGGCCACTGAAAGGGCTAACACAACCAGAACTGTAAATAAGCGAATTGGACTGTAGGGGCGCATCGTGTACTCGTTGTTTGTCCTCTGGTCTTGCAAAAAGCAAACAGATGGCCAAACGCAGCAAACTGTTTCAGATATTTGCCGCATGCCGATGCATGGATCCAGCAATAATAATCGTTAAAGCTGCAGTTATTTGCAAAGTATGCAAATCTTTGTACTTCCGCGTTCAGTTGCTTACTGCTCGATTTGCATCGCATGATCCACCTGCAGACCACACACTCCTTGCGCCAACGGATGTATGTCTGGTCCACAATATGACCTGCCGCAGGGGCTCTGTGGACAAAGAAAGGTAAACGTAAAACACGACTAAAGCATGGAGTATGTCATCCATGAGGTCAAGCGTGTCTTCGATACCGGCTCCCTAAAATGAAACGAAGTTCAATCCTGTCACATTTCCCGAAGTGACCGTTGCTGATCTGCTTCCTGGAATAAAGATGCGCCCTGATTTGGATGGTGTGACGGTGTACGTTCCGGCCGTTACGCCGGAGAACGTATAGACCCCCGAAGTATTTGCAGTTACCGTAGCCGTCGCCGCTCCAGTCAGCTTCACCGTGGCTCCAGATCCACCGGATCCACTGATAGTGCCCGTAATCGTGAAGGTCGGTACAGCGGAGCTGAAGTTTGCGGTCGCGTTTGCTCCGTTTACCGTGACCGCCTGACTCGCCGACGTAAAGACGAAGCCTGTCTTGGTAGGTGTTACGGTATAAGACCCGTTCGTCACGCTCGTGAAGGTATAAACTCCTGAGCTATTTGCAGTTACCGTAGCCGTCGCCGCTCCAGTCAGCTTCACCGTGGCTCCAGATCCACCGGATCCACTGATAGTGCCCGTAATCGTGAAAGTCGGCACTGAGCTGAAGCTTGCGGTCGCGTTTGCTCCGTTTACCGTGACCGCCCGACTCGCCGGTGTAAAGACGAAGCCTGTCTTGGTAGGTGTCACAGTGTAAGACCCGTTCGCTACGCTCGTGAAGGTATAAACTCCTGAGCTATTTGCAGTTACCGTAGCCGTCGCCGCTCCAGTCAGCGTCACTGTGGCCCCCGACCCCCCAGCCCCGCTGATCGTGCCACTGATTGTGTAGGTCTGCGCTGAGGTGAAGTTCGCGGTCGCGTTTGCTCCGTTTACCGTGACCGCCCGACTCGCCGGTGTAAAGACGAAGCCTGTCTTGGTAGGTGTCACAGTGTAAGACCCGTTCGCTACGCTCGTGAAGGTATAAACTCCTGAGCTATTTGCAGTTACCGTAGCCGTCGCCGCTCCAGTCAGCGTCACTGTGGCCCCCGACCCCCCAGCCCCGCTGATCGTGCCACTGATTGTGTAGGTCTGCGCTGAGGTGAAGTTCGCGGCCGCATTCGCTCCGTTTACCGTCACTGTCTGGCTCCCCGGAGCATAGACGAAACCAGCCTTGGCCGGTGTTACGGTGTATGTCCCATTTGTCACGCCGGAGAAGGTGTAGACGCCTGAAGCGTTCGCTATTGTGGTAGCCGTGGCTGCTCCGCTGAGGCTGACCGTCGCTCCATTACCGCCAGCTCCACCGATTGTGCCCGTAATGGTAAAGGTCTGGGAGGTCGCGGTGAAGACGGGAACTGTAGTATTGCTCCCAGCTACCGTTACACCCCGACTTGCCGGAGCAAAGACAAACCCAGTGTGTGCAGGCGTAACGGTGTAATTGCCGCTGCTCACCCCGCTGAAGCTATAGTTGCCGGATGCATCTGCTGTAGTGCTGGCCGAAGCTGCTCCGCTTAAGGCTACTGTCGCTCCAGCACCCCCAACTCCGCTAATTGTTCCGGTGATACTGAAAGCGCCTACATAGATGACATCAACCCAGTAGTTTCCTGAGTTAAAGCTATCGGTTGGAAATCCACCGTTAGGGCTATAAAGGAAGAGCCCATTTGAACCATCGATACCGTTGGCGAGTGCGTGCAAGGGCGGGGTATCAACTCCCGAACTTGCAAAGTAACCCGAATCAGCAGAGTAATCACCGCTAGGCGCGAAGTAAGAAGCCACGTATGTTGTGTTCGCGGCGACCGCAACCGGATTCTGGAAGAAAACTTGCTGCCATCCAGAGCTTCCTTCATTCGTGAAGGTCGCAGTTGAAAGCAGCGTTCCGTCGCTCGACCACAGACGCCCCAAATGAGTGCCTGTGTTTGCTGCGGCCTTGTAGAATCTGATTCCATAGATATAGCCGTTTGAATCAGCGCGGAACTTAACTCCGACCTCTATCGCTTTATTGTCGCCGGCATCAACGACGGCGGGAGTCGCGGTAGACTGCCAGATAGTGCTGCACGGGCAATACGCTGGAACTGAGAAGTTCGCGCCAATTACATTGGCTCCGCCAACGACAGCCGCCAGGCTTGCCGGGACGAAGACCAGGTTGGTCTTGGTGGGGGTGATTGCATAAGACCCGCTTGTGATACCTGCAAAGCTGTAATTTCCCGAGGAATCGGCAGTTGTTGTTGCATTTACTGCCCCCGTCAGGTTAACCGTCGCTCCGGCGCCCCCACTGATCGTGCCAGTGATCGAGTAAGTGAGAGCCGTAGCAGTGAAGTTTACTGCGCTAACGTTGGCTCCACTAACAGTAATATTCTGACTCGCAGGGCTAATAGCGAAACCCAGACCGCTTGGAGTTACCGTATAGGAACCGTTCGGTACCGCTGGGAAGCTAAAGTTTCCACTTGCATCGGCAGCGGCCGTTGCTGAAGTCGCGCCAGTCAAAGACACTGTGATTCCGCTTCCCCCACTAACTGTGCCGGAAACCACAAAGATGGGCTGGCTGGTAGCAAAGTTGACGGCAAGATTGTGAGCTCCGCTGATAGTGATTGTTTGACTTGCAGGGCTGAAGGAAAACCCTGTCTTGTTTGGTGTAACCGTATAGGTTCCATTGGCAAGGCCACTGAAATTATAGTTGCCCATCGCATCCGAAGTGATGGTTGCAACAGCCGCTCCTCCCAGGACTACCGTCGCTCCCGAAGCGCCGGGGCCGCTGATCGTACCTGCGAGGCTGTGTGTCGCGGTCGCCGCATAGATGACATCGACCCAGTAGTTATTTGCATTAAAGCTGTTACTCGGAAATACACTCGTTGATGAATTCGTGAAGACGCCATTTACGCCATCGACTCCATTTGCCAAAGCATGCAATGGCGGATTGTCGACACCCGCACTGGCAAATGCGGCCGAGTCAACTGAATAGTGTCCTGTCGGTGCAAAGTAGGAAGCTACGTAAGTGGTGTTCGCGCTAACCGGCACTGGATTTGAAAACGTTACCTGTTGCCACCCTGAAGCACTCTCGTTTGCGAATGTCGCTGTCGAGAGGAGACTTCCACTCCCCGCATTAGACCAGAGATTGCCTATATGAACACCTGTATTGGTCGTCGCCTTGTAGAACCGCACACCAACAACGTAGCCGTCTACATCCGCGCGAAACTTGACCCCAAGTTCGTAAGGGCTTGCATCACCTGAATCAATTACTGCGGGGAGTGCAGCAGAAGTCCAGATCGTATTGCACGGACATATTTGTGGAACGCTGAAATTGACTCCCGTGACATTGGCTCCCGCCACGGAGACATTTTGGTTGCTCGGAACGAAGATGACGCCGCTCTTGGTTGGAGTTACGGAGTAAGAGCCTCCTAGAACGCCATTGAATGCGTAGTTTCCAGAACTATCTGCTGTTGTGGTTGCACTCCCCGTTCCACTGAGTGTCACCAAAGCTCCAGCACCAGCTGCTCCGGTAATGGTTCCGCTGATACTGCCCGTCTGTGCAGCTGTGTACAGGACATCAACCCAGTAGTTTGTCGACAGGTAGCTGTTGGTAGGAAAACCGCTACCGGTAGTATATATGTACAGACCATTGCTTCCGTCGACGCCATTTGCCAACGCGTGCAACGGGGGGCTGTCGACACCAGCCGTCGCAAAATAGTTGGTGTCCGCTGAATAGTGTCCCGAGGGGGCAAAATACGATGCCACATAGGTCGTGTTTGCCGACACCTGAATTGGCGTAGAGAACGTGACCTGCTGCCAGCCGGATGCAGTCTCGTTTGTGAAGGTAGCGCTGCCCAACAAAACTCCGGAGCTGGTCCAGATATGCCCAATATGAGTGCCAATGTTCGTGCTTGCCTTATAGAACCTTATCCCGGTCACGGTGCCAGGACTATCGGCCCTGAATTTCACTCCTACTTCCACCGGAGTGCCGTCGTTGCTGTCAACCAGTACCGGTGTTGCTGACGGCTGCCAAATGGTGCCGCAGTTGCAGAACTGTCCCTGAAAGTTCACTCCTGTTGCGCTCGTGCCGGAGAGGGTCACCGTTTGTGTGCCAGGCGTAAAGACAAAGGCATCTTTGACTGGCGTGACGCTGTAGGAGCCGGGCAGCAGTCCGCTAAAGGCATAGTCTCCGGAGCCGTCCGTCGTAGTTGTGGCTGTAGCTTTTCCTGCAAGATTTACAGTTACTCCAGCACCACCATTGATTACCCCTGAAATACTTAATGGGTTGGTTACAGTCGCAGTGAAATTGACGCCTATTACAGATCCACCGTTGATCGTGACCGTGCGGCTTGTCGGTGTGAACGTGACGCCTGGATTGGTTGGAGTGAGGGTGTAGGTCCCGTTGATCTGTCCACTAAAGCTGAAATTGCCTGACCCGTCTGCCGTTGTTGTCGTTGTCTCTGGACCGTTAAGGCTGAGGGTAGCTCCTGCACCGCCTGAACCACTGATCGTTCCACTTATGTTGTAGGTGTTGGACGAGGTGTAGACAACATCGACCCAGTAGTTGGTCGCCCGAAAAGTAGAATTCGGAAAGGTTCCAGCTGGACCGGTTGCATAAACTCCGTTTGGACCGTCCACTCCGTTCGCCAGAGCATGAAGCGGAGGGGTGTCAACACCTGACTGGGCAAAGAAATCCGAGTCACCTGCATAATGCCCCGTCGGTGCATAGTAAGAAACAATATAAGTTCTATTCGCGACTGCGGGTATCGGCGTTGTGAAGTTTACCTGCTGCCAGCCAGAGCCGCTCTCGCCGGTAAAGGTTGCGGTTCCCAACAACGCTCCCGTACTCGACCAGACATGTCCTATATGGGTGCCTGTGTTCTGAGCCGATTTGTAGAAGCGCACACCTATGATTGAACCGTCTGAATCTGCGCGGAACTTGAGACCCACTTCAACAGGAGTGGCGTCGCCACTATCCGCGCTTCCAGGGGCACTTGACGAACTCCATATGCTGCAAGGGCAGCTCTGTGGCATGACATTGACGGTCACTCCACTGGTCGGTGTCTCCAGATTTCCACTGTCGTCGACTGCACGACTCTTGAAGGTGATCGAACCAACGGCGGTGGGAGTCCACGACGCACTCCACGAGGAGCGACCCGTAGCAGGATGCCACGTTTGACCACCATCTCCGGAAAACTCAACTCCTCCCACAGCGCCGCCTGAGTCGGTTGCCGTGCCTGTCACAGTGATCGAACCGCCGGTATGAATCGTTGAATTGGACGTAGGGGAGGTGATAGTCGAGACTGGGGGTGTTGTGTCAGTAGAAGCGCTTGCGGGCACGAGTCCGGACTGTAGCGTTGCGGGTTGAACTCCCATGTCTGCAAACAGGTTTACTGTGGCCTGCTGCATATTGGGGTCAGGATCCGGTGTCGTGTATCCCCAGAGGTTGTCGTGATTGCTATTTAGGCCCCAAGACCAATTAATCGTTCCGGCACTAAAAACCAGGGCTCCGCTCGGTGCACGATAGAGCATCAAATGGTGAATTCCCTGCCCCGCACCATAGGTAGCGCCATAATCGAGCAGCAAGTCGGAGGTCACCGTGTACGTAGAAGTAGAGAGATGAAAGGCGCCTGCAGGCCGAAATCCATTATCGACGTCCATGTCCCATTCGTAGCCGAGAGAACCTGGTGGAAGCGTGTAGCTGGAATTCGGAGCCAGCGAAGCAATCGCAGTATTACGCCAAAAACGCATCTTCCCGTCGTCTGAAGGCACCTTCATCGTAAGGCTGCCGTTGTTCTCCGGTCCGGGACCGTTGATCATAAACAGGCTTCCGGTCAGTGCGTTCTCTGGCTTATACCCATCCGACGGAGGACCATACGTTGGATCGCGCCAAGTGCCGGTAGATGTCGGCGGATCACTTGGATCTAGAATTCCGAATGAAAGAGTCTCCTTGTAGCAGACCAGAGTCCGATTGGGTGTGTTGGATCCATCAATACTGTTCTCCCAGCGTGTCTTCCAAAAAACCGTATTGCCGGAAAAGAAAGCGAGGTTTACCCCTGCATCGCGAGCAGCCTGGACATTGGCCCGACGGGGTCCCGACCAGTATTCGTCATGTCCGGAATCCATTAAAATTTTATGATTTTGAATCAACGATCCATTTCGTGCTCCATCTACGCCGGTGAAATACGTCACATCGTAGCCGTTTTGTTCGAGCCACTGGATCATTGGGAATTCCGGACCGAACAACCACGTATCCCATTCGGGTCCAAATCCTCTGGTCAAAAACGGGCGATTGTAACTGACCTTAAAAGAACGACCCGCAAGGTCAAAAGCGGGCGAAGCCTGGCCATAGAGACTACCGTTGCCGTAGTAGTTGTAAGCCTGCCAAGTCTCGTCGGAAGTTTGATAGAGGATTGCAGAATGGCTCGAGTCATTCCTCACAACAAAAACAATGTGGCTGTCGCCACCAGTACCATTATCAGTACGGACGAGATGAGCGAAATAAATACCCGATGTTGCATTTGCCGGCACTGGCCACGAAGCAGATACCGCCCAGTTGCCGCAATCAACAAGCCCTGTGTTTGCATCGGCTGAACAAGGTGGTTGACTCTGTGGAAGAGAGACAGAGGGGGTGATGGTGGCAACCTTCCGCGCCCCCATCCCACCGTAATAGCCAACGCGGTAGATGTTGATCGTATAGCTACGCGCTGGCGTATTTATCTTGAAGAAGGCCGTGCTGCCACGATTAACACTTATATCAGTAGCAAATCCCTGGATGGTCGGATCGCCACCATCATGCGTCTTTACGTCCCACTCATCGGAATCGTTTCCGACCTGACAATTTTCGGCAACGATCTGATTCGACGGATTGCTGCACTGGGCATGCGCCTGCCCAACCAGAGCGAACAACACGAACAAAATTGTTCCCAGGAAGACCATCCGGGTCCATCTTGACGCCGATTCCAATGAGTTAGACATTACTTCCTCGCATCCTTAATTGAGTCTCTTAAGGCTTTCTATCCCTCGCCGCGGACTTGCCATCTGCAAAATCTTCTGGCTGAGCCCGACTAGGATGGTCACCAGATCTTTTTCCAAGAAATCTCAACAGATGCACTTTGCTTAGCACGTTGACTGCCGAAACAAATTGACGAGTAATTCCTAGAAATTCTAGGAATCAGGCGGCAAAGTATGTATCGATCTGCATATTTGTTACAGATCGTTCGTCCGGTTTGCTTGTCTTTGGTTGCCTTCCCTGATCGAATGCACTCAATGAATCAGGTAATTCACTCCGACCGAATGTCAGCCATATCCTTGCAAGGAGGTTTGCCAGCGCAGCGAATCATATTCGTTCGTTACAAGCCTGAGAATTAGCGCCACGATGTTAACCGCGTGATATTTTGAAATATCGATTGCCAACTCGATCCGTGCCGTGGCCACCGGATCCGGTGCGGATATTGCCGCCGGTCTCCGATTCGACAAATAAGTTGCTCAAAGTATGCAAAGACTGGGTAATCACTAGCATCTTTGGGAGCAGATCCTAACCGCCGTTCGTTTCCATGTGACCCAAAAAATATGCAATGCTTTGCATAACACAAATACACTGCACAAGTGTTGCAGGTGAAGAGACTCAAGTGATGGAGGTGCAGTCAAAGGCCCGAATTCAAACAAATTGACCCTGGCGTGAATCCTGAGATTGAGCAATCATGTAATTCATAGACTTAGCAACGAACTGCAAGGTTGGGATGGGGATGTGCTCTACTTGCACAAACCTATGGGATGGTCGCCGTGGCCTCATTGGAGGCGTCGCTTTCGACACCGCTAAAATCGACGCTTTTCACGACGTAGCTGTAGGTAGTACCACTGACGACTGTGGTATCTATGTACGAAATCGATGAGTTCGGCGACGAGTTCACCAACATAAGTGCCCCACCCCCTGTCGACCTGTAGATGTTGTAGCCCGCCACCGGATCGGGCGAACTGACCGGTGGATTCCAACGAAGGTCGACCCCATGTGAGACCGCCGTACCCGTACCGCTCAAAGCCACTTGAGTCGTACCTCCAGTTGTCGAATTGCTGCCGACCGTGAGTTGTCCGGCTGCAGCTCCCGCCGTTGTTGGCTTGAACTGTAGCGACAGCACAAGTGTCTGCGTTGGGTTCAACGTCACGGGGAACCTACCTCCGACGATGGTGAAGCCGGCCCCCGTTACCGACCCCGAGTTCACAGTCACCGGCGTCGTCCCCGACGACGTCAGCGTCAAAGCAAGTGTAGTTGCCGTGTTTACCGCTACACTACCGAAGCTTAGGCTTGCGACGCTCATAGTCAACTGTGGATTCGCCGCTGTTCCCGTACCACTCAAGGCCACAACGGCTGTGCTGCCCGTGGTCGAGTTGCTGCTGATAGTGAGTTGCCCGGCTAAGTCTCCCGCTGTTGTCGGCTTGAACTGCACCTGCAACGTCAACGACTGCATCGGGCTCAACACTACCGGGAAACTCTGAGCGACGATGGTAAAGCCAACTCCCGTAACGGTCGCTGCGTTCACCGTTACTTCTGAACTGCCTATTGATGTTAGCGTGACGGACTTGGTTGCTGCCGAGTTCACCGCTACGTTGCCGAAGCTAAGGCTCGTAGCGCCCACCGTCAACTGCGGGTTCGGTACTACCGCACCCGTGCCACTAAGAGCCACGGCCGCCGTGCTCCCGCTCGACGAGTTGCTGCTAATCATAATTTGTCCGCTGGCGGAACCGGTTACAGTTGGGCTGAACTGTATCTGCAGTGTCAGCGACTGGTTCGGGTTCAACGTTGTAGGCAAACCTCCCCTCACCAGCGAAAATCCAGAGCCGCTAATTGTCGCCGAATTCACCGTCACTGGGGCCGTCCCCGTCGATGTCAGCGTCACTGTCTGTGTCGTCGATGTATTCACCATCACACTGCCGAAGCTCAAACTTCCCACACTCAACGTCAGTTGTGGACTCGGCGCAGCAATACTCGTACCGCTCAGCGCCACCATAGCTGTGCTGCCCGTCGCAGAGTTACTGCTGATTGCCAACTGGCCATTGGTCGCACCGGTTGCCGTCGGGCTGAACTGTATCTGCAGTGTCAGTGACTGGTCCGGATTCAATGTTGCTGGCAAACTTCCCACCAGCGAAAATCCAGAACCGCTAATTGCCGCCAAACTAATCGTCACTGGGGCCGTCCCCGTCGACGTCAGTGTCAGCGTCTGTGTCGTCGATGTATTCACCGTCACACTGCCGAAGCTCAAACTTCCCACGCTCAACGTCAGTTGTGGACTCGGCGCAGCAATACTCGTACCGCTCAGCGCCACCATAGCTGTGCTCCCGCTCGACGAGTTGCTGCTAATCATAATTTGTCCGCTGGCGGCTTCGGTTGCTGTCGGACTGAACTGTATCTGCAGCGTCAGTGACTGGTTCGGGTTCAACGTTGCAGGCAAACTTCCACCCGCCAGCGAAAATCCAGAACCGCTAATCGCCGCCGCACTCACCGTCACTGGAGCCGTCCCCGTCGACGTCAGTGTCAGCGTCTGTGTCGTCGATGTATTCACCGTCACGCTGCCGAAGCTCAAACTTCCCGCGCTCAACGTCAGCTGGGGAAGTTGCGTTACCACACCGCTTCCATTGAGTAACACCGTCGCCGTATTATTCGTTGCCGAGTCGCTGCTGACCGTCAATTGGCCGTTCGTCGCACCCGTAGCCGTCGGACTGAACTGTACTTGCAGCGTCAGCGACTGGTTCGGGTTCAATGTTGCTGGAAAACTTCCGCTCACCAGCGAAAATCCAGAACCGCTAATCGTCGCCGAATTCACCGTCACTGGAGACGTTCCTGCGGATGTCAGCGTCAACGCTTGTATCGTCGATGAGCCTACCGTCACGCTCCCAAAATCAAGCCTGCTCGCGCTCACCGACATCTGCGCCGTCAACTGCGCTAAATTCCTTCCGCGCCCATGAATTGCAACCTGGGCCAGCGGCTTTGCAGCCGAATCGACAGCCATAATCTCGGAGGAATAGTCGGTTGCGGCAGTTGGTTTAAATCCAACCGAAATCGAATGACTGCTACCCGCCGGAATGCTAATAGGAAGTCTCTCTGCATTCATAATCAAAAATGCGGAAGAAGAAAAGCTAATCTGAGAGACCTCGACTGTAGTTTCACCTCTATTAGAAAGAACAATCGTCTTTACTGATGACTGGCCAAGACTTACATCGCCAAAGTCTAATGTTCCAGGGGAAATCAGCAAAGGCTCTGCTCCTGATATCACCACACCCGATCCGCATCCTACAAGGATCGGCATCAGTCCGAAAATTGAAATTACAAAGAATACTGCCCTTAAAAACCTAGGAAACCGGCCTTTGAGTCCAAAATCGGGAATCCAAGATAATAATGCAAAGCGAAGGGGAGACGTGCGCATCGCTGACTAACCTCTTCAAACTAAAAATCTTCCAAGTCAACAGAGGCAGAGCAATACACAATACAAGATAAGTGATCGGGAAGGAATACTCTAGATCTTGTTGCTATAGTTGCTATTTAAGAGTAGCAATGCTCGACGATGGGTTCCTTGCTATTTATCTTCCCAAGATAAATACAACTTATTCGGTAAAGATACTCGACTTATCTTCCCTTTACAATCCGTGAATAGTCTTTCAGTTAGAGATGAGTGGCTTCAATGCCACAAATTGACTATCATCTCAGAGCAAAGTACGGTACTCTTGACAAGAAAAGACCTGGATAACAGGCCTCCCCTAACGCTGGCTTCATCGAAATAACCTACCTTTATAACTCTGCCATGCGAAGTTAGACATCCACTGGTTCGTACATATCGATCCTTGTGCGGAGCCCGTCTGTCTCACAAATGCATGGACATCCTGCGCTTTCTGGTTACTTGGAGTATTGAGAAAGGCAGGTCTCATGCGCAGACTCTCGTTCGTCATCTTTGGTGTACTTTCTTTCCTAGTTACTTCTTTAGGACACTCCCAGACCTCATCTCCCGTCTGGTTCACGCTCAACGCTCCTGAAGGCTCCGTTATTACAGCCTCCGCGCCTATCACCCTACGTTATGGGCAGGTAGCCTCTACCTGCGCCGCCACCCTCACTTATGGCTCCTCATGCAATGGCGTTCCAATAGGCACGCCCACGACCGAAAACTGGACTTCACCCAAGACCTTCTCACCCTCCGGATCATCAACCGTCTCAGTCTCCGTCAATAATGGTACCTTCGGCGATCCGCTTCCCGGAGTCTATAAAACCATACAGATCCAGGAGAAAGCTGCACCGCAGATCATCACCGTCAACGGGCAAAATGTTACCGTGCCCGCGCTCCCCAACTCGGGGGGTGCTCCATCATCTTCCGTCTGGTTCACGCTCAACGCTCCTGAAGGCACCGTTATCACAGCTTCTGCGCCAATCACCCTTCGCTATGGGCAGGTAGCCTCTACCTGCGCCGCCACCCTCACTTATGGCTCCTCATGCAATGGCGTTCCAATAGGCACGCCCACGACCGAAAACTGGACTTCACCCAAGACCTTCTCACCCTCCGGATCATCAACCGTCTCAGTCCTCATCAATAATGGCACCTTCAGCGACCCGCTTCCCGGAGTCTATAAAACCGTACAGATCCAGGAGCAAGCTTCACCGCAGACCATCACCGTCAACGGACAAAATGTTACCGTACCCGCGAGCAGTACCTCAACCTGCAAGCTAACCTCTAATCCCAGCGTAATCAATTTCCAGAACACTACCGTCGGATATACCCTGGCCTCCTCAGCTGGCCTGACCAGCAACTGCTCATCAACCATCAACGTCTCGGCCGTACAGATCTCCGGACCATACTCTGTCTCTGGTATTCAAACGCCCTTCTCAATCGCTCCGAATCAGACCAGAAACTATTCGGTCGTCTTCGCCCCTACCTCCTCCGGCGCAGCCAACGGAACCATCAACTTCGTCAACAGCGCCAACTCTGGAGTCTCCGTCACGATCTACGGAACAGGAGTTGCTGCGCAGCAGAGCTCTCTCTCTGCCAGTCCGACCTCTCTTAGCTTCGGTAGCCACGCCATCAACACCTCAACTTCTCTCGTCCTTACAATCACAAATTCGAGTTCGATCTCCTCGACCATCTCAAGTATCACCGTCAGCGGAACCGGCTACTCTCGCAGCGGTATAACAACCCCATTCACTCTATCTGCAAATCAGTCTCGACAGCTTACCGTTACCTTTTCTCCCACCACCACCGGTAACGCTACCGGTGCCGTTACCATCACCGGTAGCGGGTCGACCCTTACTGTCCCGCTTGCCGGAAGCGGAACCACAAGCGCACCAGCCCACTCCGTGTCTCTTTCTTGGACGGCAAGCAGTTCCCCCCAGGTCGCGGGATATAACGTCTACCGCACTATCACCTCGGGCAGTGGTTACACCCTCCTCAACAAATCGCCAATAACGGCAACCAGTTATACCGATCAGACCGTCAACGGCGGGACAACTTACTACTATGTGTCCACCGCGATATCTACTAGCGGCGCAGAAAGTAGTTATTCCAACCAGACCAGCGTAACCATTCCTAATCCTTAGCCCTCCTTAGCACAAATACAGAAGGTACCCTAATGACTCATGGTTACTCGGATCCCTACCGCCGACAATAACTTTTTGAATGCGATACGTGCTCTGTTCAACTCAACCAGACTTTACAACTACCTCTGCTTCACCAACACAAGGTGCCCACGGTTTGCACTAAGCCTGTTCATCAGCGGATCATAATTTTGATCCGCTGATGAACATTTATATCGAGCAGAGCACTCCAAATGCCTCTTCATGTTACGAGGTGAATTTTAGAACCAATGGCTTGAAGATCAATCGACCAGTTTACCCAAACAAGATCACATTCGAGTTCGATTCTCTGATGCTGGCAACTCTGGAAATAGATCTCTCACTTGAACCGATCACTCAACTACGGTGAGGCCAGAGTATCTCGTGATCAGCGAGAGCTAGAATTTCTTTATACCGATGCTTTTGCGCGAGATCATCTAGGTCAACAGCAGCAGTGGAATGGCAAGAGCGACCCATGAGAAACCATCCAGAAACTATCTCCAAACAACGCGAAGAGCAGCCCTGCCGATGTAATTACCGCAATGATCGTCGCAGCGCCATATACTTTGCGGTACGAATAGGATTGGCTCAGCTAGCTGCCGCTCCCGCACCGATGCTTGCCTGTTCCAGTACAACAAGCTGATCGAGTTCATCTTCGATCGGCGTTCTACGACGTGACAGCCAGAGATAAAGGCCGCTGACGAGGACTGCGATAAGAGTGACATCGAAGAACGCCCAAATTATTTTGAGAGGCATGCCGCCGTAGTCACCAAAATGAAAAGGTCTGGAAACCTCGATAGCTCTGAGATACAAAGGTCGAATCGCGCTCACACCGCCCGTCTCAGCATCGATCAGCACAGGCGTGAAGAGGCGAGAGGTCACTGGAGTATTTCCTTTTGTCCAGACAATATAGTGCAAGGGGCTCGTGAGAACTGCATTTGGAGATCTGACCGAGCTAATCGTCATCCCCGGTAAAGCCTTTGTAGCAGTAGCAACCGCTGCATCGATCGAACTGAGATGCTGCGGAGCAGGTTTACCGTGACAGGGAGCCAATAACTGTGGCAGTGTCTGCATACGCATAAACCAAACATCGGTGTCGAAAGAGCATTCAAAAAACCCGTTGCCTACGACAAAGGCCCACAACCATGTAACAATGCCGATCAGGTTATGGAGATCAAACCAGTGAACACGCCGGCCAGCATCTTTCCGCACAGTTCCAAAATTCAGTTTTCTCATGCAGGGGCCATAAACTACAGCTCCGGAGATTCGAGCAATGATAAAGAACAAGGCCATTACCCCATTAGCAGCTCTCCCGGCAATCCTGCAAAAATCTCCCGATGCAATTGAAGCATGGTGGACGTGAACGTCTTTCCCGACTTGATTTCATCAAGCTCTTTGCCGGTATAACGATCGAAAATCATGGCTTGGGTCTCTGTCGGTTTCGGATTCAGCGATGGCGCCATGGTGACAAAAAACTGCGGCGCATCATCGTCGAACACGACAAATAGTGGCCTCAAATCTGGAAAACGCCCCTGAGCCACCTTTACCATGACGTCCACCCTTGGCATCTGGAGCTCCGGCAAGAACCTCAGCCGGAACTGCATGATGACTGAGCATATGATCGATCTCCTCATCAAACACCAACGGTAGCCCCGTGATACAAGCCATCAGAAGGAAGGCGGTGCAAATGAGACTGGTCCACTTATGCACTCGGTACCATTTTCTTACGGTCTTTGCATTTGAGTTGATCCATGAAGATTCTCCTAAATTTCATTCTCCTGACACTGATAGTGCACAGAGCCATCTATAGTCCGAGCTAGCCCGGATCCAACTGACGTTAATGACCTGCTGCGAGCGTTCGAAGTCGAGGAGAGAGTTACCTCCGACGACAAGAATTCGATGCAAAACACATAGACATGTGCCTTTCGATTCCAACGGCACGTAACCGCGAATAGTAGTCATCGGGCCTTCCGTTGTCGATCCAACCTCACAGATCGGTCCCTACGACGCATTTTCAGAGAAAACAAAGTTCGCCCCATATAGGACTAAAGGTCTTATATTGAAGAATGTAATATTGGATCAGATGAGAAAAGCAACGTCAATACATGAACCGCCGTGGCCCGGTAGAGCAACTACTTCTATCCTGTCGTCGTAGCCACAACATTCGCACCCTCGCCTCTAGAGCTAAGAACTGGTCCTGTGGTAGACCGATCAGGCTGAGTCGATAGCCTATCAGGTAAGTTTTGCCCCAGCCTCGCGACCGGGAGTCTCTACTCGAATGCGACCCTGCTGCAGCCTCGACGCTGCATTTCGCTAAAAGTTTCTGTGTTTCGCCTTGATATGAAGCCGAGTGCGGCCGGTCTTCCCGTCCTCCGGATACAATTTTTCAGTCCATGAGCAAGGATTTCACGGATAGCAGTTTTGCAAATGAGACTTATTTCGATTGCGAATGCATTTTCCGAGCAATTGCTAATGCCACATCCATTGCCAGATGGTGATCTGGGAGTGGCCGTTTGAGAATGCTGCTGCCGATTCGCACCGATGAGAGCGGGAAAGCAAAGTTCCATCAGATAGAAAACAGAATTTGTGATCATCAATTGTTATTTATCAGCTGCGCCAACTTTGAGGAGATGGAACACTTTGCACCAAGACGGACAGAAGAATGGCATCGCCGCCTAGGGAAGGCCAAGGCTTATCTGTCAACCGTTGATTGCTTTTTCGGAGCCAAACTCTGACGAGCCTTTGTTACCATGCTCCAGACAGCAGGACACACAGGATTCTATGACCTACGCGCCCAATCGTCGCAGCTTCCTTATCACAGGGGGACTTACCGCACTCGCCTCCACAAAAGCTTTTGGGGCGAACGACAGACTTCGGATCGGCGTTATCGGCGCTGGGGGGCGCATGCGAACCCTGCTCAACTCAGCCGAGAGTACGGGCGTACCGTTCGAGATCGTGTCAGTGAGCGATGTATACACACCTCGACGCGACGAAGTGAAGACGCGGACAAGCGCGACTATGGCCACAACACACACGGATTACCGTGAGGTACTGAACGACAAGAGCACTGATGCCGTCATCATTGCTACACCGGACCATTGGCATGTGCGGATCGCGATGGAGGCGTTGGCAGCGGATAAAGATGTGTATCTCGAGAAGCCGGTAACGCACACTCTCGCAGAGGGCGAGACCCTTCAGAAGGGTGTGCGATCGAGCAAACGGATTGTACAGTGCGGTATGCAGCAGAGAAGCTGGACCCACTTCCGCAACGCGGTAGATCTCATCCAGGGCGGCGCACTCGGTCAGGTAACGCAGGTGCGGACATACTGGTGGCAGAACTACAGCCTGAACTGGGTGCCGAAGCCGATTGATGTGGCGCAGCTTGACTGGAAACAGTGGCTCGGCGGTGCGCCCGACCAACCCTTCAGCCTGGAGAAGTACAACCGCTGGCGATGGTTCTGGAGCTTCGGCGGCGGCGCGATGACGGACTTATTCACACACTGGATCGATGTCGCACAATGGGCGATGAAAGCGGACGAGCCAACGATGGCGCTGATGCTGGGTGACAAATACTTGTTTAAGGAGTGGGAGTGTCCGGACACCATCCAGGCAGCATTCCGCTATCCTGGTTTTGATGTGGTATATGAAGGTATGATGAGCTCTTCGATCGACGATGGAGGGCTCGAGTTTCGGGGTACGGAGGCGACACTGAAGATCACCCGTGCAGGAATGAGCATCTTTCACGAAAACGTGAAGGGCGATCGGAATCCGATACTGAAGGAAGAGAGCTTCGAGGACGGGACAACGCCGCACATGAGGAATTTCTTCGAGTGCATCAAGACGCGCAAGGAACCGAATGCGCCGGTGGAGGCAGGGATTGCGGCCGCGAGAGCAGGCCATATTGGAAACCTGGCCTATCATCACGGAGGCAAGACGGCTTGGCCGGCGAAGTGAACTCAGTCACAGATTTCGGTCCGATCACCCCATCATTAGTCGAGCTTTCTTACCCAGATATTCCTAAAGCTGATTGGCTCGCTATGGTCGCCATGCGCCTGTAACTTGATGGGAGCGCTATCGTACTTCTTGTAGAAAGGTTTGCCGACGTAAAAGGTCTCTCCTTTCAGCTCGAAGTGATTCTGCACCAGTACGCCATTGAAGAAGACCGTGACGTAAGCCGGGGTCTTCAACGTGCCTTCGTCATTGAACCTCGGTGCCGTCCACACCACGTCGTAAGCCTGCCATTCGCCGGGCTTGCGGTTCGGGTTTGCCAGTGGAATTCCCTGTTTATAGATGCTCCCTGCCTGGCCGTTGACGTAGGTCTTGTTGTTGTAGGAGTCGAGTATCTGCAACTCATATCCAGAATCGCTCGGACCGGTAGAAGCGAGAAAGACGCCGCTGTTGCCTCGCGCCTGATCGCTGCCAGTGATATTTTCAGGGATCCTCCATTCGATGTGGAGTTGGTAATCCTTGAAGTTCTGCTTCGTTTCAATACTCCCGCCGCCCTCCCCCTTGTTCACGGTCGCGATATCATCCGCAATGACCCACTTGGCAGGCGACTTGTCCTTAACCGTCACCCATTGATCAAGGTCCTTGCCGTTGAACAGGACGATTGCATCGGAGGGAGGTGCAGAATCGCTGGCACCCGGTGTCACTACAGGAGGCACAGGTTCATAGACTTCGGTGTCCTGATGTTTAGGAGCGGAAGGTGTCGTGGCTCCCTGATTTGCCGCGCCCTGAGGCGAGACCACTTGTTGCGCTGATAGGGGAGCGGCCAGAACAATCAGCGTCGCGAACGTGAGGAACTTCGAATTCTCAATACGCATACTCATTAACGAAGATACACCCAATGCACCCGACCCCGGGAGTGCGATCGTCAGGTCGATATCAATCAATGGACTCGCTTGGCTATTGAGTTTACCAGCGGCAGCCGACCTACTCAAGCACAGGTTGCATCAGTCCCGAAGTTACAGGCGATATGTCGACTTAAAGTTAAGTAGATTAAACAATCCTAGGTTTCTTTTTGCCTTTCAAGCGCTCATGAAGAGCTAACGGAGGCTGGCATGTACCTCGCTTTACCAAATGAGTAGGTACAATGACTTCCGCATAGTGCCTTTCCGGGTGCCGCACTTTGTCGATCGCCATCTTCGCTAAACGATCACCTATGGTCTCCGCTTCCACTCTCACGGTTGTCAGGCCTAGCCCCTTGTAAGGACCGCGTTGGTCATCGAACCCGATAATGCTCACTTGCTCAGGCACATTGATCCCTTGCTGCTGAAGACACTCCCAACAACCATAGGCGATCTCATCCGTACCAGCAAATATTGCTGTTAACGGATGCTTTTCTTTGAGAATGGAACCTGTACAACGAAATCCATTTACAAACCGATCATCAGAAATCGCAGCCGTCTGTGCACGCGGAATCAAACCTTTCTCCTGCATTGCCCGTAGATATCCTTGATATCGTCGGTTGAACCACGGCAAGGATGTATCGCCGATATACCAAATATGACGGTGTCCCATCTCAATGAGATACCGTGTTGCCTCGTACGCTGCGGCGATATCATCAAACCGCACCTGATCAAGCAACGAAGCTCGATCGTCAGCGATCAGATTATTGGCCAACGCAACATAAGGAATTCCCCTTTGCTCTAATGCTTGAATCAAGTTCGAGTAGTTTGTCCCTGCCAGCACAACGCATTCAGCTATACCGTGAGCGCGTACCGCTGGCGGAAGCGGTACATTTTCTGGGGGAAGATCCGGCCCGTAATAGAGCTTTGAAAACAGCACGTAGAAGTCCGTTGCGTCGCAATGCCGGCTAACACCTTCGAGTATTCGTGAGTGAAACGGATCATGAAGATCGCGATTGCTTAATATAAACGAGAGCACTGGCGTGGAGTTCTTCGCGAGATTTTGCGCTCTGCGGTTCGGACGATAGCCGAGCTGCTCAATCGCTGCCTCAATCTTCGCCCTCACCGAGGGCTTTACGCTCGCCCGACCATTCAGGACATTCGACACACTGCCAACCGAAACCCCGGACAGCTTTGCGACATCTTTGATCGTTGCCGGCCCGGCAGAGGCGTGAACATTTTTGTATCGATTCATCTCTCGCTCGAAAACTTCCCTTTCAAGATGTTTCCCGATCACCATGCAGGTTTTCGTATGCAAAATACTATACGCGTCTCAGCCAATCTCACTGGAAATCCTTGTATAAGCTATTTGCACCAAATAATGTAATATCCACACTTAGCATTCACCATTCGGCATGTTTCTAAATCTGCTTGACACCCGGAACAAAGATCGTTGATTATTCTCTCGCATTTATGAATCGGTTCATATTTTGTTCATAAATAGCCGCGGAGCTAGACATAAGAAGAGACGCGCTCACCTTTAGGAGGTCCATCAAAATGTATCGCGCATACGCTATTGAAGTAGACCGGGCCTGGCAATCTATCTATCAGCCTATCTTTCTCACTCTCTTTATTCTTGCAACCGCAGATTTTTTTGTCGCAACACCGGCGTCTGCCCAGGTCCTCTATGGCCAACTTGTCGGTAATTTGGTCGACACCGTCGGTGGTAGCGTGGCGGGCGCCAGCGTCGAAGCGATGAACGTAGCGACTGGAATATCCATAAAAGTCACGAGCGATAACTCCGGTCACTTCCTCTTCCCCACTCTCACGGCAGGCTCTTATACCATGACAGTCTCTGCCCTTACCTTCCGCGGAGTAACCTCTCAGGGAATCCTCGTCCAGCCAAATACGGAACGCCGAGTCGACTTCATCCTTGAGCCCTCCGCAGTCAGTCAGTCAGTCACAGTTCTCGCCGCGGCCGCTCCGCTTCAAACCGATCAGGCCAGCGTTTCCTCACAGCTCGAATCTGACCAGCTCGTCTCGCTCCCAGGAGGTCCTGGACCTGGTATGCGCAATATCCAGAGCCTCTACACGCTCGTACCAGGCTTCTCGCCGCCCGTGCTGGGACACTCTGAGTCAGGCGTTCCGTCCGATACTCTTGTCTCCAACGTTAACGGTGTCTCCAACACTAACAACAACACACGCATCGACGGCGCCAGCTCCATTTATGCTTGGGTTCCTGATGTTGCAGCATATATTCCTTCTACTGAAGCCATTCAGTCCGTCGATATCGTGACCAATAGTTTTGATGCCGAGCAAGGCCTTGCCGCTGGCGCCATCGTCAACATCTCCACCAAGTCAGGCACGAATCAGTTTCACGGGAATGCATGGGAGTACAACACCGTCAGCGCCCTCGCTGCACGTAACTACTTTCTCCCGGTCACGCAACGTAGTGTGCCGAAGTACATTCTGAATCAATTCGGCGCAAACATCGGCGGCCCTATCGCCAAAAACCGTGCATTCTTCTTCGTCAACTGGGAGCGTTCACGACGCTCACAAAACCAGAGCGGCTTCCAGACAGTACCTACGCTTGTGATGCGAAACGGAAATTTTCAGGGAACGGGAGCCACGATCTATGACCCCACAACGGGAAATCCCGATGGAACGGGACGCCGGCCCTTTCCCGACAACATCATCCCTGCATCCCGAATCTCCTACGCCGCTTCGCAGATGATGTCCATTCTTCCTGCACCGAATGTCACGACATCTGCTCTTTCCGCCAACTACTTCACCAGTGCGAGCGGTCAGTACACGCGTGACATTATCGATAGCCGCGTCGACTACAAGGTTTCAAACAAAGCTACGCTTTTCGGACGCTACGGCATTCAGAAGTCGTCGCTCTTCGATCCACAGCCGCTCGGAAAAGCAGGCGGAGTACCCATCGATGGAGGGCAGCCCGGCAATGCACCCAGCATCATTCAGGCAGTAGGCATTGGTGGCACGTATGCCTTCTCGCAGACGGTCTTCGCCGATGCCAATATTGGCTTCTCACGCATTGGCCTATCAACAGCAAACACAGACCTCGATCAGAACTACGGTCTTACCTTTCTGCAGATTCCCGGCACCAATGGCCCCAGCCCACTGCAGGCAGGATTCCCTAACTTCCAGATCAGCGGTCTTTCTTCACTGGGTAATCCCTCTTCGCCGAACCCGCAGCTCTATCACGACAACACATACACCATCGCCGCTAATGTGAGCTGGATACAGCATACGCATTCCATACGCTTTGGCATGGAATTTCAGCGCTACCAACTCAACCACTTCCAACCGCAGAACACGTATGGACCTCGTGGAGGCTTTACTTTCACTGGAGGACTCACTTCGCTTAAAGGTGGCCCTTCAACGAACTCCTATAATTCCTTCGCCGACTTTCTCCTCGGTCTGCCTCAAGCCATGGGAAAGGACACGCAGTTCCTGAATCCTGGTACGTTACGAGAATCAGTATGGGCCTTTTACGCTCGTGATCAGTGGCAGATCAGCAACGCTGCCACCTTAAACTATGGTCTACGCTACGAGGTCTACCCCTTCGCCACACGAGATCACTTCGGAGGAAATGCCTACAATCCACTTGATGGCAATGTGTACCTCGGTGGTCTGGGCTCTGCATCTAAGACCGCAGGTATTGATATCGGCAAAGGAAACTTCGCACCACGCTTTGGACTTACCTACCGCATCGGCGATAAAACCGTCGTTCGAGTAGGCTATGGGATCACAGTCAACCCGGACAGCTTCCGCAACATGCTCGTCGCATATCCAGCCATTCTGTCGCAGTCATACAGTGGTAGTAGCTCTTACGCCGCCGCAGGAAGTTTAGTTACCGGCATTCCTGCCGCTATTTTTCCTGATATCAACTCCGGAGTTCTCAAGCTGCCTCTCACACTCACCACTACGACCTACCCCCGCAACTATCGTCGCGGTTATATCGAGTCATACAATCTTGCCTTTCAACGTGAGATGTTCCACAGCATGACTCTTCAAGCAACCTACGTGGGAACACTCGCCATTCGAGAAGTAGTTCAGCTCAATCTCAACGCTGCTGCGCCTGGAACCGGCGTTACTGGCGGTGCGCTCTACCAGTCACTCGGCACCACAGCCAGCATTTATCAGGAAACTCCGATGGGAACAGCCAGCTATAACGGCCTGCAGGTCATCGCTAAAAAAAGGTTCGCGAATGGAGGCATGGTCGGCTTCAACTACACCTACTCACGAGCCATCAATAACTACGCAGACAACTCGGATGCAACGCCATTGGTCAGCTATCTGCCCTCCTATGGCAAGAATCGCGGTGTAGCCGGCTTTGACCTGACGCATAACTTCGTTGCCTATGGAAACACCCCGCTGCCGTTCGGTAAGGGACAACGCTTCCTTACTCACAGTGTTGGTAATATTGTGTTCGGCGGATGGCAACTCGACAACCTGCTCATCAGGACAAGTGGAACGCCTATTACCATTACAGCTTCCGGTTCCTCGCTCAATGCACCGGGTAACAGCCAGTTCGCGAATCAACTCGTCTCTCGAGTTCACATCTTTGGCGGACACGACTCCACACATCCCTACTTTGACCCTACAGCCTTCAGCGCAATAACCACTGCGTCCTTTGGAACTGCCTCAAGAGGATCTGTTCGAGGTCCCGGCTTTTTCAATTGGAATCTCGGTATTTCTCGCAACCTCCGGTTCGCAGACCGTTACGAGTTTCGCATACGAGGTGAGGCCTTCAATCTCACGAATACTCCTCGCTTCGGAAATCCAGGCTCTAATGTTTCTAGTGTAACTACGTCCAATAGTATCCAGAACCTGAACGGCTTCTCGGTAATCACTTCTGCTTCGAATCAACGAACCGTGCGCCTGTCCGCAAGATTCAGCTTCTAACGCAACTGATTGGAGGGATTTCATGAAGCAACGGCTGTTCATTCTTTTGTTGAGTTTAGTTCAATGTCTTTCTGCCTCTTGCGAGCAACTCCCCAGACTATTTCTTGTAGGCGACAGTATATCCATCTACTACACGCCGTTTCTCCAGACCGATCTCTCGAGCACTTACAGCTTTAGCCGTAAAATTTCGTCAAAGCCGGAGAGTATCACCGATCAGTTAAGCGATCCAAACGTCCAGGGGGGAAATTCTCGTATGGTCCTCGAATATCTCCAGAAGCGGTATTCTGAACCAGATTTCAAACCCGACATTATCATGTTCAATTGCGGCCTGCATGATATCAAGCGCAATCCTCAGTCAAATGCAATCGCGATCGACGCAAATGAATATCGGTCAAATCTCGAGAAGATCGTCGCCCTTATCCGTCAACATCATGCCAAGATCATCTGGATCAGTACAACACCTGTCGATGACAAACGCCATAATTCTCTTTCCAAAGAGTTCTACCGCTACGACCATGATGTTGTGCAATACAACGAGATCGCCGAATCAGTTTTCGCATACTTCAAAATCCCGATAGTCGACCTATACATGTTTACAAAGGTGCTAGGGCCTGGGCACTATATTGATCACGTGCACTTTGATGAAGCAACCCGTGCACAACAAGCTGCATACATCGTCGGATTCATTAGCGGACTATCTTCCATTTCTCGATCGATCAAAACAAAAGGATGACTTCCGTCGCCTCGATAAATATGTCAGGATCTCCCAAGCCGGTGGCCACAGCCAACTTCACGAAGGTCCTTCTATTCAGACTCAAATCGAA
>Ga0193743_1000589_pt1 | contig 28428 bp, 28 predicted proteins | sample L2c2metaG_FD_143038 | JGI IMG/M metagenome (GOLD analysis project Ga0193743, IMG submission 143038) | Soil microbial communities from a riparian zone of the East river system, Colorado, United States - L2c2 | ecosystem: Environmental > Terrestrial > Soil > Riparian zone | place: USA: East River...
AGAAGCCAGTCGATCTTTCCGAAGGCGCACTACTCTGGATAAAACTGATTGTTTTGTTCACAACCGCCGTGGTTATACCACTCCTTGTCCCTCGTCAATATGTCCCAGTTGATCCAAAGGTATTGGTACTCATCGCAATCAGCATTGATCTCGCGGTACTGACTTTATTCATAGCATCCCATGGAAGTCCCGAACCCTGAGCAGACAGCATCCATTCTTTCCCTCATTGTGTACAGTTTCCTGGACCCTCTCATCTTCGAGGCCTCTAGAGTACCCCACTTATCACATGAGCGGCTGCCTGCCATTGCTGACTACGATCGTGCTGGATACCTTCGCGAGACGGCTTTTCCTGTAAGATCAAGCGACCTTATCCGTTTTAAACGAGGCTAAAAAGTCCCTTCTAGCTTTTAGATACGTTTCAAGGTGCCAAAGGACATCTGTTCTTTAGGCTAATAAGAGTATTCAGTAAGTCCTTTATCCACCGCCATCGATTCAGGTTAATCAATACGTTCGCATCAAGGTGTGGAATATACCTGGATGAGCTTTTCGATCATCTTCAATGTGTTGGCAAGTTTTGCATCTCCCTTAGCAATTAACAAAATTCTCTCGTATGTACACATATACTCCTCTGTTTCCGGGTACTAATTTCAATCAGGTTCATCGAATCTGATGGCCAAGGTACATCCATTAATCCATGGTTTTGGGTTAGCTGTCTCTTCGTTGGACCTATCATCATGTCAATCTGCTTCCAATGGTATATCTTCATGGGCACGAGAGCGCTTGCCCGTACCGAGAGCTTGTTGATCCAATTGGTCTTCGAACACAGTCTACGAATCCGTTTCAAGGCTGAAGAATCGAAAGAGGATGGTCCTTCTGAAAGTCAGTCTGTTGAAGGAAGCACGATACTTGAAGGCAGTGACACACGGTCGGATACCACGAGTTCAACGAAAGGTGAAGCAAAAACCGAAAAGAAGGGGGATAACCTCATCGGAAGGATCAATACGCTAGTGACGGTCGACTTGGACAATGTCGTCGGCGCAAAAGATTTCTTGATGGTTGGTAAGCTACAGAAAGTGTCAATGTCGCCAGACCCAACTTTTGATCGTTGACATGTTTCTAAGGCCTACAAGTCCCGTTGGAGTTGTGCTTAGCCGTCATCTTTCTGTACGCCGTTCTGGGATGGAGGTACTATAAATTCTATTCTGATACTGCGTGAACGGTTTCCTCACTATTACTTGGGATAAAAGCGCATTTATCGGCTTTGCGAGCATCATTTTACTTCTGCCCGCTCCAGGATACCTTGCTGCTAGGATGCAAACTATACAGGATAAGAAATTGTCAATGGTAAGTTGTCACTTTTCTAGACTTTTTTTCATCGTAATTCATGAAAAATAGACTGATGCTAGGGTTCAAACCGTTTCCGAAAGTAAGCGCATTATGGATGAATTCCCATCATTCTAAATAAAAATTGTGCACGAATAGCTCTGGGAGTCCTTCGTATGGTCAAACTGTTTGGTTGGGAGCACAAAATGAGCGAAACTATCAAGGAGAAGCGTGAGGAGGAGTTGGTATGGATCTGGAAAGACAAGGTCAGATGGATCCTGCAACCGGGTTAAAATCCTCTGACATTCAATGTTCCACTCAGTTGATCGTTCTATTCACCGATCTTACCAAGTATTATTTGCCTTTGACTATAGAAACCTTCACTAATCATATCTTCAGCTTCATCATCCCAACAATCACTATGCTCGTCACCTACGGAACGTATACCTTGATAATGAAGGAAAGCCTAAATGGTTTGTAGTCGTCCCACCATACAGAGGCTCTGTAGACCTAATTCAGGACTACAGCGTCCAAGGTTTTCTCCAGCATGGCAGTTTTCGATGTAGTACGATCCCTACTCCACCGAACTTCTTTTCTCTTCGCATCCACTGCGAAAGGTATGATTTGATACAAGATCAAGCCTAGTACATGTAACATTTATACTGTTTACAGGCAAAGTCTCCTTGGATCGTTTTTCATCTTTCCTGCGAGATACGGAACTTCTAGACTCTTTTTCTCAAGATGATGTGGTGATGGACGACGTGCAACACGATGCTGGTGATGATCGTATTGGTTTCAATAACGCCGTCTTTGCTTGGTCCAAGGAAGCTGGAGATGGCGCTCTAACACCGTCGTCCAGGGCCTTCAGGCTGCGTGTTGAGGGCAACATTACTTTCAAACAGGGCTGCATCAATCTCATTATTGGTCCAACGTAAAAGTTCCTTTCCTCAATCGCTGTTTCTAAGGCTCAAAACATTCACTTTGTCTAGCGGGTCTGGTAAAACTTCAATCCTGATGGCATTGCTTGGTATGAAGGAAACTATGTTGGACTCTTCAAACTAAAAAAATGTACCAATCAGGGGAAATGCATTTCATACCCAGCACAGTGGACTCCTGGTACAATCTTCCACGTCGAGGTGGTGTTGCTTATGCAGCGCAAGAATCTTGGGTGCAGAATGAAACAATTAGAGAAAACATCTTGTTTGGTTCAGCTTATGATGAGGAGCGTTATCGGAAAGGTATGAAATCTGGTTTTTCTTCTTTGATATTTGATTCGATGATGATGTTCCATCCTTGCAGTTATCTACCAGTGTGCTTTAGAGCGGGATATGGAACTATTTGAAGCAGGAGACAGCACAGAGGTTGGTGAAAAAGGTCTTACTCTGAGGTAGGTCTAGTGTTGTGTTTGTTTGTTTGGTATATACTCATGCTTCAATCTAATTTACCAGTGGAGGGCAGAAGGTAATAATGGAAACGATACTGTAGCAAAGACTGATGTTATTTGATGATAGGCACGGGTTACTCTTGCTCGAGCAATCTACTCATTGGCGGAAATCATCCTTCTCGATGATGTTTTAGCTGCGCTGGATGTTCACACGTAAATTCTCCACCTCGCTTTAATTCTTTGTCTTTCACACCAAATCTCCAGGTCAAAGTGGATTGTTAATGAATGTTTGCAAGGAGACCTTGTCCGTGGAAGGACCGTTTTACTGGTGGTGCGTTGATGTTGGAAAATTCCTGATTGATCATCGTTCATCATGTTCTCATACTAGACCCACAACGTCGCTCTTACAGCTCCTATTGCTGATTTCGTGGTCTCAATTGGTCTTGACGGAATTCCTCACGATGTAGGATCCGATATATCAGCTGCACTCGAGAGTGATCCTGTCTTGGCTCGCGAGGCCGAGGCCGAACAAGAAGAAACTAAGGTGGCTATACAAGTTGTGGATGCGGCCAATAAAGAAGAGCAGAAGTCGGACGGGAAGTTGATTTTGGCCGAAGAAATAGTCGAAGGTCGGATAAGCTGGAAGGCCCTCAAACTTTTCTTGGATGGACTCGGTGGTGGACATCCCTTCCTATTCATGACCATTTGGATGGGAGGACTTACACTGGCGCATATAGCCATCAGTTTTGGGGTCTGGTTCTTAGGATATTGGGGTTCCCAATACGAGAATCATCGTCCAGAGCAAGTTAACGTTCCACAGTCAGTTCTATCCTGCTATTCTTTTTCACAAATTTCTATTAACGTGACTTTATCTGTCATCAGCTATCTGTTTACCTATACCCTCATTTTAGTCAGTTTCACCTTGGTCTATGCGTTGGCGGCGACGTTCTTCAATTTTGGAACACAACGAGCATCAAGATCAATCGGTGCAAAACTAGTCGACTCAGTATTGGGTTCTACGCTTCGGTTAGTCAAGCTTATTGCAGCTTCATAAAATGTAAGACTGAGAAGACCTCTTTGTTCCAGCTGGCTTGATGAAACTCCAACGTCGCGTATCATCACCCGATGTACTCAAGACATCGCAGCTGTTGACGGAGATCTCTGCTGGAACTTTTCGGGTCTAGCTGAAGTATTCACGTCCATGGTGATTAGGCTTGGAGCTCCTGTTGTCTTCACGCCCATCTTTCTTCTCCCGGGTGTCTTGATAGCAATCATCGGAGTGTACCTTGGCAACGTCTATCTGAAAGCCCAACTGTCGGTCAAGCGAGAGAAGAGGTAAGTTCAGCTGTTTCTTTTAGCACCCAACAAGGTCCTAACGCCTGGCTTTCTTCAAGTAATGCGAAATCTCCGCTTTTGTCCCACTTTGGCGCTGCCATTGCAGGCTTAGGTGTGTTTTCTTTTCCACACATTTCTGCCCTTTTGGCTTATTATCATTACAGTATCTATCCGAGCGTATGGTGCTCAGCAGCCTTTCACGACTGAATCGATGACTAGAATTGATCACTACATCAAAGTCTCGAGGACATCCTATAACCTTAACCGGTGGATTAGCGTACGCATTGACCTTCTTGGTGCTACATTCACGGCAGCTCTGGCATCATACCTCCTGGTCAAGAGATCCCTGAATGCCGCGAACATAGGCTTCTCTTTGAATATGGCTCTGGATTTCTGCACCATGATATTGTGGCTTGTTAGAATCTATAACGAGTTTGAAGTCCAGGCGAACAGGTAAGGTATCACACAAAATTTACATATCGGGAAGACGACTTACTCGATCATGGCCTAGTCTCGAACGTATACAAGGTTATCTCGACATTGAACACGAACCAAAGCCAAGCGAAGCAGGGATTCCCCCAGCAGCGTGGCCTAAAAGTGGTGAACTTCAAGTTGAACGTCTTTCTGCTAGATATTCTCCAGTATGATATATATCCACGGCTACCAAATACTTGGAAACTGATTTCTAGTGTTTTAGACTGGTCCAAAGGTACTACACGACCTTTGTTTCCATGTCCAATCAGGTGAAAGAATTGGAATTGGTAAGTCGTCTCGTGTACATGGCATGTGATGATGAACTGAATATGGATTTTACTGTTTTTCAGTTGGTAGGACAGGTAGTGGGAAGGTACACATTTCACCCTCCGCTTTTTGTGACAAGGTGTTTATAACAGAGACACAGAGTTCACTCACACTTTCACTGTTGCGCTGCATTTTGACGGAAGGAAATGTCTATTACGATGGAATTCCAACCAACAAACTCAATCTCGATGCCCTGAGATCAAGTATCACTATCATTCCACAAATGGTACGCCGATTCTTTATTTAATCAAATTTGAACTCTGTACTTAACAACAAAAACAGCCCGAGCTTCTGAGTGGTGAGTCTGGAGCAGAAATTCCTTCAATAGTCTTGACTGAGCCTCTATTCGTAAGGAACTCTTCGTCGAAATTTGGATCCATTTGAACAAAATGACGATGCAACATTGAATGATGCCTTACGCGCATCTGGACTTTACTCTCTCCAAACTGACGCGGATGAAGCACGCCTTACCTTGGACAGTAAGATTGCAAGTGGTGGAAATAATCTCTCCGTAGGACAACGCCAAATTATCGCTTTGGCTAGAGCTATCGTGCGCAACAGTAAACTTCTCATTTTGGACGAGGGTGAGTAAATTCAATGTATTTTCCTTTGGTAGCTTACCACCTTTTCTGTCGTAGCTACTTCCGCTATTGGTATGTGCTTGGCCTCGTAGGAAGTCAAAGTAAAACAAAAACTCATCCTTTTTTTTGTAGATCATAAGACTGATTCCATCATTCAATCAACATTGAGAAATGAACTTGGTACTGATGTCACGATTTTGACTGTTGCTCATCGACTCCAGACAATCATGGACGCTGACAAGATCGTAAGTCACTTCTCTATGTTGATGAATACCTCTTTTCAAAGTCAATGGTTTCATGCAGATGGTGCTCGATAGCGGTAAAATCGTAAGTTTTGACCACCATTTTTATTCGAACATTTGAGATACTAACAGATCACTATTTGAGATTGAATTTGATTCTCCTCAGGAGCTGCTGCAGAAGAAAGGTGGATCTTTCAAATCTATGGTGGATGGCAGTGGTGACAAGAAGGCTCTCTACGCTATGGCGGACAGAAAGAAAGGATGATAGCTCAAGATAAGGCCCATTTATCCTGTTTTTGCCTAGGACAGTCACTACTCTTATATTCTTTTTATTTCCTGTGATGCTACCGATGGTTGATGTTAAAGTAGCTATAACTTATACACATCCGAAGAAATGATCTGCTAGTCCGTCTTGTAACTTGATCTTTAACGCTTTCAAAGCCTCCAAACCTGCAAATCTACAATCGGGATTTATTCCTATCTTCAAATCCTCATCTCCAGAAAGTTGGTCTCGCAAACAGGCCAGCAAACCCAACACGTCCGCCGAATTGAGTCCAAGAATTCTCTTCCAGCCTGCAGCTGACACCCAACGTCGTTCCCAAGTAACAGAACAGCGTTGATGGGCTTCATTGGTGCAACTTGGGGCTTGAACCAACTCGATCGGTTTAAGGCGTGAACGCTCCCACAGACTGACCAAAGACCAATACCCCGACAGCAAACGCATCACTTGGCCATTATTCAATTTGGGATCAGCGCGTAACTGAGTTGCCCCACGCTCCGTCACCGTCTGTCTATCCAACATATCCTGAACATGGATATAATAAGCCATACCACGGATATCCACAAGATCATGTTTATCCGCAGCTTGTATAGCTGGGACTGAAGGTGCGCTCTTGTTCACTAATCTATCATACCATTTCTTCTTGATTAATTCAATGGTGTCTTTACGTTTAAATTGGACGGATGCGTCTATGAGGGCGGAGAGAGTTGCGGAGGAGCAGGAATCCATGAATATAGTGTTGGTGGTGGTTTCGTGGATGGCGGATAAGACCCAATCTTGGAGTTTGGGGATATCGTATTTGGCAGCCATAGATGCGATGTCGCAGAACCGTTCAACGTCGGTGTGCTCTTGAGCTGGAGCTGTGAGGTCCTCTGATCTAAGTAAAGGGCTCAGCTGGGGGGGGGGGGATAACGTGGAGCCGTCAAAAATCCTTACTTGGCATAGAGGGCCCATAAAAACGCTCTACTTTCTTGAGGAGTGGCAAGTCTGAACAGTAGTGGACTTTCATCGCTTGTGCATCCGTTCCTACCGAGATGATCTTTTAACAGATCTTTCATGAACGGAGAACAATCGAATATTTCCTGGTGGATCTTTCATTTTTTTTCCCAATAAAAAATCCATTTCGCAATGACACTTTTGATTTAGAAACCAAATATTCACAAAAAAATCCCTCACCTTGAACAATACATCTCCCACACGGAATATACAAGTAGCAGTTGGATCATCGTCCAGATAATAAAGCGGATCACGTTCACCAGGTTTATCACTGGAATCCAAGGATGACCAGACGTTATTATTGGTCTTGATAGTAGTAGGTTCCTCGCCATCAGAGTCAACTCGTGCCCGTTTCCGAGGTCGTTTCTCTTCTTGGCGATCACGGGTTTCACGAATGGTGTTGTCGTCAACGATAATGAACCTGCGGAATGAAGCGTCTTTGGCCATCTCTTTTGGGTGAAAGGGATATGGGGTTGGTTTGCAAGGTAAAAGGGCAAAGACAACGATTGAAAAGGATAATGCAAGTTGCCACTGGAACGGTTCTGCCCGGTATACAATAAAATAAAATAAAAGGATCACTGTAGTCAATCCATGTTTTTTTTTTATAGCTCACAAGGTTTTAGCAACGAAATTGCTTTGTGGATCGAGCACAGGACAATTGTGGAACAAAGCAAGGGGTTGTTATCGGCTAAATTCCGATCAAAACGCAAGTGCAAGGCCATTCGAAAGTAAAGTATGGTTCTATATACATATAAGATATACAGTTTGGGGGGGGAGTCTAGTAAAGATGTAAAGGTATATTATCGTGTTAGTTTTCCGACATTACAAGTCCACAATGGATTGAAAGCAGCATATGGGGTCATAAATTAAGGAGCGGTCGTAAAGATTTAGCATGGGCTATGAAACAATAAGAGCTGGTAGGATGCTGATAGCAAGGACGATGAATAATGAGGGAAGTTGCCATAGATGAGGCGGTGAATGTCTCCATGCGGATCTAGACAGAAAGAGACTGTTTCAAAAAAAGATCATACAATTGAGATGAAGAATCATACGATTTTGAAGGACCCCCAGTTATCTTTACATCAACCAAAGCGACCAGGCCATCGACTGAATTAACGCCACTCACGCTAACCGACAAATTATGGTTGATCCCGATATTTGTACTTTGCAGCAGACCAGAGACGTAGCTGATCTGGCTTTGATAGGTATAGTTATTCCAAGAAGTTGTGCCAGTGAAAGTTGAGGTATTGGTCAAGTTTTTTGTTAATATAGGACTCTGGGTGATGTTTCCGATCAGCCAATCCCTATGGCACGTAGATATTAGTGACATTATCGCAACCGTGATTGTTTTTTTATACCTTCCTAGGTTGTATCCATCGACGATAATATCATGGCCTTCTATATAACGTTTTTTTTTAAAAACCCTCAGAGTCTGTTTTTATCTGTGTCGACCGCAAACTCACGATTTAAGGGCATCTCATACGATGTGGCCATGAAAATGGCGCCACTGATGAGTGAACGGATGGATTTAGTCTTCTGGTTCACAAATTGAAACAGACAATGCGGTGTCGCACCTGTTCCCTTGAGGACCGTTTTGTATCCAGTATCGGAAATGGTTACCACCCTGTATCGTTTCTTTGCAGGCTCCAAGCTGAGCATCTCCATAATTCAAACGGATTACACCAGTCTCGTTCACTGATGACAGTACAATATTAGTGATTATGAGCCATATTCTCGTAGGACCACGTGGGGAGGACTGACCGGAACCATTGCCATCACCTAGATCTGCTGTTTGAGGTGCACCAGCGTGTTGTCCCAAACATTCGGCAGAAAATCCGAACGACCTTAAGAGAACACACAACAAAAAAGCCACCGTCACCACATAGCCTAAGCACTACCATCTCATACGTACAGATAAAAATTGCGTAGGCCACCATTGATTTCTGCATCTATTAAAACACGCGCGTCCGAATTTCCAGAGATGATGACATTCAAAGGTTCTCCTTGGCCTGGTGGGGATGTGTTGGGTGCTTTCTAAAATGTTTTTTTTTGTTTTTGCAATGACCCCATATCAGATTGAGAGCTCAAAAGTTTTGTTTCTTATGACAAAGGCAATCCTAACTCACCGTAAGTAAACTTCCACTATTGTTTAGAGGGTTGTAATACCCAGCTGGGGGTATGACTTCTGTTGTACCAGAAATTCGTCTCCATATTGAAAAGTCTAGTGCATAAGTGAGTGTTGAGGAAGAAAGTAGTATAAGGAAAGCGATGGCTGTTGAAGCCATCGAGGAGGTCAAACGAGAGAGCATTTGGGGTCAAAATTCCAATCAACCAGCTTGGCTTTAGATCGATCTATTTACGTAACAAGTCAACCGAACACATAACTCCGAGTCGAGCCTCCTCGAGCCTCCGCAAAGCGCGCGCTTTCCCGAAGTCAACGCCACGGCACTGACAACTGACACCTTTAGACAGCTGTGGGTTTGTTCCAGGACATTAATATTTAAATGGTTAATGACATGCACTGGTGACTGAGCACATGTACATTGAAGCCCAAAAAAGTACAACAACAAAAAGACAAAATGCCAAACTCAATCCAGGATTTCCAGGTCCCCGTATGGTTTTGCTCGATAGTACGAATCATCGAAATGATGAACACGAACGAAACCATCTTCACTTCCCGATGCATAACTCGTACCTCCTGGATGGACGGCAATCCTGGAAAAAAAAAGTGGATAAGAAACATGTATATCAATCCTGAGAAGAAGCCAACTCAACGTATTGATCGGTCCGAAATGACCTTTAACTCGCCCAACTTCCTCTTCAAACACTTTGTGCCAGAATCGAGTTTCAAACTTTCCTTGACGGAGAGATGTCGTCGTAACGCTCATCGCTTCTTGACCACCACCAAGCAACACCTGGAATTAGAACGGCGATTAGATGATATAATACATAGATGTGGCGAAAGATGGAGTGTGCGTACATAAGGACGATTAGGTGCCAAAGCAGCGCTGTTTAGAGGTGTCTCAGTGTTGAAGGTTTTGATCACCATGAGAGTTTTAGCGTCGTGTATCTAACCCCTTAAACGTCACTAACCGACGGCGTGAAAGGATATACAATCACGTACCCGAGCTGCTTTATCCTTACTGCTAGTAACGCAGTACGTGCGATCCTTGCTCAATTGCAGGTCAGTAACGACATCGCTATGCGCTCGCTCGTTGCTTTCAATTTCTTCGCCAGTCTTGACGTTAAAAAGCGCAACTTTTCCCGATTCGTGACCAGTGATGATGACATTGGGCGTCAGGGTGAATGCACAGACAGTTGCTTTTGACCCGACAGGGTTAAACATGTATCGTGGTTCTTTTGATTCTGAGAGAGGAGATAATAAGAACTACGAAGGAGAAAAAAAAAAGAGTAAAAAAAGCTTGTCACTAACGTTTTGTCCCATCACCATTTGGGTTGATATCAAACACTCTGATCGCACATTGAAAACCCATCCTCTGCTCCGTTATACAAACGACTTGAGTTCCAGCCTCATTGAAGGCTACTCGTTTCACAGCTGTCGGGAATTCCCAAGTATACAGACATTTGCCAGTTGCAATTGCCCATAGTCGTAGAGTATTATCAGCAGCACCTGATACCAAGTATTTTGATTCCGCTAATATTGAGGATTGAGTTGAGTCATTCAAAGAGAGAAAGAGGGAAAGACGCACGATCCACATCTACCGTCCATACTGTGCCGTTGTTTCCTTCATATGTCCCTACCCGCTCTCCATTGTGGGAGAACCAGACGTTGATAACATTGTCTTTCGAACATGAGAATAAAAGATCTCCATCTGCGTTGAACTTGATCTGAGTTAATGATCGTTGGTGACCTAGTTATCAAGGACCCAAAAAAAAAAGTTAAATGAGTCATTCGTAGAGCTTTGGGCTTGAAAAGAGAGAGAAACCTTGTAGAAGGATAGGTCTCTAGGGTTTATAATCAGGTTTGATCAGGCTGGCTAACAGATCTGGCATAACTCACCATCGTTTCCTGCCTACCTTAGATAGTTCGTTATAAAATTCGAGCCTGCCCAGTGCCGCCATTTTTCTGCTTGTCACGTGCACATGTTCAATTAAGTACATAATTAAATCATTGTGAAATAATTGTTACATTTTTTTAAAAAAAGAATTCTCTCTACAGAGTAGTACAGACTGGAAAGGGGGGCTACAAAATCGAGTCATTCCTCTCTCGGAGAAAGAAACTACGCTGCACAATTGGGTTAAATGCATGTGAGAGAAGGCCCTGATCGGTGATCACCTTGTGATAGGTATACATAGATAGCTGCCACCTGGCTGGACATCATATAAGTATGGCTACAGATCTCGAGGCCAAATTCCAAGATATCGGGACCAAGTTGTAAGTAGCCTTCGGGGTATGGAAGTAGGGTTTAGAGTTTATGCTTGTCTATGATCAACCCAAACCCATACGTCGGAACCTTTCGCCAGTCAGTCACACAGTACACTCACAGGCATGATATAGTGTGATGGCGGCTGGAAATTTTGGCAATTTGATTGGTCAGGGATGGGGTGTCTGCAAGGTGGGGAGGTGTCCGATGTGTGGGTTGATGATAGTAAGGACTGATAAGATATATTATAGTGTATGTAAATAAGTTAATACCAATTCGGGGGTCGCATGTCAGAGTCCTTGTCAAAATATCCGAATTGTCACTGCGGGTTACTTACAAGTTACTTACAAGGAATTGCCATCAATTACTAAATTACAGTAGTACTTAATTTGATGCTGCCAAAAGCCTCCAAAAACTCCATCTCATTATCAAGGGTCGACGTGGTCCGAGTCAGCAGGTGCCGAATGTTGGGAGGCGTCTCGCGTGAGACCTTTCGGTGTCGTATTTTTCTTTCTGCGCTAGTTTCGCGTTGCCGACGAGGCAGACGTCTCTTTGTCTACAGTCGACTCTGTCATAACCCATACCCGGCAGCTCAGGGTGGGTTATGAGGAGGCAACCTTTAGCATTGGTAGTCCAAAAGGTTATAAGGTGTAATGGGTTTTTAGAGATATGGGTTATGATAGAGTCAACTGTGTGTAGGATTTATAGTTCTGTCATTTTGGCTGCTATATTCTCAACAGCTACTCGCTCCCGACTAGTACTGCAAAAAGCAGATTAAATCTAATCTTGGTATTGATCGCGATTTGCCCCCCGTGCATGAATGTTGTCATTGGGACAGCATTGGACTGCTCACTATCGTAGCATGCGCAGATCTTCTAACTTCGTAGCATCTGCAGATCTTCTAACTAAAGTTGGCGCTCTCCCCGAAACGTGTCTTCACTGTCTCTGGTTACATACACTCAGGCTTATTTATTTGATACTTATGACCCTAAAGCTGTCAAGGTGGATACCACTGGAACGAAGAAGATTCACCAATCAGGTCGACCCCGTCGCACAAGAGTCATGGTAGGGATAGGCGTGTCCCAATCGGAGATGACGTCATTTCTTGGTTCCAAAAGAGGAAGTCGTTCCAGACCTGTTCGTAGAGGTCTGGACTTCTACTTTGATGGGTACATAAGTTGTTAGCTTACCTGAGCATCATCGGTCTTAACGTATATAATTTTTCTTGTCGCGCTGTCATGTTGAATCCTCCTTTTAATGAAACCACCATCTGCTGACAACTATTTCTCCCCCCCAAATTCATTTTCAACTCTCTGACGAAGGTATTGACGTCAGTTTGCTGATCCTGAAACATGCAACCGAGTATTAGCTTCCCGATTCTTATAATTTTACACAGCTTTTATGATTCTGAAGGGTACCTTTTATGTGACTATGACGTATACCAAAAATTGGGGGGGAAGGGGTATGCATGTTGCCACATTTCTTCGAGTTTGATGCAGCAGACTGACGATTGACGCATGTGGTAGAACATCTAGCGCACCCGAAGCTTCAAAATACGGCTCTACCCGTAGGCTAAGCAAGATGTATTCTGGTTTATATCGAGCACATGTCGCGGTCAGTGTAAGCAAACTTCATTCCAACTAACTTCAGGACGCTTAGCTTGTTGCAAATTGTTTGGCAGGCTTTGCAGATCTAATCGACATGACATCATATTTCCCACGGTCCTTCGTCGCCGTTACTTAAATAAAGAGAAGAGATACGACCTCACAATCCTCCTCTTGGGTTTCTCTTTACGACGCCTGTCTTCTCTAATATTCGAATCTTTTGCGCCTCGCCCCGTATCCCAGGAAAATCTACACGGACGTGAGTTCCCGACGGCCCCCTTCGAAATTACATCTCACATTGGTTTTCATATAGATTTTTAGACATGACTGTACCTCTTCAATCAAAAACTGGCCCTTCGGAGCCGAATACAGATAGTTATTTTGACATCGGGCCTCGTCCAAATGGTACGTGTCACGTGATGTTCCACATCAACGAGGTTGCTTCTCAATCGCGACGTTGACCTTGAGCAAGAAGCAATTTGCCCGCTCTATTTTCTTCTCGGGGTTATCCGTGATGACCTTTGCTATCTGTCTTTTTTAGAGTCAAATTTACAGTCCTCTGTCGCTACTTCAGGTACGTTCTCTCATATTCTAGAAAGTTCGGTGACTTCGGTCTACTCAAAACCTTTCTTCAGGAGAGGCAAATGACAACGAAGGTATTTTACAAACCACGATAGTCTCTGAAAAACCAGATATCACACCTCGTGACTGGAATACTTCCTCGAATTTACCAAGTGATGCTAGAGGGGACATGTCTGACTCATCTAATCCTCGTCATGCCAGACCACGACACTCGCGAACTCAGCATAAGAACGCCCAAAGACGTTCCACACCACACTCGACCACCCTGCCGCCTATCCAACACCTGCCAACGAATTTTCCCGCACCATCCCTCCACTACCCAACTTCACCACCACCTCACGGCCACAGAGGTGCCTATATTGGACAGTACACGATGTCCCCTCAGCCAACCCCAATGGGTGCGATGCACTCTCCATCTCCTTACGGATTTTCGCACACCTATCATCATCCATCACTCCCAGACAATAGAATTAACCTACACGCTCATTATCAGCCTCTCTCACAACATCCCCATGCCGGCCCCGTGTACCAATACCAACAGCATTCTCGGGAAGGCAGTTCAGCTTTACATCCCTCCTTTCCGGGAACGGGACCGACGCCTATGTATCCAACCAATGCCTTAGGTTCACCAACATCTCCCCACCCGACCCCACCGACTGCACAGAATAGTCCGCTTTCGCCGTCTTACATCGGCTCAGGACTATTCCACTCATACCCCTCACCCATGTCGACGCCTCACTACCCATACTCACCGCCTTTCGCCGGGACACCGCTTTACCAATCGCAGTACCCTCCTCCACACTTCAGCCAACGCTACACTGCCAACAGAGACGGTGAGCCACAAGGTGATTGGTATTATGTTCCACGCCCCAGCCCCGTGCCTCCCTCACAGCAATATGACCCTGGCCCATCCTATACCGGCCACTATCCAACTGCCTACCCTCGGATACGACCGGAGCTCAATAGCGCCTACAGTGCGAATTCGTTTTCGTCAGCAGGCTCCTCTACTCCTTATCCTATTCCTCCCATTCACCCATTTTCTCAGCACTCAGAAGCCCTATCACCCGAGATATTTCGCGGTTCAGTGGCTCATACTGCCAGTGTATCGTCAGGTAGTGAACACATCCCTAGCGACAAACCCATCATCCGGCAGTCATACCATCCGAATCCACCTCCACATCGATCAGAATGGGTGATGTGGGCAGGGAACATCCCGTCTGATGCGAGTCATGATGAAATCTACCGATTTTTCAGTCAAGTCCCAGAGGACAGAGCCTCTGAACCAACAACAACCTCAATGGGAGTTGTCTCCGTCTTCCTCATTTCGCGTTCAAACTGTGCGTTCATCAATTTCGAGAGTGAAGGCTGTTTACTAGAGGCGATTTCACGATTTAATGGAGTTCCTCTGCGTGCCGGTGATGCGCGATGCGCGAGGTTGGTGTGTCGGGTGCGTCGTAAAGACGATGATTTAAAGGCGGGTGTGGGTAGTCAGCGGGGTACGGGGATGCATACGCGCTGGGTGAAGGAACAGGAGCAGAAAGCTCAAGAAAAGAGGACACATGACCAATCAGAATTATCTTTGACTGATCATTCTTCGACCTCCCCTTCGAGTTCACCGGAGCAACTGACCAATGCGATTTCGAATTTCCCGTTGTCGAATGACGATTCAGAATTGGGGCGCAACCTCTATGCTAAGCGCTCAAGCACTTCTGACTCTTATTCGTCTTCCAATTCAAACTTCCTTGCGCGGCATTTCCCGAAACGCTACTTCATCCTCAAATCATTGACGCAGGTAAGTTACAGCTTTCCCTTACCTCCCCATGCCCATTTTAAAATTTATTTGGATTATAGCATGATTTGGATCTTAGCGTTCAAACAGGGTTCTGGGCGACCCAGAAACACAATGAAGGGATTCTGGATCAGTCCTACAGGACGAGTAAAGATGTCTATCTCATCTTTGGGGTGAACAAAAGCGGGGAATTTTATGGTTATGCCAGGTCTGTGTTTTAGGAAGTACTATTTGGAAACATTTTGATTATTGTATAGAATGGCTGGACCAGTCCGTCGAGGTGGACAGAACATTCCTTGGGCTCCATCACCATGTCGCTCCAATCAATCGCCCACATCTAGTCGATTGTCGTCGCAGTCGTCTGGTCCCATCTTTTTCTCACCAGGAGATCATCGACTAGTCGATACCTCTCCATTATCTCTCGATCATGCAAAAACGGTTACGGACCCACACCTTGGCCAACGGCATCCGCCACACAATCATCCTCAATCCGCGCCCGGTATGCTTGGACAGAAATATGATCTTCCGTCTCTGAAGACGCCAGAAACAAAGTACAGTTTTGATCAGCAGCAGACACGATTTAAGATGAAGAATCCGCTTCGCGTGCAGAACGATGATTTTGAATTGGACACTTCGGCGCCTCTCAGGGCCATGAGGTCAACCGGAGGGAAATCTGGGTCCAGAGGGACTTCGTTGCATTCACTTGAAAAGGTTGAGGAAAGGGCTGAAGAGCCTGACGAAGTAGCGGTCAACGTTCAGAAAACTGCCATTTCGCACGAGCATGAAGAAGAAAGGGGCGAAGACTCATGGGGGGATTGTTTTGCAGTCGAATGGATATCGATGGAGAAGCTACCATTCAACCGTACAAGAGAAATACGGAATCCCTGGAATCACGATCGGGAGGTAAAGGTATCTAGGGATGGGACAGAGTTGGAACCGGCGATTGGGCAGAAGTTGTTGGATGAATGGCATAAGCTTTCTGAACCTCAACAACAACAATCGTTCACTTATGCGGGTGATATGGGTATTAAGGCTGGTGGTTCAAAGCCAGCTGGGTCATCTTCAAAACGTTTGGCACTGCGTTTGACAACAGCGGAGCATCGATCAGTTAGAGAAGGCAAGGAAGCAGAAAAGGCAGGCTGAATTGGTTTGACGCGATTTACTATCTCAAAACACATGGGGCACAAAAGAGTTTCTTCACTCTAGGGTTATGTGGGTTTATGCTGTGTTGTTCTCTTCATATGCTTATCTTTTCTTCTTTCCAGCACTGTCTTTTTTTGCAATCACCCGCTCTACCATCTATTTGTCATTTTTATTATGGGGAAACAGGGGACAAAACTTGTCAATCACGAAACAAGGATGTTACACACTTTTTCATTTGCTCATTTTTTTTTTCTTTTGGGATTTTTATTTGGATGAATACACTGTCTCTGCTTCCTCTTCCTCTGGGGTTATATGGCTCTTTTTTTTTTCTCCTCTCATGTCTCTCTGCAGTCCTTTTTTTTGCTTTCCCTTGTAGCTATAGTACATCACACGCATCGACCATGTTATCACACACGCATTATCGCCACCATACCCGCAACCACCGCTCACAACGACTTATATACCATTGATCACCGCTAACCTCCGCTTTGCTTTGTTTTTTTTTTTTTATATAAACGCAGTTGTTCATGGTACTACGATTATACACGACACACGCTAGTACCCTTTGGGTCCCTTAATTTCTGCTTTTTCGTTGAAGGATAAGATTAGCTTCGCGGGCCTCGGACCCGGTTCATACGGTAGGTACGTGAGATAATCCTGGTTGGAACTGCTATTAGTACAAGTCAACCCATCTATCCCCGTCTGTTTCCGACCCCTTAACATGCATTTCACAGAACTACCAACAGAAATCGTCGACGAGATCCTGGTCCAATGCGATCCTATCGAAGTCTCCAGCGCTGCTCAAACCTGTTCTGCATTACGAACACTCATCTATGGCTCACATGACTCAAAGTTATGGCGAGAGCTCTATCTCGCTCAACCACTCGACGATCTTCGAAAATGCGTCTCACAGAATGGACAACCTGCCCGGCTTGATTGGAAACGGAACTTGCAGTGTCTTTTCAGAGCTCGCGGTGTCGTTGCTAATCCATCCCTGTTGAAACCTGGTGAATTGGAAACGATACTACAGACACTTCTGAGGACGATACTCTACCATCCTCCGTGGTCATCAAGCAACGACGATTCTCTCAACTTACTCTGGGTTTCCAATATCCTTCTTCAACATCGCTTCATCGACCAACTAGAAGACACGACATCATTGACATTTGCCGAACGACAACTTCTTTCTCGATTACATTGCTACTATGGAATTACCGCTAAAGATGAGGAGGCTCAAGCTCGGATCAATTCGCGAGCTTATGTATATACCATGCGCAATTATCGACCTGAGAACGACTATGGTCCGTTTTTCTCTAATGGCACGGTTAATTGGCAACATATGCAGGCGTTGCATCATGTTGTGTCTATGCATATAGTAGATATGAGAGATGATGGGTTTGATTTCCCTGTGTTTCCGATGAGTTTGCAGCAGACGCAGATTTTGATGCCAGATGGGGAGGAAGGGAAGGAGAATAAAGATTGGGCGGGGTTGGAGGGTTCTTGGGTTGTTTCATTTTGTTTTTGTGATCATAGAGATTTACTTCGTGAGTCCCGTCAGATTCTTGTTGGGAACTTGGGGGTGCTGATCTTTTTTAAAAAAAATAATTTTAGGATTTAACGAGGCGAGTGTACGTATCTACGTTGGAGTTGTCGATTCACTATGACCCTCATGGTTTATATAGCAAACGCAACTCGACACTTCCATGTTCGAAGATCCAGGGTTTCGGGAAGTCTTTAGATCTTTGGATGTAAAGCTCTACCTTACGAAGACGGAGCCTGACCCTGCCCATCCTACGGCACCTATACTACATTTCTTCGGAGAGATGCAGGGCCCGTCGTCGTCTACGATGACGGGTCGAGTGAAGATGACGGTTGACGACCAGGTTCAGTGGCATTTTGTAAGCTGGCGTCGTTGTTCTTTTTCCTTTGCGTTAAAAAAGAAAAGAACCTGATTCAGGTCCTTGGGCAGGTTTCTGGCGATCAAGGAAATGCTATCTGGAGGTTCGTCTATACTTACATTGAAGGTAGTCACTGTTGACAACGTTTGAACGTTATAATCAGCTGTGAAGGTGTGCAGGTTGGTGCTTTGCGGTCTTGGTTTGGTATATTAGGATCTTGGACAACGATATTCCATGATGCAGACGATCCCGTTGGTGAGGATTGCATTTAATTTTATTCCCTGCTCGTTCTTTTTTTTTTGTTTTTGTTTGTTTGATTGTGTATCTGACCCGATGGCCTGCTTCGTTAGGACCTTTCTGGTTGCGAAAATGCGAACCGGACGTCTAGAATCTACTTGATTTTATATATGTTAAATATCTATACACAAAATGGAGGACTCAATTGATTTCAGCCGTACGTGGTCTTGACGAAGAAAGCGTTCGTACCGCGCTTAGGGATACTTTCTACTCAACTTGAAGTATATTTTGCTGAGGTCACACTATATCGCACTCTGAGGTGCCGGCATGACGGTACAGAGATAGGGACTCATGCTACGGCACTATGGCTTTAGACTGGGTAGTTTGCTGATGTATGGTGATTATCTTGTTTTCTATCTCTTGTCCCTCATCACTATCTTACAGATAATCCATTTGCATGGGGAATGTAACTAGCCTGTTTTTTTTTTTAAACTCCTTAAAGATCTATGTACATCTGATTTCCCGAGGATTGGTGTAAATTTATAGCCCAAAATCGCCCTTGCACCTTTCTGTTACAGTCTTTGGGGCTTATAACTCGTGTTGGGAGCACGTCCTTCGGAGGTTTGGTGATGACATATGATACTGCTCCTGCTCCGGTTACCGAAGGAGAGTGCCCTCACTGAAGGCATGAATAATAAAAAGAGAAGCAAGAGGTGGTGATGCCTCATTTGCCGATATGGTACATCAAAAATTCTAGTTCTACGAGCGCTGTATGCTTAGATAAACATAACCATGAAGGATACTAACGAGACAAGTCACGGAAAACCTAATTCATGCTAATCCGAGTCACATCATTTCCTACTGCTAGGTGAAAGGTTAGTACTTTGTTGGTACTTTGTAAAACCACAAAATGAATCCTAAGGTGGAGAACCTTGATTTTTTCACCACAAATACAAAATAAACCGTATCGTCTACACGTCAGTGAATTTTTGCGGGAACTGAGAAAGAAATAACAGAGATATAAGACATGTCTTCTGGTCTCGTTCCCATCCGTTGTAACGCTTTGTTTATTTTTCTGTGCTTCCGAGCTGCATCTCTGTTCTGAGAGTCTGAGACGTTGTTTTGCGCAGAGTTTTTTCAGACTCCCCGTCGGGGTAGAGGTATGTGACTGCAAGCTCATTTGATCTTATCTTTTATCATCACTATCATGTTATCGAGGGCCTACGAGAGCAGCTCTGATGAAAGCAACTACGAATTTTCTGAGCCCCGAAGCGATCATGGGCCTCCGTGCCACAAATGTTCAAGAACCTGGTCACACATTCCATTGAGTTGGGTGAAGGTAAGAGGTTATGAACAGCTTTCAAGTCCTTTGAGCTGTCCATATGTACGACCGATGTTGTGATATTAGGGCGGCAGTTACCCAGAAGGATCAACATTCATTCGCAAACACACCTCCGTAAGTGCCGCACGAGGCAACGTAGCAGAGGTGAGCAATACAGCAATATCTGATGGGTGGAAGGACTCGTATATGCCATGCAGAGCAATGGCCCACACCTGCAAATTAAACAGGGGGTTTGACGATGCCCTCACTGAGCTTGTAATAAACGATGGAGGCATCCTGGGAAATGATGGCGATGTATATGAAGGGGGTCGTAGGGTCTGTATTTTCGAGGCTTGATGAAGCGGGGTCTGGAGTCGATGGTGCAGGAAAGAACTCTGCGAACGCGTCTTGGAGCCTGTCAAGAAGTGAGTGGACGTCATTGGGAAAAAGGTGAACTGCGTACCAAGAGAAAGAGACCGTCTCTGAAAGCGAGCAAGGAACAACATATAGTATTTTATTCTATACGAGGATTGTATTCAGTTTTCCGTGGAAATAAGCTACTTACCGTATTTTTTTTCTTTCCGCTGATGGCACCGCGTGTACAACTCTCCAGGTCCAAGACTTCAACTTCCGTCCATTGTTGTGCTGTAACCACGTTCATCTGTGTTCTGATATCATTCCGATAGAAAAGAAACCCTGCTTACCGTAAACAATATCGTTGTACGCCTGGAAGAGACTGGATGCAGATCGAGGATACTTTTCCAGAAGAGTCGACAGAACGGGATACTGTTGTATGGTCAGGTAACATCCTCAGTGTGATAAAAAGGTGTGGGCTTACCGATGGATGTCCTTCCATGTTTTGGTGTCTATTAAGAAGTGAGGTACGAGCAAAGGATTAGAATTGAATATTGAGGTCTGGCAACACGTCCAAATTTTGCGTGACAGTTTAAAAGTACCGAAAAAGGCAAGTCCTTGGTCAGGGATCGTTCCGAGGCTCTAAATTAATTGCAATCATCTTCCTCGATATTGCTGGAGAATGTCTGTAAAATCATCACAAATAGCTAGTAAGATACAAGGAATAGGTATTAGAGTATAAATTAAGAAAATTTAAATCAAGGATGGCAGCTGGGAACGTTGTCTGACAAACGTCGGCACCTTCTCTCTCTTCCCTTTCCTCCCAACCCTTCGTCCATGACCACGTCAGCATTTTTTTCTGAAGCCCTTATGTGCGGCTCATCTACTGAAAATCCTTCAGGCAACAGCTCAACGATAGTGCTATTCCGGCCCGGCTTGGCCTCAAAGCCCCGGCTTTGGCTTCGTCAAACCCCAGGCCAGGCCTGGGCCCCGACTTTTATATGTAGGGGTACATCTAGTTCTATTAATAAGTACACATGGCAGACAAATATATAATATTGGTATGTACATACTGGGGAACTGAATACGTGTTCGTAAGGCCTAGGAATTGCCCAATGCCATCGCTGTCGACAACGATCATGAGCATGTGACGTGCCATCAAAGTGGGATCAATTTTGCGAGAACATGGATTAATTTTCTTTTTTTCACCATGCCAGGTATAACTCACTGTCACTCGTTTAAAAAAGAAGCGCCAAATGATTCTATTGTAAACCGTTCAAATATTCAACTTCTATCCCGATGCAGTTGTACCAGGGCCTTGCTTTCGATCGAGGACTGGCTAGCGGCCAGCCGTGCACATGAGACGACTGTAGACGCGGAGAATATTCTGTTGTTGGCGGATGTCCCTAAAATATCTCTCAAAAGCTCCGCTGTATACTGAACGAGCGAAATGGGTTAGACTAAGCGCTAGGCTGAGCTCTAGCTAAGCGCTAAGGTCACGCATGAATAGCCGTGGGAACAATTTCTGGAGGGTTTCATATTTAAATAGAGGGTAGTCATCAACCACGATGGCTACGATGTCAGATCAGCAGTCATCATCACCACCACCTAAACCAAAGCCAGGTTCCTTGCGCGACAGGATCGCAGCATTTGAGAAATCAGCCTCAACCACAGCACCAGTGCCTACAAGCCAGCCCGCCCCAGCACCACGACCTAAGCCATCTGGATTTGCATCTTGGAAACCAAAGGTACCTTCACCACCACCTTCACCTTCTTCAAAGAGCACAGATAATGCTACTTCCTCCTCGCCAAAACCGGGAGGGACTATGTCAGCCTCTGATGCAAAAGAAAGCATCACGAAAGGTGGCGGCGGTAGTTTAAAGGATCGTATGGCTGCTTTGCAAGGTAAAGGTGCTTTTGGGGCGCCAGCACCTCCTTTGGCACCCAAACCTGCAGTTGAGAAGCCGAGATGGAAACCACCCCCAGCGGTTGCAGCGCCTCTCGATAGCGATGACCAAGATGGTACTAGTACTGCTCCTGGCGACGAACCGCCTGCTGCTGCCATCGCTGCTGCGGTTGACAGAACCAGATCGCCTCCCGTTTCTGTGGAACCCCGCGGGGGCCTTGATCTTCCTAAGCCTATTGCTGAAGAAACGTCCACAGTTGAATCAACCACTGTCACCGAGGTCGATGCCGGGGGGACTACTGACCCTGAAGAAGAGGAACGACAGCGCAGAGCTGCTATCGCCGCTCGTATGGCTCGTTTAGGCGGTGCTAGATTGGGTATGGCTCCGCCTGTGCTGGCCAAGAAACCTCCGGTTCCAGTCAGGAAGCCTACTCGTGAGGATGTTCCTAAACAGGAAGATCGTAAGGAGGTGCCCAAACGTGAAAGTCTCAGCTTCGAAGAGAAAGGTAACAGTGTGGAAGGAAACATTTCTTCGCATCCAAAGGTCGATGAAGGTCAGTAGTTGACGATTCGTTATTCAGTGAAAATATATCTGACTTGTCTTGCAGGTGTTACTGTTGCATCCCCTCACAGCGTAACGGATAGTCCTCATGTTCAAGCTCAATCAGATATTGAACCATCTTCAGGTAAGCTTCATTATTGTTTCAATCTCACAATCTTTCTCATCTCATTCTAACCTCTGGTTCTTGTTCCGAAGATCACTTTCCAGTCCGTAAAAACTCCGAAAATGCATCCCTACTTTCTGTGGACTCTACCGACTCGAATACCACTCGAAGTCCCCCTGCTATGCCAGTGCCTACGGTACCTCGTCGGGCTGGACCTCCTCGTAAGAAACCAGCGAAGCCAACCCCTCCGCCCGAAGTTCCCGAGGTTCCTGAAGAACGAGAAATGGTTATTGCTACTCCGGCCATCGTTTCTCTTGTCGATGAACTTGAACAAAAGGCGGTAGAAACGGCTGAAGAGACCGCTATTGCGGTTTTTGAGCACGAGGTCCTTCCTGACCACAAGGAGATCGATAACCGGCTCAAGATCCATGACGAACCTCAATCTATCAACTCCGATGTTTATCATGAATCTGCGAAAGAACTGGTCGCTGAAAGCGAACCAGCTGGCTCTGGTGAATCGAAAGACCAAGTATTTACGCACGATGTTCAATCTCCTCTTCTCGCGACTATTGAGGTCTTAGACAAGCTAAAGCAAGAACACGAACACAAACATGAACATACTGGTATTGATTACCCTAGCCAACCGGAAGCGGTGGTTGCGGTCTGCCAAGACCAGCTCGAAGATGATGGAAGTCACTACGAAGACGAAGACGAGCATTCTCAAATTTGTGACGAAAATTACGTGGATAAGCATCATGAGCACCTACATCTCCAACAAGACAACGATCACCACGTTGGCGCTCATGCTGAGCCCCAACCATCCTCTGCGGCCGTTGTTGCTTGTGCAGAGGCGAAGGATAAAGATGAAGATGCTGCAGAGGAGGAAGCTCGTCGGAAACGTGTTGCTGAGCGGTTGGCAAAGATGGGTGGGGTTAATCCATTTGCAGCACCATTGTTATCACCGCCTTTGCGTCGATCTTCGGAGGAGGTTGGTAATGCACCTTCGCCGGTCATCTCTAGTCCAAGTTATGCTTTGCCACCATGTGTCGCTCTTCCAGTATCACCCCCTCGTCCAGATATCCCCACGAGGAAAGCCAGTCTACGGTCTCCCCACGAGGTAGCCGAGCCACTTCCGGTGCCTGTTGTCGAATCTAAAGTTAAAGAAGAACGAGGAGCAGCGAAACATTCAGATGGTGAATAAATGTCCTTTTCTTTTTTCTTCCTTCATTCATTATTCCGTATTCTTATTTCCTAAATGTAAAAAAAAAATCATGTAACGACTTTATTGATTGCAATCTCTTTTTTTTCGATCTTTTTTTTCTCATAGAAGTTGAAGACGCAGAAGGCTCGTTCGATGATTTGCGCGTACATGAGAAACCGATGAAAGAATCGTGGTTGTTGGCATACGAGCTTTCTCCTCCTCGCCACCACCGCCATCAGCAGGCTGATACTGCCCCTGCTCGCCAGTTACCTGATCCTGTACTTCGACCACCTGTTCCTAGTAGCGCTCGGCCGCACGTCCAAGTGCAACAATATGGACGGCATGATGAGGAAGAAGAGTATAGTGCCCACCCTGCTACGCGACCTCTATCACCACCTTCCCAACTACCTGATCTACCTGTGAATCATAAGGAGATTTCTTTGCCGCCAGCTAGGCCTGCCCAACCTCCACGAAGGATTGTTCCCCAAGCTCCAGAAGAGCAGGAGCTGGAAGAAGAGGAAGAAGAAGAAGAAGAAGAAGCGACGGACGATGAGGGGCATAGAAGACTAGTTCCACCTCATTTATTCGCGAGACCTGTACAACCGGGAGGCCCAATTTTACAGCATCCGGTTAGGAGAGGAGCTCAGCGTTACGAAGCAGATGAGGATGAGGATGGTTCGGATAATGATGCTCCAGCTTTACCCGTGCTGCAGCGAAGATCGACCGAAGTGCGATCCCTTCCACCCCCGCTTCCACCACCAGCTGCACCTCCTCAGCTTCATCTCTATCATCATCGTCTATCTGCACCTCCATCCGATATTTCTGAACCCGATTCGGATCATGATGGACAGGCGCTACCTGTTCGTCCTCGACATATCGCAGCACCACCAACGCCTCTGCAAGCACCACCTGCTACACCTCGACGCTCTGTACCTTCTGTTCCTGCAAATCAAGAATCCTTTTTGTCTTATGGGATGCCATCAGTTGCTGTATCTCAACCTGAAACTGGGACTGAGGAGGTTTTGGATGAAGAAGAGGGCGGTAAGGTGTCTTTTTCTGTACCAGGTTATTATACTAACCCCTGTTCTATTTTTTAACCTGATGGGGCAGATCCTATTGATCCGGCATTCCATAGTCCAAGCAGACGAGGTTCTATGGTGAATGTGCATGGTCCAGCACCAGGTGATACGTTAGGGCTCCCGGTTCAAGTACCACCGCCCACTGCGCCGGTAGTACTGCCTGTCAATGTCGGGAAACGTGAAGCAGTACAGCAGCAGCAGGAACAAGAACAAGAACAAACGAAACGCCAGACTATAGCTGAACGTATGGCCAAGCTCGGTGGGATCAAGTTTGGTGCTGCGCCCATACCTGCTGCTGTTGGTCGACCACCACCATCTCGTGTTCCTCAGGAAGGAAAAGAAGAACTGGATGAAGAGGATGATAGCCATCATCATCCCGAACATCATCCTCAGGCAGATGCAGAGGATGTAGAACAATCTGTGCAGATTTCGGAAGAGGAGGAAGAACGAGCACGTAAAGAACGAATTGCAGTCAAGCTTGCTGGGATGGGTGGGATGAGGATTGGAATGTTGCCGATGAGGATGGGGTCTCTTCCTCCTCAGAGAGCTCATGTCTTGAGAGACGAGAATGTGCTACCTCCATCGCCTACACGTGCCGTACCGCCACCTGTTCGACCTCCACCACCACCGACGCGGACACACGATACAGATTCTGAGCGGGCATCTGATGATGGAGTTAAAGTTGAGGCGGAGGAGAGTGAGATGGAAGAAGTGAATTATGAGGATGTGACTGAGGAACCTGAAGAGACGACGCCTCCTCCCGTTCCTTCTAGAGGAGGACGAGTTGCGTACCGTAGAGAGTCGAGTGACAAAGCCAGTTTTTCTCCCCCTCCTCCTCCACCTCACATTCCAGGTTCTCGTCCTCCAGTTCCTGTTGCATTGCCTACACGCAGGGCTAGCGTGCAAATTTCAAAATCAACTGGAACTGTAGAGCTTGGATTCAGTCCACCACGATCAAATTTTTTGCCTGCACATCCTCAGTCTGAATATGTGATGGTAGATGAACCTCACAGTTTTGAGGAATCATCGCCTAGCCGTCGTACCAGTCGGTTTCCTCCCGTCCGACCCCCACCTAATCCAATGGGGATCCCTCAGACTTCTGACCCTAATAGTCTCTCCTCGCAATGGGAGCTTCCATCTATCCCGACCGCTGCTCTAGACTTTGGGAATAGCCCTGATCTATCAATGTCTTGGACAGACGCAGGTGAACCCATGTCTCCCACGGTCCCTTCCCAGTCTCCACCCTCAAGCAAACAACCCGTAGTTCTCCCACCTAAGCCTAAGGCTCTCTTACCATCTGAACTACAACTCTCTACAGACGATCTCATGATGATATGGGGTCGCGTCGGGGTGCAAGTATGTGAAGTAGCAACCAGCCTTTTCGAAAAATCCAAGAAGACTCTCATTGGAGATGGAACCTACGCAGGGTTTATCACCGCTGTACTCGCTGGAGTTCCTAACGCTGCTCCTATCTCAATTGCCTCGGGTGAATATGGATATCTCGTTTATACTCAGAATGGATCTTCAGTACAGAAGCGTGTTAGCGAGATTATGCCAGGGGATATTGTCGAGATCCATGAAGGGAAATTGAGGGGTCATAAAGGGATACAGATATATCATCAAAATGTGGGTGGGTCTGGGGAGGTATTGTTGGGTATTGTGGGTGAGTTTGAGGCGAAGAAGTCGAAGGTTAGGGTGTTCCACGCTAACCAACATGTTGGGCAGCAGGTGTGTGCTGTTTCTTTTTTTTCTGTGGCTTTGGGCACTTTTCTTGAGAGCTGATGCGATATTTGTTTACAGACCGTCGAGTCTGTCAGTTATCGTTTGGAGGATCTGAAGAGTGGTACAGTGAAGGTGAGGTCGTCTTAATTATATGCGCCAATTATATAATTAATTTATGTTAGGTCTATCGTGTTCTTGAACTTGAGGGATAATTGCGCGTGGTTCTAGCATTGATCTTGTTTTGTTTTTTTTTCTTTCTGTGGATATTATCAATTGTACAACCCAGTTTCCTCAATCCATATCTTGTTCATTTACTACTGCTATAAGTTGCCTGAATCACATATAATTCATTTACTACTTTGGACTCATACTCAACAATCCTGAGCTATTGCGAGCACTTCATCTGCTGATACTTAGTCGCAAAGAACAGTTCAAGTAATATTTCATCTAGGGATATAGCCCGCGGCGACACGAAATTCGGATGTGGGGATATCTGGCCATGCATACTGATGTGTTTCGTTCCTAGCGAGCCTAAATTTCTTCACGAATTATAGTGTGTCTTTACCTCAAATGTCAGTTTGATTCAAGCTTTGTGCCACTGAATGCCGGAAAATTGGTCATTTTCAAGGCTTTCGGAAGCAAATATATGCATTCTGGAGCCCAGGGCTTTCCCCAAGGGGTACGCACCGGCAAATGCCGAGGCACGGTGTAGAGGGGGCTGATGAGCAGCTTAATACTACTTTTCTGGCTATTTAACAGTCCAAATGAGATCTGATTGACTTTTGAGTGAGGTTTAATGTTTAAAAGTCTCGTTTTCACCAAACCACCACATGGAAGTGGCACAATCAAGTGCTGGGATGGCCGTTGGGAAAGATTTCTCAAGGTTGTTAAACTGTCAAAATGATGAAATTGTTGAAAAAAGCTAAATCTGTATGTACATATTGATAGTCTCATGTATCACAGCCTGGACTTACCATGTATATAGTACCACCTAACATGTCAAGGGCTCTTTGAAAATCCTTCTGGAGGGTGGTTCTGCAATGATGACTTGCCATGGTCCCTGCTCGGTCACGTTCTTTCAGAACAATCATAGGACGGCTCCGATGGAGTCTCCAAGATGGCCACCTCACCATTGTTCAGTGCCACCCTTACCACCAGCCACCCTTGTCAGACTTATATCGAACCCCCGTTGGAATTCATCCTCTACTCCAATACCACCAACAAATATGCATTCTTATCATTGCCATTACCAACCAGCACCCTGCACTATTCTACCACAGCACAACCAGAGCCCCACCATGCTCCACACACGTTCCATGTCATAGGCCAATCATAGCATGCACACACCAGTTCTCAAGGTCATGGGTTTTGGTCGCCACAAGGACTTGCAAGGATTTGAGTCAGCACCCTTCAGCACCCTTCAGAGTACGAGTCTTTTCATTATATGTTCCATTCTGCAACCATATGCTCTCCTAAATATCTCCTTATATGCTTATGTCCTTATCTGTATAAATACTTGAGCTGTAGTATGTAATTTGCCAGTTTGAATATCAACTTAGCAACCTTACTCTTCTTAACTCACTCTCGTCTGCCTTAAGCT
>Ga0193743_1000591_pt1 | contig 28406 bp, 26 predicted proteins | sample L2c2metaG_FD_143038 | JGI IMG/M metagenome (GOLD analysis project Ga0193743, IMG submission 143038) | Soil microbial communities from a riparian zone of the East river system, Colorado, United States - L2c2 | ecosystem: Environmental > Terrestrial > Soil > Riparian zone | place: USA: East River...
CGAGATCATGACTCCGCACGCTCTTCCGGCGGCCGCGGCATGATCTCGAACTGATGCACGCTGGCGGCACCCTGGCGGTGCACGGTGCCCAGGCAGTCGGCACCGGTGTCGCCGCCGCCGATGATGACCACCTTCTTGCCCTTGGCCGTGATCGGCGGTTCGCCGTCATCGCCGAGCACCGGATCCCCGTTCTGCACGCGGTTCGCCCACGGCAGGTACTCCATCGCCTGATGAACGCCTTCGAGTTCGCGCCCCGGGATCGGCAGGTCGCGCCATGCCGTCGCGCCACCGGTCAGGACCACGGCGTCGAAGTCGGCCCGCAACCGCTCCGCGGCGATGTCGACGCCGACGTTCACTCCGGTCCGGAACTTCGTGCCCTCCGCCGCCATCTGCTCGAGGCGACGGTCGATGTGGCGCTTCTCCATCTTGAACTCCGGGATGCCGTACCGGAGCAGACCGCCGATACGGTCGTCGCGCTCGAACAACGTGACGTCGTGCCCTGCCCGAGTCAACTGCTGCGCAGCGGCGAGGCCCGCGGGGCCCGACCCGACGACGGCGACCGTCTTGCCGGTGAGCCGGTCGGGCGGTAGCGGGACGACCCAGCCCTCGTTGAAGGCGTTGTCGATGATCTCGACCTCGACCTGCTTGATGGTCACCGGATCCTGGTTGATGCCGAGGACGCACGACGCCTCGCACGGGGCGGGGCACAACCGCCCGGTGAACTCCGGGAAGTTGTTGGTGGCGTGCAGGCGCTCGATGGAGTCACGCCAGCGGTCCTGGTAGACCAGGTCGTTCCACTCGGGGATCAGGTTGCCCAGCGGGCAGCCGTTGTGGCAGAAGGGGATTCCGCAGTCCATGCAGCGGGCGGCCTGATCCTGCAGGACGTCGTGAGAGAAGTCCTCGTAGACCTCTTTCCAGTCCCGCAGGCGCAGCGGGACCGGCCGACGCTGCGGGGTCTCGCGGTGGGTGTGCTTGAGGAAGCCGCGGGGATCAGCCACGGGCCGCCGCCGCCATGATCGCATCGTCGACGTTCTCGCCGTTGCGCTCGGCTTCGGCGATCGCCGCCAAGACGGACTTGTAGTCGCGCGGCATGACCTTCGCGAAGTGCTTCAGTTCGGACTCCCAGTCGGACAGAACACGTTGACCCACAGCCGAATCGGTGGCGTCGACGTGAGCCTGAATTATGTCGTGCAACCACACGGAGTCTTCTGAGTCGTCGTCGTCGAGCGCCTCGAGCTCCACCATCTCGGCGTTCAGGTTCTCCGGCAGCACACCCTGCGGGTCGTACACGTAGGCGATACCGCCGGACATGCCCGCCGCGAAGTTGCGGCCGGTGGCCCCGAGGATGACGACCCTGCCTCCGGTCATGTACTCGCAGCCGTGATCGCCGACGCCCTCGACGACCGCGTGAGCGCCGGAGTTGCGGACCGCGAACCGCTCGCCCACCACACCGCGGAGGAAGGCCTGACCACTGGTGGCGCCGAACAGGATCACGTTGCCGCCGATGATGTTGTCCTCGGCGACGAAGTCGGCGGGCGCGCCGTCGGACGGCCGCACCACGATCCGTCCACCGGACAGACCCTTGCCGACGTAGTCGTTGGCGTCGCCGTACACCCGCAACGTGATGCCCTTTGGCACGAACGCCCCGAAGCTGTTGCCCGCAGAGCCTTCGAAGGTGATGTCGATGGTGCCGTCCGGAAGTCCCTGTCCGCCATGGGCCTTGGTCACCTCGTGGCCAAGCATGGTGCCGACGGTGCGGTTGACGTTGGCGATGGTGGTGGAGAACCGCACCGGGGCGGCCGAATCGATCGCCTCGCGGCTCATCGCGATGAGCTGCTGATCGAGTGCCTTGTCCAGCCCGTGGTCCTGGCGCGAGCTGCAGTACAGGTCCTGGTTCATGAACGCCGAGTCAGGCTCGTGCAGCACCGGGGTCAGGTCCAGTTTGTGCGCCTTCCAATGCTCGGCGGCCTGCGTCGTGTCCAGCGCGCCTGCCTGCCCGACCATCTCGTTGACGGTACGGAAGCCCAACTGCGCCATGAGTTCACGCACCTCCTGGGCGATGAACAGGAAGAAGTTCTCGACGAATTCAGGCTTGCCGTTGAACCGCTCGCGCAGCACCGGATTCTGGGTGGCCACGCCGACGGGACAGGTATCAAGGTGGCACACCCGCATCATGATGCAGCCGGAGACCACCAACGGAGCGGTGGCGAACCCGAACTCCTCGGCTCCGAGCAGTGCGGCGATCATCACGTCGCGCCCGGTCTTGAGCTGGCCGTCGACCTGCACAACGATCCGGTCCCGAAGTCCGTTGAGCAACAACGTCTGCTGCGTCTCGGCCAGACCCAGCTCCCACGGCGCACCGGCATGCTTCTGCGAGGTCAGCGGCGTGGCGCCGGTGCCGCCGTCGTGCCCGGAGATGAGCACCACGTCGGCGTGGGCCTTGGACACCCCGGCGGCGACGGTGCCGACGCCGTTCTCACTGACCAGCTTGACGTGCACCCGCGCCTGCGGGTTGGCGTTCTTCAGGTCGTGGATCAGCTGCGCCAGGTCCTCGATCGAGTAGATGTCATGATGCGGCGGCGGCGAGATCAGCCCGACGCCGGGGGTGGAGTGCCGGACGTCGGCGATCCACGGGTAGACCTTGTTGCCCGGAAGCTGGCCGCCCTCACCGGGTTTGGCGCCCTGGGCCATCTTGATCTGGATGTCCGTGCAGTTGGTCAGGTAGTGGCTGGTCACACCGAACCGGGCCGAGGCCACCTGTTTGATGCTGCTGCGCCGCCAGTCACCGTTCTCGTCGGGGTCGAACCGCTTGACGTTCTCGCCGCCCTCACCCGAATTCGACCGCCCGCCAAGGCGGTTCATCGCGATGGCGAGCGTCTCGTGGGCCTCCGCGGAAATCGAGCCGTAGCTCATCGCACCAGTGGAGAACCGTTTGACGATCTCGCTGGCCGGCTCGACCTCGTCGAGCGGCACCGGCGGCCGGACGCCGTCGCGGAACTTGAGCAGCCCGCGCAGCGAGGCAAACCGCTCACTCTGGTCGTCGACGAGCTTGGTGTACTCCTTGAAGATCGAGTACTGGCCGGTGCGCGTGGCGTGCTGCAGCTTGAACACGGTGTCGGGGTTGAACAGGTGGTACTCGCCCTCGCGGCGCCATTGGTACTCGCCACCGACCTCGAGCTCGCGGTGCGCGCGCTCGTCGGGTCGATCGAGATAGGCCAGCGCGTGGCGGGCCGCGACGTCATCGGCGATGTCGTCGAGGTCGATGCCGCCCACCGGACAGCTCAGGCCGGTGAAGTACTCGTCGAGCACCGGCTGGCTGATGCCGATGGCCTGGAACAGCTGGGCCCCCGTGTAGGACGCCAACGTGGAGATGCCCATCTTGGACATCACCTTCAGCACGCCCTTGCCCGCGGCCTTCACGTAGTTGGCCTTGGCCTTGTCGCTGGTGATACCGGTGATCACGCCCCGGTCCACCATGTCTTCGATCGATTCGAACGCCATGTAGGGGTTGACAGCGGCGGCTCCGAAGCCGACCAGGGCCGCCATGTGGTGCACCTCGCGGGCGTCGCCAGCTTCGACGACGAGGCCGACCTGGGTGCGGGTGCGCGCGCGCACAAGGTGGTGGTGCACGGTCGACACGCTCAGCAGCGAGGGGATCGGCGCGAGCTGTTCGTTGGACTCTCGGTCGGACAGCACGATGATCCGCGCACCGTTGCGGATCGCCGCCGAAACCTTGCCGCGAACGTCCTCGAGTGCTTCCTGCAGACCCTGTCCGCCCCTGGCCACCGGGTAGAGGCAGCGGATGACCGCGGCGCGCAGTCCGTGCTTGCGTCCGCGGATCTCGTGATCGGGGTCGACGCAGATCAGCTTCGACAGTTCGGCATTGCGCAAAATGGGCTGCTGCAGCACGATCTGGCGGCACGACTCCGCATTCGGGTTGAGCAGATCGCCCTCCGGGCCGACCGTGCCCTGCAGGCTGGTCACCACCTCTTCGCGGATGGCGTCCAGCGGCGGGTTCGTCACCTGGGCGAACAGCTGCTGGAAGTAGTCGTAGAGCATCCGCGGACGCGCCGACAACACCGCCACCGGGGTGTCCGTGCCCATCGAGCCGAGCGCCTCGGCACCGTTGCGCGCCATGGGCGCCACTAGCATATTCAGCTCTTCGTAGGTGAAGCCGAAGGCCTGTTGCCGCAGCACGACCCTGTGGTGCGGCATGCGCACGTAGTCACCCTGAGGCAGATCGTCGAGTTGGAACAGGCCTGCGTCGAGCCATTCCTGGTACGGCAGGTCGGCTGCGAGTTCGGCCTTGACCTCCTCGTCGGAGACGATTCGGCCCTGGGCCGTGTCGACCAGGAACATGCGGCCGGGCTGCAGGCGCAGCTTCTGCACGACGCGCGACGGGTCGAGATTCAGCACACCCGCCTCGGATGCCATGACGACCAGTCCGTCGTCGGTCACCCAGATCCTCGACGGGCGCAGACCGTTACGGTCCAGCACCGCGCCGATCACCGTGCCGTCGGTGAAGCACACCGACGCGGGGCCGTCCCACGGCTCCATCAGGGATGAGTGGTACTCGTAGAACGCCCGACGGGCGGGGTCCATCGACTCGTGCCGCTCCCACGCTTCGGGGATCATCATCAGCACGGCGTGGGGCAGGCTGCGGCCGCCGAGGTGCAGCAGTTCGAGCACCTCGTCGAAGCGCGCGGTGTCCGACGCACCGGGGGTGCAAGTCGGGAAGATCTTGTCGACGTCGTCGTAGGACCCGAAGACGTCGGTGTGGATGAGCGCCTCGCGCGCCCGCATCCAGTTCTCGTTGCCGGTGACGGTGTTGATCTCGCCGTTGTGAGCAACGCGCCGGAACGGGTGCGCCAGCGGCCAGGACGGGAAGGTGTTGGTGGAGAAACGCGAGTGCACGATCCCGAGCGCGCTGGTCAGCCGCTCGTCCTGCAGATCGAGGTAGAAGGCCTTCAGCTGCGGCGTGGTGAGCATGCCCTTGTAGACGAACGTCTGACCGGAAAGGCTTGGGAAGTAGACGGTTTCACGTCCGGGCCCATCTTGACCGGGGCCCTTGGTACCCAGTTCGTGCTCGGCGCGCTTGCGCACCACATAGGCGCGCCGCTCGAGGTCCATGCCGTCGGCGCCGCCGACGAAGAGCTGCCGGAAGGTGGGCATCGCGTCGCGGGCCAGCGCGCCGAGTGAGGAATCGTCGGTCGGCACCTCGCGCCAGCCGAGCACCGTAAGGCCCTCGGCCTCGGCGATCTTCTCCACGGACTCGCATGCGGCCGCGGCGTCCCGGGACGACTGCGGCAGGAATGCGATGCCGGTCGCGTAGCTGCCCGGCTCGGGCAGGTCGAAGTCGACGACGGCCCGTAGGAAGTCGTCGGGAACCTGAAGCAGGATCCCTGCGCCGTCGCCGGTGTTCGGTTCGGCGCCCTGGGCGCCACGGTGCTCCATGTTCAGCAGCGCGGTGATGGCCTTGTCCACGATGTCGCGACTGCGACGGCCGTGCATGTCGGCGACCATCGCGACACCACAGGAGTCGTGCTCATAGGCGGGGTTGTAGAGCCCCTGCCTTAGTCCCTGGTCGCTGGGCGCCATTCCCACCTCGTCCTTCACCATCACGGAGCTTTATGCATGGCAGCCGTCAACGGCGGCGTTTGCCTAGCTTGGCGATGGGGTGCCTGCGTGCAGCACTGAACGGCCGGCTTTGTCCCACTCGCCACAAGTGGTGAAACGATATGACAAACACCGCCTGACATGCCAACTTAGCCCAGCCTAAGTAACGGCGCTCGGCAGAAGATTCCGCATCCGGCTTCACCGCGGCTCCCAGGGTTAAGGCGTTGTCGCGCTTACAGTTTCATCAACGTCTGCGGGACCGCATCAGTTCCGGCTGCGACCGACATCACTGCGCCGACACCGGGAACTGTTTGCTGACGGATGAATTTGCCGCTCAGTACTCGGTCGATCGCCTCGATTCGATTTGCCAGAAAGCCTAGCCGGATTCTTAGAGACGCTGACGATCGAGCGCCTTGGTGCTGGCGTCGGGGCTCAGGTCCAAACGACGCAACAGTTGCGCATTCAGCGCGACCACCACCGTCGACAGCGACATCAGGAGCGCACCGACAGACATCGGCATGACGAACCCGATCGGCGCCAGCACCCCCGCAGCCAGCGGAACGGAGATCAGGTTGTATCCCGCCGCCCACCAAAGGTTTTGCGCCATCTTTCGGTAAGAGGCCCGGGACAGCAGGATGGTCGACAGCACCGAGCGCGGGTCCGAACTGGCCAGGATCACGCCCGCCGAACCGATGGCGACATCGGTTCCCGCGCCGATCGCAATGCCGACGTCGGCGCGGGCCAACGCAGGCGCATCGTTGACGCCGTCGCCCACCATGGCCACCGTCATCCCCTCGGCCTGCAACTCGGCGACTCTGGCCGCCTTGTCCTCCGGCCGAACCCCGGCGAACACCCGCTCGATGCCGAGCTGGGCCGCGACCGACCTCGCGACGGGTTCCGCGTCGCCGGTGATCATGACGACCTCGATGTCCAGCCGACGCAGCGCGTCGACGGTCTGACGGGACTCCTCGCGGATCTCGTCGGCGAGCGCGAATGCGCCGGCCACGGTGCCGTCGACCAGGACGTGCAGCACGATGGCCCCATCGGCGTGCCACGCCGCCGCCGCCTCGAGCTCGGTCTGATCGGCTTCGGCGAGCAGCCGCGGCCCGCCGACGCGCACCACGACGCTTTCGCCGGCGCCGCCGGCGGTGTGACCGTCAACCGTGGCGGTGACCCCGACCGCGGGGGACGACGTGAAGTCGGCTGATGCGGGCACGGCAATGTTCCTGCGGCGGGCCGCGGCGACGATCGCCCGCGCCAATGGGTGTTCGGAGTCCGTCTCGGCGGCCGCGGCGAGCGCCAGCACCTCGTCTTCGGAGCGGCCGTCCACGGCGACGACCGCGCTGACGGCAGGCTCTCCCTTGGTGAGCGTGCCGGTCTTGTCGAACAACACCGCGCCGACCGTGCGCATGCTCTCCAGCGCCAGCCGGTCCTTCACCAGGACCCCGCCGCGGGCCGCCCGCTCGGTCGCGATGGACACCACCAGCGGGATGGCCAGTCCGAGCGCGTGCGGGCAGGCGATCACCAGGACCGTGATGGTGCGGATGACGGCATCCTCAGGGCTGCCTGCGAAGCTCCACACCACCGCCGTGATGGCCGCCGATCCCAGTGCGAACCAGAACAGCCAACCGGCCGCCCGGTCGGCGAGACGCTGCGCGCGCGACGACGAGTTCTGCGCCTCGGTGACCAGTCGCTGTATGCCCGCAAGCGCGGTGTCGGCGCCGACCGCGGTGACCTCGACGCGGACCCCCGAATCGGTCGCGACCGTGCCCGCGACGACCGTGTCGCCGACGCTTCGGCGGACCGGACGGGACTCGCCGGTGACCATCGACTCGTCGATCTCGGCGCTGCCCTGGGTGATTCGCCCGTCGGCGGGGACGCTGCCGCCGGGGCGCACGACCACGACATCGCCCACCCGCAGCTCGGCGGGAGCGACGCCTGCGACCACGTCGCCGTCCGGACCGGACTCGACGCGCTCGGCCTCGTCGGGCAGGAGCGCGGCCAGCGAGTCCAGCGCCGACGTGGTCTGCGCCAGCGACCGCATCTCGATCCAGTGGCCCAGCAGCATGATCACGATGAGCAGCGCGAGTTCCCACCAGAAGTCGAGTTCGTGGTGCAGTACGCCAAGGGATGCGCCCCACGACGACACGAACGCCACGGTGATCGCCAACCCGATGAGAAGCATCATTCCCGGTTTGCGGGAACGGATTTCGCTGACCGCTCCGGTGAGGAACGGCTGGCCGCCCCACAGGTACATCACCGTGCCGAGCGCCGGGGACACCCATCGGATGCCAGGTAGATCCGGCACCGCGTAGCCGAGGATCACGGCGAACATCGGCGACAGTGCAACCGTCGGGATCGCCAGCAACAGCATGATCCAGAACAGCCGCCGGAACTGAGCCACGTGATCGCCATGGCCGCCGTGGCCAGAGTGGTCGGAGTGGCCCGCGGGTGCCTCGGCCTCGACCGGATGAACGTGCGTCATGCTCAGCACTATACCCCCAGGGGGTATATAACCTCGGGACGCAAGAAGACGACCGCCCACCGCTGCTAGCATCCGGCCATGCCCGAGCCGCGTGAGTCCCGCGGGGGACTCGGTGCCTTCGTGCGACGCTCGGGCTATCTGCGCAAGTGGCTGATCCTCGGCATTTCGATCGGCGTCATCGCGGGGCTGGGCGCGGTGGTCTTCTATCTCATGCTCGACTACACCGGCCGCTTCCTGCTCGGTTACCTCGGCGGTTACGACGTGCCCACCGCCGCAGGTGACGGCGGTGACCGCGGTTCGACGGGCTTCCACCGGGCATGGGCCATCCCGCTGGTGACGTGCGGCGGCGCATTGGTATCAGCTTGGATCGTCGCCAAGTTCGCGCCCGAAGCGGAGGGACACGGCACCGACAACGCGATCGAGGCGGTGCACACCGACCCACGCGCCATCCGCGCGCGGGCGGTCCTGGTCAAGATGGTGTCCAGCGCGCTGACGATCGGGTCGGGCGGGTCTGCCGGACGCGAGGGCCCGACCGCCCAGATCTCCGCGGGTTTCGGCTCGCTACTCACCCGGCGCCTGGATCTGTCGGACGAGGACGGCCGCGTGGCGGTGGCGCTGGGCATCGGTTCGGGTATCGGTGCGATCTTCGGCGCGCCGCTCGGCGGAGCGGTGCTGGCCGCGTCGATCGTGTACCGCGAGGACTTCGACTACCGGTCCCTGATCCCCGGCTTCATCACGTCCGGCACGGCCTACACCGTCTACGGCCTCATCCTGGGGTTCGATCCGATGTTCGGCAGCGTCGCCGCCGACTATGTCTTCGACCCGGCCCAGCTGGTCTGGTTCCTGTTGATCGGAATCATCGCCGCGGCAATCGGATATCTCTATGCGCGGGTGTTCTACGGCACCGTCGCGCTGACCCACCGGCTGCCAGGCGGTCACGTGCTCAAGCCCGCGATCGGCGGTCTGCTGGTCGGCCTGCTGGCGCTGGCGATCCCGCAGATCCTGTCCAGCGGGTACGGCTGGGTGCAGTTCGCCACCGCCACGGACACCCTGCTGGCGATCCCGCTGTGGATCGTGCTGATCCTGCCGATCGCCAAGATCGTCGCCACCTCCCTGTCCATCGGCACCGGTGGGTCGGGCGGCATCTTCGGCCCCGGCATCGTCATCGGCGCGTTCGTCGGCGCCGCGATCTGGCGGCTGGCCGACCTGGCCGGTGCGCCCGGAATTCCGGACGGCCCTGGTGTTTTCGTCGTCGTCGCGATGATGGCGTGCTTCGGCAGTGTCGCCCACGCTCCGCTGGCCGTGATGATCATGGTGGCCGAGATGACGACGTCGTTCTCCGTCGTGCCGGGCGCAATGATCGCCGTCGGCATCGCCTACATGCTCATCAGCCGCACCGACGTATCGATCTACCGTGCGCAGCGCCTGAACCGGGAAACGGCGCAGGCCGAACGGCAACGAGACGGGGCTGCCGAGCCCTAGCGTCGAGATCCACGGCAGAAAGGCACCGCCATGACACGCACACACAGCAGGCACGTCACGTCGCTGAGCCGCGGTCAGATCGTCGAGGAGTCGGACCTCGGTTCGATCACACGGGTGACCGCGGATGACTTCCCGATCCTGTCCGGCATGTCGATCAAGCGCATCGTGCTCAACCCAGGGGCCATGCGCACCCCGCACTGGCACGCCAACGCCAACGAACTCACCTACTGCGTCTCGGGTACGTCGCTGGTGTCGGTCTTGGACACCTCCAGCAAGTTCGCCAGCTTCACCGTCGCCGCAGGCGAGATGTTCCACATCGACTCGGGCTCACTGCATCACATCGAGAACATCGGCGACGAGCCCGCCGAGTTCATCCTGTCGTTCCGCAGCGAGCGGCCGGAAGACTTCGGCCTGGCAGCCGCATTCGGCGCGATGACCGACGCCGTGCTCGGCAACACCTACGACCTGCCCGCCTCCGACTTCGCCAAGATCCGGCGGGACACCACGGACCGCAGGCTGGCCGCGCGCACCGGCGACCCGGTGGTGCCGTCGACCGCAGCCTTCGACGACCCGCACAAGTTCGCGGTCGAAGCGCAGAGCCCGCCGGTGGGGATCGCGGTTGGATCGGCACGCCTTGCGCGCCTGCAGTTCTGGCCCGCGCTGAAGGATCTGTCGATGTACTCGCTACGCATCCGCGAGGACGGCATGCGCGAGCCGCACTGGCATCCGATCACCGCCGAGATGGGTTATGTCCACGAAGGTTCGGGCCGGATGACGGTGATGGAACCGGACGGGACGCTGGACACCTGGTACCTCGAGGAAGGCGACGTGTACTTCATCCCGCGCGCCTACCCGCACCACATCGAGGTCATCGATGGGCCGGACGTCCACTTCGCCATCTTCTTCGATCAGCCCACACCCGGCGACATCGGTTACCGGGCGTCGGCCAGCGCCTACTCGCGCGAGGTCCTCGCCGCGACGTTCAACGTTCACATCGACGATCTGCCCGAATTCCCGTTCACCAAGGTCGATCCGCTCATCGTGACGCGCAACAATCCCGTCGACGAGCATGCGATGGGCGAGTAACGCGCCGGTAGCGGTCGGTCACGATCGGGGAAGGATTCGGCCACGACCGCCCGTAACCGGCGGGGTACGTGCGACCCTCGCGACACTGGCAACTCATCGACGAGATGCCAAGGGAGGTTACCGCTATGACTGCACCCACGATGCTGCATCGACTGGCCGCGGAGTTCATCGGAACGTTCTGGCTGGTCCTCGGCGGCTGCGGCAGTGCCGTGTTCGCCGCCAAGTTCGTCTCCGACGGCGTGTCAGTGGGCATCGGATTCCTCGGCGTCTCACTGGCATTCGGCTTGACCGTGTTGACCGGTGTGTACGCGTTCGGCACCATCTCGGGCGGTCACTTCAATCCCGCGGTCACCCTCGGCGCCGCGCTGGCCCGACGGGTCGAGTGGAAGGCCGTGCCCGCATACTGGATCACCCAGGTGATCGGCGGCGTGGTCGGCGGCCTCGTGATCTACGTGATGGCCAAGGGGCAGAACGGCTGGACGGCCACCGGCAACATGGCCGCCAACGGTTTCGGTGACCACTCCCCCGGGGGCTATTCGTTCCTCGCCGTGGTCGTTGCGGAGATTGTGCTGACCGGGGTGTTCCTGCTCATCATCCTCGGCGCCACCGATGACCGTGCCCCGAAGGGCTTCGCGGGCTTGGCGATCGGGCTGACGCTGACGCTCATCCACCTCATCTCGATCCCGATCTCCAACACGTCGGTCAACCCCGCCCGCTCCACCGCCGTCGCCTTCTTCAACGGCGCCGGTGCACCCGCCCAACTCTGGGTGTTCTGGCTGGCGCCGCTGATCGGCGCGGCGATCGCCGGGATCGCCTACCCGTTCCTGTTCGGTCGCAACGAGGAACTCGCCGACCGGCCGGTCCGCGACGACGCCCTCGAGGAAGTGGGTTAGCGGCGAGGTCGGACCCGCACCCCCGGCAGGATGCGGGCCCGCTTCCGGCCGACTACTTGACCGAAACCTTCTTCTTCGCGCTTCGCGCGGCCTGCTTCTCGGTCGTGGCGCCCTTGTTCGACAAATCGCCGCCCGCGCTCTCCAGATGCGCTCGGACGAACCACTGGAACTTCTCCAGCTCGCCCGCGTGACCGATGAGGATGTCCTGTGACACCAGATCGATGTCGTCGAGCCGGTGAATGGCCTTGCGGGTGTCCTCGTTGATCCCCGTGTAGACCAGATCCAGGGCCGCCAGGTGGGCCAGCACGGTGTCGCGGCCAATTGAGTAGTCATCCCAGGTGCGGTCCTTGAGGATCGCGCCGGGGGTGCCCTGTGGAGATACGCCGAGCGCCGCGATGCGTTCGGCCACCTCGTCGGCGTAGCCGCGAACCAGGTCAACCTGCGGGTCGATCATCTCGTGGACACCGATGAAGTTCGGGCCGACGACGTTCCAGTGCACGTGTTTGAGGGTCAGGTGCAGATCGTTGTAGGTGCTGAGCTGCTTCTGCAGCAGATCGGCGACCTCACGGCCGTCCTTTTCCGACATTCCGGGAACGGTGAATCCTGGCATGGTTGCCTCCTTTGTGATTGCTCAAGAGGAGGCCTACCCGGGTCGGCAGCGAGCTACACACCGATACGCTCGCCGGATGACGGAGCCGCTACTCGGGTTCACGGGTTTCACCGAGGCCGCACTCGACTTCTACGACGACTTGGAGATCGACAACTCCAAGTCGTTCTGGGAAGCGCACAAGGACGTCTACCAGACGAGAGTGAAGGCGCCCATCACGGCGCTCGTCACGGCCCTGGAGCCGGAGTTTGGTCCGGCCAAGGTCTTCCGCCCTTTCCGCGACGTCCGGTTCGCGAAGGACAAGACGCCGTACAAGACGCACCAGGGCGCGTACGTCGGAGTGGGTCCCGCCTGCGGGTGGTACGTCGAGATCGCGGCGCGCGGCGTCCGCACCGGAGCCGGGTTCTACGACGCCAGCGCGTCGGATCTCGGCCGGATCCGGGCCTCCATCGCCAATGAGCTGACCGGCGACCAGCTCGGCAAGATCCTCGCCAAGCTCAAGAGGGCCGGCTTCACCGTCGGCGGCGACCGGCTGAAGACCTCACCGCGCGGATACGACGCCGACCATCCGCGCATCGAACTGCTGCGGCACCGCTCACTGACGGTGACCAAGGACTACGGCTTCGAGCCGATCATCCACACCCCCGAATTCGTCGACGCGGTCCGCGCGGACTGGAAGGCCGCCCGGCCACTCGTCGAGTGGGTCAGTGCCCGCCTCGGCGACTAGAGCGCGCGCAGATCCGGGATGGCCTGCCTGGCCCCGAACCGCGGATTGCGGGCCAATCCACTGAGTTCCAGCAGCCGTACCGCGCGGTGCCGATGCGGGCGCAACGGTTCGAGGAGCTCGACCATCTCCGGGTCGTCGATCCGGTGGCCGAGCAGGGTGCACCCGACCACGTTCGCCAGGTGATAGTCGCCGACCGACAGCGCGTCGGCGTCGCCGAACGCGCGCTGCGCAGTCTCGGCCGCCGTCCACTCCCCGACACCAGGTAGCGACATCATCGCGGTGCGGGCGTCGGCCGCGGGACGGTTCGACAGCCGCTCCAGGGACTCGGCCCGCTGCGCACACCCGACCAGGGTTCGGGCCCGGCCAGGGTCCACGTTGGCGAGGTGGAACTCCCACGAGGGGATGCGCCGCCACACGTCGGCCGACGGAGGCACCCGCATGCGCTCCGGGGCCGGGCCGGCCGCCGGAGTGCCGAACTTGGTGACCAGCAGCCGCCACGCACGGAACGCGTCCTTGCCCGATACCCGCTGTTCGAGGACGGCGGGGAGGAGGGCTTCGAGGACCCGGTCGGTGCGTCCGAGCCGTAGGTGCGGCACCTTGCGATGGGCCGCGGCGATGGTCGGTTCGACGGGCGCGAAACCCGTCGCGTCGTCGTGGGCGCCGAGCATGGCGGGCAGCCGCGCGAGGAACTCGTCGGCGCCATCGCCCCATGCCTCGCCCTGGACGACGTTGCGCGCCGACTTGGTGATCCGGGCGGTGACCGGACCGCTGGCCATCAGGCTGGTCTTCCAGATGGCACCGTCGACGCGTTGGTAGCAGGGATCGCCAGGTCCGCGCCGCAGCGGCGACAACGTGTGCGCCGGGCTGGCGGGCCCGTCGAACACCACGCTGCACACCACGGCTGCGGAACTGGACACCGCCTAAAGGCTAGGCCCCAGACCGGCTAGATCGGCCGAGGACCGCGATCACCGGCATTATCCGGTCGGTGAACCCCTCCGGATCGAGCGGATCTTCCGCCTCGGCGCTCGGCTTCTAGTGTCCTGCGCCTGAAATCCTTGCCATATATTCGGTTGAGGGAGTCGAGGATCTCGTCGGCGGTTTGGTCCAGCGGAACGGTTTTGGGTCGTCGTTCCATTCGATGATCCAGTCGCGGACGTCGTTTTCCAGTGTGGAAGCGGCCACCGAGTCGGTGCACGGCAGCCCACATGTACGCTCCGCGTCGGCCCGCGCGTTTCGCAGTGATAGCCCTGATCGAGAGTGCCCTGATCCTGTCCCGCATCGCAGGCGACGCCGCCGCGATGACTCCGCGAAGGTGGCAGCGCGGTCGCTGCTCAGCCGTCGCTGAGCGTGCGCCTGATGATCGCGCTGGCCTCCTCCATGGCCATGCGGAAGGGCTCGGCCAGATCGTCGGGCAGCACGTCGCGGGACCAGACGAACCGGCAACGGTCCGCGCCGTCCGGGACGATCTGCATCGCGGCGTTGTCGTGCTCGGGTCGCACGGTGTCACCGACCATCGAGTAGACGATCCGACGCGCGTCGTCGTCGCAGGCGACCAGCTGCTCCCTAGCGATCGTGCCGTTGGCGAACGTCACCACACGGATGTTGCCCTCGGCGTGGGACGAGGCCACGTGGCCGGGGGCCATTCCGACCGGGCCGTCCGCCCAGTCGCGGATCACCTGCCATACTCGCCCGGCGTTGGCGTCGATCACGAACTCGGTGCGTATTGATGCCATATGCCCAGTCTCACGTCTCGGAGACACCGGGTCTTGAAGATCTTTGCATGGTTTGGTCTGCGGAATTGTCGGACCAGCCGGCTAGCGTTCGCACCGTGGTGTCAGCAGTTACCCTCGCGGCTCGTCGGGAGTTCACCCTTCGCGCCTGGACCTGTCAGGCCGACTGTTCGGGCTGGTCGCAGATCGAGCGTCCGGCCGAAGCACGGCTGGTCCTGGTGCGCACGGGGCGGTTTCGGCGGCGCGGGGCCGACGGTCCGGTGGATCTCGACCCGACGGTCGGGTACTTCGGCGCGCCACGCGAGGAAGAGCAATTCGCACATCCGCACGGCGGCGACGTATGCACCTCGGTGCAGCTCTGTGCCGCATCCTGGTGCGCACGGGGCGGTTTCGGCGGCGCGGGGCCGACGGTCCGGTGGATCTCGACCCGACGGTCGGGTACTTCGGCGCGCCACGCGAGGAAGAGCAATTCGCACATCCGCACGGCGGCGACGTGTGCACCTCGGTGCAGCTCTGTGCCGCATCCTGGTGGCAGCTGGTCGGCGAGCCGGGTCGGGTGCAGCGCTCAGCGGTATACGTCGACGCCCGGTTGGAGCTCGCGCACCGCCGGCTGCTGGCCGCTGGGAATAGCGATGTCGACTACCTGCTCGCCGAGGAGCTGCTGCGCCTGATGGCGGCGGCGCTGCGTGGCGCGGCGGACCGGCGGATGCCGATGGCCGACCCGCCCGCGCCCGCTGACCAGCGACTCGTGGAGCGGGCACGCGCGGCGATCCACGACGATCACCCGGCAGCTCACGGGCTGTTCTCGCTCGCCGCGGCGCTTGGCGCGTCCCCGTATCGGTTGAGCCGGGCGTTCCCAAGGGAGCTAGGTGTGTCCCTGACCAGGTACCGCAACCGCGTCCGGGTCGGGCACGCGCTCGACCGGCTGGAGCGTGACGACGCCACACTGGCCGACATCGCCGCCTCGCTGGGCTTCGCCGACCAGGCGCACTTCAGCCGCACGGTGCGCGACCACGTACGCTCCACGCCGACCGCGCTCCGCCGCGCCCTACACGCGACGGCGTGAACGCGGCTCAGCGGCTAGGCGACGACGACGTCCGCCTTGTCGGAGTAGAACGCGACGTGACCGGCGATCTCGCCGACCGCCGGGTACGGCTGCTCGTAGGTCCAGATGACGTCGTCGACGGTATCGCCGGCGGCGGTCACGTGGTAGTAGTTCGCCTCGCCCTTGTACGGGCAGTAGGTGGTGTTGTCGCTGCGACTCAACGCGGAATCAACGACATCGGTCAGCGGTACGTACTGCACCGCGGGGTACGTCGACTCCTGCAGCGTCAACGCCGCGTCGGTCTCGGCGACCACTTCGCCGTTGACCCGCACGGTGACGTGCCTGCCGGTTGGGGTGATGGTGATCGGATGTTGGGCGGTGGGCTGCAGAACGGCGCGTTCGGTCATGTGAGGGGCAACGCATTCGATCCCGTCCTGGATTCCTGATCCGGAGGGCAGGAGTGAAGCGACCCGGGAGTGTGACCCGCTGGTTACGATCCCCGAATGGGTGAACCAGGTCCCGCCTCCGCACAAGCGTCCGTCACGATCTCCGCCCCCTGCGGCGAGGTGTACGGCCTCATCACCGACCTGCCGACGATGGCCACGCTCGCCGAGGAGGCCAACGCGATGGACTGGCACAAGGGCGACTGCGCCCAGCCCGGCGCGGTGTTCAAGGGTCACAACAGCAGCGGCTCCAAGAAGTGGACGACTACCTGCACGGTCACTCACGCCGAGCCGGGCTGGGCGTTCGCCTTCGACGTCAAGAGCCTCGTCGTCCCCGTGTCCCACTGGCGCTACGACATCGAGCCCGTCGAAGGGGGCTGCCGTGTCACCGAGCGGACGTGGGACCGACGGCCAGGCTGGTTCCGCAAGCCCGCCGGCATTGCGACCGGCGTCCACGACCGGACCTCGGCCAACGCCAAGCACATTCAGCTCACCTTGGAGCGGCTCAAGGCGAAGGCGGAAGCGTCGGTCTGACGGTCAGGGCCTACCGGTAATCGCGTCCGCGAGGCGCGCGATCGGCGACGTCGTCTCCCGGCCGCCCGCCTCGTGCCGGTCGGCCACCTTGTACGCGATGTATAGGCCGCGCACGCCCAGCCACCGCATCGGCTCGGGCTCCCAGTTGCGCGAGCGGTGGCCGACCCACGGCAGTTCCGTCAACGGGGTGCGCTGGTCAAGGACGAGATCGGCGAGCGTGCGCCCGGCGAGGTTGGTCGCCGTCACCCCGTGCCCGACGTAGCCGCCCGCCCAGCCAAGGCCCGTCGCGCGGTCCAGCACGACGGATGCCTCCCAGTCGCGTGGCACCGCCAGCACACCGCACCAGCCGTGGGCGATCGGCACGTCGCGAACCTGCGGGAGCACGTCGCGCAGCACCTGGCTGAGGTGCCGGATGGTGCGCTCAGGGACGCGGCCGTCGACGTCGGTGCGCGACGCGTAGCGGTACGGCACGCTGCGGCCGCCGATCGCAATGCGGTCGTCGACGGTGCGTTGGGCGTAGAAGAATCCATGCGCGGTGTCACCGACGGTTTCCCTGCCGTCCCAGCCGATGCTCGCCCACAGGTCGGCGCCGATCGGCTCGGTCGCGATCATCGAGCTGTTCATCGGAAGCCAGCGGCGACGCAGGCCCGGCAGGGCGGCGGTGAATCCTTCGGTGGCGCGCAGCACGATCGGCGCCGTGACGATGCCGGACTTCGTCGTCGCGCGTCCCTGGCTGATCTCGGTGACCGGTGACTGTTCGTAGATCTGGACGCCGAGCCGCTCCACGGCGTCGGCAAGGCCACGGGCCAGCCGGGCCGGTTGGATCCGGGCGCAGTGCGGGGTGAAGTAGGCCGACACCACACCGTCGAACTTGATCCGCCTGGCGGCATCGGCCGTCGTCAACGGCTCGATGCCGTCGACCTGCCAGTTGCGCTCCTCCTCGATCGAGCTCGCCAGCCGGGCGGCCTGCGCCCGGTTGCGCGCGATTTCCAGGTTGCCGCCCTTCACGATGCCGGCGTCGATGCCCTCCCGCGCGGCGACGTCGGCGACCTCGTCGACGGCTTCGTTCAGCGCGCGCTGCCAGGCCACCACGCGGTGGCGGCCGCATTGGCGGGCCATCGCGTTGCGGTCACCGGGCACCAGCCCCGACAGCCATCCGCCGTTGCGACCCGAGGCGCCGAAGCCGGCGAACTGCGCCTCGAGCACCACGATGCGCAGTCGCGGGTCGGCGCGCTTGAGGTAGTAGGCCGTCCAGAGCCCGGTGTAGCCGGCGCCCACGATGCAGACGTCGGCATCGCGGTCACCAGGAAGCGGCGGCCGGCTGCGCGGCACTTCGTCGAACCAGTGCGAGACCTGACCATTGAGCGGGGTGGGCACGAGCGGGGTGGGCACCGAACGATTGTGCAGCATGACTCAGTGGTCTAATCAGGCCCATGACCGGCCTGCACCAACGTGACAACGTGTTCGTGTTGACCCTCGGTGACGACGAGAACCGGTTCCACCCGGACCGGCTGACGGCGATCAACGCCGCGCTCGACGAGGTCGAGGCCGCCCCTGGCCCGAAGGCGGTGGTCACCACCGGTGTCGGGAAGTTCTACTCCAACGGCCTCGACCTCGACTTCATGGCCGCCAACCCCGATGCCGCCGAAGCCAATCTGCGCGAAGTCCACGCGTTGTTCGCGCGAGTGCTGGCGTTTCCGGCGCCGATCGTGGCGTCGCTGCAGGGCCACACGTTCGCGGCAGGCGCGATGCTCGCACTGGCACACGACCTGGCCGTGATGCGGTCCGACCGCGGGTACTTCTGTCTGCCGGAGGTCGATCTCGGCATTCCGTTCACACCCGGTATGAACGCGCTGATCCGCGCCAGGCTGCCAATCGCGACGGCCCACGAGGCGATGACGACGGGACGCCGGTACGGCGGCGAGGAAGCCCACGAAGCCGGCATCGTCGCGGGTGTCGGCGCCGAGGACGAGGTGCTCGACGTCGCCGTAGCGCGGGCGCAGGAGCGGGCCGCGAAGGCCGGACCGACGATGGGCGCCATCAAGGCGCGGCTCTACGGCGAGGTGATCGAGGCGTTGGCGGCCAGCTAGCCGTGACTGCGCATGCTTGCGTTTCGTTGAGCCTGCGCTCGTCGTCGATGCGTTTTCGGCGGTCTTCGGTTCGGGTGCGGGCGCGGCGGGGCATGGTCAGGCCGGCGTTGGTCAGGCCGGCGTTGGGAATCGGCTGAGCGGTGGTCGTGGCAACTGGTGCGGTCGGTGAGCACAGGGCAGGGAACAGCAGCAGGCTACCGGGGCGAGTGGTGTAGGTCTGCCCGTTTGGCGCGGTCCAGACCACGGTGCCGTCAGGCAGTTGTCGGTCGCGCCAGCCGCCCTTGCCACTCCAGAAAGTCTTGAGCAGGTGGTTCTTTCGACACAGGCACTTCAGGTTCGACGCTTGGGTGGGCCCGACCGGATACGGAATCGTATGGTCCAAATCGCAATTCATCGCGGGTTCGTCACAGCCGGGGAACCGACAGGTCAGATCGCGGCAGCGGACGAAGTCGGCCAACGCCGCCGACGGGACGTACCGTGGCTCGGGTCCGCGTTGCCGGGGTGGATGATCCTTCCTGATCTCCGCATTGAGCGCAGCGCGGCGCAGCAGTGGCCCGGCCAGCACCGGACCGCCCATCAGCACCCCCGGTGTAGTCGCCGCCGGCCCGGTTGGCGGCGGATCGGCCAACGCTTCGGCCAGGGTCTGCTCTCGCAACGGCTTGGACGAGGCGCGACGCGGTTCAGGACCGTCGAGGGCCGCGTGCTGAGCGGCCTCGCCAGCGTCGTCCACGGCGTCGGAATTGGCGACGACGTGAATGACCACGTTGCTGACGGGTGCGGCCGCTGCGCAGTCCGACCCGCCGCACAGGCAGGCCAGCCGGTCCTGACCGTTGGCCAGCGCACCCATCGCATCGGCGCGGCGCTGATCGAGCGTGCGTAGGTCGGCCTCACAGGTCGTGCGGGCCAGCGCGTCGAGCCGCTGGTCCAGCGCGGCGGCGTCGTGCGCGAACAGCGTGCCCCACAACGAGGCCAGACCGCTGGCGTCCTCAGCACCGATCTCCACACTGCGTGAGCGCGCCCGTTCCTGACTGCGGCGCAACGCATTCGGATCGAACCGGTCCACCCAGTAGTCGATGGCCTGCACGGTCTTGTCCGCCGACATCGGTCCCCACTCGTGGATTGCCGACGCCACCGCGGCGTCCACAGCACGCAGCGCATCGGGGTCCTTGATCAGCATCGTGCGCCACACGATCGCCGACATCAGCCGGTAGGTGATCAAACCCTCGGCGAACACCCGACCGACGCGCGGCAACCGGTCGCGCAACGCGGTCGCGACCAACAGTTGATGCGACGCCGCACCCGAGGTGATCTGTTGGGCGGCACCGATGTGGGCGCAGACCGCACCCCAATTGTCGAGGTACCACTGCTCACGCTCGGCCGACCGATCGGCGGCGTAGTACGCGTCCAGCATCTCGACCATGGCCGTGAGCCGCCGCGCGCATGCGGCCGCCTCCACCCGCGCCCACGCGCCGACCGAGACTGCGCCGGACGCACCGTCGGTGCCTGCCACCAATTCATCGAACACATATTCGAAGGTATCCGCGGTGACCGTCCTCCGACACCACCGAACCCGCCGCCGGTGGATGAAATCGCGACTGTGGATAACTCACCGCCGCAACGGTTCCGCCGCACCGAACTTGTCGTAGCCCCGGCGCAAGCTCGCACCAAGTACAACGCAAGCAAGTACCAAGTACAACGAAAGGCAGGGCACGCCATGTGCTGGCAGTGCGATCACCCGGACAAGACGCTCGACGACTACCTCGCTCTGCTGCGTGCGGAGATCCTGGCGCGCGGCTGGATCGTGCAGTACGTCGAGGATGACCGCAGGCCCTACGCGTACACGATCGGGCTGCACCATCGTGGCTTACCCGAGTTCCTCGTCACGGGCCTGCCCCCCAAGCGGGCCCTATGGCTACTGGACACCTTCGTCAAGCGGGCGTTGGTCGGACGTCGACCCGCCCCGGGAGAACGGTTACCGCTGCCCACGGGGACCCGCCTCGAGATCGTGAAGGTCGAGCACCCCGACGCTCACATGGACATGGCCGTTGCGATCGAAGGCCGCGACATCCAGGCGGTGCAGCTGGTGTGGGCGGACGACCACGGTCGCTGGCCGTGGGCCAAGGGGTTCGACGACGGCCGACGAACACAGCCGGTGCTCGGCGTGCGAGCCGCCTAACGGTCGAACTCAGAAGGCGTAGCGGTGGTACTGCGCCATATATCGCAACGCCTTGACCCTGGACATGACGTTCACCATCAACCGGTAGTACCCGGGCAGCTGCTTGAAGGTGTCCGACTCGATGGCGGACACCCAGGCGAGCAGGCGCACACCGGGCACCGCGTCGAGGATGTCGTCGGGGCCGTCGATGCTCCAGTGCAGCGTCGCTCCTGAACGGCGCACCACGGGGTTCATCCACTGCGACTTGATGCCGAGGGTGTTGAACGCGTCGAACTGCAACTCGCCGGATGGCGCATGCTCGACGACCCGACGCAAGAGGGCTACGCCGTCCTCCTCGGTGAGGTACATGGTCAGGCCCTCGCCGACCATCAGCATCGGGCGGTCCCGCGGAATATCTGCGAACCAGGCCGGGTCGGTGACGGAGGCGGCGATGACGTGGTAGTGGTCGCGGGTCGGGTAGAGCTGCTTGCGCAGGTCGGCGACCTCGGGGTAGTCGACGTCGTACCACTCCACGTCAGGCCCCGGGTCGATCCGGAAGACTCGGCTGTCCAGACCACAACCCAGGTGCAGCACGACGGCTTTCGGGTGCACGGCCAGGAACTGACGGGCCCAGTTGTCGAAGTGCGCGGACCGGGTCGTCACCGACGGCGAGTTGCCCGCTGTGATCGCGGTCTTCTTCCAGTCGTAGTCGATGCGGTCGACGATCTCCTTCGCGAATCGATCACCCAGGATGGGCTCCGGAAGGTCGGCGTCCAGCGCCTTGGCGTAGAACGTGGCCAGCATGGTCTGCGGGGCGCCGGAGAGGTCAACGTGAAGTTTCTCGGTCATGACATTCGACGCTAGTCCGGTTGCAATCGCGGAGGGTATTCATTGAACGCCTCCCGGCGTGGCGTTCAACCGAATAGCGTTGGTGGGCGTGCGGATCGACGTGCACGCGCACTACTGGACGGACGCCTACCTCGACCTGCTCGTCGAGCTGGGCAAGGCCGACACCGCCACCCAGCGGGGGCTCGGCGCGGGCGTCGGCGCGGAACTCGACGCACGGCTGCGGCTGATGGACCGCGCAGGCGTCGACGTGCAGGTGCTGTCCGCCGCCCCGCAGCTGCCGTACGGCGACGATGCCGACCTGGCCGTCGCCGCGGCCCGCTACGTCAACGACGAGTACGCCGCGCTGGTGTCCGCGCATCCGGATCGATTCCGCGCGTACGCAGCCACGCCAATGCCGCACATCGACGCGTCGATAGCCGAGATGGCCAGGGCCATAGACGAATTGGGCATGGTCGGGCTGACGATGAACACGAGTGTCCTGGATCGCGCCATCACCGACCGGAGTTCGAACCGGTCTTCGCCGAACTCGATCGGCGCGCCGCGATCTTGTATCTACATCCTGCGGGCAACGGCGCATGCTCGCCGCTGGTGAACCGCCACCGCATCACGTGGATGGTGGGAGCGCCGTTCGAGGACACCATCGCCGCCATGCAGCTGATCACGTCCGGTCATCTGCACCGGTACCCGGCGATCAAGGTCATCTGCTCCCATCTCGGCGGCCCGCTACCGATGATCACCCGTCGCGCCGACGACCACGTCGCGTGGGAGGCGCCGGACACACCTGAGGAACCGAGCCAGGCGGTGCGCCGGCTGTGGTACGACACCGTCAGTCACTGCCACGCCCCGGCACTGCGGTGCGCCATCGACTCATTCGGCGCCGACCGCCTGCTGCTGGGGACCGACTTTCCCTACGAGGACGGAGACACCTTCGTCCGCGCTGTCGCCTACGTCGACGACGCAGCTGATCCCGGGGAAGCACATGCCATTCTGGACGCCAACGCGACGGCGCTGTTCGGGCTCGGGTAGCCGACCGGGTCAGCTCCCCTGGGTCAGCCCGAAGCGATTGGCAGCGCCGGTTCCGACGAATCCACGTGACCGTTGCTGATGATCGTGAGCCGGTCGGGGCGCACTTCGTAGCGGGCGCCGTCGGCCGGATTGGTGGCATCGAATCCGTCCGACGAGGGCACTGCATTGGCGAGCCGGAGGTTGGCGCCGTCGCTCAGCCGCTCGCCGTGGTAGTAGAACGTGCCCTGCCCGGTGCGACACACCACGGCCAGTGACGACGCAGTTCGGATCATCACCGCGGGCGAGTCCCCTGACTCGCAGCGGGCGGCATGGCCGACGAAGCCCTCCGCGTCGGCCGCAGGGCCGCTCGGCGCGTCGCTCGTCGTGGTTTGAGTGCTCGTCGGCGGGGGTGCCGCCAAGCTCGTCCGAGGTGGTGAACCGGTGCCGCTGTTGCCGAGGACCAGCACGGCCGCGAGGACGGCGGCGGCGCCGAAGATCAGAATCGTCGCCGCGACCAGAACCACCGGCCAGGTACCAAGCCGCGATCGGCGGCTCGGCGGCGGCGGCGGCGCTGGTGGTGGAACGGACTGCGGGTTCGGCGGGTACGGGACGTGCCCCGTCGCGTACGGATTCGGGTAGACCGTCGAGAACTGCCGCGTGGTCGACGGCCGCTCGGGAGGAGCAGCTACGGCAGCCGGCTCCTGCGGCACGTCGGCCGCCGCTCTGGCTGCCCTGGCCAGCTCCCCCGCGGAGGGGAACCTGCCCACAGGGTCCTTGGCCATGCCGCGAGCGACGACGTCGTCGAACGCGCGACTGATGCCCCGGCGCATGATGCTCGGTCGAGGCGGCGGCGAAAGCATGTGCGCGCTCATCAGGTGGGCCAGGTCCGCGGCCTCGAAGGGCGGCCGCCCCGTGAGGCATTCATGGAGCAGGCACGTCAGCGAATACACGTCGGCCGCAGGCCCCACCCGTCCGCCGCTGAATCGTTCCGCTGCCATGTAGGCGCAGGACCCGATCAGTGATCCCGTCATCGTCACGCTCGCATCGCCGTCTGCGTGCGCGATGCCGAAGTCGGCGAGGTAGGCGAAGTCGTCCGCGGCGAGCAGTACGTTCTCGGGCTTGATGTCGCGGTGGACGAGGCCGTCGGCGTGTGCGGCGTCCAGCGCGGCCGCCACCTGCGCGACGATCGACGCGGCCCGCTTCGGCTCGAGCGGTCCATCCGACTGCAGTACGTCCTTCAGGTTGGCGCCCTCGACCAGGCGCATGTCGATGTACAGGACTCCACCGATGTCGCCGAAGTCGTGCACCGGGATCACGTGCGGTTCCTGCAGTCGCGCTGCCATCCGCGACTCGCGCCGAAAGCGCTCCTGGAATGCCGGGTCGGCAGCCATTTCGGCGCGCAGCAATTTGAGCGCCACCGTCCGGCCCTTGACCGTGTCGTAGGCCCGGTAGACCTCGCCCATGCCGCCGACGCCGATCAGCGATTTCAGCTCATAGGGCCCGAACCGGGTGCCGAGACGCGAGCCGCGGTTCGGGGATGACATACCGCAATTGTTTCAGCATCGACCTAGTGCCTCGCGGTGGCGTCTCGCGGTGTCAGCCCGCCTGTTTGCTCGCCCGCTTGGCCTTTCGCAGGTCCACCCAGAACTTGGCTGCCTCGCGGATCGACTCCTCGACCGGTCTTGGCTGCCAGTCGAGTTCGCGCTTGGCCTTGCTGCAGTCGACGGGGGCCTCGGCGCGCATCAACCGCAACGAGTCGAGCGAGAGCTGCTCGTCGGTGCCCTTCAGCCGGGCCTTTGCACTGCCCAGAGCCGCCATCGCATACGACACGGGCAGCGGGATCGACTTGGCCGGCGGCGGCACGCCTGCCGCCTCCGCGGCGATGCGGGCGACGTCGGCGTTGGTGATCATCTTCTCCGAGATCAGGTAGCGCTCGCCGACGCGGCCCTTGTCGGCGGCCAGGATCATCGCCCGCGCGGCGTCGTCGATGCCGACGGCCTCCAGCTGGATGCCGCTCATCACGAACGGCAGCTTGCCGAACGCCGCGCCCGCGACGATGGCGCCGTGCGGGGTGCGGCCCCAGTCGCCGCTGCCGTACGTCGTCGAAATGCAGACCGCGACGGCGGGCAGGCCGTGGTCGCGCGCGTACTCCATGACGAGGTTCTCCGCCTGAACCCGCGAGCGCACATACGGCGTCAGCCCCCGGTCGACGATGACGTCGTCCTCGGTGGCGGTGCGGCCACGTTTGCGTCCGACCGTGACGTAACTGCTGGTGAAGACGAAGCGCTTCAGGCCGGCAGCGATGGCTGGTTCTGTGGCGACTGCAAGCACGTTTCGGGTGCCCGCGACGTTGGTGCGGAACAGCGGTGCCGGATCGCGCAGCCAGCCACGGGTGTCGACGACGCAGTAGTAGACGACGTCGCAGCCGGCCATCGCCTCGCGCAGCACGTCGTCGTCCCAGATGTCGCCGACGAAGCGCGTCACCTTCAGATCGTCGATGCCGATCGTGGTGGCCTTCGGTCGCACCATCACCCGGACGTCGTGCCCGTCGGCGACCAGCTGGCGGGTCACGTGCGAACCGAGGTACCCGTTCGCGCCGATGACGAGCGCGGGGCCGAGTGCGGTCACACCTTGCCCCCGACCTGTCGCATCCACTGCTCCGCCTCATCGGGCAGGGTGCCGAGCTCCTTGGCCTTCTTGCACCACTTCATCGCCGCGGAGACGAACCGCAACGGGTTGTAGACGTCCTCCTGGCGACACCAGAGCCCGTCACCGGCGTAGGTGACGATCGAGATGTTGGTGGCGCTGATGACGACGCCGTCACCGGGATCGCGCATCGGATTGTCGAGCTCACAGAGCACGCGTCCGGTGGCCTCGTCGTACACCTTCCACAGCGACGGGAACGACGTCATGTAATTGCCGGGGAAGCTCTCCATCGTCTTCCAGATCCAGGGCCGCACCTGTTCGCGGCCACGCATCGTTCCTGCGGCGTGCTCGACGTAGAGGACGTCGTCGGTGTACTGGTCAACCCAGGGATCCCAGTCGCGGGTCTCGGCTGCCCTTGCCACCGTCTGCTCGAAGACGGCGAATGCCTCGGCCAGCTCGTCACGGGTGAACGTCTTGCTCGTCACATCCAGAACTAGAACACGTTCTACCGTCCTTTGTCGAGCAATCCGCCTACGGTTACTCGATGTTGACCAAGCGTGCCGCCGCGGTGCTTCTGCTCGCATTTGCCGCCGGCCTGAACGGCGGCGGAACAGCCAGCGCCGACACTGATTTCGCGGGTCTGGTTCCGATCACCCCGGACCGGTCGCTGTTCCTCGATTGCCAGGGCAGCGGATCACCGACCGTTCTGATCATTCCCGGGAAGGGCAGCTACGCCGAGGCGTGGAACGTCGTCGTGCCCGCCGATGATCCGATCCGGTCGTCGCCGTACGACATCATCACCGAGGCGACGTTCGTGCCCAGTTCCACGGCGACGCAGCCAACCGTGGCGAAGACGACCCGGGTCTGCGTGTACGACCGCCCCAATACCCGTCCGGATGGGGTCGACCGTTCCACGCTGGTGCCGCAACCGCACACGGTGCAGCAGGACGTCGACGACGTCGTCGCACTCATCGCCGCCGCGCATCTGGCGACGCCGCTGGTGATCGTCGCGCATTCCTATGGCGGGCTGATCGCCGACCTGCTTGCCCGCACCCATCCCGAGCTGATCAGCGCGCTGGTGTTCGTCGAACCCACCTCCGAGTTCATCCCTGCGGTCGGTCGACCCGATCAGAACGCCGCGTTCGAAACGGACTCCAGCACCCCGACCGAACCCGGTGCCGAGACGGTCCTACCCGACGATGCGTTCGCCGCGATTACGGCGGCACCGCCGCTGCCCCGCGTACCCGCGATCGTGCTCAGCGGCGACAAGTTCCCGGCACCCGAAGCGCTGAAGCCCGACAACTACACCCAGGCCCAGGTCCACCAGGCCAACGACCTGCTCGCCGAGGCGCTCGGCACGACGAACGTGATCGTCCCCGGCAGCGGACACAACATGATGCTGTACCAACCGCAGGCCACCGCCGAGCACATCGTCGCGATGGTCGATCAGGTCAGGGCCGGCGCGTAGCGGAGGAACTTCTGAAGGGCACTTGAGGTTATAGAAGTGCCAACCCTAGGAGGACGAGTGGCGAAGGAATACAACAAGAACCCCGCGGCTGTGCAGGCCTTGTCTCCCGAGCAGTACCAGGTCACCCAGAAGAACGGAACCGAACGTCCGTTCACCGGTGAGTACTGGGACAACCACGAGCCAGGCATCTACGTCGACGTGGTCTCCGGTGAGCCGTTGTTCGCCTCGGTCGACAAGTTCGAGAGCGGGTCGGGCTGGCCCAGCTTCACCAAGCCGATCGAATCGACCAACGTGTTGCAGAAACGCGACGTCAGCCACCTGATGCTCCGCACCGAGGTTCGGTCGGCGCACGGCGACAGCCATCTCGGCCACGTGTTCAACGACGGACCGCGCGAGGCAGGCGGGTTGCGCTACTGCATCAACTCCGCTTCGCTGAGATTCATCCATCTCGACGAGCTCGAGACCGAGGGCTACGGCGAGTTCAAGACGCTCTTCGTACAGGAGGCACAGGCATGACCAACACTGCGACCGCGATCCTGGCAGGCGGCTGCTTCTGGGGAATGCAGGACCTGATCCGCAAGCAGCCCGGCGTGGTGGCCACCCGCGTCGGCTACACCGGCGGCAAGAACGCCAACGCCACCTACCGCAACCATCCTGGCCACGCCGAGGCGATCGAGATCGAGTACGACCCCGCGCAGACGGACTACCGCGCGCTGCTCGAGTTCTTCTTCCAGATCCACGATCCGACCACCAAGGACCGCCAGGGCAACGACCTCGGGAGCAGCTACCGGTCGACGATCTTCTACAACGACGACGAGCAGAAGCGGGTCGCGGTGGACACCATCGCCGACGTCGAGGCCTCCGGTCTGTGGCCCGGCAAGGTGGTCACCGAAGTGACTCCGGCAAGCGACTTCTGGGAGGCCGAGCCGGAGCATCAGGACTACCTGGAGCGGTACCCGAGCGGGTACACGTGCCACTTCCCGAGGGCCGGCTGGAAGCTGCCGAAGCGCGGCGGCGGGCAGGAGCGCAGCGACTCGGGGATCGCCTCGGCCGCCAACCAATAGCGCGGTCTATGTCTGGGCGCCCGAACCGGGACGCGGCCTGAAGTAGCGCCGGTAGAGCCAGCCCACGCAGAGGCAGTAGGTGAGGGTGGAGGCCGCGCGGGCCCGTCGAGCCTGACTGGTGCCCCCTTCCCAAACCGTTCCCCGAGGCGGCACGAGCCCGTCGGCTATTTCGCCGTACTCGGTGGTCCAGGTGTCTGCGGTCGCCTTCCAGCGAGGTGGCCTGGAAGAACGGCCCTGGACTTCCTCCGGAACCCCGAGCGCGCCGTACGGCGACGGCCCGAAGTCCACACGACGCCGAAACGCAGTCAACCCGTGGGGATCAACGCGCACAGTCCCCATGGGGAAATTCTCAGGTCGTCGGACCCCGGTACCGCGCGGCAATTTTCGCCCCGGCGAGCCTAAGCGCCCAGCGGTGTCGCCCGGCGCCGCATCACCACGCGGCCGCCATCCTTCGGCGTAAAGGCGATACCGCGGAAGTGCG
>Ga0193743_1000592_pt1 | contig 28360 bp, 30 predicted proteins | sample L2c2metaG_FD_143038 | JGI IMG/M metagenome (GOLD analysis project Ga0193743, IMG submission 143038) | Soil microbial communities from a riparian zone of the East river system, Colorado, United States - L2c2 | ecosystem: Environmental > Terrestrial > Soil > Riparian zone | place: USA: East River...
CGCGGTGGTGACCGACGCCGACGGCAGGTCCTACGTCGACCTGCTCGGTGGCATTGCCGTCAACGTCCTCGGACACCGGCATCCCGCGGTGATCGAGGCCGTCACACGCCAACTGAACACGCTGGGTCACACGTCCAATCTGTACGCGACCGAGCCGGGCATCGCGCTCGCCGAAGCCCTGGTCGCCCACCTCGGTACGGACACACACGCGCGGGTGTTCTTCTGCAATTCGGGCACCGAGGCCAATGAGGTCGCCTTCAAGATCACCCGACTCACCGGGCGCACCAAACTCGTTGCCGCCGAAGGCGCCTTCCACGGCCGCACCATGGGTTCGCTCGCGCTGACAGGTCAGCCGTCCAAGCGGGCGCCGTTCGAACCGCTGCCCGGCGACGTCACCCACGTCCCGTACGGCGACATCGAGGCACTTGCGCGCGTTGTCGACACGGACACCGCCGCGGTGTTCCTCGAGCCGATCATGGGGGAGGGCGGCGTCGTCACACCGCCGCCGGGTTACCTGGTCGCCGCGCGTGAGATCACCGCCGCGCACGGCGCCCTCCTTGTCCTCGACGAGGTGCAGACCGGCGTCGGGCGCACCGGCACGTTCTACGCCCACCAGCACGACGGGATCACACCCGACCTGATCACGCTGGCAAAGGGTTTGGGCGGCGGGCTGCCGATCGGCGCCTGTCTGGCCATCGGCGACGCCGCGGGCCTGTTGACCCCCGGCCTGCACGGCAGCACGTTCGGCGGCAACCCGGTATGCACCGCGGCGGCACTCGCGGTGCTGAAGACGCTGGCCGACGAAGATCTGATCAGTCGCGCCGACGTGCTTGGCAAGACGCTGAGCCACGGCATCGAGGCCATCGGGCATCCGTTGGTCGACCACGTCCGCGGCCGCGGTCTGCTGCGCGGTGTGGTGCTGACTGCGCCGCACGGCAAGGCAATCGAGAGCGCTGCGCGGGCTGCAGGGTTCCTCGTCAACGCCGCCGCCCCCGACGTGATCCGGTTGGCCCCACCGCTGGTCGTCACGGAGGCGCAGATCGACGCGTTCATCACCGCACTGCCCGCCGTCCTCGACACCGCCACTCAGGCAGCATCGTGACGCCGCGCCACTTCCTGCGCGACGACGATCTCTCGCCGGGTGAACAGGCCGAGGTGCTGGCGCTGGCCGCGGAACTGAAACGGGCGCCGATGAGCAGACGGCCTCTGGAAGGCCCTCGCGGCGTCGCCGTCATCTTCGAGAAGAACTCCACCCGCACCCGGTTCTCGTTCGAGATGGGCATCGCACAGCTCGGCGGTCACGCCGTCGTCGTCGACGGCCGCAGTACCCAACTCGGTCGCGAGGAGACGTTGGAGGACACCGGCCGGGTGCTGTCTCGCTACGTCGACGCCATCGTGTGGCGGACGTTCGCACAGGACCGGTTGAGCACCATGGCCTCCGGCTCGTCGGTGCCGATCGTGAACGCCTTGTCCGACGAGTTCCACCCGTGCCAGGTGCTGGCCGACCTGCAGACACTGGCCGAGCGCAAGGGCACGCTGTCGGGCCTGCGGATGACCTACTTCGGCGACGGCGCGAACAACATGGCGCACTCGCTGATGCTGGGCGGTGTGACCGCGGGCATCGACGTGACCATCGCGGCCCCAGCCGGTTTCGAGCCCGATCCGCAGTTCGTCGACGCGGCCCGGCGGCGGGCAAGCGACACCGGGGCGAAGGTGTCCGTCACGGCCGATCCGAGAGCCGCGGCGGACGGTGTCGACGTGGTGGTGACCGATACCTGGACGTCGATGGGGCAGGAGAACGACGGCCTCGACCGGGTGCGGCCGTTCCAGCCCTTCCAGATCAACGGCGACCTGATGAGCCTGGCCGATCCCGGGGCGGTCGTGCTGCACTGCCTGCCCGCACACCGCGGACAAGAGATCACCGACGACGTCATCGACGGACCCCAGAGCGCCGTATGGGACGAGGCGGAGAACCGGTTGCACGCCCAGAAGGCGTTGTTGGCGTGGCTGCTGGAGCGGTCATGACCGTCAAGCGAGAAGCGAAGCGGGATCGCGCATGACTGCAGCCACCCGGGCAGGACGACAGGCGCGCATCGTGACGCTCCTTTCGTCGAACTTGGTGCGCAGCCAGAGCGAGCTGGCGACAATGCTCGCCGAGGAGGGCATCGAGGTCACCCAGGCCACGCTGTCACGCGACCTTGAGGAACTCGGCGCGGTCAAGCTGCGCGGCGCCGACGGTGGCGTCGGCGTGTACGTCGTACCCGAGGACGGCAGCCCGGTGCGGGGGGTTTCCGGTGGCACGGAACGGATGTCGCGCCTGCTTGGCGACCTCCTGGTGTCCACCGACGCCAGTGCCAACCTGGCGGTGCTGCGCACCCCGCCCGGGGCGGCGCACTACCTCGCCAGTGCGATCGACCGTTCCGCACTGCCCTATGTGGTGGGCACCATCGCAGGCGATGACACCATCCTGGTGGTGGCCCGTGAGCCCATGACGGGCGCCGAACTGGCCGCAAGGCTTGAGAACAAAGGAGATTGATTCATGTCCGAACGCGTCATCTTGGCGTATTCCGGCGGTCTGGACACCTCGGTCGCGATCAGCTGGATCGGCAAGGAGACCGGTCGCGAGGTGGTGGCGGTGGCCATCGACCTCGGTCAGGGCGGCGAGGACATGGAGGTGGTCCGGCAGCGTGCTCTGGATTGCGGCGCGGTGGAGGCCGTGGTGGTCGACGCCCGCGACGAATTCGCCGAGGAATACTGCCTTCCGACGATCAAGTCGAATGCGCTCTATATGGACCGCTACCCGCTGGTGTCAGCGATCAGCCGGCCGCTGATCGTGAAGCACCTGGTCGAGGCGGCACGTGAGCACGGCGGCGGCATCGTCGCCCACGGCTGCACCGGCAAGGGCAACGACCAAGTCCGCTTCGAGGTGGGGTTCGCCTCGCTGGCCCCGCACCTGGAGGTGCTCGCCCCGGTCCGCGACTACGCGTGGACGCGCGAGAAGGCGATCGCGTTCGCCGAGGAGAACGCCATCCCGATCAACGTGACGAAGCGGTCGCCGTTCTCGATCGACCAGAACGTGTGGGGCCGCGCGGTGGAAACCGGCTTCCTCGAACACCTCTGGAACGCCCCCACCAAGGACGTCTACGACTACACCGAGGACCCCACCGTCAACTGGAGCACGCCCGACGAGGTCGTCGTGGGCTTCGAGAAGGGCGTGCCGGTGTCGATCGACGGCAGGCCAGTCACGGTGCTCGAGGCGATCATCGAACTGAACCGGCGCGCTGGTGCGCAGGGGGTGGGCCGGCTCGACGTGGTCGAGGACCGGCTGGTCGGCATCAAGAGCCGCGAGATCTACGAGGCGCCCGGCGCCATGGTGTTGATCACGGCACATACCGAGCTCGAGCACGTCACGCTCGAACGCGAACTCGCACGCTTCAAGCGGACCACCGACCAGCGGTGGGGCGAGTTGGTCTACGACGGCCTCTGGTACTCGCCGCTGAAGACGGCACTGGAGACGTTCGTCGACCACACGCAGGAACACGTTTCTGGTGAGATCCGGTTGGTGTTGCACGGTGGCCACATCGCGGTCAATGGTCGCCGGAGCGCGGAATCTCTGTACGACTTCAACCTCGCCACCTACGACGAGGGCGACACTTACGACCAGTCCAGCGCGAAGGGTTTCGTGCACGTGCACGGGCTGTCCTCCAAGATCGCCGCCCGCAGGGACCTGGCGAGTGAGCACTAACGAGGGTTCGCTCTGGGGCGGGCGGTTCGCCTCCGGGCCCTCGGAAGCGCTTGCCGCGCTGAGCAAGTCCACCCACTTCGATTGGGTGCTGGCGCCCTACGACGTCACCGCGTCCAAGGCGCACGCACGGGTGCTGTTCCGGGCGGGTCTGCTGACCGAGGAGCAACGCGCCGGGCTACTGGCCGGCCTGGACAGCCTCGGTGCGGACGTCGCCGACGGCAGCTTCGGCCCGCTGCCGTCGGACGAGGACGTGCACGGTGCGCTGGAGCGGGGGCTGATCGACCGGGTCGGCGACGATCTCGGCGGACGGCTGCGGGCAGGCCGGTCACGAAACGACCAGGTCGCCACGCTGTTCCGGATGTGGCTGCGCGACGCGATGCGGACCGTCGGCAACGGCGTGCTCGACGTCGTCGCCGCGCTGGCCATGCAGGCAGCCTCGCATCCCACCGCGATCATGCCGGGCAAGACCCATCTGCAGTCGGCGCAGCCGGTCCTGCTGGCCCATCACCTCCTTGCCCACGCCCACCCACTGCTGCGCGACGTGGCGCGGATCGTCGACTTCGACGTGCGAGCCGCCGTGTCGCCGTACGGATCCGGCGCACTGGCGGGCTCGTCGCTTGGTCTGGACCCCGACGCCATCGCCGAGGAACTCGGCTTCGCCGCCGCGGCCGACAACTCCATCGATGCCACCGCCTCTCGCGACTTCGCCGCGGAGGGCGCGTTCGTGCTGGCGATGATCGCCGTCGACCTGTCCCGGCTCGCCGAGGACGTCATCCTCTGGAGCACCACCGAATTCGGCTACGTCAGGCTGCACGACTCCTGGTCGACCGGCAGTTCGATCATGCCGCAGAAGAAGAATCCCGACATCGCCGAACTGGCGCGCGGGAAGTCGGGTCGGCTGATCGGCAACCTCACCGGATTGCTCGCCACCCTCAAGGCCCAGCCGCTGGCGTACAACCGGGATCTGCAGGAAGACAAGGAGCCGGTGTTCGACTCCGTCGGCCAACTCGAGCTGCTACTGCCTGCGATGGCCGGGCTGGTCGGCACGCTGCTCTTCGATACCGACAGGATGGCCGAGCTCGCGCCGCTCGGCTACACGCTGGCCACCGACGTCGCGGAATGGCTGGTGCGCCAGGGTGTTTCGTTCCGCGTCGCCCACGAGGCAGCGGGCGCGGCGGTGCGTGCGGCCGAGGCGCGTGGGGTCGGGCTCGAGGAACTCGCCGACGACGAGTTGGCCGGAATTCACCCTGGGCTCACCGCCGAGGTCCGCGACGTACTGACCGTTGCGGGATCGGTGAACTCGCGCGACGCCCGCGGCGGCACGTCACCGATCCAGGTGGCCAAGCAGCTCGGCATCGTCCGCGACACCGCGGATAGGCTGCGGGCGACGCTCCGATAGCGGCTACCTTTGGGGATTGATTGAATGTGTCACGTTCTGAGTGTGCCGTCCGTGCGATCAGCTGTCGCGCCGCTCAATTCCCGTGTGACGGCGAGGAAATTGACCATGGTTGGGTTCCGGTTGTCGCGCCGGTGGGCCGAGGCGAGATGAATCACTCGGGTCGCGGGCCGAAGGTGGCGGTAGACGACGTCGTCGCGACGAAGCCGCGCGACCGACGAGGGCACCACCGAGACACCCAGACCCGCGGCGATCAGGGCCACGATGGTCTGCATCTGCACAGCTTCCTGGGCGATGCGTGGGGTGAAACCCGCTTGCGCGCAATAGCTTATGATCTGCTCGAACAGGCCCGGCCCGAGCTCGCGTGGGAACAACACGAACGGTTCGTCGGCGAGGAGCTGGGCGGCGATCGTGCGATCTCGAGCCAATGGGTGGCCAACCGGTAGCGCCACCATGAGCCGTTCCGAGCCGACCGGCTCGACCTCGATGGGATCGGATTCGGTGAGCGGCAAAGGCGGACGCAACAGCCCCACGTCCAAGCCTCCGCTGCGCAGCGCCTGGACCTGTTGGACGGTGGTCATCTCCCGGAGGGAAAGCGTCACCGTCGGATAGGTGGCGCGAAAGCGGCGCAACGCCGCAGGAAGCAGCGTCATCGTCGCCGAACCCACGAACCCGAGCGCAAGTTGGCCGGTCTCCCCGCGTCCCGCGTGCTGGGCGGCCTCGCGAGCGGCCAACGCCTGCGCCAACATCTGTCGCGCGGCGGGCAACAGGGTCCTGCCAGCAGCGGTCAACTGAACCCGACGGCTATTGCGGTCGAATAGCGGGACGCCCAGGTCTTTCTCCAAGCGACGGATCTGCTGACTCAATGGAGGCTGCCTAATGCCCAGTTTCTTGGCGGCCTGGCCGAAGTGCAGCTCGTCGGCCACCGCCACGAAATACCGCAGGTGCCGGAACTCCACGCACCAACGATACGTGCTCCATATCGCTGGCACCTGATATGTGGATGGGCCGTATCAATCGGCGCCGATTCCAGTAAATGTTGAGGTATCGCAACCGACTTCGATCCCATCCGATCCCATTGGAGGAGACCAGACACCGTGGGCCGAATGCGCAAGATCGTCGCTACTGCTACCGCTGGCGCGGCGGCCGTCATGGCGCTCACCCCGCCCGTTGCCGGCTGCGGGGCCGACGAACGCATCGTTCGCTCCGACTACCACGTGACCAGTGACCCCGGGATGCAAATAGCCGTCCGCGAGGTCAGCTCGGACTCACCCGATCCGGCCAAGCGGTCCGTGCTGTTGCTGCATGGCGCGCGGGTACCCGGTGTCGCGAGTTTCGACCTGGCGGTCGCGGGCGGCTCGCTTGCCGCCGATCTGGCCTATGCCGGACACCGGGTGTTCGTGATGGATGCCCGAGGCTACGGCGGTTCCACCCGGCCCTCCGCACTCTCCGAACCACCCGAGGCCAACCCGCCGCAGGTCCGTTCCGATGTGGTGGTCCGCGACGTGGCAGCGGTCGTTGATGACATCGCTGAACGCGCCCGCGAGGAGCACCCCGATGGCAAGGTCGCCTTGCTCGGATGGGCCACCGGCGCCCACTGGCTCGGTCAATTCGCCGCAACGCATCCGGACCGGGTCAGCCACCTAATGCTGTACAACGCGCTGTACGGGCCGATCGACGGGCATCCGACGATGGGCCGCGGCAGCGACTACGAGGATCCCAACGGGCCCGGCCGGTTCAACGCCGGGGAGTTCGGCGCGTACCGGTTGGTCGCCGGGCCAAGCCTGCTGCCGTCTTGGGACCAGCGCATTCCCACCGACGACAAGTCCATCTGGCGGGACCCCGCCGTGGTCGACGCGTATGTTCGTGCGGCCCTGGCCTCCGACCCCACCAGCGGCACCCGTAACCCGCCCAGCTTCCGCGCCCCTTCCGGGGCGATCGAGGACAGCTTTTACCTTGCGACCGGGCGGCAGTTGTGGGACGCGGCCTCGATTAGTGCACCGACACTGGTCCTCCGCAGCGAGCACGATTTCTGGAGTCGCCCCGAGGACGCGCGACTGCTCGAGCGTCACCTCACGCGCGCACGCACTGTCCGCAACGTCGAGCTGGACAACGCTACGCACTACGTTCACCTGGACCGCCCGCAATATGGCCGAGACCAGTTCCTCGCCGAGATCACCCGGTTTCTCGCCGAGACGTAGCCTCGCGCCTACTAATCCTCGGCCAGGGCCAGCCACTCCTCCTCGAGTGATTCCTTGCGGGTCAGCAGCTCGCCCAGTTCGGTGTTCAACTCGGTCGCCCGCACGTGGTCGGCGGCGGCCTCGGCCATCGTGTGGTGCAGTGCCGCGATCCGTTGGTCGAGCTTGCCGAGTTGACTCTCGATGCGGGCCAACTCCTTTCCCGCACGGCGCTCACGTGCCGAGGCGGACTCGGTGCGCTCGGCGCGGCGGGCCGACGTCTCGGCGTCGACCGCCGAACGCTCGGCCAGATACTGCTCGATGCCGCCGGGCAGCAGCACGCAGCGGCCCCCGCCGGGCAGCGCATAGGTCACGTCGGCGACCCGCTCGAGGAAGTAGCGGGCCAGCCGTCGAGGTAGTCCTCGATGACGTTCAGCGTGTCGATGTCCAGGTCGTTGGTCGGCTCGTCGAGCAGCAGCACGTTGGGTTCGTCGAGCAGCAACCGGAGGAACTGGAACCGCCGCCGTTCGCCGCCCGAGAGGTCGGCCAGCCGCGTGGTCAGCTTGTCGCCGGTGAACCCAAAGTCCTCCAGCAGTGTGGCGGTGCTGACCTCCTTGCCGCCCGCGAGTTCGGTGATCCGCTTGGCGCTCTCGACCGCGTCGAGCACCCGCTCGTTGCCGTCCATCTCGACGAGTGCCTGGCTGAGGTAACCGATCCTGAGCGTCTTGCCTCGTTTGATGGTGCCCGCGGACGGCGTCAGCTCGCCGGTCAACAGCTTCAGCACCGATGTCTTGCCGGTCCCGTTGACGCCGACCAGTCCGATCCGCACACCCGGCCCGATGGACCAGTCCAGCCCGTCGAGGATCTTCCGGCGGGCAGGAGCGGAGCGACCCGGGGATAGATCTGGCTCGCCAAGCTCCAGGCTCACGCGGTGCAGATCGAACACGTCCTTGCCCAGCCGGGCCGTCGCGAACCGCTGCAGTGCGAGGGAGTCCCGCGGCTCCGGCTCGTTGGCGATCAACTCGTTGGCCGCCTGGATGCGGAACTTCGGCTTCGACGTCCGCGCGGGCGGTCCCCGCCGCAGCCACGCCAGTTCCTTGCGCATCAGGTTGCGCCTGCGGGCCTCGGTGCCTGCCGCCAGCCGCGTCCGTTCGGCGCGGGCCAGCACGTAGGCCGCGTATCCGCCCTCGTAGGCGTCGACGTCGCCGTTGTGCACCTCCCAGATGCGTGTGCAGACGGCGTCCAGGAACCACCGGTCGTGACTGACTACCACGAGCGCCTTCGACCGCAGCTGGGACAGGTGGCCCGCCAGCCACCCGATGATCTCGACGTCGAGGTGGTTGGTGGGTTCGTCCAGCACGAGTACGTCGTGGCCGGCCAACAGCACCGCGGCCAGCGCCACCCGGCGCCGTTCACCGCCGCTGAGATCAGCGACCTCGCTGTCCAGGCCGACGTCGGCGAGCAGGTGCTCGACCACCGACCGGGTGTCGGGTTCGGCCGCCCAGATGTGGTCGGGGCGCCCGCCCACGATCACATCGCGGACCGTGGCGTCCGCGGCGAAGTCGTCGGCCTGGTGCAGGTATCCCACGGATAGGCCCGAGGTATGGGTGACCCGGCCCGAATCGGGCGGCCGGGTCGTCGTCAGCACCTGCAGCAGCGTCGTCTTGCCGTCGCCGTTGCGGCCGACGACGCCGATCGCATCGCCCTCGTCGACGCCGAGGCTCACGCCGTCGAGCAGGGTTCGCGTGCCGTGGCCGACGCTCGCGCGTTCGACGTTGATCAGGTTCGCCATCAGCCGCCGACGATATAGGTGCTCGCCATGGGACATTACCTCGGAGGTCGGAACGTGTTAACCCACAGTTCGCAATAGTCATCTAGACATGTAGACGCCAGCTGCCGGAGCGAACGAGGGGAACTCAGGATGTCTACACGTAAGGTGCTCGCCGGTGTCGTCGCCGTGCTTTCCGCGGCAGCACTGGCGGTCGGTTGTAGCAGTCAATCATCGGACTCGGCGCAACCCGGCACCGTCCGATTGGCCGTCACCGATCTGCAGGGCCTCGAGGAACTGCAACGCGAGTTCGGGGCCTTCCAGGAGTCCCTCGAGAAGCACTCCGGCCTGGATGTCGAGTTCTTTGCGGTCAACGACCGCACGGCAGCCGCCGCGGCGCTGCAGGCCGACCGGGTGGACGTCGTGTTCACCGGACCGGCCGAGTACGTGGTCATCCACGAGAAGACGGGCGCCACGCCGATCGTCGCCATCGAGCGCGACGGCTATCGGTCGGCCGTCTATACGAAGGCCGACAGCGGGATCACCAGCCTCGAGCAACTCCGCGGCCAGAAGATCGCCATGTCTGATGTCGGGTCCACCAGTGGCCACCTGGGCCCGTCCCAAATGCTCGTCGATGCCGGTCTCACGCCGGGCACCGATGTCGAGGTGCTCACCGTCGGCGACACGGTGCACGAGGCGCTCAAGCGCGGTGATGTGTCGGCCGTCGGGATCGGCTACCACGATTACGAAGAGTTCATGGCTGAAGAACCCGACCCGGGGCAGTACCAGCTCCTGGCCGAGGGGCCCGTGCTGCCGCCCGATCTGCTGATGGGCCGCGAGGGGCTCGATGAGCAGACCGTCACCGCCATCCAAGACGCGTTCAACAACCACTTCGACGAGCTGCTCCCGGCGATGCTGGAGGGTAAAGACAACGCGAAGTATGAGGGCGCCAAGCTGGTTTCGGTGACCGATCAGGACTACGACCCGGTGCGCTCGATGTATCAGGCCGTCGGTGTCAACGACTTCTCCCAGTTCCTTGGCGACTGACATGGGCGTGGCGGCAAAGCCTTCCGGGTCCGAAGGCGATCTCGCCGGCACGACCGGGTCGGCCCCGGCGATCGATGTGACGAATCTGCGGGTGCGCTACCGGCGTGCCAAGACCGATGCCCTGTCGGACCTCGACCTTCGGGTCCACCAAGGCGAGGCGGTCGCGTTGATCGGCACGAACGGAGCCGGCAAGTCGACGCTCCTGCGCTGCCTGGTGCGTCTGATCGAGCCGACGGGCGGACGCATCGCGATCTCGGGGACCGAGGTCACCGGCGCGTCGCGGCCTGCCTTGCGGGCGATCCGGCGCGACGTCGGATTCGTCTTCCAGCGCTACCATCTGATCCCGCGGTTGACCGCGTTCCACAACGTGGTGCAGGGCGCGATGGGCCGGCACGGCTCGCGGTGTTCCTGGCCGTCGACCAGTCCGGGCGACGTCCGCCAGGAGGCTATGCAATGCCTCGAGCGGGTGGGCGTCGCCGCGTTCGCGGACCGTCGGGTGGATACGCTCAGCGGGGGGCAGCAGCAGCGGGTCGCGATCGCCCGGATGCTGATGCAGCGGCCGCGCGTCATCCTCGCCGACGAACCCGTCGCCAGCCTGGATCCGGCCTCGGCGAACGCGGTGCTGGACCTGATGTGTTCGATCGCCGCCGAACGCGGCGTCACGGTCATCATGGCGCTGCACCAGATCGAGTTGGCCCTGCGCTACGCGGATCGAGTCATCGGATTGCGCAACGGCACCCTGGACTTCGACCAACCCGCGGGCGATTGCGATGAAACGCAGCTGAACCCAATATTCGCGGAGTCCACCACGTGACTGAGCCGGCCACCCGCACCGCTCCGCCGCCGCGCGTTCGGCGACCGAGCCTGCTCACGCTGGTCATCGTATTGGTGGTGGGCGCGCTGCTCGTGCACGGTTGGACCGAAGGCGCCACCGTTCGGCCGGACTCCCTACTGACGGGGGTGTTCCGGCTCAGCGAGTTCGTCGACGACGCGGTACCGCCCGACGTCAGCCGGGTGGGCCCGATTCTGGCGGCCCTGCTCGTCACCGTGGAGATGGCACTCCTCGGCACGATAATCGGCGTGATTCTCAGTGTGCCGCTTGCGGTCATGGCGGCGCGAAACACCACGCCGCATTGGTCGCTGTACGGGGTCAGCCGGGCCATCATCACGGTGAGCCGGACGATTCCAGACCTCATCTGGGGTCTGATCTTCGTGATCGCGGTCGGCCTCGGTCCCGAGGCTGGCGTGCTGGCGATCACGGTGGACGTCATGGGGTTCTGCGGCCGATTCTTCGCCGAGAGCATCGAAGACATCGACCCGGGCCGAATCGAGGGTTTGCGTGCGATCGGTGCACCCCGCGCCGGCGTGATCGTCGGCGGGGTGATTCCCGCCTGCCTGCCGTCCTTCGTGACGACTTCGATGTTCGCGCTGGAATCGTCGGCGAGATCGTCGGTGGTGCTAGGACTCGTCGGGGCCGGTGGCATCGGCATCGAGCTGGCCACGTCGATGACTCTGCTGCGCTACGACGAGGCCCTCACGATCATTCTGGCGATTCTGGTCGTAGTCGTTGCCTTCGAACGACTTTCGGCTGCGATTCGGCGGCGTGTGCTCGGTGTATAGAGGTATAGATGAGTAGACTTCTTGTCGTGATCAATAGATACGCCGATCGCCCGATCTACCGTCAGCTGAGCGACGTGCTGGAGGCACGTCTGGCCGAGGCGGCGAGGCCGGGGGACCGGCTCCCGAGCGAGGCGGAACTGTCGCAGGAGTTCGAGGTCAACCGGCTCACCGTCCGCCGCGCGCTCGGCGAACTGAATCAGCGCGGCCTGATCGAAACGGTCCACGGCAAGGGTTCGTTCGTCGCGCGGCCGCGGGTACGCTACAACATCTCGGCCGGCCGCGATGCGAGCCTCACCCACACCATGCAGGAGCTCGGCCATCAAGTGAGCATCCGGCTGCTGTCGGCCGTGACAAGCGAAAGTCCGCAATTACAAGCAGAACTCGGGACAGTGGGCACGGTGCTGGTGTGCAGTACCCTCCGCCTGGTCGATGAACAGCCCTGGTCGGTTTCAGTGACGTCGATCGACGCGGACCGCTTCCCTGGCCTTGCGGAACGGTGGGATGGGGAAACCTCACTCTTCGATCACCTGCTGGACGTCTACGGCGTGCGGATGCAGCGTGCCAACCGCACCTTCGCGGCCGGACTGGCGGAACCCACCGAAGCGGAGGCGCTGCAACTGCCCGTCGGCGCTGCGATCCTGGAGATGCGCGGCCTCAACGTCGACCAGGACGGCAAGCCCATTGCTTTGGTGCAGCACCGGTTTCGTGGAGATCGGGTTCAATTCACGGTGGATCTCGAATGATGGCCGAACAACGCTTCGAGGCCCTGGCCGGTGCGGAGGTAGGCGCTCTGGAGGCCCTGGCCGACGACATCCTGGCCTGCGGGCTTGAGGTATCGGTCACCGCGGGACCCGAGTCGGTCAGCGCGCCGATCAGAGTTGCGGTGCCCGGGTCCGGCGCGACCACAGTGGTGCTCGGACACGTGTCCCTCACCCGTTGCACGATCACGCTCGCGGGGACCCGAGGCGACGGGATGCGAAGCGGCTATGACCTGGTGGGCGCGGTTGCGGCAGCGGTCTGTGACGCCGAGTACGAACGGCGCGGGCCGCTTGCCGGGCGGGTGCGCGAATTGTGCCGGGCGGCAGAGCAAGCGCGCGCCCGCGAGGATGGCGAGCGTGCCGGTCTGGTCGCGATGACACGGCTGGGCGAGCCGTGAACTGGGATCCGGTGCACGACGGGCGCACCGCATTTCTGGCGGCCATGCGGGCGTTGTGCGCCCCGGGGACGCCGATCGTGCTTCCCACCCGGCCGACGGTCTCCGAAAGAGCCGAACTCGACGGTGCCGCGGCGATTCTGCTGGCCCTGCTCGATCGTGGACTGTCGCTGGGCGTGGCAGGCGGCAGCACGGCGGAGCGCACGGCGGCATTGGTGGCCCAGGTGACTGGGGCGGCACACGGAGACGTGGCCGACGCCGACTGGGTGTTGGCGGACGGGCCTGCGGCCGACGCGATTACCCGTGCCCGTCGCGGGACTCGGCTCGCGCCGGAGCAAGGCGCCACCGTGGTGATCGCCGCGGCGGGCGAACCGATGCCGATGTCGATCTCGGGACCTGGAGTGCGGGGATCCGAAAGAGCGTTCGTCGCACTGGACCCGGTCGCCATCCACGCATTCAGCGCCGCGAACGCCGCACCACCGTGCGGCGTCGACGTCCTCGTCGTCACCGCGGAATGCTTGATCGGGCTACCGCGCAGCGTCTCGATTCGCCACGAGGCGGCCTGATGTACGCCAGCATGCACGAGAACACCGCGCTCGACGCGGCCCGCACGCTAGTGCGAGCTGCGACGGGTCACCAAGCCGGTGGCGTCAGCACCTTGATGCTCGAGCAGCAGGTATGCGCCGAAGCGGGACTCTGGGAGACCGCTGCGGCTCGGCGCGCGCTCGACCAGTCGCACGGCGACACCCCGCACGCGGTCTCAATGTTGCGGGTGTGGGCGGCCACCCAGCCCCACGTACACGCCGTTACCGTGGCTCCCGACGACGTCGCCGTCGTGCGGCGGTTGTCCTCGGCGTACCCGGAGATACCAGGCGGTCAGTGGCTCGGTTTCTCACCCGATCTGGCTCCACGGCAACTGAATTGGTCCCAGGCACCCAGCGTTGAGGAGGTCGGGTCGACGGCCGACGCGACCGCGACGGCGGCCACCGTGAGCGACGCGCCGACACGCGGCGGAGTGCCGCGGGTGCGAGACCTCATCAACGGAGTGTCGATGGTGCCGCAACCAGACGACGGAGCGGGCGAGGACCCAGCCCACACCGTCCTGGTGCCGCCGTTCACCCGGGCTTGCCGGCTGGGGTTGCTGGCCCGGGGCGAGACGGGTGCGCTCGTCGCGCTGGCGGCGTTGATCCTGGGTCGCCGGCAGGAGGCCGTGCTCGTCGAACTGACCGTCGGAGTCGCGCGAATTCGGATCCCGCATCCGCGAACCGAAGCGCCGTGCGCGGTCGTCGACGTGCCGATCACCGAAGTCGAGGTCGTCCTGGACGCCGACGTGGACGGGAAGCCGGGGCTCGCGATGGGATGGGGCGCCTCGATGGGAACGGTGGAACGGCGCGGAATATCGCTGGCACTGCTCGACGCCGCCATGCAGGCCGACGGCGAGCTCCGGGAACAACTCGTGCTCGACGAACAGACCATCATCGCGGCCACGGACGGGTCGGCCACGAACGGATTCGTCGAACACCTCAGGTTGCCCCACTACGCCGGCTTTGCCGCGTACCTCGCTCAAGCGGCCGTGAAGCAGGCCCGGTGATGTCGACTCCGAACCAGCCGCAGACGGTGGCCGGGCTGGCCGCTGCCCACGGCAAACCCGAGGCGTACGCATACCTCGACGAAGACACCAAGCGCAATGTTCGCCGGGCGATTCTGAAGGCGCTGGCCATTCCCGGCTGGCAGGTGCCTTTCGCGTCGCGAGAAATGCCGGTGGCACGTGGCTGGGGCAGCGGAGGGCTGCAGGTGACGCTGTCCGTCGTCGGACCGACCGACATCGTCAAGGTCATCGATCAGGGCGACGACTTCTCGGTCAATGCGGTCGGCATGCGGAACCTGATCAGTGCCTCCGCCCAGTGCGAAGCCACGACGAGCACACCCGCGGCGACGATCATCCAGAGCCGGCACCGCATCCCGGATACCGACCTGCGCGCGGATCAGCTTCTCGTGCTTCAGGTTCCGCACCCCGAGCCGTTGCGTCGGGTGGTACCTGACGACGTCGCGGCACTGGCGTGTCATGCCGAACGCGACTACACACCGGCGTGGCTCGACCTCTACGACGCGCAGGCCCGGCTCGGTGGGCCGCGTACCGGCGCGGATCATCCCGTCCTGGTCGCGGGTGCGCGGCTGATGAGCCCGAGCCCGATACCACGACACGACGTCATGCGCCTCAATCAGCGGGCCCACCCGATCCTGCTCGGTGCGGGCAGGCGGGCGCGGCTGACTGCGCTGCCGCCCTACACCTCCGTTGAACCGCTGGCCTTCGACGACCGTCCGCTCGAACCGGAGCGGCCCGACGGTCCCTGCCATCGGTGCGGTAGTTCGACGTCTTATCGCGTTCCGACCGACGGGGCGGGCGTCGCGGCGCTGGTCTGGTGCTGCAGCGACGTCGATGCGTGCGGCGCGCGCGTCGGGGCGGCGGAATGATGACCGCCAATGCCTTCGATGGTCTAGCCGACTGGACGGACGGGGAGTCACTCCTGCCGCCGCCGCCACTGGTGTCGGTCCGTGGCGTCTCGCACCGGTTCGGACCGGGATGCGACCGCTGTGTCGAGCTGACGGGAGAAGAAGCCGGCACCAACCGCTGCCATGCCTGCGGCTCAGTGGTAGCGGTTCACGACGCGTCGTTCGAAGTGGGTTCACGCGAAGTGCTTGGCGTCGTCGGGGAATCGGGTTCGGGCAAAACCACGCTGTTGCGGTGCCTGCATCTCGACCTCGTCCCCGACGCTGGCTCGATGGTCGTCGGTCAGCAGGAGAACATGTTTCAGGCGACCGCAGCGCATCGCGAGCTCAGGCGGTCGACGGTGGTGATGGTCCATCAGAACGCGTTGGCGGCAGGGCTGTACCCGCGGCTGGCCGCCGAATCGAACGTCGCTGAACGACTGCTGGGCGGTGGTGCTCGGGCGTTCACCGGAATCCACGCCAGGGCCACCGAACTGCTCTCCGAGCTCGGTCTGCAGCCGGAGCGCCATACCGACGCATTGATGACGTTCTCGGGCGGAATGCAGCAGCGGGTCCAATTGGCCAGGGCGCTGGTGGATCCGCCACAGCTGCTGCTCCTGGACGAACCGACGACCGGGCTTGATCCCTCAGTTCAGGCCGACCTGCTCGACGTCGTCCAGCGGGTAACCGAGACGCTCGGATCGGCCACCGTCATCGTTTCCCACGACCTTGCCGTGGTGCGCATTCTTGCGTCGCGCATCGTGGTGCTGCACCACGGGCGCATCGTCGAACAGGGAGTTTCGGAGCAGATCCTCGAAGATCCCCAGCATCCCTACACCCAGCTTCTCGTCTCATCGAGGCTGACCTGATGATCGCGCAAGGGGCGGCCGCAATCACGGTCACGGACTTGTCGAAGAGGTTCGGCGGCGCGGCGCCCACCGGGGTGCTCGACGCCGTGAATCTGATCGCGCGTGGCGGAACGTTGTCGCTGATTGTTGGGGCACCGTGTTCCGGCAAGTCGACACTCGTCAGGTGTTTGACCGGGGTGTACCGCCCCGACGCGGGCGAGGTGACATTCCGGCTCGGCGCTCGAGTGTTGAACCTCACGGCCGCGGATCCCCGCACGGTCGCCTGGATGCGAAGTCACCGCATCGCGTCGTTCGACGGGCAACTCGCAGCCGCGCCGCGGTTGCCCGCGGCGATCGTGGCGGCCAGGGTCGCTCAGCGGAGCCGCTCCGCCGCGGTGGCGGCGCTGGCCAGGTTTCAGGCCGCGGACCTGGCGCCGGCACCCATCGGGCGGCTCAGAACGGCCGATCGGCTTACCGTCGCGCTCGCTGCCGCGCTGCTTGCCGAGCGGCCGTTCGTCGTGCTCGACGAACCCGAGAGATCCGTGGATCCGGACAGCCTGGCCTCCTCGCTCAAACGCGCCATGGACGCCGGGGCGGCCATCATCGCGACCGGTGCGCCCGGTAGTGCACTCGAATCCGTCGCGACAGCGTCGGGTGAGTTGCGGAAAGGAAGAATCGAATGGCACAAACAGTGATCGAGGGCGTGACGGTGCTGCCCGGAGGGGGACGGCCGGCCATTCCCGACGCCGTGGTGACGCTCGACGCGGACGGCAGGGTGACCGACATCGTCGAAGGGGTTGCGCCAGCCGACGTTCTTCTGGTTCCGGGCGGCGTCGACCTACACCTCGACAATCTCGTCGAGCGCCGACGACCCCGCGCAACGGTGTCACTCGATTACGAAGCGGTGATCTCGGTCCTCGACGTCGAGTGCGCCGCGGCGGGAATCGCGACGGTCTGCGTGGCGGCCAGGTGCGAGGAGTCGCCCCGCAAGGGCATCGCCATCGCCGATGCCACCGTGCTCGCGGCCGTCATCGAGAAACTCGCACCATTCCTGTGCTGCGACTGGCGGATTCACGCCCGGGTCGAGCTGACGGACGAAAACTCGGTGGACGCGCTTCGCGCGGTACTGGCGTCGTCGTCGCGGGTGGCGCTCATCTCGATGATCGAGACATCGGTGGAGCGCAGCCGGTTCTCCTCCCTCGCTGCCACGCGTGCGTTCTACTCGCAGGACTGGGGCGTGACCGAGGCGGAGGTCGAGGAGGTGTTCACCGTCGACCCGGTCCGGCTGAGCCGGACCGCCGATCGGCGCGAGGAAGTTGCGGCGCTCGCGCTCGCACACGACATCGTGTTGGCAACTCACGACGACAGGACCACCGAACACATCGAGCAAGGTTTTGACCACGGCGCACGTGTCGCCGAGTTTCCACTGACGATGGAGGCCGCACGCCGGGCCGACGAGCTGGGGATGACAGTCGTGCTGGGTGCCCCGAATGCGGTCCGCGGGCGGTCGACTTCGGCGGGCAATCTGCTAGCTGCCGACGCTGTCGCCGCCGGTGTCTGCGACGTGCTGTGCTCGGATTACCTGCCCTCGGCGCTGCAGTCGGCGCCGCATGCTCTTGCGCGCGATGGCTCGATGCAACTGTCTAGTGCGATAGACCTCATCTCGAGCAACCCGGCGGCGGTCCTCGGGTTGCCCAAGGCGACCATCGAGGTGGGCACGCGGTTGACCGCGTCCCTGCGACGAGTCGAGCCCGCCACTCACGTCGGAATCGCCTTGTGGCGTGACGGGCGGCTCGTGTTCGGCCGCGAGTCGCGACCCTTCCGCATCATGCCCGCGGCGGTCTAAGCTCTGCGCCGGTCAAACGCGCTGGCGCCTCAATCAGCTGTGCCATGATGACGTCGGATCGGGGGATTCAGGACGTCACAAAGGGGAGCCCAGTGGACCTGTCGGCGATCACCAGGCCGGTCGGGCGGTTGGTCGCAACCGCTCAGAACGGCCTGGAAGTACTCCGCTACGGCGGACTGGAGACCGGCGCGGTGCCGTCCCCGTTCCAGATCATCGAGGCTGTGCCGATGTACCGGCTGCGACGGTACTTCCCGCCCGACTCAAGGCCCGGCGCCACACCCGCCGGACCGCCCGTCCTGATGGTGCACCCGATGATGATGTCGGCCGACATGTGGGACGTCACCCGCGACGAGGGCGCCGTCGGGATCCTGCACGCGGCCGGGGTCGATCCGTGGGTCATCGACTTCGGCTCGCCCGACCAGGTCGAGGGCGGCATGCAGCGCAACCTCGCTGATCACGTCGTCGCGCTGAGTGAGGCGATCGACACCGTCAAGACGGTCACGGACCGCGACGTGCACCTCGCCGGCTATTCGCAGGGCGGCATGTTCGCCTACCAGACCGCGGCGTACCGGCATTCGAAGGACCTGGCGAGCATCATCGCGTTCGGCTCTCCCGTGGACACCCTGGCGGGCCTGCCGATGAACCTGCCCGCCGGTTTCAGCGCCGCGGCCGCCGACTTCATGGCCGACCACGTGTTCAGCCGCATCGACGTCCCCGGCTGGCTCGCCCGCACCGGGTTCCAGATGCTCGATCCGCTCAAGACCGCGCAGGCACGACTGGACTTCCTGCGCCAGCTGCACGACCGTGAGGCACTGCTGCCCAGGGAACAGCAGCGGCGGTTCCTCTCGTCGGATGGCTGGATCGCCTGGTCGGGGCCGGCGATCGCGGAATTGCTCAAGCAGTTCATCGCCCACAACAGGATGATGTCCGGCGGCTTCAGCATTCGCGGCGACCTGGTCACCCTCAGCGACATCGACTGCCCCGTGCTGGCCGTGGTCGGCGAGGTCGACGACATCGGTCAGCCGGCGTCGGTGCGCGGCATCAAGCGCGCAGCCCCACAGGCGGAGGTCTACGAATACCTCATCCGCACCGGACACTTCGGCCTGGTGGTCGGCTCCAGGGCGGCCACCCAGACGTGGCCGACGGTCGCCAGTTGGGTGAAGTGGCTGGCAGGCGACGGCGAGATGCCCGAGCAGATTGTTCCGATGGCGCTGCAGCCCGCCGAGCACAGCGAGAGCGGCGTTCCCCTGGCGTCGCGGGTGGCGCACGGGGCCGCCGCCGCGACGGAGATGACGTTCAACCTGGCCCGCTCGGCCGCCGACGCGTTCGTGGCCGCCAACAAGTCTGCCCGCGCGCTGGCCGTCGAGACCGTCCGCACGTTGCCCCGGCTTGCGCGGCTGGGCCAGATCAACGACCACACCCGCATTTCGCTCGGCCGGATCCTGTCCGAGCAGGCCCGCGGGGCGCCCGACGGCGAGTTCCTGCTGTTCGACGGTCGGGTGCACACCTATGAGGCGGTGGACCGCCGCATCAACAACGTGGTCCGTGGCCTGATCGGGGTCGGCGTGCGGCAGGGCGCCCACGTCGGCGTCCTGATGGAGACCCGGCCCAGTGCTCTGGTCGCCATCGCCGCGCTCTCGCGACTGGGCGCGGTGGCCGTGCTCATGCCGCCCGACGGTGATCTCGCCGAAGCGGCCCGCATCGGCGCGGTATCCGACGTCATCGCCGATCCTGGCAACCTCGATGCGGCCCGGCGGCTGCCGCTGCGCGTGCTGGTGCTCGGCGGCGGCGAGACGCGCGAACTGCACCTTCCCGAGGACGCCGACGTCACCGACATGGAGCGGATCGACCCGGACGTGGTCGAGCTGCCCGGTTGGTACCGACCCAATCCCGGATACGCCAAGGATCTCGCCTACGTCGCCTTCGCCACCGTCAACGGCGAGCTGGTGGCGCGCCAGATCACCAACTTCCGGTGGGCGCTTTCCGCGTTCGGCACGGCGTCGGCGGCCAACCTCGGCCGGAGCGACACGGTCTACTGCCTCACCCCGCTGCATCACCAGTCCGGCCTGCTGGTCAGCCTGGGCGGCGCCGTGGTGGGCGGCACCCGGATCGCGCTGTCGCGGGGTCTGCGGCCCGACCGGTTCGTCCACGAGCTGCGCCAGTACGGCGTCACCGTCGTGTCCTACACCTGGGCGATGCTGCGCGACGTCATCGACGATCCGTCGTTCTCGATCAACGGCAACCACCCGGTCCGCCTGTTCATCGGCTCGGGCATGCCCACCGGGCTGTGGAAGCGCGTCGAGGAGGAGTTCGCGCCAGCGCACATCGTCGAGTTCTTCGCCACCACCGACGGGCAGGCCGTGCTGGCCAACGTGTCCGGGGCGAAGGTCGGCAGTGAGGGACGCCCACTTCCCGGCGGCGGGCACGTCGAACTCGCCGCGTACGACGTCGACGACGACTTGATCCTCGAGGACGACCGCGGATTCGTGAGGTTGGCGCAGGCAGGCGAGGTCGGCGTGCTGCTCGCCCATCCGCGCGGCCCGATCGATCCGACCGCGTCGATCAAGCGGGGTGTGTTCGCCCCCGCGGACACCTGGGTATCGACGGAGTACCTGTTCCGGCGCGACGACGACGGCGACTTCTGGCTCGTCGACAACCGCGGTTCGGTCATCCGCACCGCCCGCGGACCGGTCTTCGCCGCTGCGGTCAACGACGCCGGGGGCCGAGTCGGCGCCGTCGACCTGGCGGTCACCTACCGGGTCGAGGTCGACGGGCTGCAGCTCGCGGTCACCGCCCTCGCGCTCGCCCCCGGCGGGAGCGTGCCGACGGCCGACCTGAACGAGGCGCTGGCCGCGCTCGCGGTCGGGGTCCCGCCCGACATCATTCACGTGGTGCCGGAGATGAAGCTCAGCGCGTCGTACCGGCCGCTGCTCGGTCCGCTCGAGGCCGCCGGCATCCCGAAGCCGTCGCGCCACGCCTGGTATCTCGACGAGGACACGAATCGCTACAAGCGGCTCACAGTGGCGGTGCGGGCCGAGTTGATGGGCGCGGCCGGTGACGACTGAGGCCGTGCCGCGGTCGCGGCACACTGTTAGGCTCCCGCTGGTGGCAGATAGCCGCATTGGGTCGGGCAAGGCTCCGCATGGAGGATCGATGACATCGCAGACCGGCAGGAACACGGGCTGGCGGCGCGCCGTCACCGGGGCAGTGGCCAGTGGTGCACTGGCCGCGGGCCTGATGGTCGGGTTGGGGTCGGGCACCGCGAACGCCGATGTGCTCGACGACATCGCCGGGCAGTACGACACCGGTGCCGGTGGTGGTCAGGTTTCGCAACTGATCCACGTGGCCCTCAAGATGCGCGCCCTTGGCTTCGTCCCGTCCAAGGGCAACATGGACGATCTCGTCGCCGCGATGGACAAGCGCCCCAACCAGGTGCCGTTGATCAACGCGCTGGAGAACACGGTTGCCTTCCAGAAGCGGAATCAGGCGCGTGGTGTGCAGCAGCAGGCCCCGATAACACTCGGGATCAATCAGTACGATCCGACCAACCCCGGAGGCGCTCCGGGTGGTTTCGGCATCGGCGCGCCCGGCGGCGGAATCAACATCCCGCTGGGCCCGTAGCCGTCGTGCTCGACGAACGGTTACTCGGCATCCTGGTGTGCCCGGAGGACCGCGGACCGTTGCTGCTGATTGGCGACGAATATCTGTACAACCCGAGGCTGCGCCGTGCCTACCGGATCGAGGCGGGGGTGCCGGTGCTGCTCGTCGACGACGCCATGACGATCAGCGACGATGCGGAGCATCAGCGGCTGCTCGAGCGCGCCGAACCCTAGCCCAACCCCGGCAGGTCGCCGGTGAGATAGCGCTGCAGGTTCGGCGCGATGGTCTCGGCGATCTGCTCCACGGGCAGCGACTTGAACGGTTCTAGTTCCAGGATGTAGCGCGCCATGACGACGCCTACCAACTGGGACGCGACGAACTGAACCCGGATCCGGCCCGAGCCGGGTGGGTCGTCGACGCGCGACCCGACTTCGACGGCGACGATCTCCTGCAGGAACGAGCGGACCAGGCTCACCTCGCCTCCGGCCAGCAGCGATCGCAGCGTTGCAATCAAGCCGGAGCCCATCTCGGAGTCCCACAACGGCAGCAGCAGCGACGGCAACTTCAGCCCGAGTTCGTCGATGGGAGTCTCGCGCATCGGTCCGATCACCTGCATCGGGTCGATCGGAATGCGGATGGCGGCAACGAAGAGCTGCTGCTTGGTACCGAAGTAGTGATGCACTAGCGCAGCGTCGACCCCTGCCGCGGAAGCGATCGCGCGGATCGAGGTCTTGTCGATACCATTGCGGGCGAACAGTTCTCGCGCGCTCGTCAGGATCCGGTCGCGGGTATCGGAGGGTCCGGGTGGTCGCCCGGGACGCTTCGGGCTCATGGAGTTCTGCGCCGCAGCGTTGCCGCCGCCAGGCACAGCGCCACCACCGCGAAGCCCACGACGATCCCGATGTCGCGGACTGCCGTAGCCGACAAGTCGGCGTTGGCGCCGACCAGCTGCAGTGCTTCCAGCGCGTAGCTGGCGGGCAGCGCGTTGCTGATCCATTGCAGCCACTCGGGCAGCAGGTCGCGCGGCACGATGATGCCGCACAGCAGCAGCTGCGGCACGATCACCACCGGCATGAACTGAATCGCCTGGAACTCGGTGCGTGCGAACGCACTACACAACAGGCCGAGGCCGACGCCGAGGACCGCGTTGATGATCGCAATGGCGAATACCAGCATCGGATTTCCCGCCGTCTCGAACCCGAGCAGCCAGAAGGCGACGACGCACGCGAGGGAGGCCTGCGCGGCGGCCGCGATCGAGAACGCGGTGCCGTAGGCGGCCAGCAGATCCAGCCGGCGCAGGGGAGTGGTGAGGATCCGTTCCAACGTTCCGGACACGCGTTCGCGCTGCATGGTGATCGACGTGATCAGGAACATGATGATCAGCGGAAAGACCCCGAGCATGATCAGGCACGCATTGTTGAACGGCGACGGTGCGCCCGGCCGGTGTGGCGCGTTCTGGAACATGAAGTACATCAACGTGATGATGACGCTCGGCACCACCAGGATCATCGCGACGCTTCGGTGGTCGCCTGCGAGTTGCCGGAGTATCCGCCCTGTGGTCGCGAGGTAGGCCTGCGGGCTCAGCCGGCTTCGATTTTTCAGGCCGCGGTGCTGTGCCGAATGATGGACAGAAACGCCTGCTCCAGTGACGTACATCCGGTGTCCTCCCGCAGTTTCGATGGTGTGGTGTGAGCGAGAAGGCGGCCTTCTCGCATGAGCAACAGGTCTCCGCAGTTCTCGGCCTCGTCCATGACGTGGCTCGAGACCAGCAGCGTCGTACCGCGGCGTGCCAACTGGCGGAACTGTTCCCACAGGTCGACCCGCAGTACCGGGTCAAGACCCACGGTCGGTTCGTCGAGTACCAGCAGGTCCGGGTTCGACACCAGCGCGCAGGCGAGCGACACCCGAGTCCGCTGACCTCCGGAGAGGTTGCCGCACAACGCGGTTCGATGATCCGTCAGGCCCACTGTGGCGACCGCCTCGTCGGCCGACTTCGAATCGGATCCATAGAGCGACGCGAAGTAGCGCACGTTGTCGATGACGCGAAGGTCGTCGTAGATGGTGGGGTCCTGGGTGACGTAGCCGACGCGGCGGCGGAGTTCGGCGGACCCGGCCGCCCTGCCCAGCACCGTGACCACCCCGGAGGCGATGATCTGGGTGCCGACGATCGAGCGCATCAACGTGCTCTTGCCGCACCCTGACGGGCCGAGCAACCCGGTGATGGTGCCGCGGGAGATCCGCACCGAGACGTCGTCCAGCGCGGTGCGCTTCCCGCGAACCACGGTCAGATGCTCGATCGAGACGGCGGTCCCGTCGTCGTGGATTAATTCATCGTGTGATGAAGTCATCATGTGATGAATAGTGCGCCCTGCCCGTGCCGGTGTCAATGGCGGAGGGCAGGATCGCTGCGATGAGCGCTTGCGCGAAGAGCCGACGGCACTGATGAGTGCGGAGCTGCTGGCCGTCGATCCCGTCACGGCGGCTCGGCGCCTACTCGGGGCGCGTCTGACGGGGCGGGGAGCGTCGGCGGTGATCGTCGAGGTGGAGGCGTACGGCGGCCCCGCCGATGGTCCGTGGCCGGATGCCGCGTCGCACTCCTTCCGCGGTCCGAGGTCGCGCACCACGGTGATGTTCGGACCGGCCGGCCGGCTGTACACCTACCGTAGCCACGGCATCCACGTGTGCGCGAACGTCGTGAGCGGTTCTGACGGCGTGCCATCGGCGGTGCTGTTGCGGGCGGCGGTCGTCGACGACGGCCTCGACGTCGCAGGCAGCCGCCGAGGCGCCTCGGTGTCCCAGGTGGCCTTGGCTCGCGGCCCGGGCAACCTGTGTTCGGCGTTGGGAATCACGATGGACGACAACGGAATCGACCTCTTCAACCCCGACGGCCCGGTCCGGGTGGAGCTGGCTGATGAACATCCCGCCGCCGACGGCCCGAGGGTCGGGGTGAGCCTGGCCGCCGATCGGCCTTGGCGGTTCTGGCTGGCCGGCCGGCCAGAAGTCTCGTCGTACCGGCGCAGTCCGCGCGCACCCGCACCCGGCGACAGCGACTGATCGTGACGTCCTCCACGGCATGAATGTCGTGGATTCCACCTGCCATGTCGGCTGTCTCGTTGCTCATGTGGGCAACGCCGTAGGCCGGTTGGTGGTGGATGTTGATGCCGAACGACTCTGTCGCTTCGCGGCCCTGCGGGCGTTGATGCGCGCCACTGACCTCCGCGTGGGCGGGTGTCTGCGGCCTCGTCGCTTCGATACTGCCGGGGCTGGGTCTCGGCACCCGTCGACGTCGTGACGGTGCAGCCAGCCACGGTTGGCTGCCTGCAGATCCAGCCGGTCGGAACCATCGGCGTCTACCCGGACGTGCAGTCCGAGGTAGGCCGAGAACACGTCCCGATGCTCTCTGATTCCGCACTCGCAGCGGTGAACCCGTTGGGAGAGCGGCTTTTTCCTGCGTTCCCCGCACAGGCAGGTTTGAGACAGGGCGGTGGTGTTGGGGTTGTACTCGTAGAGACGACCTCCGCCGGCGCTTTCAGCCTTGCGACGGATCGTCTCCACGAGCAACCCCGGTGCCCGGTCCCGAATGCTGCGCGGGAAGTTCTTCTGCCACGAGACGTAATCCGCTTCTCGCAGGCGAGATCGGTGCCGTGGGCCAGCAGCCGGTTGGCCAGTGCCCCGTGCAACGTTCTGCGGTGCTCGGCCAGCCGGCGGTGCAACTCAGCCACCTGAGTCTTCGTGTGTTTAGCGGCGGTGCTGCGTTGCCAGGCGCAGCGGCCGCGCTGGTGGGTGCCGTCGGGGTTGAAGCAGCCGGGCCAGCCGGCGCGATGCTGCCGATCCAGGTGCCGCTGCACACGGCGCAGCCGGGCGGTGTCCAGGCGGATCCGATCGGCTAGCGGCTCGACCCATCCTCCCCACGTCCGGTCGGCGCGCTGCACCGCGACCGCGATCTCGCTCGGGCCGAGGTCGAATGACACCCGCCCATCGCCGACCGGATGACGCCGGGTCGGGCGCCCGTCGCACACAAGTTGCATGCGGTAAGTGTCGCGACCGTTGATCACCGTTCTCACGATCCGGGCCGACAACACCTTGCAGGCCGCGATCAGCGCTTCAATCTCGGACAGCTCGGCCTGCTGCTCCTTGCCGCGGCGCCCCCGACTGAGCGGGTGCCGCGATCGGGATCACCAACCCCGCACCCCACCAACCGGCTACTGGCATCGACCTTCGGGCGTAGCGCACCATTGCCGTCCTTGGCCGACAGTGAATGCAACCCACGCGCGGCCGCTTTGAACCGGGGCTTGCCCTTGCAGCCGATGTGCCATTGTTTGACCGCGTCGAACGCGCGGGCACCCAGATTCTGGGTCTCCTGCGCCGGCAGATGCTCACGCACCCACGATCTACGCAGCGACGACGCGAACGACTGCGCCGCATCGTTGGTGAACTCGTGCGCCTGCTCCACCGCCCGAAAGGCTGCGCTGCGGGCCTTGCGCTCGGCTGTGCTGCGGCCCGGCAACAGCCGCGCTGCCTGCCACTCGGGATCATTCTTCACCGCGCGGCCACGTGCCAGGAACTCACCCAGCACCGCGTTGTAGACCCTCGTGCCAGTGAAGAACCGTGTCCGAATATCGCGGCATTGCGCAGGGTTTGGGCGCAGCGGCCACGACCGCACATGAGTAGGTGCACCCTGAGGGCGCTTACGGGCACGCGGTTTACGCTCAACCGTCTGCTCCGACCCGCCGGCCGATTTTGGCTCGATGCGGTACCCGTTACCCATCCCCACACCACGACGCTAAGACCGACCTCTGACAACCCAGACCTACCGGCGTGCCCGGCACAGCGCGTCCCAGCTGCAAGCGCATCTGGCGTCGTAACCAAATACCGGCGCGACGTGTTCACCGATGCCACGCTCACCATCTGCGAGCACACGATGCGCGCACCCCGTCTGCTGGAGCGCTTCCGCAGGGCCGGATTCGCCGTCGATCTCTTGGGCGCCTTGGTCGGCGGACTGCGCGCGTTCGAGGCGGAGCACGTGGATTCCGGTGCCGGATCGAAGGTCCACCTCGGTCCCGCCTGACCGGGTGCGGAAAGATCGAGGCCATGGGAACCGACATCCTCGACGAGTTGGACTGGCGCGGGCTGATTGCCCAGTCCACTGACCGGGACGCGCTGGCCGCCGAGCTCGCGACCGGCCCCATCAGCGTCTACTGCGGATTCGACCCGACCGCGCCGAGCCTGCACGCCGGAAACCTGGTCCCGCTGTTGGCGTTGCGACGTTTCCAGCGCGCCGGTCACCGGCCGATCGTGCTTGCTGGCGGCGCCACCGGCATGATCGGCGACCCACGTGACACCGCCGAACGCAGCCTCAACACCACCGATACCGTCGCGGACTGGACCGAACGCATCCGCGGGCAACTCGAACGGTTCGTCGACTTCGACGACTCACCCACCGGCGCGATCGTCGATAACAACCTGTCCTGGACGGGCGAACTGTCTGCGATCGAGTTCCTCCGGGATGTTGGCAAGCACTTCTCGGTCAACGTGATGTTGGACCGCGACACCATCCGGCGCCGGCTCGAGGCCGAGGGCATTTCCTATACCGAATTCAGTTACATGCTGTTGCAAGCCAACGACTACGTGGAGCTGCACCGCCGATACGACACCAGGCTGCAGATCGGCGGATCGGATCAGTGGGGAAACATCATCGCCGGCGTACGGCTGGTCCGCCAGAAACTCGGCGCCACGGTGCACGCGCTGACGGTTCCGCTGGTGACCGCGGCCGACGGCACCAAATTCGGCAAGTCGACCGGCGGCGGCGATCTCTGGCTCGACGCGGAGATGACCAGCCCGTACGCGTTCTATCAGTACTTCATCAACACCGCGGACACCGATGTCGTCAACTACCTGCGCTGGCTCACCTTCCTGACTGCCGAGGAGCTGGCCGAACTGGAGCAGGCGACAGCGGAACGGCCGCACGAGCGGACCGCCCAGCGCCGGCTGGCGCAGGAGTTCACCACCTTGGTGCACGGCCAGGCCGCGACGGATGCGGTGGAACACGCCAGTCGCGCGCTGTTCGGACGGGGCGAGCTGACCGAACTGGACGAGGCGACGCTGGCGGCCGCGCTACGGGAGGCCTCCGTCGCCGAACTCGCGCCAGGGGGGCCGGACGCGATCACCGACCTGCTGGTGGCCAGCGGCCTGTCGGCGAGCAAGGGTGCCGCGCGGCGGACCATCGCCGAGGGAGGCGTCTCGGTCAACAACACCAGGATCGACAGCGACGAGTGGGTTCCGCAGCCAGCGGACTTCCTCTACGGCAGGTGGCTGGTGCTGCGCCGAGGCAAACGGAACATCGCAGGGGTGGAGCGCGTTTCGTCCTTGTAGAGCGGAGGCGAAACACGCCGCCCAGCAGGCGATTTGACTCCGAGTTTTCCCTCTTGTAACTTAATCCAAGTCGTCGCGACGCGGTCAAGCCGCTGAGCGCGACGGCATCCCAGAGGGAAGCCCATTTCGGTGGGTTACCTCATCTGTCCGAACTACGCTTCGCGGCTATCGCCGCGGGATCGTTGCGCGGCCGGCGGGTGTGTTGTTTGAGAACTCAATAGTGTGTTTGGTGGTTTTTGTTTGTTGTTTTTGCCATGCTCTGGCGTCCCGTGTTGGGGTGTGGTGTTGTTTTATTTTG
>Ga0193743_1000593_pt1 | contig 28328 bp, 26 predicted proteins | sample L2c2metaG_FD_143038 | JGI IMG/M metagenome (GOLD analysis project Ga0193743, IMG submission 143038) | Soil microbial communities from a riparian zone of the East river system, Colorado, United States - L2c2 | ecosystem: Environmental > Terrestrial > Soil > Riparian zone | place: USA: East River...
CACAGATGCTTGGTGCATCCATGATCAAGGACTTGCCGTTGGATCCACCAAGCATCTGTGAGAGCCCGGCGCCGGTCTTGTCCGCCCCGACCAGCAAGCAGGTGAGCTCGGGGTTGTACTTCATCAGCAACGCCGTCGTCGGCTGCAGCAGGTTGATGGTGTTGACGAGGTTGTCTTTGTTCGGACCGACGAGCTCGACACCGCTACGAGAGAGGCCCGAGACACTCACCAGCAGCTGGTCCAGCTCGGTGGCCTTGGTGCTCACCGTGGAGCTCGTGGTGCTGAGCGCGCCGATGGAGCCGATGATGTTCTGCGCTGCCGCGCCGTAGGTGTCGCCGACGTCGGCGAGCGCCCGAAAGTCCTCACGCATGGTGTCGGTGCGCGAATTCAGGGCCGTCAGAACGTCATTGGTGTCAGTGATGGAATGGCCGATCTGCTGACCCTTTCCGCCCACCCCTTGGGCCAGCGCAGAGAGCACACCGTTGAGCTTGGCCGGGTCGATCTGCCGGATCAGGTCCACCAGGTTCTCGAATACCGTATTGACTTCGACGGTGACGTTCTGCGACCTGAGCACGGCGCCGGCGGCAAGCCGTTGCCGACTGGGATCACTGGGATAGATCAGGTCGACGAACTTCGCACCGAACAGTGAGGTGGCGCTGATACGGGCTTCGACGTTGGCCGGAATGTTCTTCACTTGATCGGGATCGAGGTAGAGCTGCAGTGTCGCGGAGTCGGCGCCACCGGAAACGGTGGCCACCCGCCCGACTTGCACGCCGCGCATCTTCACCTTGGCGTAGGGCTCCATCACCAGGCCCGAACGGTCCGACGTCAAGGTCACCGGCACGGTGGAGGTGAACGACTGGTTGAACGCGCCGAGGGACAACGCGATCGCAGTAGATATGCCCACGACCAGTAGCAGTGCCAACCATCCTGAGCCGATCTGCGGCATTCGTCGTCGTTGAGTCACGGGTTATCCCGCAAAGTTGAAGTTGCCGGTCTGACCGTAGAGGGCCAGCGTCACGAACAGGATGACGAACACCGAGACGATCAGGGATGCCCGGGTGGCGCGGCCCACCGCTTCCCCGACGCCTGCTGGGCCGCCCCGGGCGGTAAACCCGTAGTAGGTATGGATCAGCATGATCGCCGTCACCACGGCCAGACTGACGACGAAGGACCGCACGGCATCTGCCGGAATGAAGAACGTGTTGAAGTAATGGGTGTAGACGCCACCGGACTGACCGTAGAACGCGACGGTGACGACCCGCCCCGAGGTATAACCCAGGATCAGGGCAACGCAGTACAGCGGGACGGCCACGATTACCCCGGCGGCCACCCGGGTGGAGGCCAAGTAGGCAATGGGACGGATTCCCATGACTTCCAGCGCGTCGATCTCCTCATTGATCCGCATCGCCCCGAGCTGAGCGGTGGCGCCGGCACCGATCGTCGCGGCGAAGGCAAAGGCTCCAGTGGACGGCGTGACGAGCCGGGTGTTGGCGAACGCCGAGGCGAACCCGGTCAACGCTTCGACCCCGATGTTGGAGAGCTGGTTGTAGCCTTCGCTGGCCAGCGCACCGCCGGTACTCATGGTCAGAAAGGTGGTCACTGCCACGGTTCCGCCGATCACCGCCAACGAGCCGGTTCCCAGGCTCATCGCCGCGACCTGGCGCAGCAACTCTCCTCGATAGTTGACGACCACGTCGGCGACTGAGGTGAGTGTCTTGCCGAAGAAGCGGGCCTGCTCGCCGAGCCGCATCCAGGCGGCTCTGGCCGTCCCCAACGCCCGCATTGCTGCGGCCGGGACGCGTTGGTGGGCAATGGTACTCACGCTCACCGGATCACCTGGTATCCGACCGCGGTCAAGATGACGTTGATGAAGAACAACAAAACGAACGAATAGACCACGGTCTGATTGACCGCATTCCCCACCCCCGCCGGACCTCCGCTGACCGTCGTTCCCTGATGAATCCCGATCAGACCGGCCACCAAACCGAAGACGGTCGCTTTGACCATCGACACTAGAACGTCGGGTAGACCGGTGACCAGGGTCATGCTCGCGACGAATGACCCCGGTGTGACGTGCTGAAAGAACACGCCAAAGAAGAACCCGCCGACCAAGCCGGTCAGTGTCACCAGCGACGATATCAGTAGCGAAACAAGCGTTACCGCAAGCAGTCTGGGTGCCAGAAGCGCACGCACGGGATCGATGCCCATGACCCGCAACGCGTCGAGTTCCTCTCGGATCGTGCGGGCCCCGAGGTCGGCGCAAATCGCCGCAGCGCCCGAGCCCGAGACGACGAGAACGGTCACGAAGGGGCCAATCTCGTTCACGGTCGTCACAGAAGCGCCGGTGCCCGACAGGTCCGCGGCCCCGAATTCGACGAGTAGGACGTTGAAGAGGAAGACGGACAGGACGGTGAACGGGACAGCCAAGAACATCGCGGGCAGAAGCGACACCCGTGCTACGAACCATGTCTGCTCGAGAAATTCTCGCCAGGCAAACGGCCACTTGAACAGCGCCACGAACGTGTCGAGCGCGAGCGCGAAGAAGTCACCAATGCCGCGCACCGGCGCTAGCGCCGCGCCGCCTGGTTCACCCATCAGCAGTCTCCTAAGTCGTCGATGTCAGGTCACCCGGTGGTGTCCATTGGCCGGCAACGGTGCAGTGCTCCACCGGGTACGCGTCGTGAGGTACCTCGCCATCGTGTGTGTCCTTTCGGCCGACTGCATTTCGCTCGCACGCCTCGGCACACCGGGACGAGCAGCCTGGGGTCGGCATCCGCCCCCACCGGCCGTCACCAGTGACGTAGCTCACCGCCGTTCGGCAGCGTGAAACGTAACATCTCTTGCGTGCGCACGCAATGGAATCCGTTGAGCTATTCATTGGCAAATTTTCGGTATCGTCCTCATTGCGATTCATGAAGGTGACAGCGTATGGCGCGGTACTGGTGTCGGTTCCGATTTATGCTGTACAGCAGTCTATTATGTACAGATCTGCCAAAGTGTGTTCTTCCCTTCGCGGCCGAGCCAGCGACGCACGTGCCGTAGGTAGCAAATGTCGATGCTGTACTCCGGCTTGAGGAATCTGTCCGCGACCAGCTCTGGCGGTTGGCGAGGTGGCCGACCGCGGGATTCGACAATTGTCCCGGCACTCTTCGGAAAGTGGCTTTGGCGCTCGGCGTGGCGCCGGTAGCCTCGAAACGTCAGCCGGATGAGGACGAACGGCGTCTCGCTGGGTTACATCCGCCCGGATGCATCTTCCGCCGACGGCACGAGGCGTCAGGAGTTCGATTGCGTAGCGAGATGGCTGCCCAGAGGAGGACACGACCGTGGTGATCGCCGCCGATGTGGATGCTGACCCGCACCGCAGCGCGCACCCGGGCGGACCGATCTACTTCGCGTGTTTCACGCGGCGCGGAGAGACCGCGCTAGAGGACATCGAAAGTGTCTTCCCGGCCCACAAGCGATGGGTCGCCGACCAAGAGGCGGCAGGCAAGATCGTGGTGGCCGGGCCATTCCTGGCTGACGACTTGTCCTGGGATGGCAACGGTATGCTGGTTTTTCGCCTCGACACGGCCGAGGAAGCCCGGCGACTCGCCATGCAGGATCCCATGCACGCTCAGGGCCTTCGAACTTTCACGATCGCCGCCTGGCAGCTCAACGAGGGATCACTTCGCATTGGATTGACATTCTCCGCGGGAGGATTCGAGTTCCGCTGATTGCCAGCGGGCCCGTGTGGTCGGACCGGTGCTCGCGGGCTGACGCAGTTCGGCTCCGCCGAGTACGAATTCGTCTCAATTCCATCGGCTATGCAACAGTCGGGGTCGTGCCGGGCGGACGGTGACGCGGTCACCCAATCTCGCGGCACCAAGCTCTCGATGGGCACGCTCCAACCGCACCTTTTGAACGAATGATTTGGGCGTACATTGCAATTCGTGCCGGAAGCCTTGCTCCAACGGCCGCATGCCCACACCGACGTGTTTCAACGAGGTCGGCTAGCGTCAACTCGGCGAACTGCTCTGCGTGTATCAAGCCGACGACTTCGCGGACGGCGCGCCGCGCGATGGCGGGCTGCGGTCGAAACAGGTCGGCAGTGCGATTGTGAGGCACGCTGAGCAGGACAGTCGCCAAGGCTTGTTCTGCCAGTAGCCGCCGAAGATAGGTCGGGATGGCTGCGTACGTCGACACGTTCCTGACCACCGCGGCTGGATGCCGTGTGATGATGCTGCGGGCGGCGTCAACGACGGAGCTTGCCTCGGATAACGCCGGCTGCAAGACCAGGCAGGTCCCCGCGGCCCTGCGGGCGAAGTGCGCCTCACGCGCTGGCGCGCCGAAGCACTCCGGTTGGCCGAAACATCGTCGGGCATTCACACCGTGGGTGGATTAGGGCGCATCGGCGGCGAGCTGTCGACTGGCGTGCATGATCGACCGAGCCATGGCCGCGTCGCGCCGGCCAAGACCGCAGGGTGCGGCGACGTCGACGCGGCGCCCGGCGGCCGACTCGACCATACGCAGCACCTCGTGGAGTTGATCGTCGGACAGGTCCTCGTGCACGAAGCCCGCGACTAGCCGGGTGCTCGCCGGTAGGGACAGCTTTGCCAAGGGTGCGTAATACGACGCCGCGAGACTGGGCGGCTGATCACCTGCAGCCAAGGGGATGTGCACGTAGGTGAGGGACGCGTGTGACGGCCACCGCGCGGCGATGGCGTTGGCTAGCTGAACCGTTGGGCCACAGTCGCTACCCATCTTCATCAGAGCCCGATGGTTGAGGTCGCCGAAGCACAGATGAACGCCGAAACGCGTCCCGCGCGGCGCCAGACGCGCCGGCTCGGCCGAAACGCCGGCCATCCAACGTGCCACCGCCGATCGGAGCACCCGGGGCGAGCGTGAAACCGCGACCAGCTCGGCGGGCAGTTCGATCTGAAACACCACGTCATCATCGAGAACGGCTCGGATACCGCGGATTTCGCGGCTGATGGCCGTGTTGAAGCCCGTGCGGTACCGCAGCGCGCCAACCGGGCCGAAGGCCAGCAGCGCCAAATCGAACCCGGACGCGAGGCCCACCTGATACACGGCATCGTTGATGCCGTGTTTGTTGACCAGGCGGTCGAGCACCGGCCGGGAGTCACGGAACGCCGCGTCGTAGCCCAGCTGCAGCAGGTCGGGATCCAGCGAGGCACCGCGGCGAACGCGGTAGCGGGGTCGGTCGTTGTAATCGGTCCACCGGCCATCGCGTTTCAACTCCACCGCGGGGTGGTCGCGCAACGCCTCGATGATCGAGGCCACCCATTGGCTTCGCTGTCCCGTCTCACCGTCGGGAATACACATCAGTGTCGGCCCCAGTTCGGTGAGAGCCAGATCCACCGCCTCGCTCGTGTAAGTCGCCGGAATACTGCCCACGAGCAGAGTCTTGCGTTCGTTCCCGAGTGCGGCCAGCGGCTTCATCTATACCCCGTTCAGCGGTGAGGCGAAGTCCTGGGATTCGGCCGCCAACTTCGGCAGCACCCGGGTCAACGCGTTGCGATCAGTTCGGGTGAGTCGTTCGGTGAACAACTTGGACACCAAGTCGACGTGTGATTCGGTGGCATCGATCACCGCTGAACGACCCTCGGGTGTCAAGGTGATTTCTATTCCGCGCTTGTCCTCGCCTGCAGTGGTGCGCGCGATGAGCCCGGTCTGCTCCATGCGCAGCAGCAGCCTGCTGACGCCGCTCTCGCTGAGCAACAGCCGATCACGAAGCGCTCGCTGCCGAAGCCGGCCGCCAGGCACATCCGCGAGATGAATCAGCACGTCGAACCATTCGAGGGGCAGATTGTGGTCTCGCATCATCTGTTCGGCCATCTTGTCGACGATGGTTCGGTGCGCGCGCAGGAACTCCTGCCAGAGCATCGTCTCCTCCTCCACTAGGGCGACGACGGCTCGTAATCTCTCGGTGTCCTCGCCCTCGACGCCGTCGATTGTGTCCCTAGCAGTCTGCTTACGGGGGGTTCGTACCTGACGCCTGCCAGCCATCGGTCGACTCTCCTCTCCTACGGCGGATCCGTCGACGGATCGCCGCAGTCCAGAATAGATGACTACGCAAGCTAAGCAATCGTCTCGTCCCGTTTGGGGCCGTCGTCCACTGCTGCTGGCAAGCTGCAGTGTTGCGCCATCTGCCATGTACCCGACCTCAATATCGCGCGGGGCCGCGCGTCGTCTACAGCCTCTCATATATTCGCTTGCTTGCGCGCGCAAGTTATGTTAATTTTCCAACGCAGGGTGGGCGGGGCAACAACAGATAACACGCGCTCTCCGCAGACAGCAATACCGCGGTCGGTCACGGCAATGGTGTGTATCGCACTTCGAGGTCCGGCCATCGCCGACCGGCCAGGTCGCGTCTCAACCGACAGATGTTGATTGGAGAACAAACGAAATGACATTGGGCCTAGAGGACCGCGTCGCCCTTGTGACCGGCGCCAGCCGCGGCATCGGCTACGCCATCGCCAAGGCGCTGCAGGAGCACGGCGCACGTGTCGCGCTGCTCGCCCGGGATGAGGTCGCACTCAAATCCGCGGCCGAGACGCTACCGACTCCGGGAGCGGACCGGGTGCTCACGCTCGTCGCCGACGTCACCGATACCGAGTCGGTTCGCGACGCCGTCGCCAAGGCCCATGCGTGGGGCGGCGGGCTGGACATCGTCGTCAATTCCGCCGGACCGCAACTCACGCCGACGGAGTTGACCGAAACCGCCACCGAGGTGCTGTCGGGTTTCCTCGATGCGAAGCTATTGGGATTTCACCGGGTGGCCTCGGCCGCGCTGCCCTTGCTGAGCGAGTCCGGGTCGGGACGGATCATCAACGTCGCCGGTGCGACAGCCGTGACGCTGGTGCCCAACGCCGGGGTTACCGGCATCACGAATGCCGCCGTCCTGGCCTTCACCAACTATCTGGCCAGCGAAGCCGCCAAGCGGAACGTCCTCGTAAACGCCGTTTCCCCGGGCATGACCCTTACCGAGGGGTGGATTGCCCGCCACGAGGCGATGGGCAACGCGCAGGGCAAGACCGGCGAGGAAGTCCGCAACGGGATGACCGCAGCGTCCGGTATTCGGATCGGGCGGTGGGCCGAGACCGCCGAGATCGCCAACGCGGTGGTGTTTTTGGCCTCGGACTTGGCCTCTTACATGACCGGTTCAGTCCTTGAGGTAGACGGCGGCATCAGCAAGGCCGTGTTGTAGCGGCCGCGCCGCAGGACCGCCGGTCGCCTTGTCCGGCCCGGAATCCACCAAGACGACGTCGTGCGAACAGGAAGGAAAGCCATGTCACTCGAGACATTGGCCGGGGTGAGCCTGCAGCAGGCGCTCGATCAGGCCGGCAACCCGGCGCGGATGCTGCGCAGCTTGCCCGCCGGGCACTACAAGATGCCGTTCGAGCCCGAATTCAGCACCTGGCGGGATGAACAGCGCGCGTGGAAGGAGACCACCGTGCTGTTCGACCAGTCCCACCACATGACCGATCTCTACGTCAAGGGGCCCGACGTCCAGCGGCTGTTCTCCGATCTTGGGGTGAACACCTTCGCGACCTTCGGCAAGGACAAGGCCAAGCAGTTCGTGGCGTGCAACCACGACGGCTACGTCGTTTCCGACGCCATCCTGTTCGGGTTCGACGACGACGAATACGTTCTCGTCGGCACGCCGGCAGCTCCCAACTGGGTGCAATTTCATGCTGAGACGGGCAATTACGACGTCAACATCGTGCGCGACGAACGTTCCGAGGCAAATCCGACCGGCCGGTTGACCTTCCGTTATCAGCTCAACGGTCCTCTGACCCAGAAGATCCTGGAGAAGGCCCGCGGCGTCGCACTGGAACACATCCGGTTCTTCAACATGGGCCGTTTCGAGATCGCCGGGACGCCCGTGAGAGCCCTCAACCACACCATGGCAGGCGTGCCGGGCCGAGAGCTGACAGGCCTTGAACTCGTCGGGCCCGCCGAAGGCGGCCAGGTGGTCCTGGACGCGCTGCTCGACGCGGGCGAGGAGTTTGGCCTGCGGCAAGGAGGATCCATCTCCTATGTGACCACGGTTTTCGAATCCGGATGGATTCCCTCACCGATCCCGGCGATCTATACCGACGAACGGCTTTCGGCGTACCGTGACTGGCTGCCTGTGGCCGGGCTGGAAGGCTTCGCCAGCATCGGCGGGAGCTTCGCCTCGGACAACATCGAGGACTATTACGCCACGCCGTGGGATCTGGGCTACGGACGCACCATCAAGTTCGATCACGACTTCATCGGTCGCGAGGCGCTGGAGAGGCGGTCGTCGCAGCCACACCGCCGGAAGGTGTGGCTGCGATGGAATGAGGCTGACACGGCACGGGTGTTCGCCGACAACCTCTATCGCGAACCGGCCGCACGTCCCTTGGGGGTCGATCTACCCATGACGTCGTTCACGCACTTCCAATTCGACCAGGTGCGCAAGGACGGCCGCATGGTCGGTGTAGCCACCTTCAGTGGCTACACGGTCAACATCAACTGTGTCTGCTCGCTGGCGATGATCGACGAATCCGAGGCCGTCGACGGCGCGGAAGTCAGCCTGCTGTGGGGCCAGGATCCCGGCTCGCCCAAGCCGAACCTCGAGCCTCACGTCCAGGCCGAGATCCGCGCGACGATCAGTACCACGCCGCCGGCATAACGGCTTTCGGCGCCCACTTGCGCCGAAACGCCCACCACCGAAGAGGAAGACACCGTGCTGGAAACCGAACTGGCGGCGCAGCGTGCGCGAGCGTTCGCCAATCGCAGCGGCAGAGAACGGGCCGTGCGTGCCAACGCCATTGACGTCGTCGCGCACGACCGGGTGGCTGACTGCGCGCACGCCGCGACCGGAGCATCGTGGTGAGTGAGCCGGACGGGCCCGACACCGACGACGTGAACGGCGACAACGTCAGCATCTCAGAGGTTTACCGACGCCGCGGGCACGGCCGCAGCTATTTCACACCCCCGGGTGCCTCCGACGGCCGACGCGACGCGGTCCGCGAACGCCTCCGACGAGGAAGCCGCTGATGGTAAACACCTCCCGCGCCCAGACCGAACCGGCGACCACGAGCGAGCAGGTCACCGCAAACGTGTTGGCGGCGGTGGAGTCGACGCCCGATCCCCGCATCAAAGAACTGGTGTCGGCGGTCGTCCGCCACAGTCACGACCTAGCCCGCGAAGTCGCGCTACAGCCCGGCGAACTCTTGGCCGCAGCGCACTACCTCAAGGGTTGCGGAGACATCAGCGACGAGACACGTCACGAATTCATCCTGCTGGCCGATGTCTTGGGCCTAACCATGGTGGTCGACACGCTGGCCGCGCCGGTCGCCGACGGTGCGCTGGAAAGCAGTGTGCTGGGGCCGTTCTACCGCGCTGGAGCGCCGATCGAACCCAACGGCGCCGACATCTCCCGGGGCGAGCGCGACGGCGAACCCGCACACATCTTCGGCCGGGTCCTCGACGTCGACGGCCGCGCCGTCGCGGGCGCCGAGCTCGACGTGTGGGGCACCAACCGGAACGGTCTCTATGAGAATGTCGATCCCTGCCAGCCAGAGTTCAACCTCCGCGGTCGCTTCGTCACTGACGACGCCGGCCGCTACGACCTCTGGACGGTCAAACCGGTCAGCTACCCGATACCGGATGACGGTCCGGTCGGCGACCTACTGCGGGCCACCGCGCGCCACAACATGCGGCCCGCTCATTTCCATTTGATCGCCTCGGCAGCGGGCTTCAGGACCGTCGTCACCGAGCTCTACACCGACGACGATTCCTACCTAGGCACCGACGCCGTGTTCGGCGTAAAGCCGTCGCTGATCGTGCACTACGACTGGGTAAGCGAGCCAGAACGGCTCGCCGGGGCCGGCCGCGGCGCGCCGTTCTGGGCGTTGCACCACGACATCGTGCTCACCGCTGGCAATTCCGCCGCCGTGGGGTTCAGTGCCGGGCGCCGCGGGCCGCCATGACGACGCCGATTTTCAGGAAAGGCTGCTCCTGCCCATGACCTCGAAGCCCTCCCCCAGTTCGATGCCCGCCAGTTTCACCCGCGAAACGCTGCCCGGGCGGATCGTCTTTCGCGACGGCGCTCTGGAAGACCTCTTCACCGAGCTCGATCGCCTCGGCGCGCAGCGCGCCATGCTCATCGCCACAGACCACGACGACCACCTCGCCGAGCAAGCTGCGCGGGTGATGGGGGACCGCCTGCACCTGGCGTGGGATGAGATCCGCCAACACGTACCGCTCGAACTGGCCGCGCGCGCCACCAGCGCGGCCACCGACAAACACGTCGATGCGCTCGTGACCATCGGCGGCGGCAGCACCATCGGGCTGGGCAAGGCCGTGGCGGTCAGTACTGGACTGCCCCTGGTGTGCGTGCCCACCACCTTTTCGGGCAGCGAAATGACCCCCATCTACGGACTGACGTCGGACAACGACAAGCGGACCGCACGAGACGGCAAGGCCTTGCCCAAAGTGGTGATCTATGACCCGCAGTTGCTGGCGTCGCTGCCGGCCAGCGTGGTCGGCCCCAGTGCCATGAACGCGCTTGCTCATTGCGCAGAAGCGCTGTGGGCCAAGCAGACCGACCCCATCACCGACGCGCTGGCGCTCGACGGCGCGCGGCGCCTGCATCGTCACCTGCGCACCGCCTACCGCCAGGAGGACGTGGCGTCACGCGGGCAGGTTCTCGTGGCATCCTGCCTGGCCGGCACTGCGCTCGGGACGGTGGGAACGAGCATTCACCATGCGTTGTGTCATCTGCTGGGCGGCATGTACGACACACCGCACGCACTGACCCACGCGATCGTGCTGCCCTACGCCGTGGAGTTCGTACGCCCCGCCGTGCCGAAAGCCATCGAACGGTTGGCGGCGGCGATGGGCACCACCGCCGCTGACCTCTCCGCAACGATCTGGTCCCTGGGCCTCTCCGTCGGGACTCCGCGGGGACTGCGCGCGATCGGACTTACCGAATCCGACATCAGGCAGGCCGCCGACGCCGCCCTGGCCAAAGGGCTCACCAGTCCGCGGGCCCTGGACCGCCCGGGGTTGCGCCGCCTGCTCCAAGCCGCGTGGCGCGGCATGTCGCCGTCGATCATGTGATGCGATCACACACACCGCGCAGCGGCTCAGCGGACCGCAGAGCGGTCCGGAAGGGAATCAGATGTCTGCCTCGGAGTTGAACGGCGCGCTGGTCGCCTCCAAGCTCATCACCGACACCGCGCAGCGGGTCCAACTACTCAAAGACGGCTCCGGCAAGCAGCCGTGCCTGGCCACCGTGCTCGTTGGAGACGATCCCGCATCACACACCTATGTCCGGATGAAGGCCAATCGCTGCGCCGAAATCGGGATCCGGTCCCTGCGGGTGCGACTCGACACCACCACGACAACCGACGAGCTGGTGGCCAAACTGCTCGAGTTGTCTGTCCGCGACGACGTCGACGGCATCCTGCTTCAGCACCCGGTGCCCGCACACATCGACGAACGGGCCGCCTTCGAGGCAATCGCGCCGCACAAGGACGTCGACGGAGTCACCGCAGCCTCATTCGCCGCCACAGCTCTCGGCTTTGCTGGTTACGAATCCTGCACGCCTTCGGGCATCCTGCGCCTGCTCGACGCCTATGACATCGGCATCACGGGCCAACAGGCCGTTGTCGTGGGCCGCAGCCCCATCCTGGGGCTACCGGTCGGGATGTTGCTGTTGCGGCGCAACGCCACGGTCACCTACTGCCACTCGCGCACAGCGGATCTGCCCGACCAGGTGGGGCGTGCAGACATTGTGGTGGCGGCGGTGGGTCAGCCCGAACTGATCCGGGGAAATTGGATCAAACGGGGCGCCGTAGTGGTCGACGCTGGCTACAACCCAGGCAACGTCGGGGACGTCGAGTACGCCGCCGCCCGCGAACGCGCACGGTGGATCACCCCGGTACCGGGGGGTGTGGGACCCATGACGATCGCCGTGCTGCTAGCCCAAACCGCCGACGCCGCAGGCGCTCCGGTTGCCGAGGCGGACCGGCTGCCCAGCGAGCAATCCGTCAATTGACCGACGGCTGCTGAGGGCGGCACCAATTCTCGGCCACCTGGACTGCCGCGAGATTGCTCTCGACATCGTGGACGCGGACGCACTTCGCGCCCGCGGCGGCCGCCAAGGCCGACACCGACGCGGTCGCCGAATCCAGCGCCGACGCGCTGGTCGCTCTTCGCAGGAACCGTTTTCGTGACGCACCGACCAGCACCGGACGCTGCAGGCCGTCGCAGAGTTCAGGCAGTCTGCTCAGTAGGGCCCAGTTGTGTGAGGCGTCTTTGGCGAATCCAATACCGGGATCGATGACGATGCGCTCGAATCCGAGCCCCGCCCCGATCAGCGCATCGATCCGCCGCTCGAGTTCCGCACGCACCACCGCCACGATGTCCCCCGCATAATGGGCGTGCTGCTCCATGACCGCACTGTGTGCGCGCCAATGCATGGCCACGAACGGGACGCCCAGATCGGCCACGCAGCACGCCATCGCCGGATCGCCCAGCCCCCCGCTGACATCGTTGACAACCTGCGCACCGCGCGTCACCGCGGCCACTGCCACCTCGGCGCGCATCGTGTCGATACTGACCGGTACACCGGCGGCCACCAATTCGCGCACCACCGGGATCACCCGTCGCAGTTCCTCGCTGACCGAGATTCGTTGCGCACCCGGGCGAGTTGACTCGCCACCGATGTCGATGATGTCGGCGCCCGCATCGGCCAGTGCCCGTCCGTGCGCCACCGCGGAATCCAGCTGCAGATAGCGTCCGCCGTCGGAAAAGGAGTCGGGCGTGACGTTCAGGATCCCCATCACCATGCAGCGCTGCGGCTGCCGGTCGCGGCTGGTCCACGCGGTCAACATCTCGTCGAAGGGACGCCGTAATCGCGGGACAGGATGGGCATCAGCAGCGGTCGCGACGCTGTCCCGGATCATGCTGTCTCGCATCCGTTTTCTCCAATGCCCAGGGATGCCACCGCCGCGCGCACGGCCGACACCAGATACAGCGAGCCCGCGGCCACCACCAGACCGTCGGCGCCCGCGGCGGCGACGGCGCTGCGTAGCGCCTGCCCGACGTCGGGATGGGTGATCGTTGCGGCGCCGGTTGAACGGACGGCGGCGGCAATCGACTCAGCCGATACCGACCTCGGCGAGCCTGCCTCCGTCGCGATGACGAGGTCGAAGTCGCAGGCCCCGATGCCGTGAAGGAAGTCCGCCGGTTCGCGGCTACCGGAGGCAGCGCAGACCAGCACACGGCGCCGCAGGGTCGGGAAGTACTCGTCGACGGTGTCGCGCAGCGCACGCGCGCCGGCGTGGTTGTGCGCGCCGTCGACCACGATGACGGGATCGGCCGCCCACACAATCTCAGCCCGCCCCGGCATCCGCACCGCACCCATGGCCCGATTGACGGTCGCCGTGTCGATCGGCGCGTCGATGAAGGCTTCCGCCGCCGCCACCGCCAGCGCGGCGTTACTGCACTGGTGCGCCCCGAGCAGGTTGATCGGTACCGAACGGTGAACACCCCACGGGGTGGTCAAGTCGACCGTCGACCCGGCCGCCGACCGCAGCCGATGCATCACCCCAATGTCGACGCCGAGTTTCAGGACCCGGCGCGGGTGCTGGGCGTTGAAGATGGGCAGGAGGTCGGGGTCGGTCTCGCCCAGTATCAGCGTGGCCTCGCGCCGGATGATGCCGGCTTTCTCCGCGGCGATATGGGCACGGCTTGGCCCGGCGAAGTCGGTGTGGTCAAGCTCGACGTTGGTGATCACCGCGACGGTGCTGTTGACGATATTGGTGGCGTCCCACCGTCCAAGCATGCCGACCTCCACGACGGCGGCGTCGACGCGGGCGTCGGCGAACACCGTGAACGCGGCGGCCGTGACCGCCTCGAACCAGCTCGGTGTGACGCCGACACGCCGCGCCATCCACGCGACGTTGCCCAGTGATGCCGCGAATTGTTCAGCGGATATGGGCTTTTCGTCGACGGCGATGCGTTCGGTCACGTCCGAGAGATGGGGGCTGGTGTACGTGCCCACGCGCAGACCCTGGCTGCGGAGCAGCCTGGTGGTCATCGCGGTGGTGGAGCCCTTGCCATTGGTGCCGGTGATGTGCACCGAGGGGAACCGCCGGTTGGGTGAGCCAAGACCCGCGGTAATGGCCTCGATTCGTCGGGTGCCGGGATCGACGATCGCCCCGGTGCTCTCGTAACCGGCCAGCCCGCCGAGGTACTCGGCGGCGCTGGCCGGATCTGACCACGGCAGACTACTGTGGACACGCCTGCCTGTCGTCGGACGGGCCCCGGCCAACGGATCACCGTATCGTCCGATGACGTTCACCGTCGAGACGTCCGCGGCGGCGCCATCACCGGAAGACCACCGTCCTGCCTCCGTCGAGCAGGATCCGGTTCTCGGTGTGCCAGCGCACCGCGCGCGCCAGCGCCAGACATTCGGTGTCGCGGCCCAGCATCGTCACTTCCGCGGCACTCATGGCGTGATCGACGCGCGCCAGTTCCTGCTCGATGATCGGCCCTTCGTCGAGGTCCTCGGTGACGTAATGCGCCGTTGCGCCAACCAGTTTGACCCCCCGCGCGTGAGCCTGGTGATACGGGCGCGCCCCTTTGAAACTGGGCAGCATCGAGTGATGGATGTTGATCGCCCGGCCGTCGAGTTGTTTGCACAAATCGGTGGACAGGATCTGCATGTACCGCGCGAGCACCACCAGGTCCACGCCGAGCTGGTCGACCAATTCCAGCAGCTGGCCCTCGGCTTGGCCTCGAGTGGCGTCCGACACCGGAACATGGTGGAACGGGATGCTGTAGGTATCGGCCATCCACCCGAGATCGGGATGGTTGGACACCACCCCGACGACGTCGATGTTGAGGGCTCCGTTGTCGGCGCGGAACAACAGATCGTTGAGGCAGTGGCCGTACTTGCTGGCCATGATCAGCACGCGGTGCTTGTCGGAGGCGTAGAGCATCCGCCAATGCATGGCGAACCGCTGCGCGACATCGTTGAAATCGGTTCGTAGCGCGTCAAGTTCAACCGTTGCGTCGTAGGCCGCCTCGAACTGGATGCGGATGAAGAACTTCTCGGCGTCGCGGTCGACGAACTGTTGGCATTCCACGATCGTGCAATCGTGCAGCAGCAGGAACTCGGTGAGCGAGAAGACGATTCCGGGCCGGTCAGGGCACGACAGGGTGAGTACGTAGCCGGTCGGCGAAGGACGGTTCTGCAGACTGGAGTTGGAGCCGTTCATGGTCGCCTCTCGGTAGGTCAGATGCCGACAACGGAGCCGGCTGGGACGAAGTTGAGCCGCACTGCAGCTACGGTGTTGCGCATAGGTCGGTGAGAGGATGACGGCCCCGGCAGGCCGGTACCCGTTACACGATCTGCTGGGCGTGCAGCGTTGCCCGGACTGTCCTTTGCACGTGGCGCTCCACCGTCGGCTTCGCTGACCCGCCGTCGGGCTCGCCGACGACGATGGTGACTTCAGTCCCGTCGACTGCATGCTTCTCGTCGACCATTGCCAGCGATGACCAACCGCCCACGTTCACCGTGTAACCGGCGTTGGCCGACAGACCGACGAGCTGATCATTGACGAGCACGATGTCGTGCGGGCCGGTGGTGTAGTTGGACACCGGGATGTCGAGATACTTCGCGTGATCACCGTCGGCGCCGAATAGGCTGCTGGTGATCACCGCGGCGGTGTCGTCGTCGTTCCAGCGCAGCCAAACCTTGCGGCGGTGTGGCTGCTCGGCCAGCTTCTCCAGCGCGACGCGACCGACGAACTCGTGATCGAACTTCACCATATGTCCGTAGCCCAAGTCCCACGGCGTGGCGTAATAGTCCTCGATGTTGTCCGACAAGAAGCTACCGCCTATCGATGCGTTGGCTTCGAAGCTGTTGGCGCTGAGCCATTCCCGGAATGGCTTCATTGCCTCGCCGGTGTAGATCGCCGGCACGGGTGAGGGAATCCAGCCAGATTCGATGGCCGTCGACGGATAGGCCCGACCGCCGCCCTCCTTGAGACCGAACTGCTTGCCTGCGGCCACGAGAGCCGCGCGCACTTCGGCGGCGTGTTCGAAGGGCCCCATCAGCTCCAACCCGGTGAACTCCAGGCCTGGGGCACCAGCCATGGTGTGGTTGAGCGCGCGCACTGGGACGCCGGCGATCTCGAAGTCACCGATGTTGAAGAACTTGATGCGTGGCAATGGTGCCCCGGCAGCGGCTTCGACGATCTTGTGGGTGGCTGGTCCGTTGATCTGGTAGCGGAACGTCAGCCGATTCCCGTTGTTGGCCACGGTGCGCTCGTCGCGTGTGACCTTGACGTCGTAGTCACCGGTTTCGGCGCGAAAGGCGACCCAGTTGGGTGTCACGGGCCGGCCGACCAGGCTGTATTCGTCGTCGTCCAGACCGAATAGGATCGAGTCGCCGATGACGTAGCCGTCATAGTTGCAGGCCAGGAATTGCTTGGCCTTGTTGCGGCCGAAGTTGGTGAAGCTGTTGACGCCGAGGTCGCTGAAGAGTCGCTTGACGTCGGGACCCTGGAAGTAGATGTCGGTCATGTGGAAGGACTGGTCGAACAATACGGCGGTCTGCTTCCACGCCCGCTGCTCGTCGCGCCAGTTGCTGTACTCGCTGCGCATTGGGTAGTCGTAGGCGCCCTGCGGCGCGTTGCGCAGCATGTGGGCGACGTTACCGTAGCGCTGAATCTTGTCTTCGAGGCTCTCGGTTGTCATCGTGTGTTCCCTTTCTTCAGATCCACCGTTCCGATGCCGAAGATTTGCCGGTGTCGATTCGCGTTCACGTGGTGATGGTCGTACTAATTCGGTGCTGCCACTCGACGGTGGCGTCGATTTGGTTGAACGAGAACATGTGCAATCCCTCGATATCGAGATCGTCGAAGTCGGCTTCGTCGATGATCTCGGTGATGAGTGTTTCTGGGGTATAGGACCGGCCGAGCAGTAGATTGCCGACGAAGCCGTGTTGTTTGGTGAGGAATTTTACCGACGAGCCCACACCGATTTTCAGTGACAGTTCGATCAGCTTGCGAGTCTGCAGTGGCGCGGCGATGCCGATGCGCACCGGTAGGATGATCCCGGCCTCGCGGATCGTCCTCAGCCAGCGGCAGAATGCCGTGGCGTCGAAGCAGAGCTGGCTGACCATGTAGTCGGCGTACTGCTGCTTGCGGTGTAGCGCATCGAGCAGTGCCGCCTCGGGGATGTGTGGGTGTCCCTCTGGGTAGCAACCCACTCCGATGCGCTGTAAGTCGTGGTCGAGGCCCTGAATGGCCTCGAGGATGTCGAACGCCTCGCTGTACTTGCCCACCGGTTCCTCGCCGTCACCGCCAATGACGTACAGATCGTCAACGCCGGCGGAGCTCAATACCGCCAAGAATCGTTGCAGTTGCGCTTCGTCCTCGACCATTCGCGCGGCCAGGTGCGGCACCACACGATGACCGGAGTCGCGCGCCCGCAGAACATGGTCGAGGGTGCGGTCCAAGCCGAATTTGGGCGAACAGGTGATGGTGACGGTGGTGTCGGTAGGAATGGCGGTGGCCTTCTCGTCGGCGCCGCGTAGCGGTATTACTTCGACGTTGGCTGACGCGACCAATTGTTCAACTGTTGCGCCTGTGTTCTGAAACGTCATCGGACCTTCCTTGGCTGTCATAACCCTGTGTGCCCGCTATTTCGGGCAGCGTTCACCCAAAATTCGGAGACGTCGAAACCGAACTGAAATAGATAACGGGTATGGATGCCGTGTCGGCTCATCGGTAATTGCCAACTCAGCGGTGTGATCAGGCCCGAGACTGCAGTACAAGTGCCGTGAAGATCACTCTTGTTTACCCTTGACTATTTGTCCAATACCGGATTCGACCCCAAGCGATACCCCAAACGATGATCGTTGTGTCGATCGTGCGGCGACAGGCCAAAAAGTAGCTCGGCGGTGAGCGGTCAGTTCCAGCGGACGGTGTTGTTGCCGTGGCGGTTGAGTTACGGGGAACGGCCGTCGAGGTAGTCGATGAACAGTCGCAACGTCGGTGCGGTGTTTGATCGAAGATAGACGCAGTACAACGGGGCAGGCGGCGCGTCGCGCAAGGGAATGAACGTGACGCCGTCGGGGCGCGTCTTCGTCGCCGACTCGGGAACTACCGCGATCGCGGTGCCCAGCGCAAGGTAGGCCAGGCAAGACACCTCATCCTCGGCTTCGATCGCAACGCGTGGCGAGAAGCCCGCCCGCAGGCACATGTCGATGACCTCGTCGGCGAATTCCGGCCGGGCTGCGGGATACACGATCAACGGCTGATTGCGAAGATCTGCGATGGCCGCGGGGCTGGTCCAGTCCATGGCTCTGCTGCGATGCATGGCGACGTAGAGCGGCTCGTATAGGACGGCCCGGCAATCGATTCCCGGTTCGTCTGGATAGTGCCTGCCGAAACCGAGATGAAGGACCTTGTCCCGCAGATAGTCGATCTGGTTGTGTTTGGCGACCAGCTCGAAGCCGATAGTAACTGCCTGATGTTTCTCGAGGAATCCGCGCATCAGCGTCGGGATACCGTCCAGAATCGCCGAGTTGTAATAGGCGACGGACAGATGCCCGACCTCCCCGTGGCTGGCCAGCCGCGTCCGTTCTACCGCGCGAGTGGACAAGGCGACGATGCGGTACGCGCGTTCGAGGAAGACGATCCCCGCCTCCGTGAGCTCCATTCCGCCGGCCATCCGCCGGAACAGGTCGACTCCGACGTCGCGTTCGAGCCGCTGAATGCGGCGGGTCAGCGGAGGCTGTGACATGTGCAGGCGGACTGCGGCGCGATTGAGATTCAGCTCTTCTGCAACGGCGATGAAGCATTCGAGCTGCCTGGGGTCGAGCGCCGTAGATCCGATGGCTACCGTTCCTTATCCCGCGTAATGCGCAGTCGTGGCGATCCGGTGGCAGCGATTGTAGGAAGTGATGACTCGGTCAGGAGCGAAAACGACGTCATGACCGGTTACCAGGGCCGCGGCCATCCCCCGACCAGCAGCGCCCGGCCAATGCTGGTCGGCCGCCGAGCACGTGCCGCAGCTTGGTAGACGTCGGACTCGTACCATGCCCCGCGGTGTCCACGGTCGGAAATTCGTTGATCACGAACCTTTTGGTGGCCCAACCGCCCTCCAGCGATTCGACGACCCCCTGCGGTGCGGGTTCTCCGGAGAGCACCCGACCGCCGAAGCGGCGGACACTGGCCTGGCCGTCGAGCCGGTAGGCCTCGTAGCCGGCCCGGCCGTGGATCTCCAAGTCGAACACCACGTAACCCTTCGGCACGTACGGGGACCCCGTGTCCCCGGGTTCGACACTCGTCATGACCATCTCCTCCGCGCATCGATGTGGTGTGGCAATGCCGTGATCGTGTCCGCATCGAAACCGTTGTCCGCCAAATCGTTTCGCGCGCTCTCACTCATGAGTGAGCGCTGGCGACGTCGGCACTGATCGCCTGCGCGGTCTGCAGCAGCGGCGGTATGAGCTCACGCCGAAGCGCCGCGGCCGTGTACCGCGCCGCTTGGGTGGAGATGTTGACCGCGGCCACGACCGTGCCGGTGCGATCGCGCACCGGCGCTGCCAGCGACCGCAGACCTTCCTCCAACTCTTGGTCAACGATGCAGTATCCGTCGCGACGGACGCGATCGATCTCGCGTTTGAGGGCGGTGCGCGAAGACACGGTGCGGCCGGTCAGGGCAGCCAACCCGACGCGCTTCAGATACTCCTTGAGTTCACGCTCCCCCAGACCAGCAAGAAGCACCCGCCCCATCGATGTGGCGTAGGCGGGAAAGCGCGTCCCCACGGTGATGAATACCGTCATGATCCGGCTGACCGGCACGCGCGCAACGTACACGATCTCATCGCCATCGAGGATCGCCACCGACGACGACTCGTGGACGGCGCGTGCCAGCGCCTCCAAGTGCGGATTGGCGATTTCGTTGAGGCCCAAACTCGACAGGTAGCTATACCCCAGCTGCAGCACCTGCGGCGTCAGCCAGAAGCCTGAGCCGTCGGTACGGACATAGCCAAGCTCGACGAGCGTCAACAGGAATCGGCGCGCTGTCGCCCGGGTCAAGTCGGTGAGTTTGGCAACTTCGGTGAGCGTCAAGCGGCGGTGATCGGCGTCGAAGGCACGGATCACCGCCAAACCGCGACCCAACGATTGCACGTACTCCGGTGAAGGTACCGGATCCGCTTCGCCCGTGGGCATCGCCGCTCCACTCTCAACTGTTCGCGATATGAACATTGCGCCGGTTTAAGAACACTACGGAATTGGTCGTCGGTAGGCAACAATCCGCCGCTAAGACTCTGCGCACCGGGTGCAGCGCATGGATCGATCAGACAGAGCAGTCCTGCTCGCAGTGCGCTTGTTGAACAAACCGCCACATATTGAACAATGCTGCGGTCGAGCCTAATCTAGACTGCAAGTCGTCAGTCAAGGCAGGAGTGGCTCCCATGTTCTCTTTCCGGAGTGGGTGGTCGTGGTCGACAAGGTCGTAGCGAGCGCCGCTGCTGCTGTAGCCGATATCCCTCACTGTGCGTCGCTGGCAGTGGGTGGCTTCGGATTGGTGGGCGTACCTGAGGTCCTCATCCACGCTCTGCTCGATCAAGGTGCCACGGACTTGGAGACTGTCAGCAACAACTGCGGCACCACCGGGTTTGGTCTCGGCGTGCTCCTGGCGGCCCGTCGCATCCGGCGCACCGTCAGCTCCTACATCGGGGAGAACGCCGAATTCGCTCGCCAGTACCTCGCCGGGGAGCTGGAGGTCGAACTGACCCCTCAGGGCACTCTGGCCGAACGAATGCGCGCAGGAGGCGCGGGCATACCGGCGTTCTTCACGCCAGCCGGTGTCGGCACGCAAGTTGCCGACGGTGACCTGCCTTTGCGCTACGACGGATACGGCAAGGTTATCGTCGCGAGCCCCCCCAAAGAAACGCGCGAGTTTGATGGGAAGACTTACGTATTGGAGCGTGCGATCGTGACCGACTACGCTCTGGTCCACGCCCACAAGGGCGATCGGCTCGGGAACCTGGTGTATCGCCGCAGCGCGCGCAACTTCAATCCCGCCGCCGCCGCCGCCGGCCGGATCACCATTGCGCAGGTCGAGGAGCTGGTCGAGCCGGGCGCCATGGATCCCGACTACATCCACACCCCTGGTATCTACGTTCAGCGGGTGGTTCCGGTTGGTCCGATTCAGGTGGGCATCGAGAAACGCACCGTGCGCACGTGAGTTTTGGCAGCCGCGCACGGCCTACGTAGTGTCGCTCAGCGAGTGTTGGCGTACCGGCCGACTAAGTTACTTGCTTGCACGTGCAAGCTACCGGTAACGTCGTATCGTGAGGGCCGCCGCGATGAAGACACGGAGCATGTCCCATGCCCGGCGGGCGACTTCGGCTCGCGAGCTCCAAAGGCCGACGACGGTTGAGGCGAGGGGCGACCATGCCGTGTCACTGAGGGGTGATGCCGAGCAGCGTCGGCCGTGTCCGCTTCGGGCAGCGACCGCAAACGAAGCAAGTGAGCATGGCAGGAGGTGCCGGTGTGGAACGCCACGTCGTCGTAGTCGGCGCCGGAATCATCGGCTTGGCCGTTGCCCACGAACTTCAGCATCGCGGCCACCACGTGACTGTGCTCGATAAGGAGCGCGCCGTTGCCGAACATCAAACGGGCCGCAATTCCGGCGTGATCCACTCGGGCCTGTACTACACCCCTGGTAGCCGCAAGGCGACGATGGGCACCGCAGGCGCGCAGTCGATGCGTGACTTCGCCCGGGAACACGGTGTCGCGGTAAATATTTGCGGCAAGCTGGTAGTGGCGACCCGGGATGGCCAGGTTCCGGCGCTGACAGGTCTGCTGGAGCGGGGTCGAGCCAATGGCGTCCCGGTACGCCCGATCGGTCCGGCCGAGGCCCGCGACTACGAACCGCACGTTTCGTGTGTGGCTGCGTTACGGGTAGAAAGCACCGGCATAGTGGACTTCCGCGGTGTGTGTGAAACGTTGGCCGAGGTCATCGCCTCCCGCGGCGGAGAGGTCAGGCTCGGCGTCCAGGTGGTCGGGATCTCGCCCGATGACCGCAGTGTCGCGGTGCGCACCACCGACGATCCAATTCACGCGGACTATCTGATCAATTGCGCGGGACTACACGCTGACCGTCTCGCCCGGATGGCGGGGATGCGACCTGCTGTGCGGATCATTCCGTTCCGCGGCGAATACTTCGAACTCACGGCATCTCAACGCCATCTGGTGAACGGTCTGATCTATCCCGTGCCCGATTCGCGCCTGCCGTTTCTCGGTGTGCACCTGACTCGGATGGTGGACGGCGGTGTCCACGCCGGACCCAACGCCGTGCTGGCTCTGGCCCTGGAGGGATATACGTGGGGGCGCATCCAGCCGCGCGACATTTTCGACTACCTGCGGTGGCCGGGCCTGTGGAAATTGTGCGGACGCCATTGGCGAGTGGGGGTCGACGAAGTCATCCGGTCGCTTTTCCGTGCGCGGTTCTTGGCCAGTCTGCGCGAGCTGGTGCCCGAGATCGGTAGCAGCGGCATCGTGCCCTCCGGCGCCGGGGTGCGCGCGCAGGCGTTGCATCGCGACGGACGGTTGGTCGAGGACTTCTACGTCGAACATGCAACGCGGCAAACCCACGTTCTCAATGCCCCGTCTCCAGCGGCGACGGCGTCTTTGGAGATTGCCCGTTCGATTGCCGATCAGGTCGAGGCCCGCTGCTAGGCAGCGACGATCACCGGAGGTGGCGCAGAGCAGTAATGGAAAGCGATGAGCCCCAAAGCCCTAACCCCATTCACGTTCCCGCCGCGCTGGGTCATGCGCTGGCCTGGGGCGCACCGCTGTGGATTATCGATCAGGACGGTCCCCCACCACCTGCCCCTCACGGCAGGTCGCGCCGTCGGTCGTCGATATGGCGGAGCATCGGCACGTGGATCCGTAGACGCCGCTGAGTGTGGTCACGACGGCACGTTGCGGGTGAGCTCATTGACCGTGAGGTCCCACTTCTGCGCCAGCGTCAGCTCGGGCAGCAGCTCGGAGACGTCGTGCCCGATCAGGTGCCCACCCAGAAGCTCGCCGTACTTGCCGTCGGCGATGATCTTGACGAAGCCGCCGGGTTCGCCGAGCCCGTGCGCCTTGCCGTTGGCGGTGAACGGGAACTTTGCGACCTTGACGTCGTAGCCCTCGTCGCGGGCCTGCTGTTCGGTCAGCCCGAAGCTAGCGACCTGCGGCTGGCAGAAGGTGGCGCGCGGCAACATCCGGTAGTCGCCGAGCGCGAGAGTCTCGGCGCCGGCGATGGTTTCGGCGGCCACCACACCCATGGCCTCGGCGACGTGGGCGAGCTGCAGCTTGGCCGTGACGTCGCCGATCGCGTAGATGTGCGGCACGGAGGTGCGCATGTACTCGTCGATGCCGATGGCCCCGCGCTCGGTGATCTGCACGCCCGCCTTGTCCAGGCCGAAGCCGTCGACGTTGGGCGCGAAACCGATGGACTGCAGCACCTTGTCGGCCTTGAGCTCGGTGGTGTTGCCGTCCTTGCTGACCGTGACCCGGACCTGCGACCCCTCGCCCCCTTCATCAATGATCGACTCGACCTTGGTGCCGGTGAGGATCTTGACGCCGAGCTTCTTGAACTGCTTCTCGATCTCCTTGGACACCTCGGCGTCCTCGTTGGGCAGCGCGCGGGGCAGGAATTCGACGATGGTGACGTCGACGCCGTAGTTGCTCATCACGTAGCCGAACTCCATGCCGACGGCCCCCGCCCCGGCGATCACGATCGACCCTGGCAGTTCACGCGCGAGAATCTGCTCTTCGTAGGTGACGACGTTCTCCGACAGCGACGTGCCGGGTACCAGCCGCGTGCTGCTGCCGGTGGCGATGATGGCGTTGTCGAAGGTGACCGTCTCGGTGCCACCCTCGTTGAGATCGACCGATAGCGTCTTGGCGTCGGTGAAGGTGCCGCGGCCGTGGATCTCGGTGATCTTGTTCTTCTTCATCAGGAAGTGCACACCGGCGACGCGTCCGTCGGCGACCTTGCGGCTGCGGTCGAACGCCACCCCGTAGTCGAAACTCGCCTCACCAGTGATGCCGAAGGTCTTCGCCTCCTTGGTGAAGATGTGCGCCAGCTCCGCATTGCGCAGCAGCGACTTCGACGGAATGCAGCCGACGTTGAGGCACACACCGCCCCAGTACTTCGGTTCGACGATGGCGGTGTTCAGCCCCAGCTGGGCCGCACGAATGGCAGCGACGTATCCGCCGGGACCTGCTCCGAGAACGACGACGTCATAGTGAGTCACGCCCCCACCCTAATAGTCCCGATGCTGGTACTAGCGGTCGATCCAGTGAAAGACGTAGGCACCGTAGAGGGCGGCCGCGGCGCCGGTCGAAGCCAGCGGAGCCGACATCAGGGCGATCGCGACGGCGGAGACCAGCGGCTTGTTCTGCACCATCGCGACGAGCAGGCCGGCAACCGTGCAGGCGACGACGTAGACCAGCAGCACGAACACCGGCCCGGTCTTGTCCGCCGACTGGAACCACCACTCGTAAAGCGCAAGACCGGCGACCGCGGCGACGGTCCAGACGCCGGTCACGACCAGGACGAAGGTCCAGCGCTTCAGGTACTGGTCGGTGCCGGGGAACAACTCGGGTGCGACGAACGTGGGCAGCGGCTCCGACGGGTTCTCGGTCGGGGGCTCGGTCGCGGTGATCGGCTGCGCCTCCATGGCGCCGGTGTCGAACAGCGGCGTCCAGTGCGTGGTCGGCTCGCCGGCCTGAAGCTCAGGCACCCGACACCACCTGGATCGCGACCAACGCGCCGAACCACCCAGGGGCGAGAGCCAACACGAACGCACCAAGCGTGGTGATCCACCGCCGGCCCGAGAACAGGATGAGCAGCATGCCGACGGCGCTCGGCACCCCGACCACGAACGCGATCACGACGTCCGGCCGGATGCTGGCCGTCACCACCAACGTGGACCCGATACCGGCGAGAAGTCCCACCGCGACGCCGACCAACATCGCGCCGGTCAACAGCCACGCCCGCGGGAGCGGAATCACCCCTCCACGGTAACGCGGCGATCGGCAGCTAGGGCTGCACGCTCGCGGCGTGCCGTCGTGGTATCGGACAGGCGTCTTCGGCCTGTGCGACGACGTGCGTACCCGTTTCGGCCGGGCGCACGCCGTCGGCGTACTGCGTGCCGGTCACCGGTGGATGGTCGGTGAGCTCGACGTTCTCGGCGTCGGTGAACGCCCGGCCGCGGGACAGGAACCGCAGGCCCTCCGGTGCTTCCACGCTGAACCCGCCGCCGCGGCCAGGGACCACGTCGATCACCAGTTGGGTGTGCTTCCACGCGTCGAACTGCGGTCCCGAGATCCACACCGGCACCCCGAAAACCCCTCTGCTCCTCGCGTCCGCACCGCCGACGTCGAGGACCGACAGCAGCACGTCCCGGTCGCCGACGATGAAGTCGCCGTCGGGGTAGCACATCGGCGAGGACCCGTCGCAGCAGCCGCCGGACTGGTGGAACATCAGGGCGCCGTGGCGGTCCTGCAGCCGACGCAGCAGGTCGGCGGCGGCCGCGGTGATCAGTGCTCGGCTCGGCGTGGTCATCGGAGGCTGGCTCCCATCGGCGGGTGTAACACGGCTCACACTACGCGCGACCAGCACAATGGTTCCCGTGGAGACCGACCCCCATCTGTGGCTAGAGGACATCATCGGCGACGACCCGCTGGAGTGGGTGGATGCGCACAACGAGCCGACGCTGGCCGATCTCGGCGGTGAGCGCTTCGAACAGATGCGCGCCGAGGCGCTGCAGGTGCTCGACACCGACAGTCGCATCCCCTACGTGCGGCGCCGCGGCGAGTATCTGTACAACTTCTGGCGCGACGCGACCAACCCGCGGGGGCTGTGGCGGCGCACCACGCTCGACAGCTACCGAACTGCCGATCCCGACTGGGACGTGTTGATCGACGTCGATGCGCTGGCGGCCGCCGACGACGATAACTGGGTGTGGGCGGGCGCCGACGTCATCGAACCCGACCTGACATTGGCGCTCGTCGGGTTGTCGCGCGGCGGCTCCGACGCCACCGTCGTGCGTGAATTCGACATGCGGACGCGCCAGTTCGTCGCCGGGGGTTTCGAACTCCCTGAGGCCAAGACCGACGTCACCTGGCAGGACGCCGACACTGTAATCGTCGGAACGGACTTCGGCCCTGGCTCGCTGACCGACTCCGGATACCCGCGGATCACCAAGCGGTGGCGGCGCGGAGAGCCGTTGGCCGAGGCCGAGACGTTGTTCGCCGGGGAGGTGTCCGACGTGAGCGTGGGCGCCGGGTTCGATCCCACGCCGGGTTTCGAGCGCCTGCTCATCTCGCGGTCGTTCGACTTCTTCAACCGCGAGCGCTACGAGCTGCGCGGCGGCGAGCTGATCAAGATCGACGTGCCCACCGACGCGGGCACGTCGATCCACCGCGAGTGGTTGCTGATCCGACCCCGTACCGACTGGACCGTGGGTTCGACGACGTACCCCGCCGGATCGCTGCTGGCCGCCAAGTACGACGAATTCCTCTCCGGAACAGTCGAGTTGACCGTCGTCTTCGATCCCGACGAGCACACCAGCCTGGAGACCTACACGTGGACCCGCGACCACCTGGTGCTCGTCACGCTGGTCGACGTCGTCAGCCGGCTCGAGCTCGTCACCCCCGGCACGTGGCAGCGCGAGCCGATCCGGGGCATCCCGCCCAACACCAACACCGTGATCGTCGACGCCGACGATTACGGCGACGAGATCTTCCTGGACTCCAGCGGCTTCGACACCCCGTCGCGGCTGCTCTGGGGTCGTGTCGGCGAGGAGTTCGTCGAGGTCAAGAGCGCTCCATCGTTCTTCGACGCCTCCGACATCGAGGTGGCGCAGCACTTCGTGGCGTCGGCCGACGGCACGATGATCCCCTACTTCGTTGTCGGACATCGTGATTCCTCCGGGCCGGCCAAGACGTTGCTCGGTGGCTACGGCGGATTCGAGAACTCGAGCACTCCCGGTTACGGCGGCGTGCTGGGCAGGCTGTGGCTAGCTCGCGGCGGCACCTACGTGCTGGCCAACATCCGCGGCGGCGGCGAGTACGGGCCACGCTGGCACACGCAGGCGATGCGGGAGGGCCGTCACCTCGTCGATGAGGACTTCTCCGCCGTGGCAAGGGATCTCGTCGATCGCGGTATCACCACGGTCGATCAGCTCGGCGCCCAGGGTGGCAGTAACGGCGGTCTGCTGATGGGGATCATGCTGACCAAGTACCCCGAATTGTTCGGCGCGCTGGTGTGCAGCGTCCCGCTGCTCGACATGAAGCGCTACCACCTGCTGCTCGCCGGCGCGTCGTGGGTGGCGGAGTACGGCGACCCGGACAATCCGGACGACTGGGAGTTCATCTCCAAGTACTCGCCGTACCAACATGTCTCGGCGGAGCGCCGCTACCCGCCGGTGTTGATCACCACGTCGACCCGCGACGACCGGGTGCACCCCGGCCACGCCCGCAAGATGACGGCGGCGCTGGAGGCGGTCGGGCAGCCGGTGCAGTACTACGAGAACGTCGAGGGCGGGCACGCCGGCGCAGCCGACAATGCCCAGACCGCGTTCCGGTCGGCGCTGATCTACGAGTTCCTGCACCGCATGCTCGGCGAGTAATCTCCGGTTTGGTCCCATCCGCCACACCCGCCACCGGACCTGGTGGGTGCACTATTACCCACCCACGCGCGACTTTCGTGCGAAGGCGAGCGGCCCCAGCGCGAAAGTCGCTCGAAGGTGGGCACTTTCACCACTGTCCGACGGCGGACTCCTGAGGCATAGGGTGTTCTAATGAGCACGCTGTCCCTGAGCCTCTTCTACGCCGCCGTGGCGATCCTGCTCGCCGGAATTCTGCTGCCGGGTTGGGACACCGCGCGGGCGCCAAAGCGAGCGGTGAAGCGCCGCATCTACTGGACCGCCACCGTCGTCGGGGCCATCGTGGCGTTCATCGCCGGGCTACCCGACCTCCAGAGTTCCATCGCGTTCGTCGCCATGTGCTTCGTCCTCATGGTCGGATTGGCGTACTTCCGCACGCCGAACATCAAGATCGGCGGACGAATCTGGGCGGCCTACCCGCCGAATCGTGAGCCGGACCCACCGGTGTAGACCCACCCTTGACGCACGCCGCACGATCAACCGAAGCTCGGAATCCGGGTCCTGCACGACCAGTCAGTCGCTTCGCCGTGTCGCGCCTGACCGCATTCGTGTTGCTTTTCGGCATCGCCACTGCAGTGGCGTCCTG
>Ga0193743_1000594_pt1 | contig 28327 bp, 30 predicted proteins | sample L2c2metaG_FD_143038 | JGI IMG/M metagenome (GOLD analysis project Ga0193743, IMG submission 143038) | Soil microbial communities from a riparian zone of the East river system, Colorado, United States - L2c2 | ecosystem: Environmental > Terrestrial > Soil > Riparian zone | place: USA: East River...
TGGTATTCAGTCGATGGGCTATGCAAAGCAGAGTTGAGGAAACGAATTCCGTCTGGATGGTACGTTGAATTTTGGAATCAGTTTCGACATCCACACTGCTTGTAGCCTCGTCCTAGAAAAGAAAAAAGTGAGTGTCAATTGACGCATCTTAAATACTTTGAACCTACCAAGATTATGATGCGGCTGTTCTTGACCAAAGCCCGAGACAAAGCAAGGAGTTGTTTCTCGCCAGCACTGTAGTTAGATCCTATGAAAAGGTTCAATTGAGTTGTGATATAGCGATTCACAACAAGTTACAGACCTTCATCGCCCACAACCGAATCTAAGCTGAATTTAGCTTCTACGGTGGGATCCACTGGGCCATCCTTTGGGAGCAGCCAAGCACGTTGGAGGACTGCTATAACCTCGGCATCTGTACGCAAGCGCTGAGGATCTCTGCAACGATAGTGAAATTAACATGAGTCTAATTAATAAAAGGGAACCGTACAAATTATCACGTAGAGTCCCAAGGAACAATGTGGTATCTTGTGGCACGAGGGCCAATCGGTTACGCAGAACAGTTAATTCTATCTGAGAGATATCCAGGCCATCTATTTCAATTTTGCCGTCTTGAAGTTCTACTGTGCTATTTATTGAATAACGTTGGTCAAGTCAAGAATAAACGAGGACAGTGAATGCAATAATTACCGCAGAAGTGCTTGGATTAAAGAACTTTTCCCGGCACCTGTCCGGCCGACAATACCAATCTGGAAATATTGTCAATCGATGTATTGATAGCGATCAAGTAAACTTACTTTCTCTCCAGGGTTGATCTGAAAATCGATTCCTTTCAAAACAAGAGGGAGACCTTCACGGTATGCCAGCTTCACATTAATGAATTTAATCAATCCACCTGCAGGCCAGGACGGAGGAGGATCGCATGGCGAGTGGTTATTTTCTTCAGGGTTCAATTCTGAGTAATGCAGGACACGTTCGACGGCATTCATGTTTTGCTCGCTTGTTGCAAACATGGAGATCATTTCCGCTTCAGCCATTTACCAATTTAGCCTGCAATGCCCAACAGAAAGCTCCATCATCACTCACAGAAAATCTGAGTCACTTGAAAAAGAATGAGCGGGAGATACCATAAACAACGTATGAAAACCTACTGCTTAGCGTATAAGTCAGGACAACACCGACTTTAGCCGGGTTTATGGTTGTTCGAAAGCCAGCAGCAAACAGTGCAATTCCAAGCACGAGTATATTGCCGAACAAGTCCAGCCGCAGTGCTAACCATCGCTGTATACTAACAGTCATCAAGTAAGCTCGATTTTCCAGGTCGAGTCCTTCGTCTGCATCTCTGACACAACGATTCTGTATCACGTGAGAAAGAGAAATCAACAGTTCATAAATCGACCTGCCTGTTCACGATATGCACGGATAGTTGACAGTCCCGTCAATGTTTCTAGAGATAAATCTCAGAAAGAGGAACCAACGAACAAGAAAGTATTATTACCAGAATACGATCCATAGAGAATCGAGCGAAGTAGAGAATCTAGGCGTTTCGTCTCGACTGATGAACGCCGATAATACACCGACGCGAAATAGTACAGAAATGCCATAGGTAGAAAGATGATCCCAAGATAGGGAAATGTATAAAACACCAATGCAATAGTGCCTAACACAGAGCTAAACGTCGTTAAGAACTACAAAAGGATCCTTAGTGTGCTGAGACAAGGACGGAATGTTCCCTTACCTGCATTAGGGTTAACGGTAATTCTTGATCGATGGTGTTTTGATCTTTCGACAACCTCGATAAAATTCGGCCTATGAAAAGTTGATCAACTCGTAACTGAAAGCAAATATTGTGATTTTATACCCATTGGTGTTGTATCGAAAAAAGAGGTAGGGGACCCCAATACTCCAGAAAGTGCAGCCCTGAATAAATTCAAGCTCGCATTCAATCCAACAAAACTAAGAGGAACTTAGTCAATATTGCGACCATCCCAAATTCTAATCTACTTACACGAAGGCGTAGGTGAGGGCGAAGCCTGTTATGGCGGTGGATGCCCCTGCGATGGATAAAGGTAAAGTGATCGTTTAGAGATATCAGGAAAGAGAAGTTCGTACCAAGCGCAGCGTATACAGCCATATAAGTGCCTTGTTTGAAGCCGTGTATGGTATTTCCCGTCCAGAATCCAAGGAACAGCGTTGTGACAACTGGGTAGTGTTAACATAAACAATGATTACCAAAGAAAATCAAGGAAACCGACCTTGATTCCCTTGTGCAAGAGATAACAAAATCAAAAGTAGCGGAGCCCAGGCGAGACCTCCTGCATAACGCAGGTATTTCTTGTAAACTTCCCAGGACACGGCGCCTACGTTTCGTTCCTCCAATTGCATAAGTACATCTTCTGCACTGTCTGGTTCATACTGGAGAGGCTCGTTTCCCGTTTTTGCGAGGCCTGGGATGCGCTCTTTCTGAGTATGCTTCTCCCGAGACTCGGCGTTTCCGTACTCGTCCATCAAATGTGAAAATGCAAGCCCATCCGACATGAGACTCTGGGGATTATAGTAGTAAGTTTAAAAGTTGTTTCATCATTGATGCGGCTGATTCTTACTGAATATGTGCCTTGCTCAACGATCGCGCCATTGTCAATGACATAGATGTAGTCAACTTTGTCGAGGACGTGTAGCGAGTGCGTCACAAGAATTCGAGTCCGATTGGCTAAGGGACCTTCCAGGAGGCAATGATCCAAAATATACTTCCCTACATAAGCATCAACGGCAGACAACGGGTCGTCTAGAATCACAATGCTGGACTGGGAGTATGCAGCACGCGCAAGAGAGACCCGAGCCTTTAGGTGTCTAGAGTGAGTTGTTGTAAATGATGCTCGCAACTTATTATTTACCTTCTGACCGCCTGGAAACAAATTGAAGTGAATAGGCAATAGCTATTGAGAATGACAGAACAGACCGCTCAGGTTAATGCCCTTCTCTCCAATTGCCGTGTTCTCCCCTTGAGGTAGAGTTGTAAGATCATGTTCCAAATTGCATGCCTGAACCACATCACGGAACCTTTAACGAGGTTAGTAACGCCAACGAGAATGCGGTCTTCAATTTCTACCTCTTCTCATCGTCCACTTGTCCAAATAATACGTTTTCACGTAGCGTCGCATTGCGTATCCAAGGAACTTGAGGAACATAAGCAACCGAACCATTAAATACAACCTAAGTGATCTTAGTTTAGATGGATTAGCAATATGTAGACGTAAGATTCATACCTCGCCTTTGGTGCGCCGCATCTCTCCAATCATAGCTTGAAGTACAGAGCTCTACGTTTAGAGGTTCAACTAGTTAGATTAAGGGCAAGTAATCTCCCGACTCACTTTTCCACAGCCTACACGACCCACAATTGCAACGAAAGCTCCTTTGGGAACCTCAAATCGGAGATCTTTTAAACTGAAAGGTGGCTCTTCTTGTTTCTCCGTACTGTCGTTGTTCCCATCGCCTGTAATCTTACTATCGTCTATTGTGGAGGGAAGCTGGTCTTGCCCCGTCGTCTTCTTTGACTTCCACCATCTCGATCGTCCTTCATCCTTGGGTGTTTTTTTGTCCGCCTTTTTCTTTTTATCCTTCCCGGAAGTACCCGTGTCATCCTTCGAGTTTTCCTCAGCCTTACTTTTCTCCTCTTTTACACCGAGCACCTTTTCCCATGTGAAGTCTCCATTGACTTGCACAGCAAGTGGAAGCGTTTGGTCGATTTGATATGGCTCGCCCAGCTCTTCGGCAGTTAGAAACTTGGAAATACGACCCAGGGAGACTAATGCACTTGCAAGACTTGAAAGAACGAAAGGGAAAATGAGGAGAGGAATGCGGATGATCTACACAAGAGAGTTTTGACTAAGATGAATGTTCAACAGCTTGAAACAATTCCTACATTGAAAAGCTGGAGCGAAGCAAAAATGACAGCTATATTGAGGTCATGCCCACTTAGACTGTATGTAATCTATATCATTAGGAAGGTGTCAAAAAGTTCTAGAAACATATAGTGAGGACTCACGAAAGAGAGAATGGACGCTACCACAGGTATAAACGAGAATAAAGCGATGAGCCAGGACAGCGCAAAACTAGAAGATATGTGAATTTATTATACACATGAAATACGGACGATAGGCCATACGAATATTTTCGAACCGTTCTGACCTCCTTCTCTCGAAATTCGCAAATCTGCTGGGTGTAGAAAGCTTCCCAGCCATACATCTTGATCAAACGAATACCCTGAAGCACCTCCGTTGTCAATCTGACTCGTTTGTCTGTGATTTTCACGCCCTTCTTTCGTTGGTTGAGCATGACGATGATCAGACCAACTTGCAATGGGAAACCAATTATCAAAACCTAGAAGCAAGGTTTGAAAGATATCTCTTGACAGGGCCTGAGATTGGGGAAAACTCACACCAAGACCAACGAGGGCTGAATAGCCCAACTATCAAACGAACGATTTCAGATCCCCAACAATAACAAAAAAATAAAGCAGGATTCGCTCACGGTCCCAATGAGAAGTCCGATTCCAAGAATTAGCTATATAATCCGTTACTCCCAACTATTTGTGTGAAACCAAATGGAACCTACTTGAATTGGCGCTGCCCAGAGACTATCCCAGCGAGATGTATTAGGCCAATAACATAGAATCAAAGACCGAAAAAAGTACTTACTGGTGAGCAAAGCCTGTGAAAAGATCCAAGTGTGTAGTATCAGATGATATCATTGTCGTGATCTGCCCAACGCTGTGTTCATTGCGCGCACGACCTGATAACCTTAATGATTTCCGAAAGATATTTCCAACAATCTTTAATCCAAATGAATATGGTGAGATGGTGTTTTCGAGCCATAGCCACTAGTTCCAGCTCACCCCAGTTCGGACGTATAAACCAGTTGTCATTGACGCTGAATAGAGTTGTTAATACTCTTACGGAAATGACAAGCACTTTGACAGACATACTCATTGTAAAATGATTTGTCATCTTGAAGTTGTATTAATTTGGGTGGATATGATAAGTATATATGAGGCCTACCACACTTGCGGATTCTATTGAACAGGTATTGTATTGAATATAATAGAGTCCAAGTAAACGACAAAAAACACTCACCTTGCATGACAAAAAGGGCAAAAGCAAGACCGATACCATATCCAATGCCACGAGGTTTAAACAAACCAGCAGCCGCAGCCGCTGTTCGTTCGGTGTCCGACAGGCGAAAATAGATATATGAGTCGGTGAGCCAAGTGAGAAGGACCTTGTTTAAGAGAGGAGTGGTCGTCTTGAGTGTGTCTGTCGTGTAGGCTTATGTTGAAAAAACCCTAATACACTTCGAAGTGTAAGTGATTCACTTACCAGATATGACAAGTAGGATGGCAGAAGCCCAAATTCGCTTGAAAAATGTGTGGTGCAAGGCTTTGAACAGAGATTCATCGTATTTCTCCTTCGTCTTGTTCGTGCCTTGCTCTGACTTGCTAGGTTCGACATTTCCAGGCTTCTCTTCACTAACAGGATCTATCTTGTCGAGCTCCGAGTCAGTAAGGGGGGCACCCGGAGGCAACCAACGCATGGGAACTGGACGTTTGTCTGATGGACACCGCGCATAAAAATTGCGTTCAACATTGGCCGTAATGATATCAGTGTGTCGTGGTTGCGGAAGCTCCCAAAGATCTAATTGCGTGATGACGATCTAATCATGCAGAGAAGATGAACCACATACCATCTTTCTCCAAAGGCCTGGAGAATCCGACATCAAGAAGCGCTCCGAGCCAATGAAAGGTGACACGGGAAAGCCACCTATATGCCAAGGCAAACATAACGATTTGGTCTATTGTCAGACTCCCAGAGATTTATTCACGAGCTAAACACACTCACGATGCTGAAGCTTCAGGAAGTACTTTTCCTGCACCAAATGCAGGTGGTGCGGGAGAAGGCCTGAAAGGATTAGACCATGGAATCTTCATCCTAGTTTCTTGAACTAAAAAGTAAGGTCAAGTTTGAGCCTGAGGATCGCTCATTCTTGTACCCGCTGAAAGGATCCGAATAGAGATGACTCGTGGAAGGCTGCGGTGCCTTTGCGGTGAACAAGTAGATCTCTACCAAGTATGGCACGGGCGCCGTGACAGGTCCCTGTGACTTGGGAGGAACACAACACTTGAACTTTGAAGGTTGGAAACTTAACCAGAAAAGAGACCTCTATTGATGCCAAACTCCTCGCCTTATAGGCATGTAGCTATAGAATATATGCGATAATCCGAGATTTGAGCTCAGTTACACAAGAGACACTAGTCACGCAGACACGTCGACGTCTATGAACAGTTCAAGTTGCTAATTATATCACTAACCATCTGTGTGAGGATATTGCACTAGTCCGTAGTCAGTGGATGGACTGTAGATGACAATCATGATTGGCTTTACTAGCACAAGGACAGAGGTTATCACAAAAAAAGCAAACGTAGGAAGGTTCCTGGATTTCGCAATTGAAGTGAGTTCGCTTAATCAAAAAAAGAAATTTTGCGCAATTCGCTCACTATTTATCATCATGTCCCTCGTGGACCATTGTTAATTTTTTTTTGGAACCCATGGTGGACGCCTCCATCTCCCACGAACATTTCGTACATTGACATGCGAAAAACCAATCCTTTTGCAAAGACTCAATCCTCTCCTTTAAACTGACCGTCTCATCGATATACGCAATACACAACTCTTCCCCTGGATGAACATCTCTGAGAGTATAAAAGGCAATGCCTCGTTTATCTCTGCATTTTTTGAGGTTCGGAGAACAATCTAAGCAAGGAAGATATTTGATATCGGGGATTTAAAATGGGACGGTTGCGAACTACGAAACATACCATGATTGAAATAAGATCCAAAGACGTACGCACCCCATCCAAGCATTTCGCTTCCTTGATCGCTGGGTGCAGTATCCCAAATTCCGAAAACATTGCCATGATCTCGTCCAAGGATTGCACGAGTAAGCATGGGAGTAGACAAAAATTGCCGCAGCCTCTCAATTGGGTGCATACTCTGGTCAACGTCTGGAGTCGTCAGATCCGCTTTCGATTTTTTACCCTGATAGCTGCTGCGTGACTGCGATGCCATAACGAAGTGCCTGAGGAACCGATAGCTGAGAAGGTGAGACTCTATTAAATATGGTCTCGATTGCAAGAGCGCCAGTTCATTATCCTGCAGGTCTAAAAAATCCGGCCAGAGTCCAATTCCCAACCGTGTTTGTGGCACATCGAGAGGTCGGTGGGTGGATATCAACTTGGAATCGTCGATGACTTTGCGCATGAGGCCATCAAGCACAAAGCGCACTGTGTCCTGTTCGATTTCGTTCAGCTCCTCCGTCCACTCAGTTCTAGTCCCTTGCTTGCTCTCTTCAAAGGAAACCTCTTGTGCCAAATTCCATGCCTGGTCGATAAACGCTTGGGTAACTTTCTCCCCAGATAAATCATCAAGAAAAGCCAAACGCAATGTGGACGCAGTTGCCGCATCGCCCGTTTTTCCTCGTTTCCCAATCCGAGCAACAGATTTTTCCAGGGCAGAATTGATGTCCAGCCACCATCCAACGCCATCATCACCGGCCTGATAATCAGCAGTCCATGTCTCTCTACAAATTTCACTGCAGAACCAAGCCCCAGCACCGTTTCGATCGATTTTGTCTAGCTTTACTGACCACTTCCTCTTCGCACTCTCGAAAGCGTAGGCAAAACACCATGCACAGACTTCCCGCTTGAAACTTCGAAATATAACACTTGCGTATGGTCCTGAGCATGAGAGAACAAGGCTTCCTTTTGGTATGAAAGAGTGAGCAAAAGCTCCCCGCCCTCCATAGGCTGTTGGTCGGATATCATAAAAAGAGTTTGGCCCAGGTTCGTCCTGGGCCTGTATCGTAGTAAATGAAACTGGATCTTGTGAGGATGACATTCTGGCTGCCTCTCCTTTTCTAGCTGGTATTATATATCTCTAACTCAGGTTGAGATGTTAGAGATGTAAAAGGCAGAAGAACAAAGCTGAATTACATATCAACCACCCGACAATCTTTTTCTGGCAGATAGATCAAGTTGAACGGTTATATAGCGTCGACCTTTGAGTGAGTGAAAGATAAATGCATCATGTTTTCCATAAGCTTAGGTCTAAAATCGACAATGATTGTAACGAAAAAAAAAAAGTGGGATTTAGTTGTACCCTCGGCTTACATAAGCCAATATGCCTCGATTTGTACTGGATTTCCACAGCCCTTACGTAATTACATGTTTTCTTCTTTGCAGGGTTATGTTCGAGTCGGAACATTCATTGAAAGGCCGAGCGGATCGAAAGTACGTTCACTCCTTTTTAGCAGAGCGAATGTGGCTGCTGGCTGTTTAATATTTATCTAGATTCCCACTAGCCTGAGTCAAGAGGGAGTTACAATTGTACTCAGTTCTATTAAGCAGCCGCAAAAAGTCAATCTCGAGGGATATTAGATAGCAGTCATGCACTCTTGAAGGGAAACCTTCGTCGAACTTTGGAAGAGCGTTTTTTGGCGTTTGCCTCACTAATTTCTACTCAATTTTGTTCGAAAGAGCGCATAAATTCGAATAATATTCCAGCCACAATCCTCATTATCTTTACATTTTTTCTTCTTTACAAGGTTATGTTCGAGTTACAGCATTCCAAAATAACGGCCGAACGGATCAAAAGTACTTTTCACTCCTTTTTAGCAGGGCGAATGGGCTGCAACTGAGGCTGTTTATCTAGATGCCCACTAGCCTTCAAGAGGAAGTTGTACTCAGTTCCATTCCCCTAGCGTCCGGGAAAAAAAATGGTCAATCTCAGGGGGTATTAAATAGCAGTCATGTACTCACAATCATACTGGAAGGGAAACCTGCGTCGAAAGGAAGAATGCTCTCCAAGTAATTTATTTGCTCATCACTGAGTGAAATATCGAGCGCTTGCACGTTGGCAAGCAAATGTTCGGCCTTGCGTCCGCCTACAATAGGAAAGACGTATGGGGCTTTCTGCATCAAGTACGCGATAGCCACTGAGACCAAATTGTTAGTATAAAAAAACTGTCCATATGCCAGACGTCAACGAACCTGAAGTAATATGCTTTGCACCTATCTCCCCAGCGACTTTTTCGAGAGCCTGGCTAATTTTTTTTTCATTTTCGTTACGACGCCAGTCTTTAGAAAACGCGACTCGTCCGTTTTCTCCAGTCGCCTCTCGTTTTTCTTCTTCCGCATCGGTGCGAAACTTCCCACCGGCAAGAACATTCCACGGCGCAAGAGCCATACCTAAGCAACAAAAGATTTTTTCGTTTATAATCCTAGGAGCACATATTAGCCTATGAAATCACCTTCAGATCGGGCCATCGGGAGGATTTCTCGCTCAAAGGAACGGTCCATAACATTCCATAATCCCTGGTAGATGACGAAAGGCGTCAAAGCATGGTCACGCGCGTACTGGTTAGCTTTAGCGACGACCCATGCTGGCATATCGGATGCTCCCTACAATATTCACTCCATTTACCGCTGACAACTTGTCAAGAAATTGATAAAACATACCAGATATAAAACTTTCCCTTGGAGAATAAGGTTGTGCAGTGCCCCCATGACTTCTTCGATACTAGTATCCCAGTCCCACCAATGAACATAAAGCAGATCGATGTAGTCGGTTCGCAGGTTCTTGAGCGAATATTTGAGTGAGAGATGAAGAGATTTAGCATTGTTTCCAGCGTAGACAATCTTTTGGGTAGGCATCGATTGGTTGCGTGCGTTAAAGTTGTTTGTATACTAAAACATAAGGAAAAAATACCAGTCATTACAGATATTGACATGGTAGAAATTGAAAATACCTTAGTCGCAACGAAAAGTCGGTCACGTATGCCGCGCTGCTCTGCCCATTCGCCAATAAATGCTTCAGAAGAGCCATCTTGACTGTTCATGATAATTCAGAAATGACACGGGGCACAAAACCTATTGTACTTACTAGACATTAGCAGTGTCGATAAAGTTACCTCCATTGTCAAAGTAAGCGTCGAGCAGTTTGAAGCTGGATTCCTTGTCCATGTTGCCAAGGCCAAGGTCTGCCCATTGGTCCCCAATACTCATACCACCTAACTGGATTGGAGAGACGTGGACACCAGCTCTCGAAGATAGTACACGGTATCGAGCGAGCCCAGATTCAGGCGCTGGAGGAGGATCGAAGAGCGACCGTGACATTGTGTAAAGACCAAAGTTTGAAGAGAAAGCTAGACGAAGATCAAAATTGGAAACCTGCTACCGGCTGAAATTTGTGAGGGGGACCAATCGCAGTTATGCGGATTAAGTACCAGTTATCGGCAGAATCACTATATCTGACGCGTACATACCCTGATTCAAGCCGGGTCCAGTCGTGTTGAGTCGGCCCCATTTTGATTTTGCCAACTTTTCGCCGGGGTCGGTAGAAAACGTCATCGCGTCACCATTGACTATTAGTAAGTCAAATTCCGAAAGAGCCCACGTATCAGAGTCTAATCCCGACATTTCGCCATTCTAAAATGATGGCACCCAAGCGTTTTCGGCCGCACCCACTGAGTGACTATTTTCAAGTTATCTAAATTTCACTGTTATATACTTATACCCTACTACTATCAGTAAATACAAGCTATAGATCCTCATTTTGAAATTACATGGCTTTTAAATTTACGAAGCTCTTAGGATCAAAAGACCTACGTGAAAAGCCGGAAGTGTGTAACGGTCAAACAGGGAGCCTCAGTTGATCACTGGGACTCCGCGAGAGTTGTTCAGATTAGATACACACTTGTATTTGTTCCTGCCATCTGGTTCTCTATAAAATACATTGGTGAGTGACGATTCTTCACCCAGACTTCTCACCAAGATGAAAATATTCCATATATTGCTTGGCTACTTGGTTGTTGCCGCGCCTTTTAACCAGGTTGCATTTGCGTCTCCAGCAGGTGTGCCAGTGGTTGGACATGATGGCGACTCGAATGTTCTGCAACAACGCAGCGATGCCCTCATGAAACGGGACCCGGGAGAAATTGTGGAAACACGTCAAGGAGCGGGCTGGGCAGGCTTAGCTCCTACAGCCTTGGTTATCATTGGAATCGTCGCGGTAGTCGCCTTGAGTGTGATCTGGGTAGAGGGAGACAATCCGGTAAGAGAAATGCGTCGTTCTTTTGGAATACTTGACTTAAATTATGTATCAGAAACGTGCGAAATATACCCAAGACACCACCAAAAATCTCAACCAGCAGTATCCAAAGTTCAACTGGATCGTCTGCCACCAACCTTACACCGTTGGGTTCGACGGTACTGAGGGCACCGACTGGGGTCACACACATCACGAACTAGGAATTTCCTTTGGCAGAACAATTGGGTCAGTCCTTCTCCTAATATGTATATGTATCCAACCTCCTCGCAAACAGGTACGATATTTTATGGGCAAGGTCGGGAACATTTACCATACACGGAGATGGTGGATATATCAACGTATGTACCCTCTTCCAAGCTGCAATCAACAATGACTTAGTGGTGTCTAGTGGGCCTATATCGGCCGGTTAACAGGTACAGAGAATGGTGGATCGGTCCTTCACTTTGGCACGTTATGATTGTTTACTTCTTATTTTCCAATTTCCCTTCCTGCCTTATTACTTCCCGGCATACATCTGTCTATCAGCCATTTTTTTTCTGCTTTGATTCTGCTCTATTTTTGCGGGCTGGCTCTCATGATACGTTTGTTGGTGTCATGATCCTGCAACGGACTCTTTTATTTGTATATAGACGGTTTTTGGGTGCTTCTTTTTGTTGGAATTCTATACCATTTCGTTCAAATTGATCCTAGGGTGTGACATAAATTTGAACTTCGGCAACCCGGGCAATCTTTCTAGCAAAGGTACACAATATAGGCTCGTGACCAGCCATTATCTTTCGAACTCCGCTGGTGGTGATCCTCCTTTTCACGCTCCGCCATATGTTTGCCACGGCAACAATACCACAACAAATCATAAACATTGAGCTCCTGAAGATAGTAGAAAATAGTCTTAGACAAGAATATATATATATTTTTATGGCCAACGGAATCTGATTTCGTCAACTTATAAGCGAAGTTTGGTCGCGTGTCAGTTCCTCAGTACAGCAGGCTCAGCATTACACAAACAAAACCACGACATGACAAAAAAGAATCGAGCTAAGTTGTCTAGGATAGAAAACCTAAAAGAAAATGTGGAGACGGGAATGCAAATAAACGGCGAAAACGGTAGCACAGCCAGGGAAAGAAAACCAGGCAGCGGTCAGAGATTCCATGTTTTTACTGTCCTACACCACTCAAAAGCTCCTTGTGATCTTTCAGGACACAGCAGGGCCCTCTAGGTTAGCAAACTTGAAAAGGCATGCGCAGGTGTTGTTAAGGTCGTTCAATGTTATCAACCTCTGGGATGGCCACGAAAAGACAGTGTAAATAAGATCAAAGTTTCAATGCGTTATAACTCAACGAGATTTCACCCGGAAATTTTGAAATTTTGTAAATATTAATCTAAGATATATCTCAACAACTATCAGGGAGCAGATTTTGCGATTTCAACCTTGTCGTCTTACAGTACTAGCTCCAAGGATTCTCCGAAGGATAATTTCCTTTTTTGATTTGGAATGTCACAAATTGGTCACATTTCTGGGGGGGGTTGATTGATTATGGATGTCCGCTACCTTATGGTTATGGGCGTCGTTTTTTGCCGTTGCGGCGTTCCAAGTCGGCTGTAGGTCTCGTAAGTAGAATGTTTGAGACTTTTCCACCTCTCATCAAGCGTTCTAGCCAGCAAAAGCAACATTTTTTTAACTGAGCTAGCGAAGTAAGGGTTTCTCGCCTCACTAATATTCGCCTGACCAGAGCTGCATCGATAGAATGTTGTAATCACCGAGCGCTTGAACAAATCGGTTCAATGACAGTGAGGTGGGCCGAGGCCATTCGGTTGAGGATGTTTGGTCTGTTTTTCGGCCGTCGAATCAAGGATTGCGCTAGTTGATGACGGAATATAGGTTCCCATAGTCCAGTTGGTGAGGTGAATTCGAAACGAAACCGGCCATGGTGGGCAAAGGTAGTCAGTTACCACATGAACTATCTGTTGGGTCTGTGGCCGGAGGGAAGGAAGGCAGTGAGACAAAGTGCCGTTTTATCATTATCGAGCTTTCGACTTCTAAGAAGTGATGGTACATACTTCGTCGAAAGGACGATAAAGGACGCTCACCTCGTTCTTGTCCACTGTCCAAGGGACCTCCATATCCGAGATGCCTGGCGACATCTGTTGCAAGTAAAAACCTGGAGATCATGTTGGAGGATGCTCGACGTAGAGATCATCGACTTTAGCAGACGTCTTCGCTGTTTATTAGAGGCGACAGAACTCTTGAACGATACGCGAACATCGCGAGCCATGAATGCAACAGCAACAGAGTAAGAAGTGCTTTGAGGGGGGTAAATCCTTGCGACCAATGGTTTCATGGATGGATCCCGGGTCCACTCAAAAGCTACTCTCAGGAAGAATCATTGAATGATGATGGCAGAGAGGATATATATATAGGAAGCTTACGTGGTGTAAATTCCGTTTAGTTTGACAGCATGGCATTGAATTCTAATGCTACAAGGGGGTAATTGTCGTCGAGTGGGTGATGACGCGTCCTCAGATTCATATGAAGGAGCTTACCATATTTTCGAACGGAGTACAGCGCTAGACTGGAAGCCTCACAGCATATAGAATCAAAGTTTAATGCAAGATATCCCTACATACAAAATTTTAGAGCTCAACTAAAGCAAAGTGAATACAGCAAAAAAAAATAAAATTCAAAGACATAATCCGTTTGCTGATTTTCGATCCAGAAACATCAAGTGATGCGTGGAGAATAACCAGCAAAGAGATAAGAGTCCTCAAAAAAGAGGTGATCCCCCGACGACTCAAGCCAATGGTGCAGTAGCAAGGTCATCACGTCCAAGGGGTGCAAGCAGAGCCCGAGGAGCTGGGGCGGCAAAAATTAGATAACCAGAAATGGAGGCGGTGCCTCCATAATAGTGGTTAAACTATTAAGAACAGATACTACACTTGATCTAAGCCAAAAGGCCAGAGTGGTAAGGATTCAAGCCTGTTGGGGACCTGGCTTTTATACAGATTCTGGATGCGCACGGACCACCATTCGTGGGAACTTGGGACAGGTGTCAGATGATGCATGCATGCAACTCGACTGGCAGGCTTGGATATTTTGACTCACGCCGGCGTAGCGTCCTGCTGTGTCGACAACATCAACGTTCCAGCCACTATAAATACAAGTCCGTCTCTCTCCAAAAAAAAAAAGATATCGTCTTAGGGGCATAAATCACAGGTAAAATTTAATTTCAAAGTTCTCAGAAAGCGATGGAGGGTATTTAAGTTAATGTAATTAATCATCAATGTATCAAATCCAAAGTGCCCTTCGAAACGAGTGCTGTGAAATTATGGTGTCATTTGTTGTTATGAATATTTTTTTCAAACAAGGACGGTATAATTGTAAAGCGAACCGCTCTTTTTCTCATGTCTGGAAGTCATCACAGTCGTCAATCATTAATCAACCCTGATTTGGACAGGCCAAATCTAATCAGAGTCCCCCCCACCACCACTTCCGAAAACTCCCTTCATCCTCTCTTCCATACGAACCAAACCACTGTAGGTTGCACCACGATCTCGTATTATCCTTTACATAACATCTTTATAGCTTAACCCAACCCAACCCCAACAAAATGGCTCGTCAATTCTTTGTCGGAGGAAACTTCAAGTTGAATCCTATAACCTTGGATGCCAAATCGTCTCTTATCGGAGGACTGAATAAGGCTGATCTCGATCCCAACACTGGTTAGTGGTTGTCCGTTATCTCTTGATATCGAACAAAAGTGACATTCAAAGAACAGAGGTGGTGATCGCACCTCCCGCCATCTACCTCATCCCAGTCAAAGAAAGCGTGCGAAAGGAGATTCAAGTCGCAGCTCAGAACTGCTATTTTAAAGAATCAGGAGCATTCACTGGAGAGATCAGGTATTTCAGCGTGGTTCCACGAGGCATTTCAGTAAACTTCAACATTTCCATTACAGCCCAAAACAACTCGTTGACGCGGGAATCCCATACGTTATCCTCGGTGATCATTCCATCCATAAAATTCAGACAAGTAAACGGATGTTCCTGACATTTTTATTTTTTCTGTTGATCAGGTCACTCCGAGCGTCGTACACTCTTCCACGAAACGTCGGAATTAGTAGCTACTAAAACACGCGCCGCGCTCGACCCAGGCCTCAAAGTTATCCTCTGCATTGGAGAGACCCTCGAACAACGTGAATCTGGACAGACGACTCAAGTATGTGAAGCCCAGTTGAAAGCGGTCATCAATGTGACCAAGGAGGCCGATTGGAGGTAAAGTACCCTTTTGCCATAGCGAATTTTCCACAATTTTTTTTTTTTTCGAGTCACTTATATTCTAAACGTGTTTTTCAGCAACATCGTGATTGCTTATGAACCAGTTTGGGCCATTGGTACTGGAAAGGTCGCCACCTCCGCTCAAGCACAGGAGACACACGCGGACATACGCGCTTATCTTGCCAAGGCGGTTTCTCCTGCTGTCGCCGACAACATCAGGATCATCTATGGTGGTAGTGTTACCGCTAATAACAGCAAGGAACTGGGTAAGTGAAAAAAAAAAAAGCGATCTTTTCTTTTGTCATATTCACTCACTGATTTTATATTCGAAAAATAGCTCAACAACGAGATGTTGATGGCTTTTTGGTAGGGGGTGCTTCTCTCAAGCCCGAATTTGCGGCCATCATCAATGCAAGAAAGGCATGAATCCCGGAATGTTAAAAATAAGCTCATCCTTGTAAAAAAAAAACGTCAGTCTGAATTAGAATCAATTAGAATCAAAAAAATATATGCAGCCCAAAAAACTATCAAATTATTATCAGATTAGATTTTTCATTACGTATAGCAGTCGAATTGTATAAATGCCCACAACGTTAGTGAGCATGGGCGCCATCACCTCTGACGACGTTTGCTCATCAACTTCTATGGCACTGCTTGACATGAATGCCAATTTGTTTGGGGGGCTCAGGGGTTTGCATTTCTGTCTACTGTTCTGAGCTTATCAGCTCACTCTTTGGGTCAAGCAACCTATAAACTCGGGCTGAGCGGTCAAGGAAACTTGGTTGGAAGCCGACTTCAAACAAAGGAAGAACAGCCTTTACCCAAGTCCTACATTACGTGCCCCATCTAGAGAAAATTTGCAAAAAGGCAATGATATTTTGAAAACTATCCTCGTAAAACTCCCCATCATAAACCGTTAAAAGAATAAGTAGGACTCAAAAGGCAAAATATTCCATACCGCCCCTCCGGCTCGGTCCGCGGGTTCGTTCCAGTCCTCTCTTCACCTAGGATTCTTCTTGTCGTTGATGTGTTCTTTCCAGCATCCAGTAATATTAGGGGAGCTCAAAGTTGTGCCGTAGACGATCGTGGATATAAGATGAGCCTAAGTTGTTCTACCTGTCTTAATTCTAATACATTAATAATTCTAATATCTTATCAGAAAATGGTCAGATTTGGTGGGGGGGAGAAGACTCACAGGAGTGCTGGACATACCCTACCCTCTTGAGGCCTGGCTAAACTTTCCGGGTCAAAATCAAGGCAACAGGCCATTCCACCAAGACATTGTCCTCTGCTCCGACCCTGGCTTCAGGAGTCTCTTTTAATGCGTTTTCACGGAGGTCTTTCCAGAAACGGATGGCGATATCTCCACCACGTACATCATCTATCACATTAGGTTCATTAATATCAACCGAAAAAAAAATAAAAATAAAAATAAATAAATTTGAAAAAGAAAGGCGCGTCCTCACCCGCTCCCGATTCAATGGCCAAATCTGCTTGTAGGAACCTTGTATCTTCCGCACTTGTCTTATCTTCTGGAAAACGCTCATGGAAGGTATGTAAAGCGCTCCATGTTCTGAAATAGGCTAGGAGATCACGCCATGTCATTTCCTTGCGCATTATGATAGGATATGTTGATGCATCCTGCGGGATGAAGGATGGAATATCATCACCTGATCGCGATTGAAAATGTTTATTTTTTTGGTCCAGAGAAGATAAAGACTTACCGCAGAAGAAGGCTCTGTGTAAGTTTTCTAGTCTGCCATCTTTCAGGATCGATGAAGGTTCCGGAACATCCACCAAATGCCGTTCTAGCATGGTTCTTCCAGGCCGTTGGAAATATGGACCAAGGCTTGTCTGTAGGTTGCTTCCTTGTGCATATGCCGTGATCAAAGGTGTCAAAGTAGGATGATTCGAGAGTCGAAACTCTGCATAAATCTAGGGAAAAAAATTGTTGAGAAGTTGACCCGAAGGTATAGGAGGAACGTGAAGTAAAGTACCCAGAAGGCAGCAGTCCCTCCTCGGCGCAGCACTCGATGTGTTTGTGGCCATACTTTGTTCCAATCGAACCAATGAGCAGACTGCGCTTAAGTGATTTATAATCGATAGAGAGAGAGAAGAAAAAAAAAGAGAATTTCAGCATTTGGAATGCGATTTCATTATATATATATATATACAAAGGTCATACCTGCGGTAATGAGATCAACACTTTCTTCTTGCAATGCAGTTTGGGTCAAGTCTTCTGCACTTCCTTGTAGGAATTGAAATTTTGTTTCTGGTGTATTGGTTTTTTTCAGGGACTGAGATATAGAAACTCGAGCTTTATCTATCATGACCGAAGAAGGATCGATTCCGATGACTTCTCGGAACGGCGGCCCCAATTGCTCCGTCGCTTGTCCTGCCCATAATTAATTTCCAGAGAATGAGTACTGGGCAACAAGTTTGTAACAACGTACCAGTTCCACATCCTAGATCAACTGCTCGTTCCCAACGTGGTTTATTCGACCCGGTTTTTTGACCGTGAAATGCAAAAATGTATTGAAAGAGTTTAAGCGGGTACGTTGGGCGCGAGGCAGAGTAAACGGACGCGTTGAAAGTTGATTTAGCAAAAGTAGACATGTGTAATCAGTGAACTTGTTTCGCCTACATAAGTACTACAAAAGTGTGTCACTGCGCCGGTAGTTTTATATTCATCTATATTTATTTGTTCACTTTGGAGGAAGGTTGTCAAGGACCCCGGCAGGACTGTCTTGGCAAAATTTAATCACTTCTTTGGAGGCCTATAACGCCGCTCTGGATGGGCTATGGCATCTGACTCATCCGACAATAAAAGGCTAGTCTTTCCTCCTTCAAACACCGGTTTGCGGTCCTCCTCCTCCATCCCACCATCATCTCACAAATGGTCGTCGCCTCATTCATCCATGGCGTTGAGCAATTCTTCCTTACAGGCTTGATCTCATTAGCGATCGTTTTTGCAACAATACGAGCCTACGTTGCAAAGCTCCTGTTGTCCATGGAAGTCGCTGGTTTCTCTCCCCTCTTCATCATTTCTCTGCTCAGCGTCTTAAGCATCTATGGCTGCATTGCAACTATTCGATGTTGTGCGTGGTGCCACCCCAACGCTGACGAGGAATGTGGGATAACGGAGGAAGACCTTATACCCGACTCAAGATTTAAATCTCCAGCTTTTCTTGATTGGCGATGCGATGCTCGGCACATGAGGTTTTACCAAGGGAGGCGGGGTGCTATCAGGCTTGTTGAAGAACCGTCAGGTAAATCACCTTTTCTGGCCTTCTTCCTGGCTTTCATCCAACGTCCCCGAGATTTCTGACATAACGCTGACTGTAGCGCCCTTGCGGGGACGTCGATAAACGGGCACCCCGTGTCCCAATATTGTCTGGGCCAATATTGTGAGCAAATGCCTTTATTTTTTTAGTCTTCGACAATTATGGATGAAAAGCTTATTAGATTGCTTCCTCCCCCAACTGCTATCCGTTAACGGCGGTGGGTATGATACCCCCCGGGGGTCAACTTCGAGTTCTTTTTTTGATATTTATTTTGAAAACCATCCATATAACATATCCACTCATTTTCATCATGGTTTTTTTTTGGACAGCGATAAAGCAAAAGATGTATTGTAATATAAAAGCAACGGCAGAAAGTATTTTAGAAAAAAAAAAAACCTAACCGAAAAAACAAAAAAAAACAAAAGAAACATAAATTATTAACATGTTACAAAATAACGATGTATTATATATATATATATATATATCATTGTAGACTCTTGACAAATTCCAACGCGAGTTTTGGACTAAAAAATCAATTGAGGATTAAAAGAAAGAAAGAAAAAGTCAAAATTGGCAACCCCTTACCTATCCGCTGGCGTAACCGGGAGTTTCTTGTTCACAAGTTTACCTCCCTTCTCGAAGATAAAATGACTTCTCTTCGTCTTTCCTCCTGCACCTGCTCCCAAAGCAGTGGAGCAAAAAAGTAAAAAAAAAAAAAAGAACTCCTTATTTTTATATTGAAAATTGTTTACCAAGAGTGTTTGTATTTACCTTCGTTTGCCATTTACTTTGCGCAGTAGGAGCATCGGCGCTCAAACAATAGACATCAAAGTTGACAGATGTAAAATCTGGGTAGCTATCGCGGAATCCACACGCCTGATTTGTGCACCCAGCTGTAGAAATTTTTTAAAAAAGGGAGGGGGTGGGGGGAGGGTTAGTTAGTACAAGTGCTCCTTTTTTGGATTGTTGAAATGACGCACGAGTGTCCGCCTTGGGGACGAGGAAAATGATAACACCCTTCTCAGAAGCCAAATCTTCAACCTGGATGTCCTCTCCCTTTTCATTTTTGAGAGTTAAATTAGGCAGACTCCCGCCAATGTCGATGGAAGGCAAAGCTTGGCTGCTACTGCTTCCCGCAGCCTCCTCCACTGATTCTGGGTCAGGTTTAGTCTGGAAAGGGAGGTATAAAAATTTTTGTAGTGTTTTATACCCTCCAAGAAAAACAGTCTGACTCACCTTTTTCGTGCCACTTGAGGCTTCTTCGCCTTCCTTGGCTTCATCAGCTGTCCTCTTTTTCGTCACCTTGGCTGCTGGCTTTGGCTTTGCCTCTGCAACAGGTTGGGAGGCAATCCGATTAGAGCGCCTGGGAGGATCAGTTGTGTTATCATCAGTAGTAGCAGCACTGGGTTTTCTGGGAGGCATGTATGTAGTAAGTATACAAGTTGGAATTTCCAACAACAAAAAAAGTCAAAACTCGGCCGGCAAAATATTTCTATTGAAAAAAAGGGTGGTTCAAAGTTTGACAAGTCCCACGCCGGGCTGAGTGTTCCCAATGCTTGCAGGTTGTTTTTGCCACATCCAATCTTAATAACCCGGAGTCCCGATAAAAAAAAAACCAGGAAACTTTGTAATCGCTCAGTTTTTTCAAAAAGATAATGATATACAAGCGAGTCCGTGGGTTCGATTATAGGTAAATGTACCAAAACCTTCAAATTCAGGGTTTTGCGAAAAATGAAATGTTTTCAAAATCCATGTAGTATGATTGTGTCGGGTGGAGAGCCTATCCACTGCGAACGAAACAGAGAAGGGGGGAAGAAGACGAACAACAAAAAAAAAAGAGCGGATAGAAGAGATTTATTTCCTCTACACAGAGATTTGTATGGCCTTGGGATGACATTGACTGATATTATTTACGGTATCAATGTTTCCTTAAGCCAGAGCCAATCTAGAAGCCCAAAAAATGTTCTCATGTCAGTCAAGGTCAAGATTCAATAATAAAATACTCAACTAAATTATACGTTGATAAGAAATGATATCACTTCTTCTACGGTGGTCTTCCCCCCATAGTCGGCGAAGTGGTAGTTAGTGCTTCATGGTATTCTGTGGGTGGGGATGGAATTACAGGCGATATAAGATTGAGGATAGAGTTAGATGAGGATCGAGAGCGCGGAATATAGGGTTTGGGTGGTGGTTTAGTTGTTTCAATTGTTGGAGAGCTCGCCATGGGAATATTTGGAGAATGATCTCCAGTTAAGGGCGAGTCCCCTAGGCCTGCAGCCAATTCCATGCCAAACTCATCTGTCAATGGACGAGGAGGCGGACGTTCAACCATGGCTTCCAGAAGCTGTGATAAACCAAGAATAGTTAGTTAAAAAGGACGATATTATTTTTTACCTCGAAATTAGGAAAAAATTACTTACTTCTTTCCGCAACTCCTCTCCAGCATATTCGCCTTCCATTTCTGCAGGACCCAATAACACCGTTCCCTTTCTAAAGACCTCTCCTTCCTCCGTTACCCAGATACGAGATCTATTGACACAATAAGGATAACGTTGTAGGTCGGCCACATAACTCTTACCTATCAGTGGGTGAAGCCACAGCTCCGTCAACAGCATAAGGCTCCTCATCTTCCTCATCTTCCGAGTCGTTGATACGGATCCTGGGACTAAGAACTTTCTCTGGCTCTTCTGGTTCAGGTTCCGCCTTTCCTTTCCCCTTATCAATCCTGGGTGTCGTAGGTGTCGCCAGAAATTCTTCAAAGCCTTCCACACTACTAGCTTCCGAGTCTCCACGCTGGATGCTGGGACGTCCATTAATGTGTGGGACACCATCCAACTTTCCATCACCATCGTCATCAGAGACCGAGGCAGTGTTGAAGGCGACACCTAAGCCCTTGAGAGTCAGGATTGGCTTGCCGCCTCCTGGAACCTTTTTGAGCAAATTGAGCAGCTGGTCGTTTACGTTCAGCAGTTCCTCAAGACGTTCCGCCTCATGGGTCTCTTGAATGATAGATGCCAACTCGGAAGTTACAGCCCTGCTTTTCCCAACAATACCACTGATGGCATTTGATCCAGCTGTGGGTGTGGACGGAGGGGAGGTACTCAGAGCGGTTCTGAGTTGATCTACACATCGTTGAGCACGGATCGTTATATCGCTCTCGAGCTATCAGAGATAACTGATTAGTATATCCAGAAGCTATAGACATGAACATCAGAACATACCCTTTTTTCTTCACCCTTTCGAATCGACCTGGCGAGTTCACTTTCTTCAATCATACCCCACACACCCTTCCTTAGCCCACGCCCAGTGCCATCAGAAAGTTTCGAGAGTCGCTCCGCTTCTTCCGTGTTCCTCACACAAGAGTTCAAAATTTCCCTACACATTCTAAGCACATATAAACAATCCCAATTCAATGAAAGAGTTTTTTTTTTTTCCAAACATGGATAGAAGAAAAAAAGCTGACCTTGCAAACTCCTCATCCCCAGGTGGAATGTTTAGGTCCAAACATCTCATGACGTGGTTAGCTTTCAAACCAGAGCTGAGGGCCATGACACCTGCAATATCCAGCGAATTCATCGTCAAATCAAGGTGGAGCAGTGATGTGGATTCAGGTAGGAATTCGGCCAATGCAATGGCACCAGCAGAAGTCATGGAGGTTGATGATAGGAAGAGACGTTTGAGGGCAGTGTTGAGTGTAAACGCTGTTCGCAGCGATTGGATCTAGGGAAAGTTGGGCACAAATTGTTTAGCAATCGAGTGCAAAAAAGTTGACTAGACACCCTTACTCCTTCGAGACCTGGACCAGAACAAGGGTTCTTATTCAAATCTAGTGTCTCTAAACTAGAATTATATTTCTAAACGAGCTGAATGAGATGGGTGAACGAAAATATATATCACAAGACATACCAGTGCCTCTGCAATGATGACTAGACATTGAACATCGAGCTTGTTCTCACTAAGATTTAGAACTTTGAGTGTTCGATTCCGTTTGAGGACTTGGGCAATGTAGGTGATACCCGTCTAAAAACAACTCTAGCAAGGTATTTCAGAAAAATAGACAATACTCACACGTAAATCATTGCCCTTGAGGTCTAGGGTCTTTAAGGCCCCCAACCTGGGTAATGAATCCAATGCCCTAACTTTGTCTAGCAGAGCTGCACTAGGCCCCGCATCGTGTCGGTGGCCATCGCCATTTGCTATGCCAGAACCTCCGGGAACGGGATGTCGCGTGGTTACACCTCCTTGGGAAGATGACGTGATGATGGGGATATGTTGACCTGTTGGAGATAGAGGATTTGTGGCAGTAGTTGGAACAGCTCTTCCCTTTCGTGCTCGTGGTACATATGGTGTATACGTAGTCTGCAATGACACCGAAGGATGTCGAGGAGGTGGAACGGGTCCACTACGCGCCGACAGAGGGCTCGCAGCCGCGAGGGTCGGGGTCGATGGTGGAGAAGCTGTTGAGAGGTTGGATACGGATGATGTTGGTGATGATGTAGACGATGAGTCAGGAGTGACTGAGACATTAGGAGGCAAAGATATCGGAGTCGGCACAACATCAGGATAATCCCTGATCATAAGAGCGAGAGCCACACCACCACTGACGGAAATGCGATTGTGCCGGAGGGATATATTTCGGAGAGAGGATGTGCGAACGGCGCGACCTAGCGTGGTTTAGCCTGCTTGTTCCAGTAAAATAAATCACAATGAACGTACAGAGAGTTTCCAAAGCTGCTGGCCGTAGTGAGCAGTCGTCGAGACGCAGAGATATCAACCCTGGCTCGGGAGCTGTTTGCAGAGCTGCTACGACATATTCTATTGATTTCTTGTCAAGGAAATTTTGTGATAGGTCCAAGAATTGCAGACTATTTGCCTAGTCCACAGTTATGGTATTCAGTGCGAATGTAATCTGGAGAAATTCTACCTTCTTAACATATGCCCCAATAAGACGAAAAGCGGCTGTCTTGAGTCGTCCATTGGACGCTACCGACAGGAAGGAAAGAGTACCTGGTATCAGGAGGGCATGCAGCATCGGTTTCAGTATCTGCAATGCACATTAAGATTTGTTGTAATGGTGAAGTAAAACAACATACCGAGTCATCGAGATGACATTCACGAAACACCAACTTCCGCAGACCCCACTCGATTGAAAAGACATCGGAAAGAATGGAAGCAGAGGTGAATGTAAGCTGTACGCCAGATAGGTCAACTGTGCGCGGATTGGTAGGGGATGCGTTCTATAAAGGACGATTAAATTTCAAACAGATCCATTGAGGGATCATTTTTCTACCTTCAAGGCCGCCTTGATCGCGGGGTCGGGTTGCTCGTCGCATCCTGCGCAACATTCACGGTAGAAAGATTCAACTTTATCCATAGACCACCATTCATCGAACTCTTGACCACCAGGACTTGCTGGAGTCCCTCGAACAACTCTTCTTCGTCTTTCCTTTTCCTTGTCTTCTATCGCACGCTTCTCATCCTTCAAGGTTGGTGTTGAGGGTGGATTAATCGAGGAGATGGGGTATACGATAGAAATTTCGGGTAGAATGAAATGAGCCCGTTTTAAAGGCTTCGATTCCTCGTTGCTAACATTCTGAGTTGGTGTCTGTGTTGGCAAAAAGCGGGTGATACGAGAAAAGAGAGATTGTTGTGGGGGAGGTGGACGCTTCAGAATCGACTTGCCTGGCGTGGCAATGGTTATTGCCGACGACGAGGGTGGGCAAGAGAAACTTGATGACGACGATGAAGCAGCCATTGACGATGTCTAGTTATGTCCGACCATCACAAGTGGTAAGGGTCGCGACCAACAAACATCAAAATTTGGCTGTCTTTGAACCAACATCACAAATGGGTCAGACCCTTTGGCGCTTTCAAAAATTCTACATATCGAGACTGCTGTTGTGAGCGGACTCTCCGTTTCACCTTACAGATTTTCCGACCGGTGCAATCTATCTCGCAGAAGACAATCATCTATATCCACCATTACATTGTCAGATCATTTGCGCCGCAGTCCAAACAAACGAACTCCGGTTGCTACATGTTCCACGGATGGCATGCATCAATATCATGACTGTCGGGGGGGCTATCCTTATCATAGTTTGCTACCATACCGTTGCCGCAGGCCGTATGGACCGACCCACAACAATGACACTATTGTCTGGTCATAATCAGTTGGGAAATTCCTTTTCTGGATCCTTCGGTCTTCCCAGGTCATTATTGTAACCAAAAGCTGGAAATGAGTCTGAATCGCCTAGATACTCAACCCAAAGGGAACCACCGTTCGTTATTTGCTTCAGAATGTCCTTTCATTCCCATTCTTTTGGGTGGTATCGCTAGATCCAGGCTCTTGACTCATATTTCGATACTGTCCATACATTGGACCCCTGTGTTACTAAATTGTTTCGCTAACTATCGCATCGCCCACTCGGCTATTTACACATCTCCAAGTAGGATCTCAACTTGCGCAAAATCCCATGTGTACACGTTTCACGTCCATTTCATCCCCGTTGACTCGACTTTCCAGGTAATCAACCAACCCGTCCGCAGAGCGACATGTATCTGACTCAGTATGTACCTTGATGAAGTTGCTTGTGCAAAATATGACTCCATGTAGATCTCCAGGTCGATGAACAAGTGGAATTTATTGAAATAAGTTATTTCGTGACGGTCTACATCTGAGGCAAGAATTATTAATACAGATAGATAAAAATACTGAGACTACCATAAAAAATTGGAAAGTCTAGGGAGCTCGAAAAGTTATAGAAATACAAAAAGTTGATTGCTACGGAGAGGGGGTCGTTTGTATAGTCCGGTATAGTAATAGAATGGAATGGACTGCTAATGGTTAAATAATAGAATTAGAGGGGAATATAATTTTCGGGGAAAAGAAAGAAAAAAGGAAAAAGAAAAAAGAGGATGGAAAAGTGAAAAGCGGACTGTCTTGCGAATCTTGTTGATAATGATGAGATTTTCAATACTCATCATCCATGTATTCTCTGCATCGCTCCAAGAGACTGTGCCAGCGACCTCCGTTCCAGGTTCTGATCCGTGCCCATCCATCGTGAGCAGCCATCCGCTTTATCCAAATCAGAACGGCACAGAGCGCAAAATCGGCATATGTGACATCATGTCCCATTGCGACGACGCCATCACCATCGCCACAATTCTTGTCCATGATCATGGCGAGGAAATCAAATTGTTCCTTGACTGCCTGCCATGCGAGTTCCCGTTGGGGTCCGGCTAGAACGCCGGGTGGTGCATGTCCGTTAACAAAGTGCATCTGTGTCCGTTCCGGCAATTGTTGGTGGCTGAGAGGGACCATGATGGGAAGAAGGGGTTTCGAGAACACTTCTTGAATAAAGTGAACGAAGAGGGTTTGTAATGCTCTTGTTCCTTCAGGAAATACGGGACGAGCTGGGTATGTAGACTCCAGGTATTCAGCAATAAGGTTGGTATTAGAGAGAATTCTGGTTGTATTTGGATCAGCGAGAACGGGTAGTGTGTAGATTGGATGCCCATCGCTGCGCATAGCGGTAGGAGGTGCTCCTATTTGTCGCAATGTTAATTCGACGTCTGGAAATTCGACCCAAATTGTTCGATAACGCAGGCGTTTGTAGTTAAGGATGAATCTGGGTAGGAAGTGGTCAGCGACGATACTCATCCACTATGATTGAAAGATGTAACACACCGTATACGCCAAATATTAGGTGCCCATGGTTGAGGAGTACGGCCTTTGACGTCATAAAGGGTGATCACAGGGGTGTTCATATTGCGCGAAGTTGACGCATGCCGGGACATCGTGAATTAAAGACGTTGTGAAGGAGATAAAAGTTAGAACATATATAGTGATTGTAAGGACTTTTTAAGCCTTTGGAATGAAGCCTGATATAGCGTTCCCCGGATACGGTACCTGATTCATTACTAGTCATGTTCAGTCATACTTAGAAACCGACTCCAAACCGCAATTCCTATGCATTGGCTTGAAAGTTGATTTGGTGTAAATGATCTTGAGCGTTGGGCAGAAACAAGAGATATCAACCGGATGAAACAGCGCCGAGATCATTCACCGATCAAGTTCTGGGAGACCCTTTCATGGTATCCTCTAGCGTACATGGATATAGAATGGAATAAAAAACATATTGGCAAACATGCGGCGTTTCGACTCGGGAACGTGGTTGGAAAGGTCCGAGGATGGAATCTAATTGCCTTGTTTTTCCCATACCTGAGGTACTGAGGTGTTATATTATTCGCAGCCGCAAACTGTGATGACGGTAGAGAGCAAGAGGCGATGCGGAAGCAATTTCAATTTCCTTTTTCAATTATTTTATTCAGAATCACATTTAGGGCGGCCGATCGATCGATCTCTTCTGTCAATTACAAGCGCTTACTTTGGCCTTCTCTTTATTGACAGTGTAATAAGATTAACATACTTTCTTTGCAAAGCTCAAATTATTGCTCGAAGCTGATGACTCGATATCATCTCTACCCGTCTTCGAGCTTGCGAGGTGGCAAGCACTGCACTGCCAGTTGAGTCACTGCCTTGCATAGTCCCCATGTGACCGTTTCCCCCCCTCCCCATTGAGCCAACGCTTGAGCTCCATATTATTTGAAGTATCACTTATTGTCTATGAGATAATTGCGGGAGAAAAGCGATGCGAAACGCCGACAGCGTAACCCGTTCAAGGACAAGGTACAAATACACATATAGGTCCTTATACTCAGGGTGTCGGACAATTATTGTCGGTGTGACATTATGTGATCTTCTTACCTAGTTGAGTGTATATGTCGGGTTTGTAACCACATAGAGGGATATATGTTTCCGAAAGGATTATTTGCAGGATTGTTTGGAACCCTCGCTTGAGGAAGATAGAATTCTCAAGATACCCTATCACGGGCCAAAAAAAATTCACGCAGAAGACGGAGTTTATCATTCACCGTCGACGCGCACTGTACATGTAAAAAAACCCTTTAAGCCTGTGTCCAAGAATGGGTTCTGTCCTTCACATCGTTGGAACCAATAGAATGACAAAAAAACTAATATGTATTTGATTGAACTACCTACTAGTAGTATTACGATTCTATTATTTAATCTGGTGACATTGTCGAGTTCTCGATCTATGTTCGACCCGGCGACATACCATAATATAAAAGACTTGACTCGTATATATTTGTGTACTCGGATTAGCACTCGAAACATGCGACGTGATACATATCAAGGATAGACTGAATCATTTCAATCTTATAGGTTTATCGTATCAGATATTTCAGACTGCAACCACGTATTTCGTTAAGTCCAGATGGAAAGATCATTGCACAGATCATCCAGCTGATTTTGAACGACATTATGTAAATGGAACGACTCTTCTGGTGGTTGTATCGATATCAGGCAGTCTAATAGCATTAAAATAAGCATGCCAAGCTATGATGAATCGACTTGAAGTTCCAAGAGGCTGCTCACGAGCAAGTAGATGCGCTCGGTGAGGCTGCCTTGCATCTTTTGGTCCATTTTATCTTGTTCTGTATGTACTACTAGCGCATCTCGGGAAGCCTGAGCGCAATTGCTAATAAAAGTCCGCGGATTCTCAGGCTCCGCGTTTACATCATCCCTCGTAATT
>Ga0193743_1000595_pt1 | contig 28306 bp, 28 predicted proteins | sample L2c2metaG_FD_143038 | JGI IMG/M metagenome (GOLD analysis project Ga0193743, IMG submission 143038) | Soil microbial communities from a riparian zone of the East river system, Colorado, United States - L2c2 | ecosystem: Environmental > Terrestrial > Soil > Riparian zone | place: USA: East River...
AATTCCGCCTAATATATTGAAGGAACGCGTTTTATTCACGCCAAGCGAATTCCACTCCGGCTCAAAACGCGCTACGACATCGTGTCAAGGAGCAAGCGTGGCGCTGGCGGCGGCAAAGTTCGCCCGGCAGCCGTCGTCGTGGGATCGCAATTCGAGGTCTAGATGCTGGAAGCAATACGCAGGGCGATCTCGTTGCTGCGCCAGAAGCAAATCCTGCATAAGCTAGGTGTTGTGGTCAGCATCACGGTCATCGGGATCGCGTGCTATGTGCTTTACCATATGCTGCGGGGCATCGACATCGAGGAGGTTGTCGATGCCATCAAGCGGACCGAGCCGCGCCAGGTTGCGCTGGCGGCGCTGTTCGTGGCGGCGGGCTATTTCACCCTGACATTCTACGACCTGTTCGCGGTTCGCGCGATCGGCCGCAGCGATATTCCCTACCGCGTCAACGCACTTGCAGCCTTCACCAGTTATTCGATCGGGCATAATGTCGGCGCCAGCGTCTTTACCGGCGGCGCGGTGCGCTATCGCATTTATTCCGCGTGGGGATTGAATGCGATCGATGTCGCAAAGATCTGCTTTCTGGCCGGCCTGACATTCTGGCTCGGCAACGCCGCGGTCCTGGGACTGGGTATCGCCTATCATCCGGAAGCCGCCGCCGCGATCGATCAGCTTCCGCCTTGGCTGAATCGCTTGGCCGCGTTCGCCATCCTCCTCGGGCTGCTGGCATATGTATCCTGGGTCTGGACGCAGCCGAGGAGGGTCGGCCGCGGGCCCTGGACCGTGGTGCTGCCGGGCGGTCCGCTGACGCTGCTGCAGATTGCGATCGGAATCGTCGATCTCGGCTTTTGCGCGCTGGCGATGTACGTGCTGGTGCCGGACGAACCCAACCTCGGCTTCGTCGTCGTCGCGGTTATTTTCGTCTCGGCGACGCTGCTGGGCTTCGCCAGCCATTCCCCTGGCGGGCTCGGCGTGTTCGACGCCGCCATGCTGGTCGGCCTGTGGCAGATGGACAGGGAGGACCTGCTCGCCGGGATGCTGCTGTTCCGCGTCCTCTATTATCTGGCGCCGTTCGTCATATCTGTAATCTTGCTGACGTTTCGGGAAGTTATCCTAGGCGCCCGGCTGAAGCGCCTGCATCGGCCGACGCCCGGCCCTGACGCGGAGCCGAAACGCGAAGCCGTATACGTACGAGAGCGTGGGGACACCGGCGCCTGACGATACGGACCCGAATGGGAAGAGAGCCGGCCCAATGGCACTAGACGATTCTTCTTCTTCCTTTTTCTCGCCGTGGCCGGATCGGTTGCGGCATTCGGCCATTATCCTGCTTGCCGCCGGACTGGCCCTGACCGTGCTGGTCGCGCTCGGCGAACTGTCGCTGGTCCGCGCCGCCGCCGTTTTCGCCTGCATCGCCGCGGCTGCGCTGGTGCCGTGGCGATTACACGACGCGGTCGCGTCACGAGAAGACGTACGCGGGGTCAATCCGGTCGAAGCCGCGGCGGTCAGCGCTGTCGTCGCCGGCATGCCGGACCCGGCGGTGCTGCTCGACCGCGCCGGCCGCGTTATCCACCTCAATGCTGCCGCGGCGCAACTCGCACCGGCGCTGCGCAAGAACGAACTCGCTCAGTTCGCGCTACGCTCGCCCGAAATCATCACCGCGCTCCGCGAAGCCATCGCGACCTCGGAAACCCGGCGCGCGACCTATCTCGATCACGTGCCGGTCGATCGCTGGATGGAGTTGATCGTGACGCCGGTGCCGGTGCCGACGCTATTCGGCGGCACCGACAAATGCATGCTGATGACGTTCCACGACCAAACGCCGCTGCGTCGGGTCGAGGAAATGCGCGCCGACTTCGTGGCCAATGCCAGTCATGAATTGCGCACCCCGCTGGCCGCGTTATCGGGCTTTATCGATACGCTGCAGGGGCCAGCCAAGGACGACGCCAAGGCGCGCGAGCGCTTTCTCGGCATCATGCACGCGCAGGCGACTCGGATGGCGCGGCTGATCGACGATCTGTTGTCGCTGTCGCGGGTCGAACTCTCCGCCCATGTCCGCCCCGATGCGTCGGTGGATATCGTCCCGATCATCCGGCAGGTCGCGGATGGGCTGGAGCCGCTGGCGAGCGAACGTCAGGTCGCGATCGATATCGACCTGCCGGAAACGCCGGTGGCAATCGCGGGCGATCGCGAGGAGTTGCTGCGATTGTTCGAAAACCTGATCGAGAACGCGCTGAAATATGGCGCGTCCGGCGGCAAGGTCATCGTCTCGCTGACCTCGGCGATGTCGAGCGAAGGCACGCCGGAATTTCGGGTCACGGTGCGCGATTTCGGCCCCGGCATTGCGCCCGAACATCTGCCGCGGCTCACCGAGCGGTTTTACCGGGTGGACGTCGGTGATAGCCGCGCGCAGGGTGGCACCGGGCTCGGTTTATCGCTGGTTAAACATATTCTTAACCGTCATCGCGGCCGACTTTTGATCGAAAGCGTGCCAAAAAACGGCGCCACTTTTACCGCCTGTTTTCCCCAGGTGAAGAGTCCGACGACGGTCTAAAGACGAGCAATTTCAATTGCTTGTCTATGTCATCCAGCTGTCATGAAACCTTCGTAAAAGCAGCATCGACCGCTCTTAAACGGGCGGCGTGAGCGCAATCGGGCGCGTCCGGCGCTTCGCTCACCAGATGGAGACGATCCCATGAATTTCATGAAAGCTATCGTCGCTGCCGGCATGGTTGCCGCATCGACGTCGGCATTCGCCGCAGACATCACGGGAGCGGGTGCGACGTTCCCGTTTCCGCTCTATTCGAAGTGGGCCGATGCCTACAAGAAGGAAACCGGCAACGGTCTGAACTATCAGTCGATCGGTTCCGGCGCCGGCATCAAGCAGATCCAGGCCAAGACCGTGACCTTCGGGGCGAGCGACATGCCACTTAAGCCGGAGCAGCTTGAAAAGGACGGGATGATTCAATGGCCGCAGGCCATGGGCGCGTTGGTGCCCGTTGTGAACCTCGAAGGCATCAAGCCGGGTGAGCTGGTATTTTCCGGCGAATTGCTCGGCGACATCTATCTCGGCAAGGTCAAGAAGTGGGACGACCCGGCGATTGCCAAGCTCAATCCGAAGCTGAAGCTGCCCTCCGACGCCATCACGGTCGTGCGCCGTTCAGACGGCTCCGGTACGACGTTCCTCTGGACTGACTATCTCTCGAAAGCCAATGCCGAGTGGAAGACCAAGGCAGGCGCCGGTACCGCCGTCGAATGGCCGACAGGCGTTGGCGCCAAGGGCAACGAAGGCGTCGCCGGCAATGTCAGCCAGACCAAGAACTCGATCGGCTATGTCGAATACGCCTATGCCAAGCAGAACAAGCTGACCTACGGTGCGGTGATCAACAAGGCCGGCAAGACTGTGCAGCCCACCATTGCCGCATTTCAGGCCGCGGCTGCCAACGCCGACTGGGCTAGCGCCAAGAACTACTACGTGATCCTGACCGACCAGGCGGGCGAAGCCTCGTGGCCGATTACCGGCGCGACCTTCATCCTGATGCACAAGGAAGCCACCGACAAGGCAGCGGCCAAGGAAGCCATCAAGTTCTTCAAATGGGCTTTCGAGAAGGGCGACAAGATGGCCGAGGAGCTCGATTACATTCCGATGCCGGAGCCCGTGGTCAAGCTGATCGAAAAGACCTGGTCGTCCGACATCAAGAGCTGAGTGTTTTTCGGAGGAGAGGTCCGCCTCTCCTCCGTTCGTACCGGGCCGTAACGAGACGACGTCAGAGCGGCGCTTTTTAAGTCTGCGTGTTTGAATATGGGGGTTGGCGTGGCGGATATGGCTGTTCAGAGTTCGTCGATGGAAGCTGCCGGGCCCTATGACCGCGCCAGAGCGCTGAGCGCGTTCAAGTTCGGCGATGTGGCGTTCTACTGGGCTACCCGTGCCTGCGCGATCTCGGTTCTGCTCATTCTCGGCGGCATTATTCTTTCCCTGATCGCGGGCGCGTGGCCGGCGATCAGGGAGTACGGCTTTTCTTTCTTGTTCACGTCGCGCTGGGCGCCGTCAGCCGATCCGCCCGTGCTTGGCGCGCTCGGGCCGATCTACGGAACCATGGTAACGTCGGTGATCGCCATGATCATCGCCATTCCGGTCGGACTCGGCATTGCGATTTTCCTGACCGAGCTTTGCCCGATATGGCTGCGCCGCCCGATCGGCATTGCCGTGGAGCTGCTCGCGGGCATCCCTTCGATCATCTACGGCATGTGGGGGTTCTTCGTGCTCGGCCCGTTCATGGCCGATAGTTTTCAGCCGTTCATGATCCGGCTGTTCGACGGTGTCCCGGTTCTCGGCACGATCTTCGCCGGTCCTCCCTCTTATCTCAGCCTGTTCAACGCGTCGTTGATTCTGGCGATCATGGTGCTGCCGTTCATCACCGCGATTTCGGTCGACGTCTTCAAGACGGTGCCGCCGGTGCTCAAGGAAGCCGCTTATGGCGTCGGCTGCACCACCTGGGAAGTGGTGCGCAATGTCGTGATCCCCTACACCCGCGTCGGCGTGATTGGCGGCATCATGCTGGCGCTCGGCCGCGCGCTCGGTGAGACCATGGCGGTGACCTTCATCATCGGTAACGCCTTCCGCATCACGGGTTCGGTGTTTTCACCAGGCACCACGATATCGGCGGCGATCGCATCCGAATTTGCCGAAAGCGACGGGCTGCATCAATCCGGCCTGATCCTGCTCGGCCTGTTGCTGTTCGTTCTGACTTTCTTTGTTTTGGCGGCGGCGCGGCTGATGCTGATGCGGCTGGAAAAGCAGGCGGGGAACTGAAATCATGAACCCGATTTACGCATCTCGCCGCCGGTCCGATGTCATCGTCAAGTTTCTGTGCCTTGCGGCCACCGTGTTCGGTGTCACCTGGCTGGCCTTGATTCTGTTTACGCTGTTCTTCAACGGCTTCGCGGGACTCAACCTTCAGGTCTTCACCGAGAACACCCCGCCGCCGGGATCGACCGACGGCGGCTTGCTAAACGCCATTGTCGGCTCGATCATCATGACCGTGATTGGCGTCGGTATCGGCGCGCCGCTTGGCCTGCTCGCAGGCACCTATCTTGCCGAATATGGCAAGAACGACCGGCTCACCGGTGTGATCCGGTTCATCAATGACATTCTCCTGAGCGCGCCGTCGATCATCATCGGCCTGTTCATCTACGGCGCGATCGTGGTTCCGATGGGCGGGTTCTCGGCCTTCGCCGGATGTCTGGCGCTCGCCGTGATCGTCATTCCGGTGGTGGTGCGCACCACCGAGGACATGCTGCTGCTGGTGCCCAATCCGCTGCGCGAGGCGGCCTCCGCGCTCGGCCTGCCGCGCTCGCTTGTCATCAGGCGCATTGCCTACCGCGCCGCACGCGCCGGCCTCATCACTGGCGTGCTGCTGGCGACGGCGCGCGTCGCCGGCGAAACCGCGCCGCTGCTGTTCACCGCGCTCAGCAACCAGTTCTTCAGTCTCGATCTGACCAGGACCATGGCCAACCTGCCGGTCACCATCAACAACTTCGTGCAAAGCCCCTATGCCTACTGGAAGCAGCTGGCCTGGAGCGGGGCCTTGCTCATCACCCTGACCGTACTTGCCCTGAATATTGGCGCGCGCATTCTTGGCGCTGAGAGGACAGCAAAATGAATGATCTTTCTGTATCGATGGGCGCTGCGGGCGGACCCGTTCCCTCGGTGGTATTGCCCGAGGCGCCGGCGAAGGTCACCGTGCGCGGCCTGAATTTTTACTATGGCGAGAATCATGCGTTGAAGAACATCAATCTCACGCTGGGCGCCAATCGCGTCACCGCCTTCATCGGACCGTCCGGCTGCGGCAAGTCGACGCTGCTGCGGATCTTCAACCGCATGTACGATCTTTATCCCGGTCAGCGCGCCACCGGCCAGCTGCTGCTCGATTCCACCAACGTGCTCGATGCCAAGCTCGATCTCAATCTGCTGCGGGCGCGGGTCGGCATGGTGTTCCAGAAGCCGACGCCGTTCCCGATGACGATCTATGAGAACATCGCGTTCGGTATCCGGCTCTACGAGAAGATTTCCAAGTCCGAGATGGACGGCCGGGTCGAGAAGGCGCTGCGCGGTGGCGCGTTGTGGAACGAGGTCAAGGACAAGCTCAACGCCAGCGGCCTCAGCCTGTCCGGCGGCCAGCAGCAGCGGCTTTGCATCGCCCGTACCGTCGCCGTGCGGCCTGAAGTGATCCTGTTCGACGAGCCGTGCTCGGCGCTCGATCCGATTTCGACCGCCAAGATCGAGGAATTGATCCAGGAGCTGGCGGAAGACTACACGATCGCCATCGTCACCCATAACATGCAGCAGGCCGCGCGCGTCTCGGACAAGACAGCGTTCATGTATCTTGGTGAGCTGATCGAATTCGACGAGACCAACAAGATCTTCACATCGCCCAGCGATCGACGCACCCAGGACTACATCACCGGCCGGTTCGGCTGAGGAGAGAAACATGGCTACTGAACATACCGCCAAGGCGTTCGACAGCGATCTGCAGGAATTAACCCGGCTGGTCGCGGAGATGGGCGGTCTCGCTGAACGCATGATCGTCGAATCCGTCGATGCGCTGATCCGCCGCGACGTCGCGCTCGGCAAGCGTGTCGTCGCCGCCGACGCCGAAATCGACAGCCTGCAGCATGTGATCGAGGAGCGTGCGGTATTGACCATCGCGCGGCGTCAGCCGATGGCGGTGGACCTGCGCGAAATCGTCAGCGCCATGCGGGTCGCAACCGATCTCGAACGGATTGGCGACCTTGCCAAGAACATGGGCAAGCGGGTAGCTGCGCTGGAGAGCGATTTCCAGCCGCTGAAGCTGATCCGCGGCCTCGAACACATGACCGACCTGGTGACGTCGCAGGTCAAATCCGTGCTCGATGCCTACGCGGCGCACGATCTGCCGGCGGCGATGGCGGTCTGGAAGGGCGACGAGGAAGTCGACGCCATCTGCACCTCGCTGTTCCGCGAACTCCTGACCTATATGATGGAGGATCCGCGCAACATCAGCTTCTGCATCCATTTGATGTTCTGTGCCAAGAACATCGAACGGATCGGCGATCACGCCACCAATATCGCGGAAACTGTGTTCTATATGATCGAAGGCCAGCAGATCCTCGACAAGCGCCCGAAAGGCGACATGACGACGTTTGCCACAACCGTGCCCGGGAACTGAGAGAGCGTTTTCGAGCGAAGTGGAGACCGGTTTGCGTGAAGAAAACGCGTCAAGATAAAAGAGAAGGCTTAAGCATATGAGCGCGCGCATTCTGGTGGTGGAAGATGAGGAAGCGCTCACCACGCTGTTGCGCTACAACCTCGATGCCGAAGGCTACGATGTTGAAACGGTCGGACGCGGCGATGACGCCGACACCCGGCTGAAGGAACGCATTCCCGACCTGATCGTGCTCGACTGGATGCTGCCGGGCCTGTCCGGGATCGAGCTGTGCCGCCGCTTGCGGGCGCGGCCGGAGACCAGGCAACTGCCGATCATCATGCTGACCGCGCGCGGCGAGGAAAGCGAACGGGTCAGGGGCCTTGCGACCGGTGCCGACGATTACATCGTCAAGCCGTTCTCGGTGCCGGAATTGCTGGCGCGGGTGAAGGGTCTGCTCCGCCGCGCCAGTCCCGAACGCCTCGCCACCTTGCTCACCTACGGCGATATCGAGCTCGATCGCGAAAAACGCCGCGTCGCTCGCTCGGGCCGCCCGATCGATCTCGGCCCGACCGAATACCGGCTGCTGGAATTTTTCCTGGAGCATCCGGGCCGGGTGTTCAGCCGCGAGCAATTGCTCGACAGCGTATGGGGCCGCGATATCTATATCGACGAGCGCACCGTGGACGTGCACATCGGGCGGTTGCGCAAATTGCTCAACCCGGGCCGCGAGCAAGATCCGATCCGCACCGTCCGCGGCGCCGGCTACGCGCTGGATGATCGGTTCGCGAAAGCGGCTGAGTAGCGACGATTAAGCCGTCGAGCAAATCGGCTGCCAAAATTTTCTCAGCCGTCGTCCCGGCGAACGCCGGGATCCATACTCGCTGACATATCGATTTCGCGAAGAGCCGGAACGACCGCTCTGACGTAACCACCCACGCCGGTGGTTATGGGTCCCCGCTTTCGCGGGGACGACATCTGTGAATGCCGTAAACTACCTTGTCGGCTTCGGCGGCTGGCGGCGGCGATCGCTGGCCGGCTGATAGGCGATCCGCGAGTGATGCGCGCAATAGGGCAGACTGGTTAGCGCCTTGCCGCCGCAGAAGAAGAATTCCGAACTGGAGGGATCGCCGATCGGCCAGTGACAGGTCGCCTCATTCAGTTCCAGCAGCGACAGCCGCTGGCTCATCGGCACCACGTTGTCGTAGGCGATCGGATCCGGCTCCATCTCCACTTCGAAAGCGTGGGCCAGCGCGGTATTGCCGCGCGAGACCGGACGCGAGACCCGCATCATGTGCTGGGCCGGGCGGGCCTTGCGCTGGCGCGGTGCGGCCGAGGAGGGGCTCTTGGCGCGGCCGGAAAGGCCGAGCCGGTGGACTTTGCCGATCACGGCATTTCGCGTCACATTTCCGAGTTCCGCGGCGATCTGGCTGGCCGAAAGCCCGGCCTCCCAGAGTTTTTTCAGTTGTTCGACGCGATCGTCGGTCCAGGTCAATACCGTCATCGCACTCTTCCCTTCGTGTCGCGCCGGCCATTCTCGAAGCGGCTGGGCGACTCCAATTTCAAAATCCCTGCAGGCAGAATCCCTTAGCCCTCGCCGGACGCGAAAAGCGCAACCGGGCGTTTACGCCAAACACTGGGACCGTAGAGGATTCGAACTGCCGCACGAGATGTCGTACCCGACAACACAGAGGCTACAATATGGCGTGACTCCGGCGCAAGAGTCCGCGTGGTTGCGTCCACATGTTCCGTCACTTATGCATGGCAATCGGATTTTTCCGCGGCACCGGAATTTTACGGGCAGGTCGGCCTTCGCGGCGACAGGTTGACAGTAACCGCCACCTGCATACAATGCCGCTACGTGCCGCCCCGAAAAGGCGGCACGTTTTGTTTTCCGGGGCTGGCTGTTGATGCGACCCGTACCAATGCTCGCACCGCGACTGGCCCTAACCTTCAGTGATCGACATGACCAAGAGCGCGACGTCGCATCTGCTTCCCGTATTCGCCAGAGTTGATCTCGGTTTCGAACGCGGCGAGGGCGCATGGCTGATCGCGACCAATGGCGAGCGCTATCTCGATTTCACCAGCGGCGTCGCAGTCAATGCACTGGGTCACGCGCATCCGCATCTGGTCGCGGCACTCCAGGAGCAGGCGACAAAACTGTGGCACATGTCGAACCTGTTCAAGAGCCCGGATGGCGAGCGGCTCGCGGCGAGGCTGTGCGAACAAAGCTTTGCCGACTTCGTGTTTTTCGCGAATTCCGGCGCCGAGGCGATGGAATGCGCGATCAAGATAACGCGCAAATATCACGCCGCCAAAGGCCACCCGGAGCGCTATCGCATCATCACCTTCGACGGCGCGTTTCACGGCCGGACGCTGGCGACGCTTGCCGCGACCGGTTCGGCCAAGTACCTCGAAGGCTTCGGGCCGCCGATGGATGGCTTCGATCAGGTGCTGCTCGGCGATCTCGAAGCCGTCAAGAAGGCGATCGGCCCGCACACCGCGGGTATCCTGATCGAACCGCTGCAGGGCGAAGGCGGCGTGCGCGCAGCACCTCATGCGTTCTTCAAGGCGTTGCGCCAGCTCTGCGACGACAACGGCCTGCTGCTGATCTTCGATGAAGTGCAGACCGGCATGGGCCGCACCGGCGACCTGTTCGCCTACAAGCGGCTTGGCGTCACGCCGGACGTGATGCCGCTGGCGAAAGCGCTCGGCGGCGGCTTTCCGATCGGTGCATGTTTGGCGACGGCTGAGGCCGCTGAAGGCATGACGCCGGGCTCGCACGGTTCGACTTTCGGCGGCAACCCGCTGGCGGTCGCGGCGGCGAACGCGGTGCTGGACGTCATGTTGAAACCTGGTTTCTTCGAGCATGCGCAGAAGATGTCGCTGCTGCTCAAACAGAAGCTGGCCTCAGTGGTGGATCGTCATCCCGGTGTGCTCGCGGAGGTGCGCGGCGAGGGATTGCTGATCGGTTTGAAGGCAGTGGTGCCGTCAGGCGATCTCGTGGCGGCCCTGCGCGATCAAAAGCTGCTCACGGTCGGCGCTGGTGAAAACGTGGTGCGGTTCCTGCCGCCGTTGATCGTTACCGAGGCGGAGATCGAGGAATCCGTAGCACGCCTCGAGCGCGCCTGCGTGGCACTTTCCAGCGATCAGTTGAAGCGGGCGGCGGGGCAATGAGCAAAGCTCTGCGTCACTTTCTCGATCTCAGCGAGCTTCCGACCAAAGAGTTGCGCAACATGCTCGCCGCCAGCGTCGCCATGAAAGCGAAGCTGAAGGCGCAAAAAAAGCAAGATGCCCAATCGGTCAAGCCGCTCGAGGGCAAGACACTGGCGATGATCTTCGAAAAACCGTCGACTCGCACCCGGGTGTCGTTCGACGTCGGCATGCGCCAGCTCGGCGGTGAAGCGATTATGCTGACGGGCGCGGAAATGCAGCTCGGCCGCGGCGAGACCATCGCCGACACCGCGCGGGTGCTGTCGCGTTACGTCGATGCCATCATGATCCGGATTCTCAACCACGATGCGCTGCTGGAACTCGCCGCGCACGCCACCGTGCCGGTCATCAATGGGCTGACACGTCGGTCGCATCCCTGCCAGGTGATGGCGGACCTGATGACATTCGAGGAGCATCGCGGCCCGATCGAGGGCCGCACCATCGCGTGGACCGGCGACGACAATAATGTGCTGGCATCGTGGGCGCATGCGGCAGAGCGTTTTCATTTCAATCTCCGCGTCGCGACGCCGCCGCAACTCGCGCCGAACAAATCGATGAAGGACTGGATCAAGGCGACCCAGGCGCCGATCGTGCTCGGCAACGATCCGGATGCGGCAGTGCGCGGCGCCGATTGCGTGGTCACCGACACCTGGTTCTCGATGGGCGACAAGGACGGCGAGCACCGCCACAACCTGCTGAAGCCGTATCAGGTCAACGCCAAATTGATGTCGCTGGCGAAACCCGATGCGTTGTTCATGCACTGCCTGCCGGCGCATCGTGGCGACGAAGTCACCAACGAGGTGATCGACGGCCCGCAGTCGGTGGTGTTCGACGAGGCCGAGAATCGTCTGCACGCGCAAAAGGGAATTTTGGCGTGGTGCTTCGACGCGGTGGCGTGAAGTAGCGTTTGAACGGAGCATTTACAACGGCGTCGTTCCGGCGAACGCCGGGACCCATACGGCGAGGACTTCGTTCGACGGTGTGGTCGATGTCCTCTGCAACAAATCACGCCAGGGGGCTATGGGTCCCAGCGTTCGCCGGAGCGACTGGCAAAATGATGTTCCATCTCGCTCCCGACCTTTCGAACTACATCTACCGACCCCAGATAAAGCGCCATGACTTCACAATCCCCCGACATGAAAATCTCTCTGGAAACCCCGATCCGCGCGCCGTCTGCTGTTCCGGTCGACGACGCGGTGCTGCCGTTCGAGGTCGCCTCGCTCGATCTGCGCGGCCGTTTGACCCGGCTTGGCTCAGCGCTCGACGACGTCCTGACCAAGCACGATTATCCGGCGCCGGTCGGCAAGCTGCTCGGCGAGGCGATCGTGCTTGCGACCCTGCTCGGTTCGTCGCTGAAATTCGATGGCCGTTTCATTCTGCAGACCCAGACCGACGGTCCGGTGTCGTTTCTGATCGTGGACTTCCAGGCGCCGGACCGCCTACGCGCTTATGCACGCTTCGATGCGAAGCGGCTCAAGGACGGCCAGGATTCCGGCGCACTGCTGGGGCGCGGGCATCTCGCCATGACCATCGATCAGGGACCGGACATGAGCCGCTATCAGGGACTGGTGGCGCTCGAGGGCGGCAGCCTGGAAGACGCCGCGCATGAATATTTTCTGCGCTCGGAACAGATTCCGACGCGGGTGCGGCTTGCAGTCGGCGAGGAATGGCGCGTCGGCGGCGAAGGTCCGAAACATCGCTGGCGCGCCGGCGGGATGCTGCTGCAATTTTTGCCGAAGGCGCCGGAGCGGGCGCGGCAGGCTGATTTGCATCCCGGCGATGCGCCGGAGGGCGCCGTCACCCACGCGGTGGCGGAAGACGACGCCTGGATCGAAGGCCAGTCGCTGATCGCGACCGTCGAAGACGTCGAGTTGATCGATCCTGATCTGTCGGGCGAACGTCTGTTGTACCGGCTGTTTCACGAGCGCGGCGTCCGTGTGTTCCCGCCGCTGCCGCTGCGCGCGCAATGTTCATGTTCGCGCGATGCAGTGTCGTCGATGCTCGCGAGCTTCGCACCGAAGGATCGCGCCGACATGGTGAAAGACGGCAAGGTGGTCGTGACCTGCGAGTTCTGCAGTTCGGTCTATGAATTCACGCCGCAGGAAGCGGGCGTAGAGTAGGGGCGGAGGGGCTACCGCCTCACTTCACGCGCAGCATCATCTAATTCAACACCCGCTTGCTGTCGGGACTGTCGAGCGAGAATGTCGGCACATCGATCTCGAACCGCTCGCCGCTCTCGCTCACCATCTGGTAGCGGCCGGTCATGAAGCCCGACGCGGTCGGAAGCGGCACGCCGCTGGTATATTCGAAGCGCTCGCCCGGCGCGAGCACGGGATGTTCGTCTCCTCACCGGTGTTGGTGATGACGATGGTGTAGGACCAGAAATATTGACGATTTTCGACCGACGAGCGTTCCGGCAGGAAGTTCGGTTCGACGGTTACTTCGATCTGGCGGGTAACGGCGCGGTACATGCGGGCGATTCTTTCAAACGATTCTTTCAAGATCGTGCCCGGCATCATATCGAAAAGTTCATGCGGAACCAATCGCCAGTCCGGTATGGGCGGCACCCGTATCGTTGTAAATTTCAATCGTCGTTTCAACATAGTTCCGACCTAAAGCGCGCCCTGGCGGCTCGACCTTGCTTGTCTTGCTTGCAACTCCAAGGCCGATAGTATCCGCCGATACTATGTTCGCGTAAGGCCGACCTTCTCAAGATGGTGCCAGATGAGGTCCATCGCCGATCGAATTTCCAGACCATCCGCTGCGGGCGCAGCGGATGCGATCGCGCGAGACGCCGCGCCGGCGACGTTCGTTTCGGCACCCGGCATTTCGCTTCCCCAGGGCGCCGAGCGGGAACTGCGGCTCGATCTGTTTCGCGGCCTGGCGCTATGGCTGATCTTCATCGATCATCTGCCGCCCAATCTTCTGACCTGGTTCACGATCCGCAATTACGGATTCAGCGACGCCACCGAAATTTTCATTTTCATCTCGGGCTATACGGCGGCATTCGTTTATGGTCGCGCGATGCTTGAGTCCGGTTTCGTGGTGGCAACCGCGCGCATCCTGCGGCGGGTCTGGCAGATTTATGTCGCACATGTGTTTCTGTTCACGATCTTTCTCGCGGAGATTTCCTACGTCGCTACCAGCTTCGAGAACCCGCTGTACTCGGAAGAAATGGGAATCATGGATTTTCTCAAGCAGCCGGACGTCACCATCGTCCAGGCGCTGCTGCTGAGATTCCGCCCCGTGAACATGGACGTGCTGCCGCTCTATATCGTGCTGATGCTTTTTCTCCCCGTGATCCTGTGGTTGATGAGATGGAGAGCCGACGTCACGTTGGCGTTGTCGGCCGCACTCTATGTCGTCACCTGGCAATACGATCTGTATCTGACGGCCTATCCGAACGGTTTCTGGGCCTTCAATCCGTTTGCCTGGCAATTGTTGTTCGTGTTCGGCGCCTGGTGCGCGTTGGGCGGCGCCACGCGAATGTCGCGGATTCTCTCCTCGCGGATCACGCTGTGGATTTCGTTTGCCTATCTGTTCGCGGCGTTCTGCGTCACGCTGACGTGGCATTTGCCGCAGTTGAATCATCTGATGCCGCGCGGGCTCGAGCAATGGATGTATCCCATCAACAAGACCGATCTCGACGTGCTCAGGTTCGCGCATTTTCTGGCGCTGGCGGCCATCACCGTGCGCTTCCTGCCCAAGGACTGGCCCGGATTGAAGTCGCCCTTGCTGCGGCCGCTGATCCTGTGCGGGCAGCATTCGCTGGAGATTTTCTGCCTCGGCGTGTTCCTGGCATTCGCGGGGCATTTCGTGCTGGCTGAAATCTCCGGTGGTGCCGGGCTGCATTTCATCATCAGTATTTCCGGAATCCTCATCATGTCCGCCGCGGCGTGGCTGTTTTCGTGGTACAAGCACGTTGCCGACAAGAGTGCATCACGGACAAAAAGCACCGGCGGCAATGCCGATATGGCGGGAGGGGGGTCATGAAGTCCAACTCAGGGACGATCCTGGGCCTGTTGCTGGCCGGTTTGTTAACCGCGGTGCCCGCGCGTGCCGAGGATGCGCCCCAGAGCTGCGAGGTCCCGGCCTACCTGCTCACAACCGAGAGCGCGCTTCCCAAGATCGCGGAGGTCGTAAAAAGCGGCCGTCCGCTGGATATTCTGGTGGTGGGCAGCCGGTCGTCGACCATCAATACGGCCGGCAGCGCCTATCCCGGCCGGTTGCAGGCGCTGCTTCGCGACAAACTACCCGCGATTGCGATCAACGTATCCGTAGAACTACAGATTAAGAAAACCGCCGAGGAAGTTGCCGCCGGGCTCGTTAAGCTGCTGGAAGGTAAAAAGCCTACTTTGGTTATCTGGCAGACCGGCACCTACGATGCTATGCGATCCATCGATCCTGATGATTTTCGCAGCGCCGTCGACGAAGGAGTTGCTGCGCTGCAAAATGCGGGAGCCGACGTGATTTTGATGAATCTGCAATATAGCCCGCGCACGGAAACGATGATACCTAGATAATATGCGCGTGGTGGCGCAGCAGCACAACGTTCCACTGTTCGACCGGTTCGCCATCATGCGCCACTGGAGCGAGTCGGGAGACTTCGACCTGTTCAGCGCATCGCAGGGCCTGGAACTTGCCAAGCGTGTCCACGATTGCCTTGCGCGCGCGCTGTCGAAATTTGTGATCGACGCAGCGCACAATCCGGCACAGCAGAATTGAGGATCTAGCGTTAATGAGTTGTCACCGCCCTTTTTGCAGAAAAACATCGCTGGCTGCGCCCGCACTCGCGGCGCTTGTGTTGCTGACGCCAGCGTCGATCATGCCCACGCGCGCCCAATCCGTCCAGGCTGGCCAACAGGCGACCCTATCTGACAGTGCAAAATCTGACAGTGCCAAGCCGCCCGCGCCGCGGACGACCGGCGGTACTGGCACGGGCAATGTCGCAGCTGTCGACCAGGCAAATCCGCCGCAGCAAAAGAGTCTCACCACCAAGGCGATCGAAAAGGTGAAGGGGGTCGCTAAATCGGCCGGCGACATTTTTGGCCGCGTTCCGTGCCTGCCGCCGAAGGGCAGCGCCAAATCGATGGGATCGCTGCCGCATGTGGCGAGCAAGCTGGCAGCGGGGGAGCCGGTGGTGATCATTGCATTCGGATCGTCTTCGACCTCTGGTTACGGCTCGACGTCGCCCGAATTCACCTATCCCAATCGCTTGGCGGCGCAGCTGCATCGGCAATATCCGAGTGCCGACATTACCGTCATCAATCGCGGCCAGGGTGGCGAAGATGCGCCCGAAATGATGAAGCGGCTGCAGGTAGCGGTGCTCGACATGAAGCCGGATCTTGTGATCTGGCAGGTCGGCACCAACGCCGTGCTGCGCAACCTCGATCCTGCTGAGACCGTAAAGCTGGTGGAAGAAGGTATCGCGCGCATTAAGGCCGCGGGCGCCGATCTGGTGTTGGTCGATCCGCAATATTCTCCGAGGGTCAACGAGCGCGCGGAGAGCGCGGGCCGGATGGTGAAGCTGCTCGGCAAGGCCGCCGAACTCCGTCATGTCGGCTTTTTCCCGCGCTTCGAGGTGATGCGCGAATGGCACGAGAAGCAGGCGATCCCGATCGACAATTTCGTGACCTCAGACGGCCTGCACATGACCGACTGGGGTTATGCCTGCTTCGCCCAGTTGCTGGGCGACGACATCATCAAATCGGTGGGCCAGATCAAGCTTGGGGTCAACGTGCCGTCCAACGTGCGGACCTACCGGCCGATGTGAACTTGGTGATGCGTTTGGGCTAGAAAAAGCGCCGTACCAATCTCAGCGTCGTCCCGGCCAAGCGAAGCGCGAGCCGGGATCCATAACCTCAGACGGTTCGGTTTTTGCAAGGTCTCGACCCATCCTGCAATCAGCGAGTCCGCGCGGTATGGGTCTCGGCGTTCGCCGGGAAGACGCTGATATTTTAAATTTCCCCTCACGCCTTCTCCAGCGCTCCTTGCAAATCCTCGATCAGATCGTCGCGGTGTTCGAGGCCGGCCGAGAACCGGATAAAGCCCTCGCTGATGCCGAGTTCGGCTCTGGCCTCCGGCGTCAGCCGCTGATGGGTGGTGGTCGCCGGATGGGTGACGAGACTCTTGGCGTCGCCGAGATTGTTTGAAATCCGCGCAAGCTTCAGCGCGTTGAGACAACGAAACGCCCCCATTTTGCCGCCCTTGACCTCGAAGCCGATCAATGTCGACCCCGCGCGCATCTGCTTCTTCACCAACGCGGCCTGCGGATGATCGGCGCGGCCGGGATAAATCAGCCGCGAAATTTTTGGATGCTGCGCCAGCGCATCGGCGATCGCCGCGGCGGTTTCGGTCTGCGCGCGGACGCGGATCGCCAGCGTCTCCAATCCCTTCAGCAGCACCCAGGCGTTGAACGGTGACATCGATGGGCCGGTCTGGCGCATAAAGGTGTGGATGTGCTCGGCAATAAACGCTTCCGAGGAGAGAATGATTCCGCCGAGGCAGCGGCCCTGGCCGTCGATGTGCTTGGTCGCGGAATACACCACGACATCGGCGCCAAGCGTCAACGGGCTCTGCCAGATCGGCGTTGCGAATACGTTGTCGACGATCAGCCGCGCGCCGCCCTGATGCGCGATCTCGGCGATGGCGCCGATATCGAGCACGTCGAGCGTCGGATTGGTCGGGCTTTCGAGGAAACAGCTTTTTGTGTTCGGCCGCATCGCCTTGCGCCACTGGTCGAGATCGAGGCCGTCGACCAGAGTGGATTGAATGCCGTAGCGCGGCAGCAGATCTTCCACCACGTAGCGGCACGATCCGAACATCGCCTTCGCGGCTACCACGTGATCGCCGGCTTTCAGCGGCGCGAGGACGGCCGTCGTCACGGCGGCCATGCCGGTGGCGGTGGCGCGCCCGGCTTCCGCGCCTTCGAGCTCGATCATGCGGCGCTCGAACATCGAGACGTTGGGATTGGAAAAGCGCGAATAGAGAAAGCCGGGATCTTCGCCCTTGAACCGCGCCTCGCACTGCTCGGCGGTGTCGTAGACAAAGCCCTGCGTCAGAAACAGCGCCTCGGATGTTTCGCCGAATTGCGAGCGCAGCGTGCCGGAGTGGACCAGCCGGGTTTCAGGACGGTAGCGGGCGGTTGATGACGCGGGTGCCTTAGTATCAGACATGTGACCTCCATCGTGACCACTGCAAAATGGTCACAAAAAACCGGCCCGGAAAAATTCCACAGGCCGGGATCACACGTGTCCCCGGCCTGTTTAGCGACTTATTTAACGTGGCTGCAAGCCGGCCGGCTCAAATCACCACGGGATAAGTCATGCTCATATTCGCTCATGCCCTTTCCGTCAAGGCGGCCATCGGATAACCGGTAAAAGTCCATATTTTCAGCGTCTGGATGGCAGCAGAAGTCATCCCGGGGACCATATCGTGCCATTCACGCTTCAACCCGACGCCAATGGCATTCTGCCCGACCGCATGATCGCGGCGATGGCGGACGCCGGCCTTATTCTGCCGGCCTATCCGTTTGTCGAAAGCCAGATCCAGCCGGCGAGCCTCGATCTGCGTCTCGGCGACATCGCCTATCGGGTGCGCGCGAGCTTTCTGCCGGGGCCGGGCGCGACCGTGGCGGAACGCATCGACGAACTGAAACTGCATGAGATCGATCTGACCGATGGCGCGGTGCTGGAAACCAACTGCGTCTACATCGTGCCGCTGTTGGAGAGCCTGGCGCTGCCGCCCCAAATCGTCGCCGCCGCCAATCCGAAAAGCTCGACCGGTCGGCTCGATGTGTTTACGCGGGTGATCGCGGACGGCACGCGGCGGTTCGACATGATCGGCGCGGGCTACCACGGCCCGCTCTATGCGGAAATCAGTCCGAAAACATTTCCGGTGCTGCTGCGCGAGGGATCGCGGCTCAGCCAAGTCCGCTTTCGCACCGGCGATGCCATCCTGAACGCCGATGAACTCGATGCATTGCATGATCTGGAGCGGCTGGTCGATTGCGACGATGCCGATCTTGTCAACGGCGTGGCGCTGAGCGTGGACCTCTCCGGCGAGAACGCCAGCGGTTTCGTCGGCTACCGCGCCAAGCGTCACACCGGCGTGGTCGATATCGACCGCCGCGGCGGCTATGCCGTCGACGAATTCTGGGAGGCGATCGCGGCGCGCCCCGACGGCAGCCTCATTCTCGATCCCGGCGAGTTCTACATTCTGGCGTCGAAGGAAGCCGTACAGGTGCCGCCGGATTACGCCGCCGAGATGGTGCCGTTCGATCCGCTGGTCGGTGAATTCCGCGTGCATTATGCCGGCTTCTTCGATCCCGGCTTCGGCTATGCCGGCGCTGGCGGGCAAGGCTCCCGCGCGGTGCTGGAAGTGCGCTCGCGCGAGGTGCCGTTCATTCTCGAGCACGGCCAGATCGTCGGCCGGTTGGTCTACGAGAAAATGCTGGCGCGGCCCGATGCACTGTACGGCCAGCGCATCGGCTCCAACTATCAGGCGCAGGGCCTGAAGCTGAGCAAGCATTTCAGGGCGTAGCCGTTATTGCGAGGAGCGTCAGCGACGAAGCAATCCAGTCTTCTTGCGTCGTTCTGGATTGCTTCGCCATGACGATTATCATCACTCATCGCGAGGCGGCATGCGCGGCCGATGGCGTCACGCGCCACACCGTGTTGCCGACATCGTCGGCCACCAGTAGCGCGCCCTGCTTGTCGATCTTGACGCCGACCGGTCGCCCCTGGGCATCGCCATTGTCGTTCAGAAATCCGGTCAGCACGTCCTGGGGCTTGCCGGAGGGCTTGCCGTCGGTGAATGGCACGAAGATCACCTTATAGCCGGAGCGGGGTTTACGATTCCACGAGCCGTGCTGGCCGATGAATGCGCCGCCGGCCATCTCGGGCGGAAACAGATTGCCGGTGTTGAACGTCAGGCCTAGCGAAGCGGTGTGTGCACCGAGCGCGTAGTCTGGCGCAATAGCCTTCGCCACCAAATCGGGTCGCTGCGGATTGACGCGATCATCGACATGCTGCCCATAGTAGCTGTAGGGCCAGCCATAGAAGGCGCCATCCTTCACCGAAGTCATGTAGTCGGGGACGAGATCGTTGCCGAGTTCGTCGCGCTCATTCACGACAACCCACAGCGCGCCGGTTTTCGGTTCCCACGAAGGCCCGTTCGGATTGCGAAGGCCCGATGCGAATACGCGCCAGGCGCCGGTCGCGCGGTCGACTTCGAGAACGGCCGCACGATTGGTCTCGGCCTCGATGCCGTTCTCGGCGACATTGCTGTTGGAACCGACAGTTGCGTAAAGTTTCGACCCATCAGGACTGGCGGTGAGATCCTTGGTCCAGTGATGATTGATTGTGCCCGCGGGCAAGTCCGCCAGCTTCACGCCGGGGGTGGTAATTTTGGTGTCGCCGGTATGATAGGTGAATTTCACGATCGCATCGGAGTCGGCGACGTAAAAATCATCGCCGACTAGCGCCATGCCGAACGGTGAGTTCAACCCTTCGATAAACACGGTCTTGGTTTCGGCAACGCCGTCGCCGTCGGCGTCGCGCAGCAACATGATGCGGTTCGGGCTCGGCACGCCGGCGCCGGCCCATTTCTGCACCTGTTTGTACACAAAACCTTTGATGCCTTTGGCGTCATCCGGCTTCGACGGCGCATTACTCTCGGCTACCAGCACGTCGCCGTTCGGCAGTACATAGAGGGTACGCGGATGATTAAGACCGGTGGCAAATGCATTGACGGCCATGCCATTGGCAGCGGTGGGCTTGCCGCCTTCAGGCCAGCTCGTGGCGGTGGCGATATTGACGGTGGGTATCCATGACTTTTGCGGGGCCGGAAGGGTGGGAGAAGGCCCGAAAGTCTGTTCCGCGGCGGCTGTGGCGGAGGGCTCGTTGCAGCCGGCGAGCGGAAGAACGAGCGCTCCAACCCACATCGCCAGCAGTATCTCGTTACGCATGATGGCTCCTTGCATATCGCCTTACAATGCGTTGCATATCGCCCTTACAATGCGCAAAAACGACCAACGTTCGCGGCATCTTGTATGAAATTCGTGTGAATTGACAAATGCCAGCGGACGCTGGCGGAAACAAGGATTTTGGGATGGCGATGACCGAGGTGACCGACGGCGGTACGCGCGAGGCGCAATGGTTGCGGTGGCGCAGCGTCGCCGATCTTTATCATGCCTTTTTTACGGGCCTCATTCTCACTGTCGTGACGCGGCGCGGGACCGCCGATGCCGCGGAGTTCGTGTTCCGGGTTTTTCGCCGCCAGCAGCAGGAACGTTTCCTGCCCGGGTTAGAGAAACTCGGGCTCAGCCATCTGCCGCCGGCGGTGGCAGCGGCGCAATATCATTATCTCTCCAACTGGATCGGCGGCGTCTCGGTCGAGTACATGTATGAGTCGGACCGCAAGGCCTGGGTGCGCTATCCGCCGCCGCGCTGGATCTGGCGCGGCACGGCGATCTGCGGCATACCCGGCGAAGTGTCGCGCGCGATGCTGCGGGGATGGCACGCCAACAACGGCATTTCGCTGGGCAATCCAAAACTCGGCTTCGTCTGCACCAAGCAGAGCGTCGACGGCCAGGATGGTCTCGAAGGCTATTACTGCGAATATGATCATGCGCTCGAGATCGATCAGCGCCTGGTGTTCGCGCGTCATCTCGAAGCGCCATTGTTCGACCCCGCAAACGCGCCGGCTTTGCCGGTCGCGAGCTGGCCAAAGCCGCGGCTGGAAAAAGCCTATCGGAATTACGCGATGGAATATGTGCGGACCGCCGCACCGGTCATGGTGCAACTGTTCGGTCCCGAAGATGCTGGCTATTTGCTGCACCTGACCGGCAGACTGATCGGCATGCAGTACTTCGATGAAATTGCGCGTGGCTTCGGCTCGGATCGCGGAAGCGCAAAAGATTTTGCGGCATTCCTGGGCGCGCTGTTTGAAGCTCAGGACGATGGTGCCGACATCAAAGAGTCCGGCGGCACTTTTGAAATCCGGCAACAGACATGGAAGCTGATGGCCGATGTCGGCGATTATCACCCGGCCTGCGCCAAGGTCCTTGAAGGATTGTTCGAAGGCCTTGCGGCCGGCTGCGGTCGTCATATTGGCGTCAGCATGAGGCCGGCAGCTGGCGGTGGTCCGCCGTTTGTCTGGTCAATTGGTTGATTCGACTGCTCATTCTGGCCTACCGACGGCGATTTAATGGCGCAGGCGGCCCATGCGCCTGACGCACATGGCATCGGGCTTGATCGGTGCTAGGAAGCGGCCCGGCACGGCAGGTAGATCGTGCGCGCGCGGGAGAAACAATGTCCGATATCGGTGTCGCCGAAATTCCCGTGTCCGCCGGCGACAAGAATCCGCTTCCCCCGATTGCAGCGCCGGTGAGAAACGTGCTGGTCGACGGCCCGATTTTGCGCACGCTGCTGTGGCTTGCGTGGCCCAACGTCTTCGCGCTCAGCGCTGGCACCTGCGTGGTGATCGCCGAGACGTCCTATATCGGCCGCCTCGGCGTCGAGTCGCTGGCCGCAATGGCGCTGGTGTTTCCGTTCGTGATCCTGACCATGACGATGTCGGGTGGCGCGATGGGCGGCGGCGTGTCGTCGGCGATCGCACGCGCGCTCGGCGCCGGCGACAAGGAGCGCGCGAGCGCCCTGGCGGCGCATGCGCTGCTGATCGGCGCCTGTCTCGGGCTGACGTTCACGCTGACAATGCTGATCTTTGGTCCGAAGCTGCTGGAATTGCTCGGCGGCCGCGGCAACGTGCTCGAACGTGCGATCGGCTACGTTCAGATTTTCTTCGGCGGAGCGGTGGTGCCGTGGCTGATGAATACGCTGGCCGCGATTCTGCGCGGCACCGGCAACATGAAGCTGCCTTCGCTCATCATTCTCAACTCCGCCGCCTGTCAGATTGTTCTCGGCGGTATCCTTGGCCTGGGATTCGGACCGGTGCCGCAATTCGGCATGCGCGGCGTGGCTGCGGGCACGCTGATCGCTTTCTCGATCGGCGGGATCATCATGGCGTGGTACATTTTTTCCGGCCGGGCTCGCGTGACACCTCAGATCAAGGGGTTTCGAATCCAGCGCGGCATGTTTTTCGATATTCTCAAAGTCGGCGCCGTCTCCTGTTTCTCGCCGCTGCAATCGGTGCTGACGATCACCATCTTCACCCATTTGCTGGCGGAGTTCGGAACCGAAATTCTGGCCGGATACGGCATCGGTGTCCGGCTCGAATTCATGCTGACCTCGATTGCGTTCGCGCTGGGGATTGCGTCGGTGCCGATGGTCGGGATGGCGATCGGCGCAAGGCGCGTTGCGCGCGCCAGGCGGATTGCGCTGATAGGGGGCTGCGTGTCGTTCGTGTCGGTCGGCCTCGTCGGTACCGTCCTTGCGATCTTCCCCGACCTCTGGGTCGATATCTTCACCAGCGATCCCGGCGTGCGCGCCGCCAGCCGGCAATATCTGTCGACCGCTGCGCCAATGTACGCGTTCATCGGGCTATCGATATCGATGTATTTTTCCTCGCAGGGCGCGGCGAAAGTTGTGGGGCCCGTGCTGGCGCAAACCGCGCGGCTGGTGTTCGTGACTGCCGGCGGCTGGTGGCTATCGGCGCACGGCGGGACCGCCGCAAACTTCTTTTCGCTGGCGGCGGCTTCGATGGTGGTGCTCGGCGTACTGTCCGCCGCGAGCGTTGTTCTGACCAGATGGGGACCGAAGGGCGGTCCTGTTCCGGAAATTCGTCCCGCGTTGTCCTAGCCGTCATTGCGAGCCAACGGGTCGCGCGAATGCGCGCCCGATGACAGGCTCCGCGAAGCAATCCATTCTTCTACGGAAAGACAGAATGGATTGCTTCGTCGCTGCGCTCCTCGCAATGACGAGAACTGCAACTAGCGCCGCCGGTGACGCCGGTGGCCGTACCCGCCGCCGACATTGGCCATCCGCATCAATTGCGGAATCATGCTCATCAACTCGCCGCCACCCATGCCCATCCCATAACCGTCCGCGTAGCCTGCGCCGCCGCCAAAACCGCCGGGGATTCCACCGCCGCCGAGCATTCCGCCAAAACCAGCGCCGCCGCCTTCCATCATCTGGCCCATCATCGGCCCCATGGTCTGCATCAGCATGCCGAAGCGGCGCTTGCCCATCTTTGCTTTCATCATTTCGAGCATCGGCGCCATCTGGGTCATCATGTCGCCGCCGCCTCCGCCGCCGAACTGGGCCTTCGCCGGCGCCGATGTGAGGGTAAACAACAGCAGCAGCGTGGCCGCCTGGCACACCACCTTGTCAGCTCCGGTCATGGTTTTGCTCCTCGCGTGCGTAGCGCCGCGAAAGCGGTGCAAACCAGACGCACCAGGCGAGGCTAGGGGACGATAAGCGCCCCTTCTGTGAGAAAGATCACGTTCGAGAGGAGGCTTGGGCTATGCGACGCGCGGCAGAAAATTCGACGTTAAGATGCCAGCTCGCTCCCTCGTCGGTTGAGATTTCGCCCCGCCACCGAAAGGAATTGGGCGTGATCTCCGAGAAGCTCCATCGGATCAGATTTCCGTCCGGCCGGGTCCCGAGCTGAACGATATCGTCGCCTTGCTTGCGGCCGATCATGTGGAGAAAATTCTGGGTGACCGGATCGGTCCACTGGATTTGCCATGCATCGATCCTGGGATCGTAGACCCGCAGCGTCGTGCCGTAGGAATTGACGTTGGCCGCAGCGTCGCCACGGCGCAATTCGCCGCGCGGCGGCACAATCCAGACGTCCTGGATGGCGCGGCCTTCCAGCGCCCAGCCGAAATGCCATTCGCCCTTGCGTTGGCGCCTCACACCGCCTTCTGGAAATTGCGTGACGTCGAGATCCCAGGAGCCGACAAAACGTCCGTAAAGATCCATCTTGCCGGCACGATCGGCCGCAGGGCCGTCGGCGCCGAGTGCATCGAGAAACGGGGAAGTGGTCATGCGACGTCTTTTGCTGATCGCGTTAATGCTTTCTGCATGGCCACGGCCGCCTGATCCATCTGGCCGTCGATATAGGGCGCGATTTCGTTGGGCAATACATCGACGATCCAGATCAGCCGGGTGCGCGCCTCACCATCGGCGAACACTTGCACCGATGCGCTGTGTTGTTTCACCCGCTCGCTGATCACGGCGTAGACCAGCCGCCGCCGCGCATCGTCGCAATCGACCAGCAGTTCGCGCGCGACCGTGCCGTTGGCGAAGGTCACGATGCGCGCGTCGCCATCGAGGCGCGCGTCAAGCACGAAGCCCGGCACCAGCCGCCGATGCACGGCGCCGAAATCGCGAACCGCCGCCCAGACGTCGTCGGGGTGGGCATCGATCGGAATGTCTTTGTGGATGGAAGCCATGGTTGAAGTCTTTCTGTAAAGATGAGCCGTTATCTCTGTGTTAGGTCGTCATTGCTGTGCGGCGTAGGGTGGGCAAAGGCGCCCTTCGCGCCGTACCCACCGTCTATCAAAATCACTATCTTGATGGTGGGCACGCTTCGCTTTGCCCACCCTACGATCCATCATTGCGACCGAAGCGAAGCAATCCAGAAAGCTGCGAAAAGACTGGATTGCTTGGTCGCTTGCGCTCCTCGCAATGACGGGAGTAGCGCACTACGTACACACCGCTTCGACATTGTTGCCATCGGGATCGATCAGGAACGCGGCGAAATAGGTCGGGCTGTAATCAGCCCGCGCGCCGGCGGCGCCGTTGTCGCGGCCTCCAGCCTTTAGTCCCTCGCTGTGGAATTTCTTGATTGAAGCGTGATCAGGCGCGCGGAACGCGATGTGGGCGCCTGCTCCGACGGACCCCTTATCCAAATAAAGCCACAGCGCCGGCTCGCCCTTGGGACCAAATCCCGCACCGGAGTCGTCGCGCGAACTCAATACGTATCCGAGCGGCGCCAACGCTGCTGTGTAGAAGCGCACGCTGGCATCGAGATTTCCAACTTTCAGTCCGATGTGGTCGTACATGATGATCTCCAGCAAAGTGCGCGTTCGGGAACGCGCGGGGTCTGGAGACTACCCTAGTCAGTGCACGGCGAGCCGTTCTTGGAAAATCTTGCGCATCCCGCGCGAGGCCTCGCGGAACCTCCGCGGCGAAACCCCCGCGGCGCGGTGGAAGGTGCGCACGAAATTGGAGAGATCGCCGAATCCGACATCGTAGGCGACATCGGTGATCGCCCTGTCGTCGTCGGCCAGCAGCCGCGCCGCATGACGCAGGCGCGAGCGCACCAGATACTGGTGCGGGGTGACGCCGAGTACGCTTGAGAACAGCCGCAGAAAATGAAATGGGCTGATGCCCGCCTGACCGGCGGCGTGCTCCAGATCGACCTGTTGGTGCGAATGCGCATCGATCCACAGCGCGGTTTCTACCGCACGGCGGCGATCCCGCGCCGCGGCCAATACAGTTTTTTGCGGCCGGCCCGAGACCACCTCGACGAAGCGGCTTGCGAACACCTGTCCTACCTCGTCGAGGCCGACATCGCTGCGGCCGTCGGCTGCCGCCTGTGCAAGCTCGCCGAGCACCATCAATTCGGGCAGTGGCGGCGCGCAGCCGATCTGCCATACTTCCGCCCGATCGCCGACCGCTTCCACCAGTTCGGGACTTAAGTAAAACGACAGGCATTCGTCGCCGCAGACGTGGTCGTGGGTGCAGATATATTCGTCGCCGGGATGGCCGACCAGCACCGATCCCGCTACCAGCTCGAACGATCGGCCGCGGCTGCGGCAGCCGAAGCTGCCCTTGCGCACAAACGAGATCGAGTGGCAGCTATGCTGTTCCGCGAACGGCGTATCGTCCGGCCCCGCGCTGCAGCGGAAATCGAACACGGAAATGGACTGGCGCTGCAGCAGGGTCGTCGCTTGCATGCCGCGATTTTAGCCCTGCAGGCGCGGCGGAGCAACGGAAAGAAAGCACGTCGAACAGGGTCGGTCCGCTCTTGGCCGGTCTCGGTACGCGGTCTTGGTAAAAGAAAAAGCCCGCATTGCTGCGAGCTTTTTTTGTGTTTACCAGCCGCGGTATCCGCCGCCGCCGAAGCTGAAGGTTACGCCCGGACCGCCATAACCATAACCGCGGCCATAACCGCCGCCGTAGTACGGACGTGGAGCGTAGCCGTAGCTTCTGTAATACGGCCGGTAGTGATGGTGGCCCCAGCGGTGGTGGTGGTAGCGATGACGCCAGTGCCGACGGTGCGAGCTGAAGTCGGTTGACGACTGAGCCACGTCGGTTGCGGCTTTCGCCTTCACCGTGTTGTCTGTTGCGTTTGCAGCGGAGCCGCCGCCTAGCGCGGCTGCGCCAACTGCCATTGCGATAAACAACTTCTTCATACGAAACACTCCCGTTCACGTGTAGAATGCTAATGACCGCGGGTGCCCAACGTTCCGACGTGCGACAATAAATCCCCTGCAGATATTTGAACAATTGTTCATCTTGATTAACGGAGCACGTCTCTCGGACTAGAGCGCATTCCCAAGGGAAATAAATTCATCGCGTGAACGAGCAAAAGCAACATTGAAAATGTGGTGCGATTTATCATCGCACGGAGGTCATAGCTCCGGCGCGGGAGATGAACAGATTCGAGTGCTCCGTTTGCGGTGTGACAAAATCAATGGGCAGGGCTTTTCGATATGGATTTGCACATGCCGGCACGGTAAGACTAAACAGTTGGACGGCGGTCGGTGCCCAGGCGGTGCCTAAGAAACCAAAAAGCCTTCCGCGGGCGTAGTTCAATGGCAGAACGGCAGCTTCCCAAGCTGCATACGAGGGTTCGATTCCCTTCGCCCGCTCCAATGGCCTTACAGGATCAGGGTTTTCCCAATTGATCTAGGCTGTCGTTCTGGCTTGTTGTGGATGCTGTCTGCTCTCACGAACTGTCTTCACGCAATTTCCGCGCGGCATCTGCTCTTCCCTTGTGAACCGACATTTGTCGAACGGGTTGGCACGACAGTTTCGCGCCAACACTGGTCATGTCAGACACGCACTTTATGTTCGGCCGCCCGACGGTGTGGAAGCCGCGTCAAGCAATCTCTTGGTGTTGCGGTTTACCGTCGCTGACATGCTCACCCGCCGGACACGGTTCTGCCCGAACGAAGGCGTTTACACCTTCTTACACAGTTACCCCTAGGGTTCCCCGCAATCGCGGTATCCCCGCCCCCCTGCGGGTTATCACATGTTAAAGATTTACAATTGCATTGCCACCGCCCACGATTTGAAGCTTGTCGGTCTCGCGGCGCTAGTGTGCGTGCTGGCGTCATTTGCAGCGATTAATCTGCTTCGCCACGCCCGCAGATCGAGCGGCCACATGCGAGGCGTGTGGCTGGCCGTTTCCGCCATATCCACCGGTTTCGGCATCTGGGCGACGCACTTCGTCGCGATGCTTGCGTTCACACCGGGAATCCCGAGCGGCTATAATATTGTCTTAACCATCCTGTCGTTGATCGCGGCCATCCTGCTGACCGGCGCGGGGCTTGCGGTATCGCTCACTCCGAACTGGCGCCACGGGCCGTGGATCGGCGGTGCCATCGTTGCCGGTGGCATCGCAGCGATGCACTACACCGGGATGGCCGCCTTTGAAATCGCGGGCATCATCCTGTGGGATCCTGTTCTTGTCGTCGCATCGGTCGTACTCGGCGCGGTAATCGGTGCGGTCGCGCTTCCCGTTGGTCTTCATGGCCAGGAAGAAAAATGGAAGATCGGCGGTGCCGTGCTGTTGACGCTTGCGATCTGCAGCCACCATTTCACCGCGATGGGCGCAGTGTCGATCATCCCCGATCCTGCCATCGAGGTTTCGCAGTCGGCGTTGCCGGCCGGATGGCTTGCGATGGGGGTGGCGATCGCGAGCTTCGCCATTATCGGGCTGGCACTGGCCGGCGTTGTGCTCGATATCCGCGACCGCCGCCGCTCAGAACTTGAGGT
>Ga0193743_1000596_pt1 | contig 28305 bp, 34 predicted proteins | sample L2c2metaG_FD_143038 | JGI IMG/M metagenome (GOLD analysis project Ga0193743, IMG submission 143038) | Soil microbial communities from a riparian zone of the East river system, Colorado, United States - L2c2 | ecosystem: Environmental > Terrestrial > Soil > Riparian zone | place: USA: East River...
AAAACGGACATGAGGCAGGTCAGATGGGACCTTTTTCGTGCTTGACATGATTGCATCAATCTTCTTTATTGACAGTTGACAGATGTCATGATTGCATCATTCTTTTTTGTTTCCCATCAACAATCAATATTTGTAAGGTCTGACTAAGATTATATAATACTGACTAATATTTCCGGGATCATTTCTAATATTTCTGGGATCATTTGTAATAAATCCGGACGGATTATGCAACCTTGATAATCATCCCACGTGCCTCATCCCATATGTTATAGATTATGTAATACAGTAGCTAATACAAACAAGTTCAGTTGATGATGAGTTTATACTCTTACATCAAGCTGAACTTGATTCCAAGCTGCAAAATTATTCCAACACAATCAGATCCAACATGGGATTTTGCACGCCTATGGATGGTTCAACTGTTTCATTAACAGAGCATGTAGGTAAAACAGAAAAACAATTGTGGTATGACAATGAGGGCATGCTGTTCACTTGTTGCGATGGGAAAATCCTGCTCCTCAACCTCCGCCATGGGCTCCAGATGTTCCACAACGAGTTCTGCAAGGTGATCCTCTAAGTAGCTGTAAAGGTCATCTATACTCAATTCTCAGATGTCAAACCAGGTAGGACAGTCGGGTGCCTTGTGCCCCGCTTTTCCACATTGGTAGCAAGAGAACAGAAGTGGCTGGGTTTTCCGACTGGCATTGATATCCATCAGAACAGGGTTTCCAGGAGTTGGAGCATTTTGGTGGTTTGTGCTCCACTCCAGAGCTTGAAATTTAACAGTATTGAAGGTGGATGGACAGGTCTGACTCAGAGCTTGGTAGGAAAACTGGAAGGCATCATTGGTGGCTCGTTTCTGGTCAATGGTCCTGGCTGCAGTATACCAGTCAGTCAGAACCATGTCAGAAGGATGTCCAGAAGGCATGGTGGCTATAGCATTCTGAATTTGAGAGTCAAGTCCTCGACAGAATTTCACCACTATGGTCTTTGGATTGGAGTAACCGGCTTCCATGATAAGGTCTTGAAACTCATCAAGGTACTCATCCATGGAGCGACTCTTTTGGAAATAAGCCATGAACTTCAGTCAGTTGATGGCCACTGAGTCTGCATAGACTGGACAGAACTCCCTTTTGAACTCATCTTGGAAATCTTCCCAATTGAGGAATTTATGGTAGCCTACATTTCCGGCTGCTCTTCCCAATGGAATACACAAGCAGACCACTTAGCTGCTCATCCTGCCTTCATGTAGGACATGGCCCAGACAATTTTGGCTTGTTCATCCAAGAAGGAATTTGGACAGAGACAGATATAGACTTGGCAGGAATTAAGGAATGCCATTCCTTTGGTGTGGTCTCTGTCAAACTCCAATGGAAGGGCCAGTTTTAAACCATGGGGTTTTGGAGTTACATGTGCAGGTTGTGTAAATGGGATTGGATCTTTGGACTGAGGAATATGGGAGGTAGTGATTCAGGAAACAAGGATGTCTAACTTGTGTTGGATGTTCGCATCCTTTGCCTGTAATTCGGCAAGGGCTTGCTTCAGGGCTGTGAGTCATTCACTTTCCATAGAGTGCAAAGGGTCCTTGTTGGGAAATATGGTGTTGGGTGATGCTGAGGAGGGATCAAGAGCTGAGGAGTACACGGAGTTGGTGGAGTCCAAAGCAGAACTGCAAAAGGTGACTATGGTGGACTGGTTATCGGCTGGGCTGGGATCAGTCCTCTGAGAGATTTTTTTCTGATGTTAGGGCAACTGCGGCTATGACTTAGTTGAGACCTAGCAGGGGATCCTAAATAATATATTCATATAATATGACAGGAAAGCGCACCTAGCAGGGGATCCTAAAAGAAAAGGATGGAGTCCTGCTAAGGTGGGGTGCTTGTCTATATACTAAAAATCGGAGTTGAACTAGTAGAATGATGAAAAAATGAGGAATGATGAAAAAAGTGATAAAAATGCAGAAGGTAGCTATGTCATGTGTCCATAGACTCCACTATCGGAGCTGTGAGTGCACTCTGTCTTGAGTTAGCGATGATGAGGAGGAATGTACAAAAATGATGGAGCAGTGTCGGATGGGACAGAGCATTTATCAGAAGAAACATCGGATGAAACGGAATGTCCCCTAACAGGGGAGACAATGGGAGTTACTGAGGAAGAGGAACTGTCTGTCCTCTATTCTCCTCTCCCATATGTCAACCCCATCTCAGTTATGAGATTCTCCTAAATTACTACCTTGATCACTCCTCCCATACAGGATATGGCATGATGGGTGACATATGTTTGTGACAGTCCCCCCTCAAGGATTAAGGGAACACTTGCACGTGTGGGTGTCCCTTGGCATCCTCATTGGACTTTAGTAAAGAAGACTTTAAACTCAATAAAAATATGAAGAATTTGGGTTTTAGGGTTCCATTCCTAGCACATTTATACCAGTCTGAAATTCCTACCAAATTCTGCTCAGAATGTGTGGGGGATGTTGAAATATACAAGTCGTTATCTTGTTTTTGTCATATATTGTTTATCTTATCCTTCATCAAACATTTTATTATTACATAATCACATCAACATTACAGTGACGGATTTTTCATACATGTCTCAACTTTCTATTCAAGTTGAGACTTATTATATCTTAGCTGTAAACATTATTCCAACAGGGGATCTGGTATAAATACCCCAGTGTTCAGTACTTTACACTCCCCCACACATTCCAAGCAGATCTAAGCAGACTTGAAGCAGTCCAACCAGATTCTGAGCAGTCTGACCAAATTCCAACCATTCCAACCAAATTCCAAGCAGAAAATCACAAATTTAGGTTAGGTTAGGGTTAGGATTAGGGCTAGGGGTCCAGTTAGGGTCTGGTTAGGGTTCAGTTAGGGTTAGGGGGCATATTCAAGAATTTGAAAATTTTGGGTTTTAAGGTTCCATTCCTAGCACATTCCTACCAGTCTGAAATTCCTATCAAACTCCGCTCGGAATACACTCAAATTTTCTCAGATCCACTTGGAATGTGTGGGGGAGTGTAAAGTACTCCCAGTGTTGGAGAAGTGTGCTTCATTGCTCACCCAGCTGTTAGCAATGTAAAAATTATTTCAAGTTGAATTGATGATTGGAATAACTTTCACTGCTAAACATTCACATGAAATGTGCTGTGGAATACCCCATACCCAAATGCAATGTACTGTAAATACCAGTTACAGAATCAATGGACATTTCCAAGGATGACCAAGTTTTGAGATTTAGAAGCCACTCCACTTGTTGGCTAGGATCTGTTGAATCGGACATTTTTCTCTGTTGAATCATAATGTAAACTCATTGCTCGGGCACACGCTTGGAGTCGTAGGCTTAAACTCAAGGCTTTGAGCAATGAGTGGCCAGACTGGGTATTGTATCATTAGTAACCCGTCAAAACTCAAAAGGCAAATGATATTATATAGCCAACCTTCTTCAAACCCGGGATGTCTGCCATTTCTTATCTGTACCCAGACATTCTTCATTGACCCAGATGTACGGATGTTATGCCAATGAGACAAAAAGAAGTCGATTTCAACCTGAGAATCAGAGTGAGGATGCGTTACAATTAGAAGAAGTAAACGTACCTTGCGAACTTCCTCAAAGGCCGCCGCGAAAGGGGAAAAAACTTCATAGGCTATATTTTCCACTGTGAGCGATTTGATGATATGCTAAACAAAGGGGGTGTTTGATAGCGGTACAAATAAGAAGCGGAGAGGAAGCCTCACCTGAGCAGCTCGTTCTTTGAGTTCATGTAAATTCAGTCCTAGTAGAATAGGTTAGTGTACAAATTCTCGAGGAAAGAATCAAGTTCACTATCAGCAACTCGATACATGGCCTTTGCAGAACATGGTGCGGGCCTCCCGGGATTGTTTTCCATCCATTCTCTGATCCACTCGGCTCGAGATGAAGCAGGTTCTGGTATTAATGCACGCCTTGCCCCAGGAGTTTGATTCGAGCATTCCGAGGATGAAGGAAGACCCTCGGCGGGAGCCATACTTAGGCCAGGGGATGCGGTCAAAAAGGAAGACGCGAGAGGGGCGAAAACAACATTGTCTGTGTAAATCTAACCTTTGTTCTGAACTCAAGATCCAACATACGTGAATGGAAAACTCACATAGTAAAGCATGGCGTAGTAGGTAGTATACGCTACGTCTCGGATTACAATTGTCAGTTTTGAAGGAGCAATCGGCGGTCCATGTAGTGATGGTTGGGCACTTAGTGAAGGTGACCCGTTGACCATTGGGCCAGGTATATGAGAATCTACCGATTGTGTTCCCTCAAGGTCCTGTCTATCTGGATTGCTTGAAGTAGAGTCCAGAAGCATCAGTGTATCTGCTACGCCCTCTGACAAGTCTGTGCCATCACCGTCAGTTTGCAATGAAAATGGAAGAAGCGTTTCATCGTCTTCGCCGTCGGAATCTTCGAAGTCATCCATGATTAAACCCATATGTGGCCTAGCTGGGCTCCCTGGGGGTCTGGCTGCCGTACACGGAGTCTGATCCATTGTCTCGGTTGATCCTTCAACGAAGTTAGAGGAGAACACTAAGGACATCTTGTATCAGAAATATACCCATGGTGAAAAAGATAAAGCAGCCCTACTAGTCCGAAAATACTCAGCTCTTTGCAAGAGCCTTTTTGATGCCCATATTGTACGACCGTTCTGTGTACTTTGGTCACGCCCAGGAATGGCGAAACAAACATCTGAGTATAGAGGGTCATCTAAAAGTGATCCAACTGTATCGAGAAGGGATTTAGGGACCGGCTGACGAGGTTGTAATGAAGAAGAAGGTTTCGCAGGAGAAGAAGTGATAGTACAAGTGATTACAAATGCATCTTGAGCTTTGACAGGCATAGACTGATAGTAAACGCTGTCCCTCCGTGCAAATTGGGCCCTGCAAGAAGATGCATTGAATATAGATGATACTGGTAAAAAACTATTCCCGACCATCCCCAATTAGCAGTCTATAGAATCTGTTCATTAATATTAGAACGACACCACACGTGTAGTCCTCACTTTGCAGGTAAACGAATGGTTGTGAGCTTCCTTTGAGTTGCATAAAACAATGCCCGCAACGCTAAAATAGGTGTAACGAAATGAGAACAAATCTGATCAATATGCGAGCTTTCTTTACTTGCGAAGTTCAAAGCTGAATTTGTAGACTCCTTCTCGGATCCATCTATGAAGAATCGGTAATGTTCTCAACTCGTGGAACCGTTAATCTCACTTTCCGGATTGTGACAATGCCGCTTCCTTTTCCTCTGGAGTTGGCTGAGACTTGGTCAATGCAGTGGGGTGCAGAAAGTGGCGAATATTCACCTCACACGACAGATACAAACTTACAAAGCCACCCTCCGCCCCATCCTTAGTTTGCCCCGCATTTGGGTAGAACAAGATCTAGTCCGTGAATTCTAATAACCCTCCGGAGAGGTAATAATAGATAATAGATACCTGCCATCGATTTCCTCCAAAGCGAATAGACTTCGTCACCTTTGACTTCTTGTCGCCCTTTGTGGAATCGAAAAGGATTTTCAGACCCCTCAGCGTCCATTCAAAGGTGATGCTGGATGATTCTGAATACTCAGATTCCAATTCCATGTGCGGTCCCTGGCTCGTAGTATGCAGACAACCTAGGTTTAAGCTAGCTAAAGACTGACAAAACTAGAAACTATTATAATAGGTTTGATAGTCTCCGCTTCAATCCGTCAACGGATAAGATAAGATAGCGGCACATTGGCTGTGGTCTTGTGATTGGCGCACAACTTGAGATCTTCAAGCTTTTCTTTTTTATCCCGCCCTTCTACTCCCTTCAGTGTTTGGTACTCGGTCATCACTACTGGCGCAAGCGCATTATTAAGGCATCTGCACGCTTCCATCTTGTTTCCAAGCGCTCAGTCCCCCAGTGGATCGGCTCCCCCAGCTCTGTTTTCAAGTTCAACTGCAGCAAATTTTAAATATTTAAAATAAAAATGATCATATAATTTATAATATTGGACAAGCTGCAAGAAAAATATGTGTTTAAAATGATCAACAATCTACAAACCTCTTTTCCAGAAAATGAAAAATTTAAAGGAGTCTACAGTCCTTAAGTTTGCGTATGTTCGCGAGATTTTCAAAATTCGACACGTGACCTCGTAGCCAAACAACGGAGCACAGCCCTGATCAACGGCTCAGCGCTAATCGCCAGTCGGGTCTCCTTGTTTTCCGTCCTCCCCATTGGTGAGGATGCAAGGCCGTCCAATGTGACATAAACGGATTTCTTACTTGCCCGAAATCCCCATAACTGCGAATGATATTATAAGCCTACCAAACCAATTGAACACATTGAAAGGTCTTATATTTCCTCCGTCTAGTACTATTGAACTATGCGCCCCTTGAGGTCATCCAAGCCATATTTCACGATAGAAGGCGATGTTGGCTAGGCACGCCGTCACGTGTTGAATTTTCAACTTAAGACTGGTGTCCTCTCATGGCTTGTGATGACTTTGGAATCATTCGATTGGCAGCAAGGCTTATTTCAAGCCGCGTTAGTGTTCAGAGTCATTCGTAAGTGAAGGTCTCGTACGTGAGCTGTAGGGAATGGGCAGAATTTTAGAGCGCAAATGACACCAATAGATATTTTTGATTCAGAGACTGTCGAGCGGAGAAGAAACAGACGGCACTACCATTATCGACAGCTCTTTCTTTGACGATAAAACAAGGTACACACGCATTCAACCACGCGCCCACAACGGTACCGGTTGGATGGAAAGGTTTTGACCTGGGTTTCGTACTCCTGTTCTACTCGATTAGCTAACACTCAACACCTGTGAGCGATCCATGGAAAATTTCCCCTGTTCAGGCGACGATGTCGCTAGGTTCACGCAACAGAATATTTTACTACTAGAATATTTGGTCAATATCATTAAGATCCATTCTGGCCTACGAGGAGCGGAGAATGTTCAGAGAAAGAGGTCGTAACAAGAAAGATGGACCTTGATGTTATGTCTCTTTGAGTACGAGCAGAGATTAGGATTGCTTTGGCGAGCCACCATTCATCGAGTGACCAAGGGAAGTACGACTACGCGTTGGTGTGGTGTCGTTGCTTGTTCTCAGAACAGAGCGTCGTGCAAGTTCGTCGGGAGTTATATCCGATAGGTTACCGACGGTTGATAAAGGTTGACCTGAAGTCGCGAGAGCTGAACGAGCCAGAACTTCACGATTCCACTGCTCCTGCTCCCGGCGTCGCCATTCCGCGATTTGAGACGCGCTGTGATGGCCTTCTTGCAATTCCGTATCAGCTGGCACAAACAAATCTTGATTTTCGTATTCATCTGCTTGTTCTTGAAGTTCAGCAGGCATTGTTCCTGGAACGCGGTCTTCCGGTTGAGGGGGTATTCTGTGCAAAAGACCAAATCTGACAAGAGGATTAGAATAATGGAAACGCTTCCATGTCTAACCAGAGGAGCTCACCCAAATACGCAGCCTAGCAGTCCCTCCCCGCCCCAATGCCGATTGGGAATTAGGACAACTTCTCTCAGAGTGCTACAAAACTCATGAGAAATTGTAAATTGATTTTTTGAAACACTCACTCAAAATCGTACGAGTACACATAAACCCTCAAGGGCTTGTCAACATGCTACGTCCCAAAGAGGTTAGGTAGGTTGATCGGCTGGTAAAAGATAAGACACATACAGCATCAACAAGGTCGTAAAAATCGTTTTCGGCGCTCAGCACACCCCCAGACCAGCCTGCACCTCTTGTTTAGAAAGATAGCATATCCTAAAAGAGGGAACTTAAGGAGGACCTAATATCCAGTCACCCACTGGCACCAGCCCAGCGCTCTCTGCGGGACTGCCTTCTAGGACATCAAGAACATGCCATACATTGTCTGTGGCAGTATCCGGTTGGCATAAGCGCATGCTTAGACCCAGGAGTGAAGGCTGCGATGTAGGAGGTGATTTTTGAGAACCATTTGGACTGAAATGTTGTTGCGACCATATGCGCGATGGTGTTATGGGAACGACTGGACTGAAGTATGAAGCAATGTAGTAAGTAGTAACAAAGACCCGACCATACCTCGGGTCCGTTGGTTCTTACTATTCCATACTATGAGGTTCAATATCCGGTTTTCATGACTTTCTACAATTTTCTCGAGCTCAAAGGCATCAATATTGTTTTCTGCAGAAAGTGTATCTCCCTCAAAACCGACAACGAAATCGAAGAATGGCTCGATGTTGGACAAAGAAGCGGGGGAGGATGGCGTTACTCTAAGGACATGGAGTCCGCGTGATGGAGGATGGGCCTGAGATGAAGATTGTCCAGCGCCCATAGCACAAATTTAAAGGAAGAGCCAACCAAGGGACGTCACATAGTCAGGTGATAAACTCAACTCAGCTGGCTCTTGCCATCACCAGTGCGGCGCTCACTAGGCGGTTCGGTCTCAGCTGTCCATCTGGACTACAGTCAAATTACTTCAAACGATCAAACTGGTCTACTCGAAATGTGGTACGCCTAACTTTTATGATTCAATTCAAATTCCCCGAACTCTGACTTCAAAATTTCAGCTCGGTTCCATGTTACTCTGCCGCCGTTTATCTTCAATAATAGGCCGAGCCCACCGTATTCATCGCCGCCCTTTTTTTACGCAGAGTGTACTCAAGCAGACAAAAATCACAACGCCGGAGGATTGTAGCGTCCCCCCTTGTCAAGGTTTCAATGACGCAAAACAAGATACCCCAGTCACCCATCCCGCAGAAAGGCCTGAACAACAAACTGTCTTTGAGTCTGCCAGTTCTACTGTTGCGGCTTTTGTCTATGATAGGAAACGACGGAAGGACCCAGAAGTAATTTTAGGATTGACTTCCGACCCATATCTCCAAGAACTTAGGGAAGCCAAGCAAAAAAATGACTACCACCTCATCAGGACTCTGATCGGTCAGATAATCCTTGTCGACCGAGGAGGTGAAACTATTAGAGCCAACAAACTCCATTTTGCTCTCCTTTCGGTCTCACTGATTAAATTACCTCCGAAGATGGTTGTTTCGATGCTCCGCATGGTCACAACATTCCTAGGACAAGAGTACCACTCGACGGAAGTTGTCTATCGCATCATACAACTAATAGTGAAGTCAACTTCGAATACGGCTCGAGAACTGCTTGATTTAGTTTTCCCATCATTGCTTTTCCATCTCCAAAATACTAAACTTCAAGAAACCACAGGCACCCCATCTCCCTTTGTTCTCGCTTCATTTACCCTTCTTCGTTGGCTTCTACCTCGCTCTCAAGAAAGGAGTGTGGAATTGTACAAGATTCTTGTTGATATACGCCATGTCCCATCGACAACACTCCAGGATGAAAATGCTACGTCTGGGACTTTACACACCCTTTTATATGCATCTTCCATTAGGACATGCTGTCAAAATGGATGGACAGAACTTGCCACTGAATTTCTCGACGACTACTTGAAGAGTGGGAAGGATTCTCAAACTTTTGGCACCAATCTCATATTAGAACTTGTGGGGTACCTCCTAGATAGCCCTTCAGAGGATGACCTCCAGCGGTGTTGCAATTTTATTATACGACTTCATACCATCCAACCGGTACCAGACGAGGTTATTCACGACTTCTATGCGATCGCCGCTCAATTTAAAATGACTCGTCCAGCGGAACATCTCTATTCATTCACCAGAGAAATGCGAATCGACAAATCTAAATCTCACAATTATCCTCTTCCGCAAGGTCGCTCGCTCGTTTGGCTTGCTGAGAATCTCGTCAAAGATAATTCAACTCGTCTCTCCTTCGAATCCCTCGTGACCGAAGCCCATGAACGGCATCAAGATATATTAATTCCTGTTTCGCACCAACCACTCTACCTGACAATAATCGTAAAAGAAGGATTTGGGTTAATAACCCAGTCACTTTGGGAGAAATGGTCCCCTGGAATCAATGGTGAAGTCATTCGCGGCAGCCCAAAAATATTGGTTCGCATCATCAGGCTCACAATGTCATTGACTCGCAAGCAAGAGGAGCGGCTAGGTCTCCTCAAGAGATGTAAACCCCCCAACTCTGCCGAGATTGAGGCGTCGAAACGGAGCTTGAATGAAATCTCCTCCTTTGCCAATAAAGTCCTACGGGCATTTATCACTCAGCACGAACCTTTGCATACTGCAGATCACATTGCACTTACGTCGTTGGCGAGGGCACATTTCGTGCTCGGGAATGTTACTGATGGGTTTCAGTGCTTCCGAATCCTCTTGAGACGATCAGACAAGCCGGATATCGTCGACATAAATGTCGGTCTATCAGCCTTAGCTGAATACAAACCACGCGCTGCCGCCGCATTCCTTGCGACCATGCTTCATCACAATCTTCAACCAGACGAATTCACCTTTAGCACAATTATCCATCATGCCATGATCAAGGACGACTTGGATCTTTGTACTGAGCTTGCCCTTCAAATGAAAGAAACGTTGGTGCCGAATTCAATATTCCAGCCTTTTTATAGCATGGCTTTGGCCAGCGTCGCGGAGCGTGTTGATGACACGCCACAACGGCGGGTTGTGAGACTCGCGACTGTTCTAAAGGTGTTGCGATCCATGAACTACTCAAAGGACGTATTCATTATGCATCCTGAAGTGGGAGAATGCTTGATTCGGGCTTCCTTGCCACACTATCCCCAGGTTGCTTTCGAATTTTGGAAACGGATGTCCAAGGATATTCTAGCTCACGATGACCCTATATATTATGGCCAAGTCCAACTCATCCGGGATGCATTTCGTAAGGCGTGGAATCTTGGCAACATTGAAGAGGTCAAGATGAAGAAAATGCTTTTTGAATTGTTACAAAAGTAGTCTATGTACCTTCTATACAGACTGACCTAATGTAATGGTCACGTCACCTCCCTATAACACCCAAAGGAATCAAAAAGCAACCAAAGGAGTGGGTCCGGTATTTAAGCGACTCATTTGAAACTCGTGATGCATTGTAGATTGTGTTTCGACTATATGGAGATGGTTAGAAAAAGTTACCACGACATTCTCCATTTCCCCTCTTTTTTTACAGTTATGCCTGCAAAGAAACAGGGTTATTCAGTCACACCTCCTTCCGACGATGACCGGGTCCATCCCCGCCAAAGCAAGAGAAAGTAAGCCGAGTTTTATCCGAGCACGCTTCCTACTTCAGAATCACCCCGCACCTCCTCCCCCCCCCGCAATTTGCTCCCCCACATTTCAAACATACACCCTGTTTCCCCCATGTCATTTTCTTCCTCTCTTCTTCAAAATACAATACTGACCATCTTTCCTTGCTCTTACAGGAGGCAATCACAAAGTCAGCAAATCTTCTATTTTCTATTTACCAATACTAAACTTTTTATCAAGGCTGCGATGCTTGCAGAGCTCGTAAAGTTCGTTGCGCCAGAGAAAACCCTGACGACCCACAGCAACCGTGCAAGCATTGTATAACCCTTGGAATCCCGTGTACCTATGATTACCAACCCAAAAAGCGAGGTCCGCCAAATCTGTGAGATAAATTCTTGCCTTCTCCAGACCGGAACCTAATATCAGACGCCCCTGCAGATACCTCCGACGCCTCCAAGAGGCAGCAGCAGCAGCAGCTACCCATCCACAGTCCGATAGCGCTTCTGACAATGATATGGAATCACCAATCTCCTCCCTTGCAAGTCCATCCCAAAATAGTATTGTGTCGGCAAACATCAGCTTAAAGACTCCGCCCTCTTTCCTTGAACCCTCAATAAGCCAATTGTCTCCCATTTCATCCGTCCCGATCCCTCCATCACGATATCCGATTGCAGCGGATACGTACCACAGCCATTACACACCGCAAAGTACTGTCCAATCCAACTCAAAGGTGTCTGATTCGAGTACCAATGGCAATGGCATACACCGTTCGAGTTCACACTCCCTACCAAAGGTCGAGGACCAACCCTATATTGCATCCCCGTCGGATTCGTTTAACACTTATCCTCTTTACAATTGGTCCTACAAGCAACATCAATTACTATCCATTCCGGTACCTACAACAGTCCCGCCCCTTTCTTACTATTACAGACCTCGGCGACTTGAAGAGATCGCCCCGAGAGACACTATTTCCCTTATTATCGCTCTATTTTTTGATTTCGTCTATCCGCTTACACCCTGCATTCATAAACCTTCTTTCATGGCCGACTTGCATTCACGACGGGAGGAGCGTGATCCTCTTTTCTTCGCCCTAGTGATGTCAACTTTGGCGTCAACGTTGGTCCAAGTTCCTCGGTCCTACTTACCGATGGACCGACCTGTCGTTCGGAAATTGGCACAGGTGGGTTTGTTTATGTGGTTTCAACTTTTATCTTACTTAATTTACGTTAGACTGCTCACGAAGCAAGCCGACATATTACCATTGCTTCTTACGATCCACCAACATCAATGCATGTTGTAATTCGATACTTGTCAGTAGCTATCTCTCCATTGAACTCTCAACCTCATCTCTTTCTCCATAGTGATTGTATCTATCATTTTTGTGAGGGTCATGACGCTACCTCACATGCTGCATTCGGCGAGGCTGCGCACATTGCCGTGACCCTTCGCTTGCACGAAGAGGCTGCATACGAGGGCCTTGACCCCATCGAGTGCGAAGTGAGAAAACGAATATTTTGGCTTCTCTTTGGAGGTACAGGCAGTTTCATTTCCTAAAAACATTGCCAAATAATTATATCATCCTAGCGGACAAGTCCATGTCTATGCTCCTTGGCAGACCTATATCCTTGCGCGATGAAGACTGTACGGTTCATTTCCCGAAAGAGTTGGACGATGAATAGTAAGTTGTTTCTCGGCCTGTTTTTTTTTTCTTTTTTGTGTATGATGGGGAACAATTCTTTTACATAGTATAACTCCGACTGCATATCTGCCACAGCCCCATGGAAAAACTGCAATCGTTTCAGGATTGAATTATATATCGAGAATCTTCGCCCTTCTAGGAGAGATTCTGGTTCGCATTCGAGTCGACAAACGATCACCTCCTCAAGGGCAGTTCGCGACTGCAAGATTTGAGGAGGTACAATCCCTACAAGTTAGGATAATGGCAGCCCTGAGCCACACCCCGGAATTGTTGCGCTTGAAGACTCAACCTCGGCCCTATTTGGCCCCAGAGTACGGCGGTGCCGGATTCCGTCAGGCTACTTTCGCGGAAGTAAAGGATTTCTTTGATAATCCCAAAGCTTCCCGCGCAAATGCTCTAAACCCTTTCTTGGTGATGCAAGCCAATCTATATGTCACACAGGTAAGATGTTTTTCATGAAATTCTATGTGCCAGTCTCAATGTCAACTTTGACAGCAACTTGTTCGATTTGTGATAGAACAGTATCGTGACGAGCTCCTCATGTCACTACACGGCAACCTTGGAGAACGTCAGATAGCCGAATCTAGAGAAGCTGTGGCAAGCGACCTCTTGAACATACTGCACAGGTATATATGTCCGTCCTGACATTACTGCTACTTAATTTTTTTGCACAGTATACCCATCCAGTCTATTGCTACCAATGGCCCAAGTTTGGTAAGTCATGATGGTAGCGGGAACAAAATTCAATTGACCAATTTTGTCTCCTCCCAGGTTCATAAAGTCAGATTTGTGGCATCGACGTTGCTGGACGCTGTTCGGAAGGCTGAGACTGCACCTGACTCAGCGGCTCGTGCACATGCATATCTTTGTAAGAACGTTCACTATCGTTCACTCGATAAAGTTTTTTTATACCCTGTCTAGGGGACTTCCTTAGCATCTTGTCTGAAATCGAGAGGAATTATTTGTTCGTGAAAGAAGTTTGATCTTTCATGTATTATTTTGCTAATTATTTATATCTTAGATTGGATGATGACAGGGATGGGACGTCTAGCGGGGACGGTATGATGGTATGATTTGGACAAGCCCTTCACCAATTTCCGCCTCCACACCCTAGCTCGGATACTTTTCATTATTCCTTTACTATTGTACACATGCGACTAAGTATCCCGGAATTCTCGGCTGTTGCCGAATGGGACCTCGTCGATTCAAAAATTATGTACATACTTATTACTTACTTACTTCGTGTCATTGTATACATTAGAACAAAGGAACAAGAACGCTGCGCGTTTTTCCTCTCACCTGCGACACGGAATCAAGCAACGCGCTCTTTCGTGCTGATAAGCAAGACTAATTCGCCGAAATGACCGATCCTAGTGAAGAAGTAAATCAAGATGTCAAGCAATCTACGGCTCTCACAGAAGAGGAAGCAACTCGGTATGATCGACAAATGAGGTTATGGGGAATAGAGGCGCAGCAAAGGTATAAAATCCAATAGACGAATCTGATAACTCATGTTGATAACTATGCAGGATGAGAAACGCTACCATCTTAGTTGTACGCCTGCGAGGAGTCGCAACTGAAGCAATTAAAAATATGGTCCTCGCAGGAATTGGAAAGCTAATCATCATTGACAGTGATAATGTTAACGAAGAAGATTTAGGAGCAGGATTCTTCTTCAGAGATGAAGATGTTGGTCTAAAGGTAGGGGAGTACAATTGACGCGGGTATAAGATGGTAATTTGTCGGTCCTTGACTTGTATAGAGACTTGACGCTGCAAAACCAAGAATTGAAAGCCTAAACCCGCTTGTCACGGTAGAGACAATATCAGCGGTTTCAGTTTTGGAAGACGAACGCTTCGAATCAATTGTTAAAATGGTGGATCTTGTATGTGTAACAGATTGGGACGAACGAGGCATTGTGAGTACATCCCGTAGTTCAATTCAAACATGAACAATAGCGTCTATCCATGATGTTGACTTGTTGTGATCAGATTCACATGAATGAGACGTGCCGAAAACACCAAAAACCATTTTATGCTGGAGGGACATATGGACTTGTTGGTTACATTTTTTGTGATCTTTTGAACCATGATTATCTTACTCCGTAACGCCAACTACCTTCTCGCCAAATGCTCGCTAACGGGTTTATTTAATAGCGATCGCTCAGCACAGAAGGACCATCCAAAGAACATCAAAGCCACCGCAATTTATACACCCCTTACTTCTGCGATCAACTATCGATGGAGTAATTTGACCAAAAGGCAAACGAAAGAAGTAAACCCGGCTCTTTATTTTGCCATACTTGGTTGGTGATTTTTCTTGTCAGTGAACATATTGTTGAATGTAACAGCAATTTGGAAATTCCAATCACTCCACGGTACCCTTCCTGGGGACATCACCCACACGGATGAACTTGAAACCATATCAAACACGTTCATTTCAGAGGCTGACGTGAACAAACAAATTCTCACAAGAGAACCTCGACAGCTTATAGAGTAGAGATGCTTCTTTTTCCACAATGAATAATTCTAATCAAGTCTGGATTTCTAGATCCCTGTCAACAACTGCTGGTCACGAATTCTCTCCTGTCTGTGCGATAGTCGGCGGAATGCTCGGTCAAGACATTTTGAAGGCACTTGGTGGTCGTGAGCCACCCATTGCGAATTTCTTCGTTTTTGACGGGAATACAGGAGGAGGCACTGTTTGTCGACTGAATATGCCTTGATCCACTTTTCCCCGTTTAGCGATATATCCTTTGTACCTATTGCGTGTATCTAGTATTCAAGAATTCGTTTGTCGGCCCAAATAATCTCCCGAGTGAGAGGCACTGAATGTCCCAAAGAAGATCGAAACAGAAATAACAAATACGTGATTCTGTGACTGAACCACTTTGAATTTCATGACCTTGTATTGTAGCTTCGTTCGGGCAATCATTTGGTTCCTGCAAGTTAACACTGAGTTTCTCTGCACAAATATGAATCTTTTTATTCCATGACCTTTTACATGTATTCATTATGTCCTGTCGGCCTTGAGAAAGATTTTTTCTCTTCTGATTCTATACGACGACCCAGATTGGATGCAACATGATCGCAGATGACCGAACACCCTCAATCTCATAACTAGGTTCTTCGGTCGTCAACAAAAGAAAAACGTGCCCATCTTACCCAGGTCCTTGAATGATCGCGATGCTTATGGCAATCTCTCTCCACCGGCTCATGATGAAAGCCTAAAGCGTTCCAAGGCGCTTCAACTGTCCCAGGCTTATTATAGCCGTCCTTTATCCGGCGGGAGCGAGCGCTCGTTACTTTGCTCACGGGACGCTGTCCAATGTGTTTTCTGGAATCCCGGCTCCCCGTGGCGACCGGGTTATGGGCGTTTGAGCCCCTCAACTTGCTTGATCGGGCAAGGACTTGCCATTTTCAAAGGGTTTCGTCTGGTTTCGTTAAGATGGAAGGGGATGATTGGTTCATGATAACCGTTGCGAGCCTCCTCATGATCAGCCGGCAATGGGAGCATATGAAGTTGCACATGCTTATATCCTGGTATGGGTGATAACATTCATCCAAATATTTCTCCGCACGCAAAACCTCCAACCACTTTTCTTGACTTTTAGTCTTTAAGGGACATCTGATTGCGTTGCATTTGTTACCGGAGCTCGGAGATTTCGGGAAATGCGACCCTTGAATGCGGGGTAGCTATATCAACGTGGCAGTAGCGCCACCTGCACACTCATGTGCCTTGCACCTAAGTAACCGAAAGAGTCATTTGAGGAATGCGTCACTGAGTTCCTTAAGACGCCCGGGCCTCCACATGCACTCGTTCAAAATATATGTGGACGGTGCTGTTATATATATCAGGGCCTTAAAGCTAACCGAATGCTAGAGTTTAGTGGGTTCACATAGCCATTAGGTTACCCTGAGGTTACCACAATATTTTGACCGGCAGACGGCTCTGAGGAACTTCTGGGAAACCGCTTAACTACATCCGTGTCATGCGGTTCCGCAGGTTAAATCGGTACTTATGTACATTGCACGGCTTTTGACGCACCTACGGTTACCATATCACGTCTCTAACCAGTACTGAATTGACCCTGTCTAACTAGAGGACTTAGATAGGTCTTCCCCCTCAGTTGAGTTGATTGTTGAATAATTCCTGTGTGTATACCTGTAGACTCCCTCCGTTATGTCCCTCAGTCCCTCCGCATCGACACGCATCCCACCCATCGTTGACGGTGTGTACCTTTATGTGTGCTCGCTGTCTGCGACGACGAGCACGTTTATTCCACTGTTTACGCTTCGTTTCCTTTGATTTTTCTTACATACATGGGTATTATGTAGCTTTAGAGTAGTATTACAATGTAATTAGTAACCACACTGTCCCAGGAGTGCTACAATCCTGTAGATATATATGTGTGGCCATCACCACTACCCATACTTACCTTCAGGAGTATTATGCCCAATATAAGGCTGGTGTATATATTTCTCAATATGTGTGACTATGGGGTCCAAGATATAGGGCTGGGGGATAGCCAGAACATATCTATTCAAAGTGTGTAATATCCCCAATCTCCTACCTGGGGTGAGTTCTGAACCAGAAAAGCATATTATAAACTACAGGTGCTAGGACAACACTTCAGCATATGGCCAATGGCGTCCATGATGACTGGTTGTGCAACGGCTGATGTGACGAACCGTGACTGTACGAAGACCAGGAGCTGAGCTAATGTAAATTGTAATAGATGCTACGTATGGAGTTTGGTAGGAATCAAGTACAAATTGAGCGAGAACCAGCATTTCTAAGCTCAACGCTTGACCATCGGAAAACGACAGCATATTTTCCCATAAGTGCTTACCGAGACGAGTTCACCATCCAAGTAACATGTAAGTGTGATTCGCTAACGTATGTCCACCTTGAAAAATAAGACGGGAAAATAAGTGAAATACGAGCGATCAATCAACGGTTGTAAACCCATATTAGGAATGTATTTGACTTTGATGATACTGATGATAATCTTTTTTTTGTCTTTCTGTGAAATTCACCTGTCATCAAATCAATGACGCCTGTGCATTGTTGTCGTGATACATAAGATTTCTCTGGCCGGCTGGCATGGGACAACGCCTAACTTTGACACCGAACCTGGACATTGACATTGGACTCCCTTTTCGACGTCGGGTGGTTGTACGGAACACATTAGTGCTAATGGTTGACAAGTCTCCCGAAGTATGGGTCGGTGGTAATGGGCATTCCACGGTAGGGGCGCATCAAACGGTGCATGGTGGGTTAGCGAATCTGTTCAAGTTGTTGTACACACTGCTTTCAGTTGAAAAGGTCTCTAGTATTGACGTCGATGCGTATACTCAGGAGGCCTTCACAGCGAATATCACAATAGTTGATCCCCGAATGGTAGGAGCAGTGGTGGATAATTCGATAGAGACGTTAAGGTGGTTGAGGGAGAGAGTTAAAGTTAACATCATGCTGTCGTTTGAAGTTGATGGGAGGATGAAATATTTGGATGGGATGGCGTTGAGTGCGGAGGATAGTGGGAAGGGATTGACTGAATCGCATCGGAAGGCATTAAAAAAAACCGGAGTAGAGGGGTGGTATGAAACTAGGGCCGTTGTTGGTGACGCAGAAGATGGAGGGTGAGGAAGATGGCGTGTGGAGTAATTTTAGAGAAAGGAGGCGAGAAGAAGCAAGTAAAAGCACGTTCCATTGTTCTTGCCGCTGGAGGATTTGAGGCGATCTCAGAGCTGAGAAGTTTGGGAGAAGGCCAGGCTATGTAAAAACAATTCGGCGCGTCTTTTTACGCGTTTTTTGTTGACAATTTTTGACAGGTCCGAGGTACACCGTATAACACAGAGGGAGAAATGGGATGCAGATGCTGGTGAGAGGGAGATGACGAACCAGTACGCAAAAGCGCTTGGAAAGAGAAAACCAGAGCCAGTGGGATGTGCATTGGAAGAGCTGTGGCGGGCCATCGACGGAGATACTGTAAGCCAAGGTCGGCACTGTGTGACGTCACTCCTCATGGCTCAAGCTACTACTAGTACTAGTGTTCAACAGCAAACCCTTGTTGATGACAACTTCAAAGATACACCAGCTACAAGAACAGGACCTCCACGCTCTCTTTCCTTTGCCTATACTCTGCCATGTTCCGCCACACGCGTTTCACATTTTCAAGATAAAACCCTCACAGAAGACCCAGAACTCTTGTTTTCAGCCGACTCGTACTTCCGGGGCGCTCTTGGATATGCTACGCAAAACGATCTCTACGACAGAAAAGGCGGCAAGACTAGAAGGGACAAGGGAAAGTCTCCAACGGAAGAGATCTGGAATCCTAGGAGATGGTTTCACGAATCGCCCAGGGAGGAAAAGGCAGCCATAGACTTCCCTTTGCCAGATTCCGAGTCATCAGGCGACGAGGCAAATCAACCCTTTGCACCCCCCACGTCTCCCCCCCAATCTCTCTCCAAGCGTCCGACCATTAAAAGCTCGAAACCCTCTTCTACAGCCAAAACAGCCCTACGTCGCGCATTCTCATTACCCCTTTCTCATACAGAAACTCCCTCTCACAAGGGCAAAGGAAAGGAAAAGGGCAACGACAACGACAACGACACTTCCCAAGGCCCTGCAAAGTGGGCAAAGCTTCGTTCCCTCCTGCCTCATATCGCTTATCCCAATCAGTCCATCTTGCCCGGCCCTTCCGTCGTCACCTCACATGCCGTCAATATTACCGATGAATTGATTACCGGCGGTCTGTCTACCCTCATGCTGCGTCTATGGTTTGAGCGGGATGAGAAAGGCCGACGAAGAGTCCCAGTTCTTTTCCATCGTCTTCGCATCCGGGTCAGTGATAGTTTGTATCCATATCAACGACATAGTTCCGTCTTTAGAATTGAATGCGAATACGCCAACGGTGCAGCCCGATGGGTCATATACCGCGAGCTGAGGGATTTTGTCTCCCTTCATACCCATTATACCGTCTCTAATGCAGTGTATAACAGAAACATGGACAAGTTGCCTGAGTTTCCGATGACCAGTACGTGTCTAATATCTTTATTCTAATCATTTGATCACCTATTTTCTATAGGCTTACCGTATTTAAAGTTTCTCAAGAAAGAAGGCCGAGAAACAGGGGGCAGGGTGGGCAGAGCCGACTTTGCTCGTTTGCAAAGGGAGGCACTCGAGAATTATCTCATTAATCTAATTCGCGCCGTCGTAAGTCGTGTTCCTTCTCGCAATTTTGTATATGTGCTTACCCCACTATTACCAGATGTTTCACCCTTCTTCAAATCGACTCGCTGGATTCCTTGAAATAAGTGCACTGTCTATCACTTTGGCCCAATCTGGTGGTACACAATCTAAAGCTGGATACCTGAGAATTGGATCGACTGTAGGTGGCTTTGGTCGCAAGTCGGCAAATTGGAAGATGAATAAGGAGGCTTGGTGTGCCGTCCGTGAGAGCTATTTAGTGGTCCTCGAAGATCCTGGGGAGGTAATGATTTGTGTTTTTATGACAGAGATGAAGTATTGAAGAGGATGATTCTTAGCTCAATATTTGGGACGTCTTTCTTCTCGATCCTGACTTCAAGATTGAACGGCCGAAGCGATACTATCGAAGTTTACTACACTATGAGAAACAAGATGTCGACCATCCTTTCATCGACCAATCACATCATCAAACAACTCAAGATCAAATTTCCCCTCCAAGTTCGCAAAAGAGGTCGATGATGTCGTCTATCAGAACCCGGGTTTCTAAAGTATTTCATTTGGAGCCTGACACGGCTCTATCCAACGTACATCACGGACATGAGGATGGCGCTGATCGCAGTGACTCAGCGTCCGTTAACTCGTCTGTACCCTCGAGAGTTCCAACACCTATGCTGGACCCTTCAACGAACACGAATCCATTGGAAAAGGGAGAACATGATGAACATGGTGTAGAGAAAGACACTGCGCAGAAGAAACATTCCCCAGTACCAGGCGATGTGTCAAAACATACATTTTATGTGCTCAACTCCCAGATGAGATTAAAATTTATCGCGAGGAATGAGGTAAACATCTGTCCGATCTCATATAATATTTATTTACTATTTTTTCTTTTCTTTCTGCTTTCTGTTGACATCGTCTCTTACTTTCAGCGTCAAATGCTGCAATTCATTACTGCCCTCGAGAAGAAAGCGGCTAGTTCTCACTACACCGCGTCCAATCGATTTGATAGCTTTGCGCCAATCCGGCTTAACGTGGCTGCCCAATGGTTAGTCGATGGGGTACGTCTATTTTCTCTATCATGGCATCATGGTCAGGACTTTCAACTTACCTCGCATTTCGTGTAGCGCGATTACTTTTGGAACCTCTCCCGCGCCATTCTCCTCGCCAAGGAAAGCATATACATTCATGATTGGTGGATTTCTCCAGGTAAGTTGTGGTTCTCCTTCCGTGCAAAGTTTTAGACACGTTGAGATATTGCTCCTGCGTTACTTCATTGGCTTTTTGGTTTTCTTGTCCATTATCGGAAATTTATAATTACGTCCCATAGAGTTGGAGATGCGTCGTCCAAATAAAGAACGATATCGTCTGGACAAACTACTGGAGAGAAAAGCTAAAGAAGGGGTGAAGATTTATGTCATTCTATAGTATGTTCTCTGGTTTGTGTGCATACCCGAAATCTTGCTGATCGCTGCTTTGTGTAGTCAAGAGGTTTCGAATCGGACGACACCTACAGATAGCAGGTACGTATCGCGGGTGGTTTCCTCGATCTCTGCCTTTTTTTTTCTCTTCTTTCCTATCTCACCCGATTGAGCTGATTGGATCCTATTGCTATTCCAGTTACACGAAACAGAAGTTGGCCGGTTTACACCCTAATGTGATGGTACAGAGATCGCCGTCTCATTTCCAGACAGGAACCTTCTACTGGGCCCACGTGCGTTTCCTACTACTGACATGCATCGTATAGCTGACCTTTTCTTGTTTACACGAACTGTATGCATTCGTCGTCGTTTTCTTTCAGCATGAGAAGATGTGTGTCATTGATCAGACAATTGCTTTCATGGGTGGACTGGATTTGTGTTTTGGGCGGTGAGTTAACTGATTTGATAGTTGCTGAATAAATGTCGTTGACCGTCGTCGGACGCAGATGGGATACGCCGCAACATGTTATGACAGATGATACCGCTGACACAGATAGGTCAAAAATATGGCCTGGTATGTGAAATGTCACGCCTTGTATGGATTGGGTAATGTTGAGTGTTACTTGGCTCTTTTCGAAGGCAAGGACTACAGCAACCCTCGTATATCTGATTTTTTCAACCTCAACAAACCTGAAGAAGACATGTACGATCGCACCAAGGTGCCCAGGATGCCTTGGTATGTTCTTTTTATGTCCTCTACAAGTCGTCTTGCGGAACTATGACGCTTTCCATCCATGAAATACAGGCACGACGTAGCCATGCAAATAATTGGGCAGCCTGCTCGCGATTTGGCACGACATTTCGTTCAGCGGTAAGTCCTGCTCCAAACACAAGTGCTGCGGATTTCGATTTGTTGCTAACGGTATTCCCTCTTCTCTTGTCACCATAAAGATGGAACTACTTGCTGAGAATAAAGGTCCGTATTAGTTCACCTCCTCGCCAGTGAAGCATATTTGCTGACGTTTGGCGTCTCGTCGCCTTTATGAAATCTAACAGAACCATACTCGGGTCATGCCCTTCTTGTTGCCTCCACCGGAGTTTAGGCCAGGAGAGCTCACGCAATTGGGGTTGACGGGAACTCTTGAATTGCAAATTTGCCGCTCGGCGGGGCCTTGGTCGCTTGGGACGCCTGGAATAATTGAGCATTCGATACAGAACGCGTATCTCAAAGGTTAGATCTTTTGTCGTGTGCCATGCTTTGTATTCCAGCCAATTATGTTTGCACCTTTTTCACCCGCCCTTTTTCCTGTTCAAACATTCGTGCGATATAGCGATTCAAATGTCCGAGCATTTTGTTTACATCGAGAATCAGTTCTTCATCACCTCGTAAGCTGTTTTTCCCAATGGGTCCTTGCTGTGGACTTACAATGGCTCACGCGTTTTCTCCGTCGTTCAGAACTGTTGTGAATGATGTTAAGGTAGAGAATAACATCGGAGATGCCATCGTTGATCGTATTATTCGGGCGCACCGAGATGGAATCCCGTGGAAATGTTGTATCATGATTCCATTGCTGCCTGGGTTTACCTTCCCTGTGGACCATGCTGACGCCAGCGCTGTATGTCATTGTCGGTTGGCCTGCTTCTGGCGGGACCAGACTAAATGATTTTCTATTGTAGATCCGGATTATCCTCGAATGTCAGAACCGTACAATTGCTCGCGGACCGAATTCTATTTACTCCCGACTCAGAAAGGAGGGAATTGATGTGTGTATCCTCCGTTATACTGACAACTCTCAATGTTGAAGAGTCTTTAGCCTGATGAGTACATCTCTGTGTTCTCTCTTCGCAATTGGGCAAAGATGCGGGGCGATGTTCTGACCACGGAACAGGTACAAAACTACCGTGCATTATTGTCTCGTACTGAGCCTTTTCTGATAGGTATATATTCATGGAAAGGTTTGCATCGTGGATGACCGCTTGGCCATCATTGGCAGTGCAAATATCAACGAACGATCACAAAAAGGCGACAGGGATTCGGAGCTTGCAGCCGTAATCAGGGATACTGATTTAATTGACCGGTTAGTTGTGCAAGGAAATCCTGCCGACTCTGTTGTTCTTTGCTTATTTCCCTTATATATGTAGGACCATGGCTGGTAAACCATTCAAAGTTGGCCGCTTCGCACATACTCTGCGCGTTCGGCTCATGCGTGAACATCTTGGGATAGACGTTGATGCACTTAGTGAAGAAGACCTCATGACTCATCAACCGTCCAAACCAGAGCATGAGCAACAACCTTGGAAACCTGAAAGGGAGCAGGGGGATGGCGAGGAGCATGGCGCCACCCACTTGAAGACCCCGATTGTTTGGGATTGGGATGCGAGCCAAAGTAAGTGTTTCTAAAGTATCCTCGACATGACATGACATGCGTGTGCCTACATTTGCGTTGTTCCAGCCGTGAGGGCCGGTGAAAAACTCACTTCCACTGAAACAGGCAAGATCTTTCGGCACGAAAACTTCACTCGTGGAACAACCGTCCCTAGCGTAGGAGACCGGACTTCGGATGAAGAATGCAAAGATTTCAATGAGAAAGGACAGAAAATGACGGATTTCGCAACTTCCGTTGTTCCAACTCTAGAAGAGAAGACCACCATCGAACAAAGATCTCCCAAGGACCAAACAGATGACGACAAAGATGAACTACCATTGAGGGACCAGACAATAATAGAAGAGTTGGAAAGTAGTTCCGTACAGAGCGGGCGCACTGAGCCAGGGAATGGTCTACCACATCAACCTCGTACTGACAACAATGTGCTATTTGGAGCTCCGGCGAATCACAAGTTTCCATGCAGTGATGGTAATGAACATCCAGCTCGGACGAAGAGGAGCGATGTGGATGAAGAGGAACGTGCAACAGCCTCTGCAAGAGCAACTATCAGGAACAATCTTGCAAGTAAATCTGGCAGAAAACCATGGACGGTACCGACCGTGAAGCCCAAGGTTGAACCACAAGATTTTGAGGACCCTATATCGGACGCTTTTTGGAAGAACATTTGGGTTGCCAGCGCCGTTCATAACGTCAGTACCCTCCTCTTGATCTTCTTCTATCATTATAAGCAATAAGGCCATGTTGTGCTTACCACGGGCCGCTGCAGACGGAAATATACCGGAAGGTTTTCCATGCCATACCTGACGATCTGATCACCACCTGGAAACAATACAGAGAATTTGTGGCGTACCACGAACGCTTGAACAAACCCGTACGCCTGTCGTCTAGGTGTTCGTATTGATGCCGACTAAAATGTGTGCCAGATTCGTCATAGCGCGTCTGTGGACCCGGTCGCTCGAATCCCATCAGAGTCAGGCGACGAAGGAGCGGCGCACGAGTCTCAGCCAGCTGACTCCCTTGATATGAAGTCAGAGTTGAGTAAAGAAGGTGGTGAAGATGGACTTGAAACGCCTTTACATAACTCATCTATTGCGACGACACAAAACGAAGAACTCCACAGTCACCAGTGGTCCTTTAAAGGCTCTGAGCCTTTTGAAAAGTGGGAGCGAGAGGAGATGGAGAAACTATTATTACAGCTAAATGGTCAACTGGGTATGTATCGCTGGTCTGATTACTTGGACGTTGAAGTTAACTCAGATCGCAGTCATATATCCAAATCGCTTTTTGGAGGCTGAAGATATTGCTGATAATTTCTTGTTTAATGCCGATAGGTTAGTTATTGTACTTCGGTGTGCTTTGGATTCATATGACTTACGAGTACACCATCAGGCTCTTACCCCTCCTAATCTATACTTGATTGGATAAGACCTAGTATCATGCACATCATGCACTACATGAGTCTGTGGACTGAACAGGTACTTCGTCACACATACAGCAACCGCTAAATGCTGTCTTCGGCGGCAAAACTAAATCTATTTCATCTGAATGATTTAATTACTCCATGTCATTGTAATTTTCATCAAGTCCTCTAACCAAATTGCAAGAGTCCTCCATCTCAATCAATACTGTGACTGAAGTGGATCTGATGTCAATACATCAGCAACCTTGACTAATAAATATATACAAAATAGCAAGTGATGTATATTGTTTGACCATGGGGAATCCTGTGGCCTGTGACCCTTTTTCTTACTTGTGACCCATGAGCATTGAGTTGGCCATGACCACTGAATTAATTTCATTGCTACAGTATAGAATTTACATGCTAGCAGCTCACAATGGTGTCCAGATGTTCTGCACCAAGCAGCTTCTTCCTCATATCCATTACTTGAACCAGTATCTGCTCTGCATTTTTTCTGTCTCTATTCTCCCACACTAGTGCAAAATTGATGTATTTATCATAACACTGCTTGATAAGTCCCATCTAGCTTTCATATAACTCATTTGCCTTGATGTGTGGAAAAATAACTGTTGTAATGCATAATCCTGACTTGTAAATCTCCATGAAATTGCACAGGATAAGATTATGCTTCCCATCTCATTGTTAAGCTTGGATTTCGGATGGAGAATGTTGAGTCTGAAGTCGGGTGAGGTGTTGGCTTCAACTTATGGGTTGTGTCACTCTCTTGATGGGCTGCCTCAAATTTTGGAGTTCCAGAGGAGTAGGAAGATTCTGGAGCTAGGCCAAAAAGAAGCTTAAGGCATAAGAGGACAAAGCAGGAGAATGAGGTTGCTAAGTTGATATTTGAACTGACAAAACTAGTGTTGCCGAAGTTCGGTTCAGTCCGGTTCTCACCTGCAATTTGAGAGCCAAGAACCAGAACCGATGAGAACTGGCTGAACCGGTTCTTGCCAGTTCAGTCCGGTTCCAGAACTGGTTCGAACTAAGAACTGAATAAATATCAGTAGTATAGCCAAAAAAAAATATCATTTAATTTTATTCACTAATGCTGATATATATATGCTGATACACTGTACTATTGGCCAACAACACACTTAAATTGTTGTGACAAAGCCAAAACGGCTGGTGAGATAGAAGATTGCCATGGGAATTAATTGGCATCTAAATTTGGTGGTTGTTGAGGTTGTGCAGTGGACAAAATAATTATGTCATTTTATTTTATTTTATTATGAATCCCTGTAATTGTCATTTTTACAGTAATATAACATGGTTTTAATGGCGGCGCCCACCAAAATCATACCCAGTTCGGTTCTGGTTTGAACAGGTTCTCAAATGGTTCTCAATTTTGAGAACCGAGAACTGGAACTGTCAGTTCTAAGCTGTTCAGTTCGACTGGTTCCTGTTCTCTGAAGCAGTTCTGAACAGAACTTCAGCAACACTAGACAAAACCACATACTACAGCTCAAATATTTATATGAAAAATGACATAACATAAAAGGAGTTATTTAGGAGAGCATATGGTGGTAGAATGGAGATGTTACAAAAAGGATCATACTGTGATGCATGCCGAAGAGTGCTGACTCAAATCCTCAGAAAACCTTGTGGTGACCAAAAGTTAAATTCCATCAGTGGCAGTGTTAGTGATGTGCCGGCTTTGGCCTGAGGCCAGAAGCCAGGCCAGGCCAAGCCAAGCCAAGCTGGGCCATGACCTTTGGCCTGAGATATGGGAAAGCCAAAGCCATTGGCCTAGGCCCTGGCTTTTGTACCCTAGGAATATAACTCAAATTTTCTGTGAGAGGCAAATTTTTTAGCATTTTCGCAAAGATTTTCACATTGAAAATTGATTTAATCTGAGTTTCAAATATGACATGGCACTCAGTGAGATCTGTCGGAGGTTTAATTACAATCAAAACCTACTTTCTGTGTGATTTGCACAATTCTGGCATGATTCCACACCTCCTGCACTCATAAATGAATAGAATAGAGTATATACACTGTAGGGTAGATAATTACATATATTTAAATCAATTCCAAGGTCAAAAATGTGAGATTGTACATATACATCAAAAGCCCCAGCTTGGGCCAAAGCCAGGCCAAGCCAAGCCTGACTTATGGCTTTGGCCTGGCTCACAATTTCCTCAAGCCCAAGCCGCCTGAAGCCAGGCCAAAGCCAGGGATTTCAGGCCAAGCCTGAGCTGGCGCATCACTAACCAAAACTCATGACCTTGAGAACAGGTGCATGCATGATGTGATAGGCCTGTGACATGGAATGTGTCTGGAGCTTGTGGGGCTCTAGGTGTGCTGCGATGGAATAGTGCGTGGTGCTGGTTGGTGATGGCAATGATAAGAATGATGGTTTCTGGGTGGTAATGGTATAGGGGATGAATTCCGACAAGGCTGGCTGGTGGTAAGGGTTGTACTGAACAATGGGCGAGGTGGCCATCATCGGAGACTCCATAAAAGCCATCCTATGATTGTTCTTTTGGAAAGAACATGACCATGCATGGACCATGACACTCATGCACTCTTTGCTGCTCAGCTGCCAACATTTGCTCCTGACTCCAGCAGTGCTGGTGCACCAGAGGATGAACACAAATATTGTCCCCTTTTCACCGAGGAGAAGGAGAGAAGAACACCAATTCCTTGTCTAAGGATGAAGTCATCCCAACGACCATCATTATCCAAGGCAAGTAGTGTTAGGGCAACTGCAGCTGCGACTTAGTCAAGATCTAGCAGGTGTTAGGGCAACTGCGGATGACTTAGTCGAGATCTAGCAGGGGATCCTAAACATATATATAAACATAAATATGACAGGAAAGCGCACCTAGCAGGGGATCCTAAAAGAAAAGGATAAAACCCTGCTAAGGTGGGATGCATGTTATATACCAAAAATTGGAGTCAAAATAATAAAATGATGAAAAAGATGGAGAATGGTGAAACATTGATAGGAATGCTACGTCACGTGATCATCGGACTCCGGTGTTGGAGCCGCGAGTGCAC
>Ga0193743_1000597_pt1 | contig 28303 bp, 29 predicted proteins | sample L2c2metaG_FD_143038 | JGI IMG/M metagenome (GOLD analysis project Ga0193743, IMG submission 143038) | Soil microbial communities from a riparian zone of the East river system, Colorado, United States - L2c2 | ecosystem: Environmental > Terrestrial > Soil > Riparian zone | place: USA: East River...
CAGCCGGGTCGAGTCGGCGGGCGTCGCCGGCGAAGCTTGCGTTCGGGCAGCCGTGCTGGATGTTGGCGCGGTGTTCGGGCGAGAGGTACCAGTCGATGCGTTCGGTGAACGGGTCGCTGCCGCGGGCCCGGGATGCCGTGATGGCCCGGTCGAGGTTGCCCGACCCGATTGCCATCGCCGTGGCAAGGACGGCGTCGACGAGTGCGTCCTTTGAGGCGAAGTGGTTGTAGAAGCCGCCGCGGGTCAGCCCGGCCGCGCCCATCAACTCGTTGAGGCCGACTGCCTCGACACCGCGCTCACGGAACAAGCCGTCCGCGGCGCTGACGATCGCTTCGCGGTTCTCCGCGGCCTTCTGCTTCGTGATACCCACTGTCGCTCCCAAGCCCTGTCCTGGCCAAGACTGTAGCGGGCAGGACCGAGCACTTCAATGTTAACCGACATTGACATGGCTGGTGTCCTGCGCGTAGAAACGCTGACACTCGGTGGTTTCCGGCCCGGTGTACACCGCCGGCGCCAACCACGAACAGATCGAGCCGGCGGACCCAACGACGCTGCCGCACCGCGCCGCGGTCGCCTTCGGGGTTCTGCCAGGAGGAGCGCAATGCCCCAAGTCAAGAACCTTCCCAATACCGATCATGTCGAATCGATCCCTCGGCCCGCTGACGGCCTCCTGAACAGCCCCCTCACCCAAGAGGATCGGGAGGACTTCCGGGCACTCGTGCGCGAGTTCACCGCCAAGGAGATCAGTCCTCACATCGACGCTTGGGAAGCCGCGGGCGAAATTCCACGTGAGCTTCACATCAAGGCCGGAGACATCGGGCTGCTCGGAATCGGGTTCCCCGAGCAGTACGGCGGGTTAGGTCCGGACACCGCCATGCTGCGCTTCACCCTCGGTCAGGAACTTGCCCGCGCCGGGTCCGGCGGACTGGTCAACGCGCTTGTCGGCAGCTTCTACATCTCCCAGCCGCCGATCGCCCGGCTCGGCAGTGTGGGGCTGCAGGCGCGGATTCTGCCGGAGACCATCTCCGGTCGGCTTATCGGGGCCCTGGCCGTGACCGAACCCAGTGGTGGCTCGGACGTGGCCGCGTTGTCGACTACCGCGGTCCGAGACGGCGACCACTATGTAGTGAACGGATCGAAGACGCTCATCACCTCCGGAATGCGCGCCGACGTCATCACCGTGGGCGTCCGCACCGGGGGTCCGGGGGCGGGCGGGTTGTCGATGCTGGTCGTGGACGGCGACACGCCAGGGCTGACCCGCACCCCGATCAGCAAGATGGGATGGCGCTGCTCGGACACCGCGACCTTGTACTTCGACGACTGCCGAGTCCCGGTGGACAACCTGCTGGGGGAAGAGAACCAGGGATTCCTCGCGATCGCGACGAACTTCAACCACGAGCGGATGGATCTCATCGCCCAAGCTGTGGCGTTCTCCCAGCTGTGCCTCGACCGGGCGATTGCCTACGCCCGTGAACGACACACCTTCGGTCGTCGACTCGCCGACCACCAGGTTCTCCGGCACAAGATCGTCGACATGGCCGGGCGGATCAACGCCTGCCAGGCCTGGGCCGAAACGCTGGCGTGGCGTCTGTGTCAGGGAGAAAGCCCGGTCGCGGAGATCTGCCAGGCCAAGGTGCTCGCCAGCCGGACGTTCGAGTTCTGCGCCCGGGAAGCCGCGCAGATCCTCGGTGGCGCCAGCTATGTCACCGGCGAGGTGGTGGAGCGGCTCTACCGCGAGGTCCGGGTGCAGGCAATCGGAGGTGGATCTGAGGAGATCATGACCGATCTCGCCGCACGCCAGATGCAGCTATGACCAGGTCGACCACGACCAGGACAGCCACGGTTTTCAGTGTCGCTCGACATTGACATGGCAGTGCGGCGCGCGTAAAAACAATGTTGAACGACATCGTGACTGGTTCGATTCGACCGACACATGATGTGAGGAGCGTGCAAATGGGCGGGATCACCGCACGTCGGGTGGTGCTGGCCGGGCGACCGTCCGGCTGGCCGACGCTGGACAACTTCCGGCTGGAGCAGTTCGTGCCGCCACCTGTCCCGGCGGGTGGTCTGTTGCTGGGGGTGCGATACCTGTCGCTGGATCCCTACATGCGCATGCGGATGGACGAGCACAGCGCTTACGCCGGCTCGGTCGGTGTTGGGGAGACGATGCACGGTCAGGCGGTGGCCGAGGTTTTGCGCTCCGAGCACCCCGGCTACGTGGAGGGGGACACGGTGCTGGCTCCGGCGGGCTGGGTCAGCCACGCGGTGTCCGACGGCACCGGGCTGCGCAAGCTGGACCCGGCGCTGGCCCCGGTGACCACCGGGCTGGGTGTGCTCGGCATGCCCGGGTTCACCGCGTACGCCGGGCTGATGGTGATCGGCAAGCCGAAGCCGGGGGAGACCGTTGTCGTGGCGTCCGCGAGTGGACCGGTCGGTTCGGTGGTCGGTCAGTTGGCGAAGATCGCCGGGTGTCGCGCGGTGGGCATCGCCGGTGGGCCGGACAAATGCCGGTACCTGCGGGAGGAGCTCGGTTTTGACGCCGCGGTGGACCATCGTGCGCCGGATTTCGCCGAGCAGCTGGCCGCTGCCTGCCCGGACGGGGTGGATGTGTACTTCGAGAACGTCGGCGGTGCGGTGTGGGAGGCGGTGCTGCCGTTGTTCAACAGGTTTGCCAGGGTGCCGTTGTGCGGGTTGATCGCGCAGTACAACGGGGTCAGCCAGGCAGAGGGTGATCGGCTGGCAGAGACCCTGCGGGTGATGTTGACCAAGAACATGACGGTGCGTGGGTTCTTCAACACCGAGTTCGTCGACGAGTACTACTCGGAGTTTCTGCGCGTCGTGTCCGACGGCATCTCCGACGGGCGGATCAAGTACCGGGAAGACGTCACCGAGGGGCTGGAGCAAGCCCCCGAGGCGTTCCTCCACATGCTGCGCGGGCGGAACTTCGGCAAGGTCTTGATCAAGGTGGGGGAGTGAGGCAGCGGTGGCCAAGGGTTATTGCGTAGGTACGTACCGGTCGATCTCGGACCCAGAGAAGCTCGCCGAGTACGGCGTACTTGCCAAGGCGGCCATCGAGGCAGCTGGTGGCCGGTTCCTGGCCAGGGGCGGCGCGGTGACCGCGTTCGAGTCCGGGGTCGCCGAGCGCACGGTGGTGATCGAGTTCCCCAGCTATGCCGAGGCGCTCGCCGCGTACCGAGGTGACGATTACCAGCGGGCGCTTCAGCTGCTCGACGGTGTGGTGGAGCGGGATATGCGGATCGTTGAGGGACTCGACTGAACGATCTGGCCCACGACCTTGATGCCGCCTAACCACCCCAGCAAACATCTCGAGGAGAAACCTGTGTCCACCGAAGGAAACGCCGCCCAGAACAAGGCACTTGTGCTCGAAGCGTTCGACACACTGTTCAACAGACGCGACTACGCGCGCGCCGAAACATATTGGTCGCCGCACTACATCCAGCACAGCGCGCACATTCCGCCCGGTCGAGATGGCTTGTTCGGCCTGGTCAAGGCCCTGCCGGACACGTTGCGCCACGAAGCAGAGTTGATCATGGCTGAGGGTGACATGGTCATGCTGCGAGGTCGTTTCTCGGGGCACGGGCAGCCGGCACCGTGGATCGTGGTGGACACCGTACGGGTCCGCGACGGCGTGCTCGTCGAGCACTGGGACGTCATCGAGGACGAGGTATCCCGGGAGGCGTCGGTGAGCGGGCTGCCCATGTTCGGCGACACCTTCCCCGAAGACCGCCCGGAATCCAGCGAGACACTAGGCCACGGCCGCGTCGTATAGATCGATTGCCACCAGGATGGGTTCTGGCAGCGTGGTTCCGTCGGGCTTGCGCGGAACGACGCGGCGGCGGGTAGGGAAGACGATGCCGCCGAAGGTCTTGTGTCCGTCGGAGTAGTTCGCGGCGGGCGCTCCGCCGAACACATCGGGGTCGTAGTCGTGGCGACGCAGCAGGCCGGCGTGGTCGAAGTAGAAGGTCTGGATGCGGTTGTGGGTTGCCAGACTGTCCGGGAATGTCGCCTCCAGGCGTCGCCAGGCCTGTCCATTCTCCTGCCAGGGTTCGAGTTCTTGAAGCTGTATGCCGGGGTGGGTGAGCAGAAAGGGGAGGGTCAGGTAGTTCCACATGGAGTATCCGGAGAAGTAGGCGACGTTGAGCTCGTCCCAGAGGGTCGTCGGGGTGTGGCCGGCGAAGGCGGCTCTGGGGTTGACACGTTCGGCGATCACTCGTCCGTCGTGGGTTTCGATCGCGTTGTGGTCCGGGGTGAAGACGCTGCGCTGGCGGTCGGTGATGAACGGGTCGTAGGAGATGCGCTGGCGGTGTGGATCGAGCGTGACGTGGGTGTCGGCGAGGACGTCGGGATGGCCTTTCGTGCCCCACATCGCCCCGGAGATCGATACGTGCGCGCTGATCTCGGTGAGCTGCTCCCAGCGTTGCATCCCGCCGTGAGCGTGCACCGCGAGCTGAAGAAGGTCATGCATCGCTTTGAGTGAATCGGGCGGCGGCATCATTTTTCCTCTTTCTCACCATGGCGGCGAGGGGTCGTGGCCACTGTGGACTTTCGGGGTTCTGGCACGGCGGTTCGCGGGACGGTTTCGGTGGTTGGCGGGGCTGGCGATCGGGGGGGTCTCTTGAGCATCAGCACGAGGACGGTGCCGATGACGGCGAGCCCGGCGGTCACCAGGAACGCGTTGGCGTCGGCCATGGCCTGGATGTGTCCCTGCGTTTGTAGGTAGAGGCCGGTCAGGGATTGTCGGTCGGCGTCGCGGTACTGGGGCATCGAGTTGGGTGTCTGCAGTGCGTTGGTATCGGCGGTGAGCTGTGCGCTCGACCGGCTGACGATTACCCCGACGATGGCCACTCCGAGCGCGGACGCGGCGCGCTGCATGACGTTGTTCATCGCGCCGCCGTAGCCCACCAGGTGCGGCGGCAGCCAGCTGAGCCCGTTGGTCATGATCGGCATCATGCCGAGGGCGGCGCCGAGCATCGCGATCATGATCCAGATCGATGCTTCGGGCCGGTCCATGTCCACACTGATGCCACCGGAGATGAGACTGAGGCCCACGATCGACCCGAGCATGCCGATCAGCGCGGGCCAGCGAGGTCCGATCCGGTCGTAGAGCTTGCCCGCGAGTGGTACCACCACCACCATCAACAGCCCCATCGGCAGCAGCACCAGGCCGGTGTTGCGGGCGTCGAGCCCCTGCACATTCTGCAGGAACTGAGGGATGTAGTACGCCACTCCGAACACCATGATCAGCAGCACGCCGATCAGCAGCAGGGAGTTGACGAACGGCCAGTATCTAAAGATGCGCAGGTCGATCAGGGGGTGCTCGACCTCGTTCTCGATGGTGGCGAACAGGGCCAGCGACAGCAGGGCGCTGACGATGAGGATCAGGACGGGGTAGGAGTCCCAGTGCCATTTCTGCCCCTTGGCGGATACCACGATGATCGCGGACAGGCCGTAGGCGAAGGTCAGGTAGCCCCACCAGTCGAACTTGTGGACCGTCGAGTTGGGTTCCATCTTGGGGATCAGGAACAGGCCCGCGATGACCGCGATGACCCCGATCGGCTCTTTGAACAGGAAGATCCACCGCCAGCTCAGGTCCTGCACGATCAGTCCGCCGATGGTCGGCGCCAGGCTCGGCGCGACGATGACCCCGAGGCCGTAGAGCCCCATCGCGGTGCCGATGCTCCCCCTCGGGACGATCCGGTAGATGATCGAGATGGTGACCACGGGTACCAGGCTGCCGGGGATGGCGGTCAGCAACCGGAATGCGATCAGGCTGTTCAGGTCCCACGCCAGTCCGCATACTCCGGAGCCCGCCAGGAACCCGATCAGGGCCGCGCGGTGGACCCGGGTCAGCCCGAACCGGTCGCTGAGCCAGTTGCTCAGCGGCACGAACACGGCCATCCCGAGCGAGTACGCGGTGCTGATCCAGGCGATGTCGTCGGTGCCGCCGCCGAGATCTTTCTGGATGTGCGGGATCGGCACGTTGACGATCGCGCTGTCCATCGGTGGCAGGAAGCTGCCGAGCATCAGCACCAGCAGCGGGGCAAGCCACTTCGCGGATGGACCGGGCCCAGTGCTTGTCATCGTGCCGGCGCTTCCGCTCATGGTGCGTGTGGGTGGGTGTCACACCGGCCGGGTTCAGCCGGCGACCAGGTCGAACTCGTTGCCCTCGGGGTCGAGGAAGGTGGTCCACCGCGCGCCGTTTTTTTCGACGTGGTGGGCGATAGTGGCGCCCAGCGCGAGCAGGCGTGCGGTCTCGGCCTTGAAGTCCGAGGTGATCAGGTCCAGGTGCAGCCGGTTCTTGAGCGATTTCGACTCGGGCACCTGGCGGAACCCCAGCCTTGGGCCTGTCGACGTGTCGTTGACTTCGACTACGGCGGACTCGGCGGTGGGATTCGCGGCGACCGGGCGGGCCAGTACCTGAGCCCAGAAGTGGGCGAGCGTGGCGGCGTCGGCGCAGTCCACACTCAGTCCGATGACGGAGAGACTCATGCTGCGGGTTCCTTTGCTGGTAATAGGAGCTGCTGGCCGAATTGGCGCCGGGGAGGCGAGGCGGTGCTTGCGGTCAGTTGCCGGTCCGCGGCGTATCAGGTTGATGGCGGTCATGCTGAGAGCCAAGGACCCGTTCTGGTTGATCGCCTCGATCAGGGTCCGGACGATCCCTCGGGAGGGGTTCGAGCGGGAGGGTCGCGTGTCCAGCACGGTGGCGCGCCAGGTGAGGGTGTCGCCGGCACGCACGGGGGCGTGAAAGCGCACCTCGTCGACGCCCGGGGCCGGAAGGCTGGACTCTGCGGCGAGGTAGCCCGTGACCATGGCGTGGCCGGCCATCGCGCAGGTGTGCCAGCCGCTGGCGATCACGGCTCCGTAGGGACCGTGCGCCGCGGTGGTCGCATTGACGTGGAACTCCTGCGGATCGAACTGTCGCGCGAACTCGATGATGGTTGCCTCGGAGACCGTGTCCGTCCGCAGTGTCGACACCGTGCCGGGGACGTAGTCGTCGAAGTACATGGTCGGATCTCCCCGAGGTATCAGATTTGTGCCCTGCCGCCGTCGACGAACAGCTCAATGCCCGTGATGAAACTTGAGTCGTCCGAGGCCAGAAACAGCGCTGCCTTGGCCACTTCCTCGGGCTCACCCATGCGGCCCATCGGAATGCTGGACGTCATCTTCGCGATCTGGTCTTGCGGCGCCGCCGCCGATAGTGGTGTTGCGATCGGACCAGGGCTCAGGACATTGGAGCGGATACGGCGGTCCTTCAGTTCGACGGTCCATCCGCGTACGAAATTCCGGACGGCGGCCTTGCTCGCGCCGTAGACCGCGAACGCCGGGGTTCCCTTGGCGCTGGCGACAGAGCCTGTGAGGATGATGGAGCCGCCGTCGTTCAGGAGCGGTAGTGCCTTCTGCACCGTGAAGAGCGCCCCCTTCACGTTGATGTTGAATATTTTGTCAAAGTGCTCTTCCGTGACAGCTTCGAGCGGCGCAAATTCTCCGAAGCCGGCGTTGGCGAAGATGATATCGATCCGCCCCCTCGCCTTGACCGTCTGGTAAAGGCGGTCAAGGTCGGCGAAATTGGTAACATCTCCCTGAACGCCAGAGACGTTGTCGCCAATCTCTGTCACGGCGTCGTCGAGTTCCTTCTGGCGGCGCCCTGTGATGAAGACGTGGGCACCTTCCGCGACAAATAGCTTGGCCGCGGCAAGCCCAATGCCCGCGGTGCCGCCAGTGATGACCGCTACTTTCCCGAGTAACTTGCCCATACTCATTGCTCTCCGATTGCGGTGGATTGCGGGCAGCGTCGGTCTGCCCATCTCCGATGAGGACGTGCGCCGTGCTGGAGTTCGGGTGTCCTCATCTCGGTCTCCATCCAGGTCGTCAGCTGTGCGCCCACCTCGAACGCGTCACAATGTCGTTCGTCATCGTTTCTACGCGCCCGGTACCCTGGTGTCAATGTTGATCGACATTGACAGGTTCGGCCGTGCCGACTACGGTCCTGTGCAGGGGCAGGGCCTGGGGGACGACAGTCGGTACCGCGAAGCAGAAGGCCGCGGAGATCTGCGAAGCGATTTGTCACCGCCACGGTCTGTTCCGTGAGCGCGGCGTCGAGGCAGTCGGGCTCAACGAGCGGACGCGCTCGTCGGTTAGTCAAATCACATAGACCGGGGACGCCATCAGGGGTTGGCGGTTGGATCGATAGAAGCCCTGAATCGATAGGGAGTATCGCAATGGTGGGACGCCTCGAGGGCAAGCGTGTCATCCTCACCGACCCCGGCTACTACAGCGGGCCGGGTATCGTCAAGGTATTCGAAGAGGAGGGCGCCGAGCTGTTCGCCGACGATCGTGATCTCACAGAGCCCGGCGCCGCTGAGGATCTGGTGGCGAGCGTCGGACACGTGGATATCCTGATCGCCAATCACGCGCGCCCTTTCGCGCCCACTCCAGCGGAGGAAGGCGCGGACGAGGAGATGGAGCGACTGATGAGCTCGATCTTCTACCCTATGCACCGAATGATCAGGGCGGTGCTCCCGCAGATGCTCGAGCGAAAGACCGGCAAAATTGTAATAACGAGCAGCCTTAATGCGATTAAGGGGCGCTCGGGAGGAGTCGCCCTTTACGGCGCGGCCCGCGGAGCGCAGATTGGCTACATGCTCAACCTAGCGCACGACGTGGCCCCTCACATCAACGTGAACGCCACCGCGCAGGCCTACGTGGACAATCCCACATACTTTCCCGAGGAGTACAAAAACAGCGAAGTTTTCCGCCGACGGCTGGCTGGAGTTCCGGCACTGCGTCTGGCCTCAATGGAGGAGTGTGCCAAGACGGTCCTCTTCCTCGCAGGGTCTGAAAGTGACTTCCTGTATGGCCAGGTCATTCCTTTCGCGGGTGGGTTGGCATGAGCATGGCCCACACACACATTCCTTTCGCAGACGTGGTGATCTGCGAGCCGGTGCGCACCCCGGTCGGGCGGCGAGACGGCGTGTTCGCCGATCTGCCCGCGGGTGATCTTGCGACTGCCGTTCTGGAAGGGCTGATCGGCAGGACCGGTCTGGGCGAAGGTGACGTCGAGGATGTGATCTTCGGGCAGTGCTACGCGAACAGCGAGGCACCCGCCGTCGGGCGGGTCGCCGCGCTCAATGCCGGGCTCGGGGTCGGCACGGCCGGGCTGCAGCTTGACCGGCGGTGCGGTTCCGGGCTGCAGGCGGTGATGTACGCCTGCCTTCAGGTCGCCGCCGGGGTCAGCGATGTGATCATCGCCGGTGGTGTGGAATCGATGAGCAACGCTGAACACTACGCACTCGGATTGCGCAAGGGAGTGCGCAACGAGTCGATCGAGCTGCACGATCGGATCGGCCGCGGCCGCACCACCGCCGGGGGCCGAAACTACCCGGTACCCGGGGGCATGATCGAAACCGCCGAGAACCTCCGCCGCGAATACAGCATCACCCGCGAGGAACAGGATGAACTCGCCCTGCGCTCACAACACGCGGCCGGCAAGGCGATGCGAGACGGCCGGTTCGCCGACGAGATCGTGCCGGTCACCGTCCCAGGCGGACGCAAACAGCCCGGGATCGAAGTGACCGAGGACGAGCATCCTCGCCCCGACGTCACGATGGAGAAACTGCGAATGCTCAAACCCATCCGGGGCGGTATCGACGCTGAAGCTACCGTGACGGCCGGGAACGCCAGCGGCGAAAACGACGGTGCCGCGGCGTGCGTGGTCACCACCCGCGCCCACGCCGAGCGGCTCGGTCTCCGTCCCTTTGTCCGTCCCCTGGCCTGGGCGGTAGCTGGTGTGCCGCCGAGAACGATGGGCATCGGTGCGGTTCCCGCTACCGCCAAGGTCCTGGACCGCCTCGGTTTGCGGTTGGCCGACATGGACCTCATCGAACTCAACGAGGCCTTCGCCGCGCAGGTCTTGGCATGCCTGCGCGAATGGAAATTCGCCGACGCTGACTACGACCGTTTCAACGTCAACGGCTCCGGCATCTCCCTCGGCCACCCCGTCGGCGCTACCGGCGGACGCATCCTCGCCACGCTGGCTCGCGAACTTGACCGCCGCGAAGGCCGGTACGGCCTCGAAACCATGTGCATGGGTGGCGGCCAGGGAATGGCGGCGGTCTTTGAACGGGTCACCTGATACCAGCTGCGACCTGCCGCATCCATTGTGGACAAGGAAAGCGCGATGACGCACAGACCAGCCGCGGCCCGCACGGATTCGCCGCGTTACCTCACCGAGGATCGCATCGCGATTCGTGACCTCGCGCGCGACTTCGCCATGACCCGGGTTCTTCCCGTTGCCAACGAACTGGACCCGGTACGGGGCACCATTCCGGGCGAACTCAAGAAGTCCATGGCGGAGATCGGGTTCTTCGGCATCATGATTCCTGAGGAATACGGCGGTCTAGGGCTGGGCGTGTTCGAATACTGCCTGGTCGCCGAAGAGCTCGCCCGCGCCTGGATGAGCGTGTCCGGGCTGCTCGCCCGAGGCAACGGCATGGGCGGGGGATTCACCCCCGAACAGGAAGCCGCACTGCTGCCCCGCGTCGCCCAGGGCGACTACCTGGGCTCCTACGCGCTGTCCGAGGCCGAAGCAGGATCTGACGTCGCCAACATCTCCTGTCGAGCCGTGCGTGATGGCGACGACTGGATCGTCAACGGCACCAAAATGTGGTGCACCTTCGCCGACGAGGCCGACTACATCGTCCTGTTCGCCCGCACCGACCCGCACCGGGACCCGGTCAGGCCACATCGCGGCATCAGCGCATTCCTGATCGACAAAGAACGCGGCGCGTTCCCCGAAGGAATCAGCGGCACGAAGGTCCGCAAGATCGGCTACTTCGGCTGGAACACCTGGGAGCTGGCCTTCGACAGCTTCCGCGTTCCGGCCGACAAGCTGTTGGGGGAGGAGGGCAAGGGCTTCTACCTCGCGGTCAGCGGACTTGAGGTCGGCCGGGCACACACGGCGGCCCGGGCGATCGGGCTGGCCAGGGCGGCGCTGGAGGATTCGGTCGACTACGTCCACACCCGCCGCCAGTTCGGCCGCCCGATCGGCGACTTCCAGCACCTGCGCTTCAAAATCGCACAGATGGCGGCCGACATCGAGGCCGCGCGAGCACTGATGTATTCGGTCGCCACCGACATCGACACCGGCAGACGGTGCTCACTGGAAGCTTCGATGTGCAAACTCGTCGCCACCGAAATGGCCGAGCGCGTGACCAGCGAGGCCCTCCAGATTCACGGCGGCGCCGGCTACACCACCGACTTTCCCGTCGAGCGGCACTGGCGCGACGCGCGGCTGACGAAAATCTTCGAAGGCACCAATGAGATCCAGATGCGGATCATCTCCGACGAACTGCTCGGCCGCGAGACCACTCGATGACCCCGCCGAATTCCACAGAGGACAACAACACATGCTGAAGGGAAAGACCGCGGTCGTCACCGGCGGCGCACAAGGCATCGGACTGGCCATCGCCAAGGGCACGTCAAGGAACAGAAGAGCCGAGAACCACATGTCCAGCTACATGACCGGCGCCGTCCTCGAGGTCGCCGGCGGGAGGTTCATGTGAACACCTCAACGGCACCGCTGGGCGGATTACGAGTGGTGGAGCTATCGAGCTCGCTGGCCGGGCCGTACCTGGCGATGTGCCTGGGTGACATGGGTGCCGATGTGGTCAAGGTTGAGAACCCTCGTGGTGGCGACATGACCCGGCAATGGTCGCCTCCTGGTACGGCGGGTGAAAGTGGGTTCTTCCTGTCCACCAACCGCAACAAGCGCTCGCTCGCCTTGGACCTGCAGGACGAATCGGGGCGGGAGCTGTTGCTGGGCATGGCCGAACGGGCCGATGTGGTCATCGACAACTTCCGGCCGGACAGCATGTTGCACCGGTTGCTCAGCTATGAGGTGCTGTCCCGGCACAACCCCGGGCTGGTGATGGTGCACCTGTCCGCGTTCGGTGAAACCGGCCCGTGGCGAGATCGACCCGGCTATGACCTGGTGGCACAGGCCACCGCCGGCCTGATGTCGGTGACCGGCGAATCGGACGGGCCGCCGGTGCGGGCGGGGTTCTCGATCGCGGACCTGGCCGGGGGCCTGTTCGGCCTCGCCGGGGTCCTAGCCGCGCTCGTGGAACGGTCGCGGACCGGGCGCGGGCGTTACGTCACGACGTCGCTGTTCGAAGTTCAGCTGGGATTACACGTCAACGCGGCGATGAACATGTTCCTCTCCGGTGAGGCGCCGCGGCGCCTCGGGTCCGCACACCCGAACGTGGCTCCCTACCAGGCGCTTTCCGCCGCCGACGGATACCTGGTTATCGCGGCTGGAAACGACCGCCTGTACCAGCGGCTGTGCAGTGCGATCGGGCACGCCGAGCTGGCCGACGACACCCGCTTTCGCACCAATCCCGAGCGGGTCGCCCACCGGGACGAGCTGGTCAAGCTCCTGGAGGAGATCTTGGCGGGGGAGACCGTGCGGCACTGGTGTGCGGTGCTCGAACAGCACGGTGTGCCGGTCGCGCCCATCCTCGACCTCAGCGAGGTATATGCCCATCCGCACACCCGTGCCTTGGGCATCGTGCGCTCGGTTGAGCACGCCACAGCCGGTCAGATACCGCAAGTGGCCAGCCCGTTGTCACTGGACGGCCAGCGGCTGGCTCCCCGCGCCGCCCCGCCCACCCTGGGCCAACATACCGGCGAGATCCTCACCGAACTCGGCATCGACGAGCAGACCCAGGCCACGTTGCGGGCCGCCGGAACCATCCGCTAAGCGTGAGGAGACTTCGCTATGGGGCAGCCCCTGGTCACCGACGAGAACGGGATTCGCTGGATCACCCTCAACCGCCCTGAAATCCGTAACGCTCTCTACGTCGACGACCTTGTGTACATCACCGAGGCCATCACCGGCATCGGTGACAAGGTCAAGGCAATCGTGCTCACCGGGAGCGGCGAGCGCGCCTTTTCGGCCGGTATGCATATGAACACTTTCGCCGGCGCCACACCCGAGGACGGCCGCGCCATCGTCTCCAGGGTCCGCGACTGCGTCGGCGCGATACGGCTCACCCCGGTGCCCACGGTGGCGATGATCAATGGCTACTGCATTGGCGCCGCGTTCGAGATGACACTCGCCTGCGACCTGCGGGTCGCCCACCCCGACGTTCGCTTCGGGTTGCCCGAAGTCAAGCTCGGCATCCCCTCGGTGGTCGAAGCGGCGCTGCTGTACCACTACGTCGGCCTGTCCAAGGCTAAGGAAATCATTCTCACCGGAGAGCTGTACCCGGTCAGTGAGTTCGCCGCGCACGGCCTGATCAATCGCACCGTCGAACCGGCCCAATTGCGTGCCGCGACGCTCGAGTTGCTCCAGTCGGTCACCGCCTGCACCCGTGAAGTCATCGCCGCGCAGAAGAGCCTCTTCGAGACCTGGCTCAATCACGGTCTCCAGCACGGCATCGACGCCAGTGTCGACGTCTTCGCCGACGTGTTGCGGGCGCCCGCGACCATCCAGTCCATCGCGCAGTACGGGCAAGTCAGGTCGCGATCCTGATCATCCGGTCGACGCGCAGCTGAAAGTGGGCAGGTATGAGAACTATGGCGACTCCGGTACCGCTGGGACCCTTTGGAGTGTTTGACGTAAACCGGGCGCTGACCGCCGAACAGGCGGCCGAGATCGAGCGCCTCGGCTACGGCGCCATCTGGATCGGTGGCTCACCGGCGGCCGACCTGGCCGTTGTGGACACAGTGCTCGGGGCGACGTCCACGATCTCGGTGGCGACCGGGATCGTGAACATCTGGAGCGCGGACGCCGGAACGGTGGCCGATTCCTACCACCGCATCGAGGCTCGGCTTCTCCGACGCCGACCTCAGCAACGGAGGAGGCGACAGGTTGATTGATGCCCTGGTCGCACAGGGTGACCCGGAGAGCGTGGCCGACCAGCTGACCGACCATCTGACCGCCGGCGCGGACCATGTCGCGGCGCACGTGGTCTCGGTCGCCGGGGACCCGCTTCCGCAGCTGGCGGCGCTGGCGCCCGCGCTGGGGCTCACACCTCGGAGATGACTGGAGGACAGACCATGGATTCACCTCGAATCACCACACCTTTCGGGGCCACCTCGACCGCGATGGAGGTCGTCGAAGGTGTCGACCTGTCGGGGCGACGGGCGATCGTGACCGGCGCGTCGTCCGGCATCGGCGTCGAAACCGCGCGCGCTCTGGCACACGCCGGCGCCGATGTCGTCCTGGCCGTGCGCAACGGCGACGCCGGTTACCGGGTAGCGAACGACATCACCGCAAGGACCGGAAACGATCGTGTCAGCGTGGCATTGCTGGACTTGTCCGACCAGGCTTCGGTGCGGGCGTTCGTCCAGGCATGGGAAGGCCCGCTGCAAATCCTGGTGAACAACGCCGGGATCATGGCCAGCCCCCGCGCGCACACGGCCGAGGGCTGGGAGATGCAGTTCGCCACCAACCACCTGGGCCACTTCGCCCTCACCGCCGGCCTGCACGATGCGCTGGGTGAGGCTGACGGGGCGCGCGTCGTGGTCCTCAGCTCGGTCGGTCACGTCAACGGCGACATTGACTTCGACGACGTGAACTTCGAACGCCGCCCGTACGAGCCGTGGGCGGCGTACAGCCAGTCCAAGACAGCCAACATCCTGTTCGCTGTCGAGGCCGCTCGCCGCTGGGCCGCCGACCGAATCGCGGTCAACGCGCTCAACCCCGGACGGATCGCCAGCACCCGACTGGGGCGCTTCCAGACCACCCCTCCCGACTCGTTCGACCCCAGCGGAAGTACCGGGGTGTCGATCAAGAACATCGAGCAAGGGGCGGCCACGTCCACTTTGCTGGCGGCATCACCTCTGGTCGATGACGTAACCGGCCGCTACTTCGAGGATTGCCAAGAGGCCGTGCCGTACACACCCGGCGTGCGCCGGGGGGTCGCCTGCTACGCCCTCGACCCCGAGCGCGCGGCCCGACTATGGCTGCTGTCCCGGGATCTGCTCACTGCCGACACCCTCAGCGCGCCAGAGACTGGGCGCAAGTGATGAACTCCCGCAGGGTGCTGATCACCGGAGCCTCGAAGGGCATCGGGCACTCCGTCGCCGAGCGGCTCGCCGCGGCCGGCCACCGGCCCGTGGGGTTGGCCCGGACCGCGCCCGCGACGTTTCCCGGGGAGTTCCACGCCGTCGATCTCGGTGACCGCACGGCCACCGGATCCGCCCTGGAGGAGGTGTTGCGCGGCGGCCCGGTCGAGGGGGTGGTCAACAACGTCGGGCTGGTCCGGCCGGCGATGATCGGATCGGTCGACCTGGACGACCTGGCCGACGTCTACGACCTCAACGTCCGGGTCGCCGTGCAGGTCACCCAGGCCGTGCTGCCTGCCATGATCGAGCGGAGCTGGGGGCGGATCGTCAACGTGACCAGCATGGTTACCGTCGGCAGGCCGGGCCGGACCGCCTACGGCGCGGCCAAGGCGGCACTGGAGTTCTGCTCCCGGGCCTGGGCGGGCGAGCTGGCCAGTACCGGGATCACCGTCAACTCCGTTGCCCCCGGCCCGACCGAGACCAAGCTCTTCCGGGACACCAACCCGGCGGGCTCCGCCAGCGCGGCGGGCCAGCTCGCGGGCATCCCGGTCGGCCGGTTCGGCCAGCCGCACGAGCTCGCGGCGGCCATCTGCTTCCTGCTCTCCGAAGACGCCGGGTTCATCACCGGCCAGACCCTGCGGGTGGACGGCGGCGGCAGCCTCGGCGCGGCCTGAGCTACCCGGCCGCTGTGGTTCACGACTTGTCGGGTGCGGTCATTATCTCGATCAGGGCGGCGGCCGCGGCGCGCGCGTCGGCGGCCACGCTCGGATCCTTATCCAGCTGTGCGGCAACGGTTGCACCGTCATACAGCATCACCATCTGCCGGCCCAGCGCGCGGGCGTCAGACACGTTGAGCTGCTGCGCCAGCTCTACGAACAGCGCCTGTACCCAGGCCCGGTATGTCTCGCACACCTGCTCGGCCGCGCTACCCGCTTGAGATTCGGCACTGGCATTGACAAAGGCGCAGCCGCGGAAACCCGGCTCGGCGAACAACTCCTCCAGCAGCTCGAATACCGCGAGAATCTGGTCCCTCGGGCTTTCACGGCCCGCCAAACGCGCCTCAATCCGATCACGCAGCGTCTCGTGGCGGCGAGTCAGATACGCGCGGACGAGTTCATCCTTGCTGCCAAAGGTGTAGTAGAGCGAGCCCTTAGCCACCCCCGCACGTTCGATGACACGATCAATGCCGACGGTGTGCACACCCTCTTCGTAGAACAACTTTTCCGCCGCGGCCAACAGCCTCTCCCGCGCCGGCCGCCGAGCAGTCGATTTCGCAACAGACACGCCACTAGTCTATCAGACAGATCTGTCTAACTGGGAGGCGTCCCCACCGGGCGCCGCTCCGCCTTGCCGTTTCGGCCATCCGGGTATAGCTTCGATTTAGACAGACCGGTCTAAACTGAATCTGAAGAGGCGCTGCGGCACATGATCCTCACCTCCGGCCGCTGGGGTGAACACGCAGCGAGTGTGGGACGCCACCCCAAAGTCAGTGGAGGAACAAGCCGTGACAGAAGAACAACCTCTCCTGAAGCCCTACCTGATGAACGACCTGCATTTGAGTAATAGAGTGGTCATGGCTCCGCTCACGCGCAGCCGGGCCGAGAATGCCGAGCTGGAGCCTACCGATCTACCCGCCACCTACTATGCGCAGCGCGCCTCGGCTGGATTGATTATTTCCGAGGGTATCTGGATCAGCTCGTCAGCCGTGGGATGGCACGGCGTTCCTGGCATCTTCACCGACGAGCAAGTCCGGAAATGGCGTTCTGTCACAGACGGTGTGCACCGCCACGGGGGCCGTATCTTTGCTCAACTCTGGCACACCGGTTCGCTCTCGCACCCCGACTTCTTCGATGGTCAACCCCCGCTTGCACCTTCCGCCATCAACCCCATCCAGGTGTCGCCCACCTCCACTGGCCGAAAAAAACGGTTACTCCGCGGGCTATGACCACTGACGAGGTGCGGGGATCAGTTCAAGACTTCGCGAGCGCCGCTTCCAACGCGGTACGTGCCGGTTTCGATGGCGTCCAGATTCAGGCGGGATTCCATTATTTGGTCAACCAGTTCCTGAATCCGCGCACCAACCACCGCACCGATGAGTACGGCGGCAGCCTTCCGAACAGGGCAAGATTCCTGTTCGAGATAATTGAGGCTGTCGGTGCGGTCATTGACATTCGGCGCCTTGGTGTCAAAACCGGACCGGCAGTGTCGGAGACGGGCGCGTTTGTCTCCACTGATGAAACGATTCCCACGTTCGACTACGTCGTCAACCGTCTCAATGAGTACGACCTGTCGCATCTATTGCTGAGGGGACAAATGGCCGATCTGCGCGGAACGCCCGCGAGCAGTCTTCAGGGTGACGGAATGTTTCGACGCTATCGAGACATCTTCCGCGGTACAGTCATCGGGAATGTTGACTTTGATCAGGAGCGCGCCAATCTGCTCATCGCCGCGGGTATGGTAGACCTCGTTGCGTTCGGCCGTCCATTCATTGCTAATCCAGACTTGCCCGCGAAGCTTGCCCGCGACACTGAACTGCGCGAGCCGGATAAGGCAACTCTGTATGGAAATGGAGCCCGAGGCTACACCGACTATCCGTCTATGAATGAAGCGGCCGACGCAAGTCTAAGCAGCTAGATGTCGAATACAGCGCTCAATAGTAGTATTGGGATCGTAGTCGAGTCGATTCAGCGAGCTGGCCTCGACGAATACGATCTTCCGACTCCGTGCTCGGAATATTCTGTGCGTGAACTTATCGACCACGTGGCATTTATGTTGACCGTTGCGCATACCTCTGCGACCCGCGAGCCACCTAATCCCGGCAAAATAGATCGTAGTACATTTCTCTCGGGCAGGCCCGACTTCGAGTGGCCCGCGCTATCTGGCAAGTATGGGCGCATCGCGTCTGAGGCATGGCGTAGTCCAAAATCCTGGCAAGGTAGCACCCACTTCGTGGGCAGACATATGCCTGCGGTAATGGTTGGACAAATATTAATATTCGAGCTCGCTATCCACGCGTAGGATATCACCGCCGCCACCGGAGGGGTGTTCATAATCTCGAACAGCCTGGCCGACGCTGTGCTCACGGGCGTCCACTGACCGTGCGCCGAGCATGAGAGCCCTCGGCCTCCTCGCCGAGGCAATCAACCCGCCTCATGGGGCGTCCTCCTTTGAGCGAGCGCTTGCTATTTCAGGAAGAGATTCCTGCTCCTCGAACCGGTGAATACCACGCCCTGACAGTCGGCGGCATCACGCCGGAACCGCGGGCAGAACGACCCGAGAGGGCCGGGACGCGTCGTGAAACACCGTCTGCTCTGCGACTCTGAGGCGCGTCGCCGTGTCGATCGGCTCCCCGGTATTTGTGTTGCGGTCCCATCGAGGGAAGTTGCTCGAGGTGATGAGCAGCCGAATCCGGTGCCCGGCGGCGACAACATGGCTGATGTTGCCCAGCGGAATGTGCAACTCGTATACGGTGTTCGGCTGCATCGGCCGCGGGTCATCGAAGGAGTCACGGAAACGTCCGCGCACGATTCCTTCCGCCAGATTCTGCACAAAATCATCTGGATGTACGTCGCATAGAACGGCAACAAAGTCCGTGTCCGGTCCGTCGGTACAGACATGCAGGTATGCATCGACGGGGCCGGTGAGTTCGATCGGGGCATTCCGTATGTTAGCTGTGTAAACCAAGACATCGTGCCGGGCCTGGTTCTTGTCCTGGTTACTTACGCCGCCGCCTACGTACCGCCCACCGGCAGTCGGGACAGGATTGTCAGGGTCGTATCGGTAGCGGTCAGGATCCTCCGATCCGGGAGTCGCAGTGGTCAGCGCCCCATCTCCGTCGGCGGTGTTGGCCGATCCTTCGCTGTGGAGGTAGAAGTCGGTGAAGTCAGTTCGTTCTAGCGGCCATTGCATCTCGTCGCGCCAACGATTCTCACCCATGACGAAGATACGGACTGGTGCCCGCGGAAGCTCCTGCCCGTTGTCTTTGAGGTAATGATCGAACCATGCGAGTTGTACGGTTACCAAGGATGTAGCCGCCGCCGGGCCGAAGTCGATGTCGCCCGTGCCCCTGGAGGTTGGTTGGCTGTACGGCAGCAGATGCGCCCACGGACCCATGATCATTGCTTGATTCTCGCGTGCACGTCCGGTCATTGCTTGCTTGCGCAGCCCGTTGAAGTACTGCGGAGTATCCCAGTTCGCGATGTCATACCACGAGCCGAGATGAAGCATGGGGACATCGATATTGTGAAGCTGGCGGCGCAAATCGACTGCCCACCAGTAGGCCCCGTCCGCGGAGTGGTGCAGCACATCGGCAAGGAACGGTGCACTGTCCCCGAAAGTATCGATCCAATCGGTCAGCGGCAAGTGGCGGAGTGCCTCATCCTTCAGCGGCGAGAACCGCACCGATGAATCCGCTTTAAGCGCCTCGAGTCGAGCCAACTGGTCGATGTCACCACTTCCACGCAAGGCTCCTAGTGCCATGTTCAGGAAGTAACTCAGAGTCCAGTTCAATTCGAGAGCGCCACGCTGGTACCAGTAGTTTTCGAACGCGGCGAGAGGCGCCGAAACAGGAATACAAGTGACGAGGTGCTCTGGCCGCTGAGATGCTGCCAGATATTGCGCCAACGCTCCGTAGGATTGCCCAAATGTGCCAACTCGTCCGTTCGAGCCAGGCAAATGCGCGGACCACTCAATTGCGTCATGGCCATCGTTCGCCTCGTACACAAATGGGTACCAGACTCCCTCCGAGCCAAATCTACCTCGGGTATTCTGCACAACGGTGAGGTAGCCATGCGAGGCGTAGAAGTCAGCTTCACTGAACATGTCGGCCAGATCGTTGTTCCGATTTCCATAAGGGGTGCGTCGCACCAGCACGGGAGCAGATTTGACTCCCTCGGGCCGATAGATGTCAGTCAGGAGCCTTTTGCCATCCCGGGTGGACATGATCACATCGCGGTCGTGCGACACCGCGAAAGGACCCCGCTGGTCGATCAGGCTCATGCTATTCCCCATGCCCGCTGGATCAAATGGTCATGACTGGAGCAACAGCCCCGGGGCAGCTCTCAAGGAACGGCTCCCGGGGCCGCTCTAGCTCCCTATCTACCTTCGAACGGCACCTGCGGACGGTCGGCAAACGAGCCACCAGCAAGGTAGACGTCGACCGCCGACTTCATTCCGATCTCGAGGTCGTAGCTAGCAATGAGGGGGTCGAAGAGATCGACCATCGCATCGTCGGCAGCCTGAATGCCGTTGGTCGCCGCATACCTGAGAAGCTGCTTGTGCGCGGCGTGCACCAGTGCGGGTCCCTTCGCTACCTTCCCGGCGAACTCGGTTACCTCAGTAAGCAAGTCGGCCTCGTCAACAACCCGGTTCACCACTCCGTGGTGAAGCATCACCTCGGCCGGCACCTCTTCCGAGGTCAGAAGCCACTCGTAGGCAAGCTGGCGGCCCGCCCGCTCGGCCGAGCGGTACGCGCCACCGATGCCGGTGATGTACCCAATCTGCTGCTCCGTATTGCTGAAGCGCGCGGACTTCGTCGCGAAAATGAGGTCTGTACGGAGTGCAAGCTCATACCCGCCACCGTTACAGAGACCCTGCACCGCCGCGATCACCGGGATCGGGAGCCGCTCAATCCGATAAGCAACCTCGTTGTATCGGCGGAGCATTGCAAGTATTTCATGCCGTGGCATCTCCGGCCAGCCTAGAATGTCACCACCGTGACAGAAATCTGGCCCGTCGGCGGCAAGGATCATCGCTCGTGCCTTCTCGGCGATGATCTCATCGAGTGCGGCGTCGAACTCATCCATCATCTGCAAACCGAAACGGTTGTCCGGCGGTTTGTTCATTGTGATCGTGGCGACGTTGTCAACAAGCTCCAGCTTCGACTGCTTCATAGCAGCCACTTCCTTCCGCCCGGGGGATGTCCGTCCTAATGAGCGTAACGACCTGTGTCTGTGCCATCAATGACCGCCTGGCGATCGGTCCATCGACGCTCCCGATTGTTCGTCGCTTCTAGATGACGGCCCTTGACGCGGGATTCTTCGGCGATATTAATAGTGAGTGACCCAAGCCACAGGTCGTCGCCGGGAAAGGTGATCCTCAAATATGTGATCTTCGGCGTTGATGATGGGAGAGATCGCCACTATGAGAAGGGAAAAATTGTGGTTGAGAAGCTGACGACGAGCCTGGCGGAGTACGAGCATCGCGCGCGTGGCCTTTTGCCCAGCGACTTGTTCGACCGGTGGTTCGGCTCCAGAAACGACCCGCTGTGGCTCACAAATACCAACAACATCGATGGTTACGACCGGGTGTTTCTCCGCCCGCGGGTGCTCGGTGCCGAACCCACGGTCGGGCTTTCCACGGCTGTGCTGGGCATTGACGTTGACTCTCCGGTCTACCTCGCCCCCGCGGGCGCGCAGGGCCGGTTTAATCCCGAAGCCGAGCTCGCCTCCGCGCGGGCAGCCAGCTCGGCTGGCACGATCTTCGCCCTGAGCTCGGCATCGACCTACAGCATGGAAGAGGTTCGCGAAGTTTCCGACGGTCCACTTTTCTTTCAGCTCTACGTCTTGAAGGACCGCGGTCTGACCGCGGATTTGGTAAAGCGCGCCGAAAGCGCAGGATACGCCGCGATCATTGTGACCGTCGACGAGCCGGCAACGCGGAGCGGCGAGCGTGACGGCTCCTCGAACGCGCTTCGCGAGTCCCGACAGCCGAAGGGGCTCAAGTCGCACACGCCGACAACGCCGTTCGGGAACCTGCGCGGAACCGGAATCAACAGCGAAGAGGACATGCTCGATGCGATGGAGGCTCGACTCAACTGGGCCGTCATCGATTGGATTCGTGGCCTTACCGACCTGCCTCTGATCATCAAGGGAATCCAGGTACCGGAGGACGCGCGGCTAGCCGTTGACCACGGCGCGCAGGCGGTCGTGGTGTCCAATCACGGCGGACACAGCCTGAATGGCGCGTATCCGACCATCCTGTCATTGCCGGAAGTTGTCGACGCTGTGGATGGCGAGGCAGAGGTCCACCTGGACGGTGGCATCCGTCGTGGCACAGATGTGCTCAAGGCACTCGGGCTCGGCGCGCGGGCGGTCGCCATCGGGCGGGGAATGTACTGGGGCCTTACTGTCGGCGGCGAGGACGGAGTGAAGGAAATCCTCGACGTCCTGCAAGAAGAGCTGTACCTCGCCTGTCTGTTCTGCAGCGTCACCGACATTCGCGCCGTCGACCGCACGCTGGTTCGCCTCCCGCGATAGCCTCCGGCGACTGCCCACTCGACGACGGCGGAATCGCCAGGTGGGATGCCTCACTCCACTGTGGCGGCCAGGGCCCCGAGAATCTGTTGAGTTTCGGTACGGGTTGCGTAGTTCGGGTGGACGTCGATCCAGCGGATGACTCCGGCAGCATCGACGATGACGACGGTCGGCATCGGCAGGCTGTCGGTGCCGTCGGCATTCCCGGCCGCGATGTCGATACCCATGTTTGCCTGCGCATCGCGGGTGTCATCGGTTGGTCTGGTCAAGATGCCGAGCTTTCCCGCGATTTGGTTTCCTGGGTCGGAAAGCACCGTAAATGTCAACTCATTGACCTCTTGCATGGTCAGCGAGCCGTCTGGCGCCTGGGGGCTGATTGCGATCACCCGCACGTCACGATCGGCGAGCGCCGGGAGGAGTTCGCTCTGGTAGGTGCGCAAGGTGATATTGCAATATGGGCACCACGCGCCGCGGTAGAACACGACGACAGCCGTCTGCCCGTCGTGCGCCTCCGCCAAACTTGTGTGCCGGCCGTCGACATCCAACAGGTCGCCATCAGGCATGGTCATACCAGCGGTCGCCACGTCCGCCGGCACACCCGCTGCATTGAGCGCGGCCAACTCGGCGCCGAAGACGGAGCGCAGACCCGCGGGGTCCTCGGAGCTCCGTATCTTGGCGGCCGTATCGGCTCCCCGTTGGCCGAGAGTGGCCGTGACCTCGGGAGGGAGATCGACCGGACGGGTGCGGTCGTCGCTCTTTTCGGTTGCGTGCTCAATCGCAGCCACCTGCGCGGCGTGAAAAGTAGCGACCTTCTCGGCGATCGTCTTATTTGCGCAGGTCATACCCATCTCCCGGTCTCGCTGTTGTGGCGGTGTCTCGTCGCCCTGATTACTGAATCCGGCGTTCCGCGCCGGCCCACGCCTTGTCGCGCAGCACGAATTTCTGGATCTTGCCGGTTGACGTCTTGGGCAGGTCTCCGAACGTCACGGTCTTGGGCGCCTTGAACCGGGCCAGCCGTCCCCTGACGTGCTCGATGATCTCGGCCTCGGTCACCGACGCCCCGTCCCGCACGGTCACGTAGGCGGCCGGGACCTCGCCCCACAGCTCGTCCGGCACCGCGATCACCGCCGCCTCCAGCACCGCGGGGTGGTCCATGATCGCCTGTTCGACCTCGACCGACGCGATGTTCTCCCCGCCCGAGATGATCACGTCCTTGGCGCGGTCGCGGAGCTCGACGTAGCCGTCGGGGTGCACGACGCCGATGTCGCCGGTCCGGAACCAGCCGTCGGGAGCAGCGGCCGCGGTGGCCTCCGGGTCCTTCAGGTAGCCGAGCATGACGTTGTTGCCGCGCAGTGCGATCTGCCCGGTCGTGGTGCCGTCGGCCGGAACGTCGGAGCCGTCGTCGGCGATCACCCGCGGCGTGAACGCGATCATGTTCCCCACGCCCTGGCGGGCTTTCAGTCGGGCCTGCGCGTCGGTGTCGAGCCCGTCCCATTCCGGGCGCCAGTCGCACAACATGGCGGGCCCGTAGGTCTCGGTGAGCCCGTAGAGGTGCGTGACCTCGAAGCCCAGCTCACTCATCCGGCGCAGGATCGCCGGAGACGGCGGGGCCCCACCCGTCGCGATCCGCACGACCCGGTCGTCGGGTATCCCGTCGCCCGCCTCCGTCGCGTACGCGATCATCGACAGCACCGTCGGAGCTCCGTTGAGGTGCGTGACGCCCTCCGTGCGGATCAGTCGCCACACCTGTGCGGGATCCACCCTCGGCAGGCACACGTGCGTAGCCGCCGCGGCCGTGACCGCCCATGGGAAGCACCAACCGTTGCAGTGGAACATCGGCAGCGTCCACAGGTGCACCGCGCTCGGTGTCAGCCCGGTGTGCCCGACCATAGCCAGGGCTTGCAGGTAGGCGCCCCGGTGGTGGTACATCACGCCTTTCGAGCGGCCTGTGGTGCCCGAGGTGTAGTTGATCGACAGCAGCGATCGTTCGTCCGACGGCGTCAGATGCGCCGGCTCCGCGGCGGCCAGCATCGACTCGTACTCGCCGCCGTCGCCGGTGCCGGCCCGGATGCGCCGTGGCGGGTTCGCCATCCGCGCCTCGACGGCCTCCACGAGCTCGTCGAACGCCGGATCGTGCACCAGCACACTGGCCTCGGAGTGCTCCAAGATGTAAGCCACCTCGCCCGCTGAAAGGCGGGTGTTCACCGCGACCAACGGGGCACCTGCCCACGGCACCCCGTAGTGCGCTTCGAGCAGCACGTGAGTGTTCGGCGCGAGCACCGCGACCGGGCGGCCGTGCGCGAGCGGTGCCACCGCCCCGGCCAGCCGCATGGATCGCTCGTGCAACTCGGTGTAGGTCCACCGCCGGTCTCCATCGACAACCGCGACGCGTTCACCGTGAGCCGCCGCGGCCCGATCCAGGTACGCGGTCGGGGTCAACGGTTCGAACGAGAGACCGGCGAGGCGATCAGACAACGTTGTCTCCTTTGCTCGTCGAGCGGCAGCACTCCTAAACGCCAGCGCCTTGCCCTGTTTCGTTTTTACGCGCACGGTGCCAGGCATGTCAATGTCGAACGACATTGAAATGTTCGACCCGGCCCACTACAGTCCTGTCCAGGGCAGGGGTTGGGAGACGACGGTGGGTATCACGAAGCAGAAGGCAGTGGAGAACCGCGAAGCGATCGTCGCCGCGGCGCACGGCTTGTTCCGTGAGCGCGGTGTCGAGGCAGTCGGCCTCAACGAGTTGATGGGCGCGGCCGGGCTGACCCGCGGCGGCTTCTACAACCACTTCGCCTCGAAGGACGCACTCGTCGACACCGTCCTCGCCACGGCGATGGTGAACGGGGCTGGCAACCTCGACCGGGCCATCACCGCGGCCAAGGCCCTCGGCGGCGATCCGCTCACCGAGCGCATCGACTGGTACCTCTCGGCCGAACACCGTGCCGACATCCAGCACGGCTGCCCTAACGCGAGCTTCGCCGGCGACGCCCGCCGACTCGACCCGGCAGCCCGCGCCCGCTACGCGAAGGGCCTGGCGGAGAACGTCGACTGCCTCGCTCAGCTCGTCGACACCCCCGGGCTCAGCGAGGGCGAGCGGCGAGCGCGCGCGATCGCATTGTTCAGCGAGATGGCCGGCGCACTCCTGCTCTCACGTGCGGTCGCCGATGCCGACCCGGCCCTCGCCGACGAAATCCTCGAAAGCGCCCACACCGACCTGCACAACCGCACCGGTGCCGCGCGGTCACAGGGGTGACGCCGATCGATACTCAGAGAACGATGGACACTCAGAGAAGAGTTAGCTTGTGGATCTACGGCAGATCGACTGCTTCCTCGAGGTGGCGCGTGAGCTTCACTTTGGCCGAGCCGCCCGGAAGTTGTTCCTTGCGCAGTCGTCAGTGTCAGAGTCAATAAGGGCGTTGGAGCGTGAGGTGGGCGGACTGCTCTTTGACCGTACGAGCCGCCTAGTTTCGTTGACTCCGCTGGGAGCGAACTTCCGACTCGGCGTCGAGCCCGCGGCTGCCGCCTTGCGAAAGACGCTTGAGGAGTGCCGGCGTCAGGCCCGAGGAGAGGTCACAGTCCTCCGGGTAGGCTTCCTGGGAGGTGGTCTGTATGAGTTGACTCTGCCATTTATGGCGATGGTGAAAGAGCTACTTCACGGCGTAACCCTTGAATGGGTCGAGCTCACGATTGTAGATCAATTTCAAGCGGTTGCCGACGGCAGGGTCGATGTCGCTTTCTGCCGCCTTCCCATTGGTCACGATGACGTAGTCGCAGGCGATGACTTGCTGGTAGACAGACGCAGATTAATCGTACCCGCCGGTCATCGGTTGGAGAATAGGGTTCTAGTCGATCCAGAGGAGCTCGCCTACGAGACACTGCCGTCCGTTCACGAGGATCCGCAACTTATTCCGTGGGCGACCTTCCATTTCCCGCGATTTACTCCCAGTGGTCGCGCTATTCGGAGGGGTCCTGTTGTCAGGACGGTCCGCGAGTGCCTGGCTGCAGTGGAAACGGGGGGCGCGGTGGTAATTATGAGCGCTCGATCAGAGTCTTACTATTCGAATCCTGGTGTCCGATATCTGGACATTGACCTTCCGCCCGTGCCGACGGCGCTCGTCAGGAGAAGGTCTGATGCTCGGCAAACTGTTCTGGACCTGGAAGAATGTTCGCGGAGAGTGGCGGCGACACGAGCGAAAGGGCAGGAAAATCGGATACTTGCCGCTGGTGCTTCTAGGTGATTCTTGGTCATCCTCGTTCATGACGCTCTCCGGTGTTCCGATAACGCTTTCGCACACCGACGCGATCCGGGTCCCTTGGAAGATCTATGTGGCACCTCGGACTGTTGGTGGCACGGGTCGAGATCGCCGCGCACTCGCCTGCATTGCGGCCCAGAGTTCTTGGAAGTTGGGGTATTGAGCCTCCGGAATTACCCATAGAGCGTTCCGAATGCCAATGCCAGCACCATAGTTGTCGGCTTCGACAAGGATTTGCCACTTAGCGGCAGGGAAAGTCAAACCCGAAAGGACAGCTGCGACATCGAGGTAGCCGACTGAGGGCGGGAGGGTTCTTGAATGGTCTCGCCGACGAGGGCGGCTTACCTTACTCATTTTTGTGCTCTCTTGCATTGGAATCTCCAGTCGCTATTGACCGGGCGGTGGTTGGTGGGGTCACCGGCGGAGGAGGCGGGTGGTCTCGTCCCAGAGGCGGTCGGCCTGGTTTTGGTCGAGGGCGTAGGGGGCGACTCCGCTGCTGCCATAATCACGCGACTCGGGGACGACGGCCTCGTTGCAGTCCTCGAAGTAGCGTCCGGTGACCCCTTGTACACGGGGGGACGCGGCGAGCAGGACAGAGGTGGCCGCGCCCTGCTGTGGGGTTTTCCAGCCCGGGGGGACCGCCATGGGGCGGTCGTGCTCGTCGAGGGCCCCGACGGAGCGCAGGATTGCTTGGTCGAAGTGGCGTTGGATGTTGGTCATGACGCCGCCGGGGTGCAGCGCGTTGGCGGTGATGGCGTCGGCGGCCCATCTCTTGGCTAGGGCGACGGTGAACAGGATGGTCGCCGTCTTCGACTGGGCGTAGGCGAGCATCGGATCGTATGGCCGGGAGTTGAAGTGGATGTCGTCGAAGATCACCGGCGACTGGGCCGACGAGCTGACGACGACAACCCGGGCGCCGTGCGCGGCGGCGAGCGCGTCGTGCAGGCCCAGGGTCAGGGCCGCGTGGCCGAGGTGGTTTGCGGCGAACTGCGCCTCCCAGCCCTGCGGGGTGGTGGTGCGCTCGGGCAGGGCCAGGACCCCGGCGTTGTTGACCAGGATGTGCAGGGGCCGCGTCCAGTCGGCGGTGAAGGCATCGATGGTGGCGCGGTCGGTCAGGTCGAGGCGCGCGACACCGACGTCGCGTCCCGCGGTGGCCTGGATGTCGGCGGCGGCGCGCTGGCCGGCGTCGGTGTTGCGCACGGCCAGGGTCACTTGGGCGCCGGCGGTGGCCAGCGCGCGGGCGGTCTCCAGGCCGATCCCGGAAGCGCTGCCGGTAACGACGGCGCGCTTGCCGGTCAGGTCGACATCGGCGATCACCTCGGCGGCGTTCGACTGAGCATTGAAGGGGGTCGTGATGCGGGGCATTGCTGCTACTCCCTCGGTTGGTAGGTGGGCCTGGGTCGGTGGGTGGCCGAGCGTGGTTGCCGGCCCGTACCGCCCGAACACGCCAACCGCGGCCGCAAGGACGACACCCCGCTTGGGATCGTCCGGCTCGCCCATCGCTGAACTGGTGACACTGACACGTTAGACAAAGTAGCAACTAATGTCTATTCTGTCAGTAGGCGATGGCCAGGTCTTCGGGTTAGGACGCGGAGCGGTCGCGCGACTGTATGGAGCAGTGCTCGGAGCGGCTGAGCAGCTCGAGGATCAACGCGGTGACCTTCTCTGGGTGTTCGGTGTGCGGGAAGTGTCCGGCGTCGAGCAGTT